>Ga0307416_100002331_pt1 | contig 10856 bp, 11 predicted proteins | sample DK1Cmetagenome_2_FD_203821 | JGI IMG/M metagenome (GOLD analysis project Ga0307416, IMG submission 203821) | Maize rhizosphere microbial communities from greenhouse at UC Davis, California, United States - DK15-C-3 | ecosystem: Host-associated > Plants > Roots > Rhizosphere > Soil | place...
ACGCGGAGATGCTCGCGAAGCAGACGCGCTCGGGCGAGGGCCGCGAGGGCGTTGTCTGTGTCCTTCTCGGCCGCGGCGCCAACGACGACAAGGTCGACCACTGGCTGACCCAGGCCGCGCCCGTCGAGGGCTTCGTCGGATTCGCGATCGGCCGCTCGATCTGGGGTGACGCGCTCAAGGGCTTCATCGACGGGTCACTGGACCGCGACACCTCGGCCGGCCAGATCGCCGAGAACTACCTGCGCTTCGTCCGCGTCTACGAGGACGCGGAACAGCTCGCAGCCGCGCGGTAGAACGGTAGGCTGGGCTTACGTGAGCCGGATGCGAGCTAGACCGTCAGGCGCGGGGCTGGAAGCCCCGCGGAGGTAACCGAATGAAGATGCGTCAATCACTCGCGCAGTTCGAGGCCGCCTTCCACGAGCAGGCGGTCGAGGACCGCCTGCACCGCGAGGAGGTCAGGGTCGACGTCGCCCAGCGGGCGCGCGTCCGCCGCGCCGAACGCGTGCAGAAGCACGGCACGCTCCGCTTCCTCACGCTCGTGCTGGTGATCATCTTGACGGCCGTCGTCGTGACGGTCGTGATGTTCGAGACGCTCGCCCGCGTCGCGGGCTAAGAGCGGGCTGAGGGGTGCCTTAACCCTTCAGCTTGTCGAGGGCGGCATCAACCGCCTGTTGCGCCTGAGGGTCCTCGCCGCGCTCCTGCTGGATCTCGAGGTAGACCTCCTTGCGGAACACCGGGATGCTGCGCGGCGCCTGGATGCCGATCCGGACCTTCTCGCCCATGATCGCAAGGACCGAGACCTCGATCTCGTCCCCGATCATGATGCTCTGGTTGGACTTTCTGGTGAGGACCAGCATGAACGCCCCTGTCGCCTCCGTGCCTCTCGCCGGTCTGCGCAGTCAAGCAGGCTTCGGCTGTTTCATCAAGTAGGTACTAAGTAGGACCATTGCTAGTGTTCCGCGCCGCGTGGCGCGCCGCTCGCTCAAACCTCAGCTGAACCAAATCCGGACCTGGGTCCGGCAAGGACGCACCGACGCGTGGATCGCCCACCAGTTGCAGGTTGCCGTGCGTGACATCGACGTCTTCAAGCGCGAGCACGGGCTTGCGCCCGAGGGCGAGGAGGACGCCTCCTTCAGCGACGACCTGGACCTGCGCGCCGAGGACGACGCGCTGATCGCCGCCGAGCTCGACGCCGAGCCGGAGGACGACGAGGACGAGGACCAGGGCGAGGGCGAGGGCGAGGATGAGGACGGCGATGAAGGCAAGAGCGACAACGGCGGCGCCGGGGATCGCCCCCGCCGTCGCCGCGGGCGGCGCGGAGGACGCGGGCGCAGGCGGCGTCCGAAGACGCTCGAGGGGAGCTTCGACCACGGCGAGGAGGGCTACGGCCTGTGGCTCGACCCGTCGATCCAGGAAGACTCGGTCTACGCCGAGCACTGGGCCGGCCACCGACCCGTCACGGTCTCGGTCGAGCCTGACCGGATCGTGATTCGCCGCGCCGGCGAGGACACGCCGGGCGACAACGGGGACTCGGGCTCGGAGAAGCTCGACCCTGACGAGTACGCGGCCTAGCCTCGGCTAGCGCTCTGAATCGCTCAACTGCCGGCCACCCGCGTAGTCGGCAGCCTCACGTGCGTACCGCGCGAAGGCGGCGTCCACGAGCCACACGGGGTCGCTGCTGAAGTCCGGCGACGACCCGTAGAGCTCGGCGAGCTCCTCGATCGAGAAGCGCGAGCCGAGCCGCTTGCGCAGCTCCTCGACGAGAACCTCGGTCGCCCGGCGGTAGGTGGCGTCGTCGGCTTCGGCGAGCCGCCGCTCGCCGTCCTCCCACTGGAACAGCGCGTTCTCGACCGGGTATGCGATGCGCGCAGGCTAGCGACCGAGATTCTCGATCACGTACGCCCGCTCGCCTTCCTTGATCATGCCGAGCTTGCGGGCCTCGCGCTCGAGCGCGAGCGGGCGCTTCAGGTCCTCGACGCGGTGCTTGAGGCTCGCGTTCTCCTCCTGGAGCGCCTGGAGCTGAGCCTCCTCGTGCTTCGCGGTCTCGGACTGCTGCAGCCAATGGCTGACCGGGGAGATGTAGGCGAGCAGGACCGCGAGCAGGACTGTGAGCAGCGCGTAGCGGCCAAGCCGGTCCCAGCGGATCCGGCCCGCCGGTTGAGACTTTCGCCGGGCCCTCGCCGGCGAGCGTCGCGCTGTTGCGCTGGCGGCCATCCCACCGCCCTTCGCGGCGGGCGCGCCCTTTCCTGCTCAGGCCCTGAAGGCCGAGCGCCCCGGATAGGTCGCGTCCGCGCCGAGCGCCTGCTCGATCCGCAGCAGCTGGTTGTACTTCGCCACCCGGTCCGAGCGGGATGGGGCGCCCGTCTTGATCTGCCCGCAGCCGGTGGCGACGGCGAGATCGGCGATCGTGACGTCCTCGGTCTCGCCGGAGCGGTGTGACATCACCGCCGAATATCCGGCGGCGTCGGCCGTCTTCATCGCGTCGAGAGTCTCCGTCAGGGTCCCGATCTGGTTGACCTTCACGAGGATCGAGTTGGCGACGCCGCGCTCGATGCCCTGGCGCAGGCGCTCGGTGTTCGTGACGAAGAGGTCGTCGCCCACCAGCTGGACGTTGTCACCGAGCCGGTCGGTGAGGACCTTCCACCCGTCCCAGTCCTCCTCGGCCATCCCGTCCTCGATCGAGACGATCGGGTAGCGGCCGGCCATCTCCGCCCAGTACGCCGCCATCTCGTCGGCGGAGAGCGTGCGGCCCTCGTGCTCGAGCACGTACGACCCGTCCTTCTCCACCTCGCTGGTCGCCGGGTCGAGCGCGACCGCGACCTGCTCGCCCGGCTCGTAGCCGGCCCTGGCGATCCCGACCATCAGGATCTCGAGCGCCGCCTCGTTCGACTCGAGGTCGGGCGCGAAGCCGCCCTCGTCGCCGACGGCCGTGCTGAGCCCGCGATCGTGCAGCTCCTTCTTGAGCGCGTGGAAGACCTCGATCCCCGCGCGCAGCGCGTCCGAGTAGGTGGTGAACCCGACCGGCACGACCATGAACTCCTGGAAGTCGACCTTGTTGTCGGCGTGCGCACCGCCGTTAAGCACGTTCATCATCGGCACCGGAAGCACATGCGCCTGCTCGCCGCCGAGATAGCGCCACAGCGAGGTCTCCTCCTCCGCCGCGATCGCCTTCGCAGCCGCGAGTGAAACGCCAAGGATCGCGTTGGCGCCGAGCCGCCCCTTGTTGGGTGTGCCGTCGAGTTCGATCATCGTCCTGTCCAGTTCGGCCTGGTCGGCGGGATCGAGCCCCGACACAGCGTCGCGGAGCTCGCCGTTGACGTTCGCGACCGCCTTGGTCACGCCCTTGCCGCCGAACGCGTCGTCGCCGTCGCGCAGCTCGACCGCCTCGTGCACGCCCGTGGATGCCCCGGACGGGACGGCGGCGCGGCCCGCCGCTCCGGACTTCAGCCCGACCTCGACCTCGACCGTCGGGTTGCCCCGGCTGTCGATGATCTGCCGGCCGTGTACAAGCTGGATCTCGCTCAAGCTTCCCTGCCCTCCTTGAAGCGGTTTGCGGCCTCGCGCAGCGCGAGCTCCGGATCGACATCGAGCGCCCGCGCGACCGCGACCGCCTGGAAGAACAGTTCCCCCACGATCTCGAACGGCGTCCGCTCCTCGCCGGCCTGGCGCTGCACCTTGCGCGCATATGACAGCGCGGGCAGGTTCTCCGCCAGCGGACCGAACAGCGCGCCGCCGCGCTCGTCGTCGCGCTTGATCTCGTCCCACTGGCGCACGACGCCGTCCGCGGTGTCGACCGAGGCGTCGCCGAAGACGTGCGGGTGGCGCCGGATCAGCTTCTCGCGGCAGCGGTCGGCCACATCGGCGAGACTGCCTGCGTCGCGCTCCTCGAGCAGGAGCGAGAGGAAGTAAACCTGGAACAGGACGTCTCCGAGTTCATCGACCAGCTTCGCGTCGTCCCCCGCGTGCGCGGCATCGGCGAGCTCGTAGGCCTCCTCGACCGTGTGAGGCACGATCGAGCGCTCATCCTGCTCGCGGTCCCACGGACACTCGCGCCGCAGCCGGCGGGTGATCTCGTCAAGGGCCAGCAGCGCTTCAGCGGTGCGCGCGTCGGGCACTAGCCCTGGGGCACTGGGACCGGCGTGCCCTGCGGCGGTGCGCCCTGCGGCGGTGCGCCCGTCGGGGGTGCACCCGTCGGGGGTGCGCCCTGCGGGACCGGCACCGGCTGGCCCTGCGGGGCGCCGCCGCCCTGCGGCGGGGCGACCTGTGGCGCGCCGCCCGACGCGGGACCGGTCGACGTCTCGTCGGGCGCGTTGTCGCACTCCTGGACGACGTAGTCATCCGCGCAGTTCGTCTTTTCGGAGTACTTGTCCTGGAATTCCTTGATGAAGTCGTCGAGCGCCTTCTGCTCACGCTCCGACCTGAGCAGGCTCTTGATCGTCTCCTTCGCGTCGTCGAGCGACTGCTGCGACGCCGGCGTGACCTTGGTGACCTCGAAGACGTACCAGCCGAACTGGGTCTTGACGGGCCCGGTCAGCTGACCCTTCTCGGCTGAGAAGATCGCGTCGTCGAACGCCTTCTCCTGCTGGCCCTCGGCGACGGCCGGAAGCTTGCCGCCCTGGGACTTGGACGCCTCGTCGATCGAGAACTCCTTCGCGACGTCCTTGAAGCTCTGTCCTGACTCGATCGCCTGCTTGGCCTCGTTCGCCTTGTCCTCCGTCTTGGTGAGGACGACGTTGAGGTCACGGCGCTCAGGCTGCGCGAAGCGCTCCTTGTTCTCGTCGTAGTAGGTCTGGATGTCCTCGTCGCTGACCTCGTCGACGTCATCGATGATCTCGTCGCGCACCTTCGTCGACAGGACGTCGAGCTTCACGCGGAAGAGCAGGTCCTCCTCGGTCTGGCCCGAGGTCTTCAGGAACTGCTGGTACTGCTTTTCGTTCGGGAACGACTGGTTCTTCTGGTCCTCGAACTGCTTCTGGACCTCCTCGTCGCTCACCTCGATGTCGCGCGCGTTGGCCTCCTGCTCGATCCACTCGGCCGAGATCAGGAACTGCATCACCTGCTGCTTCAGCGAGTCGAACTCCTGCTGGCACTGATCCTTGAGCTGGTCATCCGTGGGCTTCTGGGAGCCCGGCGGGACGGGCTGCTGCTTCTTCGCGTCGACGCACTCCGTGAAGTCCGGCGGATCCGGCACGCTGACCTGGCCGCCCGCGCCGGGGGGCTGCTGGCCCTGCGCCGCGGCCTGGACCCAGTGGTCGAACTCCTCCTGCTTGATGACGGTGTCATCGACCTTCGCCACGGCGCCGGAGGGAACGTCGTTCCCGCAACCGGCCACGGCAATGGGCAGGACGGCGGCGGTTGCGAGCAGCGAAATGAGACGCGTCAGTCGCAAAGCAGCGCGGGAGATTAGAGCATCGGCTCTGAAGCGACCTTAAGTACCGCTTCCGCCGCGGCGACCACCGCAGGGAAGCGCGCGACCGGGTCGTCCGGCACGCGCAGCGTCACCTGGCTCTTCCCCGACTCGTAGATCGCGCCTGGCAGCTCGGCGCGGAGCGCCTTCGCTCCGGTCGAGTCGAGCTCGATCGGAGTCACCGCCAGACGGCCGCCGCTGAACGTGACCGCACGGGCTCCGGCGCGCCCGAGCTTGATGCGCGCGTCCTGCAGCTTGATCAGGTTCTCGAGCGCGTCCGGCAAGGGCCCGAACCGGTCCGCCAGCTCGTCCCGCAGGACGATCAGGTCGGCGATTTCGCGCGCGCCAGCGACGCGCCGGTGAATTTCGATCTTCGCCGCCTCGTACGGCACGTAGTCCCCGGGGACGTACGCGTCGACCGGCACGTCCATCCGCACGGGCTCGGGCGCCTCGTCCGCGGCGCTGCCGGCGAGCGCGGCGACCGCCTCGTCCAACATCGCGACGTACAGCTCGAAGCCGACAGCGGCGACGTGGCCCGACTGCTCCTCCCCGAGCAGGTTTCCGGCACCGCGGATCTCGAGGTCGCGCATCGCGATCTTGAACCCGGACCCGAGCTCGGTGTAGTCGGACAGTGTCGACAGGCGCGCCGCCGCCTCCTCCGTGAGTGCCGCGGACGACGGATAGAACAGGTACGCGTAGGCGCGCTCGCGAGACCGCCCGACGCGCCCGCGTATCTGGTAGAGCTGCGCCAGACCGAGCTGGTCCGCCCGCTCGACGATCAGCGTGTTCGCACTCGCGATGTCGAGCCCCGACTCGACGATCGACGTGCAGACGAGGACGTCGGAGCCGCCGCGCAGGAACTCGAGCATCACCTTCTCGAGCTGCTTCTCGTCCATCTGCCCGTGCGCAACCGCCACGCGCGCGCTCGGACACATCGCGCGCACTCGCTCGGCGGTCTCGTCGATCGTCTCGACACGGTTGTGGAGGAAGAACGCCTGGCCCTGGCGGGCGAGCTCGCGCTCGATCGCCTGTTTGGCGAGGTCCTCGTCGTACTCGCCGACGTAGGTCTTGACCGGCCGCCGGCCCTCGGGCGGCGTCTCGATCACCGAGATGTCGCGCAGGCCGGCGAGCGACATCTGCAGGGTGCGCGGGATCGGCGTCGCCGACAGCGACAGGACGTCCACCTTCAGCCGCAGCTGGCGGAGCAGCTCCTTCTGCTTCACGCCGAAGCGCTGCTCCTCGTCCACGATCAGGAGGCCGAGGTCGTCCGGCCGCACGTCGCGCGAAAGCAGCCGGTGCGTCCCGATCAGGATGTCGACCTTGCCCGCGGTGAAGTCCTTCACCGAGGCCCGCACCTCCGCGGCGGACCGGAACCGCGACGCCATCTCGATCCGGAACGGGTAGTCGCGCAAGCGTTCGGCGAAGGTGCCCTGGTGCTGTTGCGCGAGGATCGTCGTCGGCACGAGGAACATCACCTGCTTGCCGTCCGCCGCGGCCTTGAAGGCGGCGCGCAACGCGACCTCGGTCTTCCCGTAGCCGACGTCGCCGCAGATCAGGCGGTCCATCGGCCGCGCCTCTTCCATGTCCGCCTTCACGTGCTCGATCGCGTCGAGCTGGTCGGGCGTCTCGCGGTAGGGAAACGCATTTTCGAAGTCGAGCTGCCACTCGCCGTCGGGCGGGAACGGATGCCCGGCGCGGCGCTTGCGCTCGGCGTACAGGTTGATCAGCTCGCCCGCTAGCGCCTGCGCGGCGCGCCGCGCGCGTAGCTTCATCTGCTCCCACGTCTTGCCACCGAGCTTCGACAGCGGCGGGTCCCCCGCGCCCGCGCCGACGTAGCGCGAGATCTTGTGGAGCTGGTCGCTGGGGACGAAGACCCGGTCGCCGTCCTTGTACTCGAGCTCCAGGTAATCGCGCGTCACACCGCCGACGGTCTTCGTCTCGAAGCCGGTGAAGCGCGCGATCCCGTGGTCTTCGTGCACCACCGCGTCGCCGGCCCTCAGGTCGGTGAACGACGCGATCGCCGAACCTCCACCTGCACGTGGGCCGCGTCCGCGCTCGGTCGCGCGCCGCCGCCGCAGGAGCCTGTGCTCGGGGACTATCGCGAGCTTCAAGCCGGGCGCGAGAAATCCCTCGCGGAGCGCTGCGGCTGCGAACCACACGCCCGGCTCGCCCCCGGGATCCCGGCCGTCGAGGAACTCCGCTCGTAGGCGCGCGAGGTTGTACGCGGCCCGCTCCGCCTCACCCCGGCGACCCCAGGTGACGACTGTCCGGTAGCCGGAGTTGACGAGCTTCTCGAGCTCGGGCTCGGCCTCGCGCAGCGACCGCGCCGCGGTGTCGGCGGACTGCGCGCGGAACGTATGCGGCTGGTCGCCCGAGATGCTCGACAGGCGCACCGCTGCGCGCCGGTCGAGCTCGGCCTCGAGGCGATCCGGGCTCACGTAGAGCTGGTGCGCGTCGGCGTCGTGGAAGCTCGTCGTGATGTCCTGCCAGTGGTCGGCGAGCGACGGCGTGAGCTCCTCCTCCGCGGCGACGGCGACGAACGCGCCGTCGGGGACGAGCGACAGCATCTCGCCGAAGCGGTCGAGCGGCAGCAGCTCGGCGACGTCCGGGCGGTCCTCCTCGGCCTCGGTCGCAGCCATCTCCGCAAGCTCGCGGTGCTCCGGCGCGAGCTCGGCAGCCGGCGCTATCTCGATCCGCTCCGCCTCCTCGAGCGAGCGCTGGGTGAATGTCGAGAAGTAGGTCAGCCGTTCGACCTCGATGTCGAACAGCTCACAGCGCACCGCGCGCTCCTCGGTCGCCGGATAGACGTCGAGGATGTCGCCGCGCAGCGCGAACTGGCCGCGGTCCTCGACCTGGTCGACGCGCTCGTAGCCGCACGCCACGAGCCGCTCCGTTACCTGCTCCAGGTCGAGCAGCTCGCCCTTCGCGATCTCGAAGCCGTGCGGGCGCAGCGCGGGATCGGGCACCTTCTCGCTGAGCGCGGTGACCGAGGCCACCACGACGGCCCCGTCGAGCTCTCGGAGCGCGTCGAGCGCGGCGATGCGCAGCCCGACGAGGTGCGGCGGGGGCGCGAGATGCGACTCGTAGCGAACGCCGCGCGCCGGGTACAGCCGGACGGGTCGGGGGGACAGGAACGCCTTCAGGTCAGCGGCGAGGTCGCGCGCGGAGCGATCGTCGCCGGCCACCACCAGCGCCGGCCGGGCCGGGTCCGCGTCGAGCAGCGACGCGAGCAGGTACGGACGCAGGCTCGCCGACACGAACGCCCGTTGCGGCTCGCTGCGGGCAGCGTCGGCCAGCGCCTCGAACGACGCGTCTTCGTGGGCGTAGGTGAGCAGCTGGCGCAGCGACATAAGCACGACGAACGGCCACGCGGGGTTCCGCGCGGCTCTCGGCGAGCGATTCTAGAGCGCGTCTAGCCGGCCCTGGCGCTGCGGCTGACCGGCCGCGGCGAAAGCTCGAACCAGACCCGCGCGCGGGCATCGCAGCTCGTACCCCAGCGGTCGGCGAGCGTCTCGAGGATCAGCAGGCCGCGGCCGCCCTCGCCGTCACTCGCCGGAGAGGGCTCATCGGTCTCGAACCCAAAACCGCCGTCCGCAACCTCCACCTTCAACCCGGCCGAGCGTTGCCATACGCGCAGCTGGATCGGATCGTCGGAGCCCGAGTGCCTGATGCTGTTCGTGACCACCTCGGAGACGAGCAGCTGGGCGTCGCGGAGGACGCCGGGGTCGACGTTTGCCGAGAGCTGCTCAACCGCCCGGCGAGCGATGGAGGGCGCGCGTGGGTCGCAATCGATCGTCTCGTCGACCGCAGGGTCGAAACCGGGCGGGCTCACTCCGTGCAGGATCGGCAGCTTGCGCAGGCTCTACAAGTGGTCGATCGGCCCGACCGAGGGTCAGCCGATCGGTTGATCCGCCAGCAGGCGCTCCGCTTCGTCAGCAGCCGCGGCGACGAGGCGCTCGACCTCCTCACGGGCCTCCGAGAAGCGGCCGAGGACGTGCGCGGAGACGATCTCGGGATCGGTGGAATCAGGCCGCCCGACACCCACGCGCAAACGGCGGAAGTCCGCCGAGCCGAGTTCCTGCTTGAGCGACTTCAGGCCGTTGTGCCCGGCCAGCCCGCCGCCGACGCGCGCCTGCACGGTGCCGAACGGAAGGTCGATCTCGTCGTGGATCGCCAGGATCCGGTCGAGGTCGACGCCGAGTGCGCCGCGCGCGGGGCCGGCCGCGCGGCCGGCGTCGTTCATGTAGGTCTGCGGCAGCAGGACGCCGACGCGCGGGCCGCCGGGGCCGGTGCGGCCGTCGGTGAACAGGCCGGCGTACTTCTTCTTCGCGCGCGGGAGCTCCCACCGGCGGGCGAGCTCGTTGGCGACCTCGAAGCCGATGTTGTGACGGGTGCGCGCGTACTTGTCGCCCGGGTTTCCGAGCCCGACGACCAGCCAGTCGACCCGCCCGCCGCGTTCACGGCGGAAGAGACTCAGGACTCGTCGCCTCCGGAGTCGTCGGACGGCGGCGCCTCGGCAGCCTCTCCACCCTCGCCCTCGGCCGGCGCCTCGCCCTCCTCGCCTTCCGGCACCTCGATCGGCTCGCCGTCCTCGCCCACGAGCTCCGCCTCCTCCTCGATCTCCGGCTCGGCGATCTCGGTCGGGGCGGTAATGGTCGCGACGATCGTCTCCTCGAGGTCGTCCAGCAACTCGACGCCCGCGGGGGCGGTCACCTCGGAGAGATGCATCGTGCCGGCGATCTCGAGGTGCGAGACGTCCACCGTGATGTTCTCGGGGATCTCCGTCGGCAGCGCCTCGACGTTGAGCTCGCGCGTGACGTGCTCCAACACGCCGCCCTCCTTGACGCCCGGCGACTCCTCGACGCCCGTGATCTCGAGCGCGACGGTGGTCTGGATCTTCTCGTCGAGCCGCACCTCGAGCAGGTCGATGTGCGTGATGTGGTCACGGACCGGATGGCGCTGCTGGTCCTTGACGATGACCGGGCGCGCCTTGCCGTCGACGGCGACGTCGAACACCGCCGAGCCGGCCAGCAGGACGCGCCGCAGCTCGCGAGCCTCGACGGAGAACGCGGCGCAGTCGCGGTCCGTGCCGCCGTACACGACACCCGGCACTAGCCCGCGGCTGCGCAGGCGTCGCGTCGCGCGCGAGCCGCGCTCGGTGCGGTCCTCGACCTGCAGCTGTGGGCGCTGGGCGGCCATCGCAGCGGCGGAGGATAGCGCTGGGTACTGTCCGCCGCCCGTGGCGAAGGACGACTCCAAGATCCCCACCGGCCGCGTGCGCCGGACCGCGAAGGTCGGCAGCGTGATCGGCAGCGCGGGGGCGCGCTACGCGGGAACGCGTGCGGCGAACGTCGTCCGCTCGGAGGAGCGGCGCGAGGAGGCGCTCGAGCAGACGCACCTCGAGGCGGCCGAACGGATGGTGAAGACCCTCGGGACGATGAAGGGCGCG
>Ga0307416_100002332_pt1 | contig 10854 bp, 11 predicted proteins | sample DK1Cmetagenome_2_FD_203821 | JGI IMG/M metagenome (GOLD analysis project Ga0307416, IMG submission 203821) | Maize rhizosphere microbial communities from greenhouse at UC Davis, California, United States - DK15-C-3 | ecosystem: Host-associated > Plants > Roots > Rhizosphere > Soil | place...
GAACGGCGGGTCGAAGCCGCCGGCGGCGCCCGCGTCGGTGCCGACCGTCTCCACCCCCAGCCCGACGATGGGCCGCTCCTCGGCCAGCCAGCGGGCGCAGTCGGCGGCGACCCCGGGGGTGTGCGGGCCGGCCTGGTCGGCGTTGAGGAAGGCGGCCTCGTCGTCGGCGCGCGCGTCCCAGCCCGTCCGGTACAGCAGCCAGCCGCCGTCGGGCAGCGGCCCGTGCTCGGCCTCGAAGGCCTCCACGTCCTCGATCCGCAGCAGGTGGTCGGGGTCCTTGGCGGCCTCGGCGGCGTGGTCGATCACCACCGCCGGGCCGACCAGCCGGCCGGGCGGCAGCTGGGCGACGTCGTCCAGCTGCCGGCCGGTCACCCAGTGGATGGGCGCGTCGAGGTGGGTGCCGGTGTGCTCGCCGCCCTCGAACGCGTTCCAGTACCAGGCGGGGCCGCGGTCGTCGTAGCGGGACAGCTCCCGCAGCCGGAACCGCGGGGTGTTCGCGAACGGCTCGGGCAGCCGCAGGATCGGGGTCTGCTCCGAGAGCGGCTGGGTGAGGTCGACGACCTCGACCTCCCCGGCGGCCAGGGCGGCCACCAGCTGCTGGACGGCGTCGGGCATGTTCGGAGCCTCCTTGCGTCTCAGGCGCCCAGGTCGATGAGCTGCTCGTGCTCCAGGCCGAGGTCGTTGACGACGTTCCACAGCCCGACGGTGGCGGCACGCACCCCCGCCGCGGCGCAGGGCGCCAGGTCGTCGCGGCCGAGCAGCGCCTTGCAGCGGCGGTACAGCTCCAGCAGCTCGTCCTCGACGGGGGTGGTGGGCCGGCCGAGCAGGTCGGTGTTGGCGCTCATGTCAGGCTCCGATCGGCTTGTCGCGCAGGTCGACGGTGCGGCGTGCCTTCAGCTCGAAGCGGGGCAGCTCGCCGTCGGCGGCCCGCTCGACCTCGAAGCGCAGGCCCTCGTGGGCCGCTGCCAGGGCCTTGCCGAGCCGCTCGGCCGTCTCCGCCCAGGCCTCGTCGGTGGTGCCGGCGGCCGGCTCCACCCGCAGGGCGACGCGGTCGAAGTGGCCCTCGCGGGTGAGCAGGAGCTGGAACTCCTCGACGTTGGCCAGCTCCCGCACGATGCCCTCCACCGCCCGCGGGTAGACGTTGGTGCCCCGCACCAGCTTCATGTCGTCGACCCGGCCGAGGATGCCGCCCTCGTACAGGTCGAAGCCGCGCCCGCAGCTGCAGCGGGCGGCCGGGACCCTGGCGACCAGGTCGGCGGTGCGGTAGCGCAGCAGCGGGATGATGCCGCGGCCGAAGGAGGTGACCACCCGCTCGCCCTGCTCGCCGTAGCCGACCGGCTCGTCGCCGGCGGGGTCGACGACCTCCTCGATGAAGTGGTCCTCGATGATGTGGGTGCCGCCCGGCTGGCGGGCGCACTCGAAGACCATGATGGTGCCGATCTCGGTCATGCCGGCGGTGTCGCCGGCCTTGGCGCCCCACAGCCGCTCGATCAGCGCCTTGGTCTGCGGGATCGACCCGGCCGGCTCGCCGGAGAGGATCAGCCGTTGCACCGGGCTGGCGGCCAGGTCCACGCCGAGCCGCTCGGCCTCCTGGGCCAGGCGCAGCGCGTAGGTCGGGGTGGAGGCGACCACCGTGGCGCCGAAGTCGACGATCTGCCGCACGCGGTTCTCGGTCGGCTGGGCGCCGCCGGGGACGTTCAGCGCGCCGAGCTTCTCCATCCCGTAGTGCAGGCCCCAGAAGCCGATGAACGAGCCGTAGCCGAAGGCGACGTAGGCGACGTCGGCCGGGCGCACGCCGAAGCCCCACAGCCCGTAGCACCACATCTCGGCCTGCCAGGCCCAGTCCTTGGCGGTGTCCAGCACCCGGATCGGCTCCCGGCCGGTCGTGCCCGAGGTGGTGTGCCAGCGGATCGCGGCCTGGGGGCCGGCGACCGGCAGCAGGCCGAACGGCGGCCGCTCCCCCTGCGACGCCATCCACTGGTCGCGGGTCAGCAGCGGCAGCCGGCGCAGGTCGTCCAGGCTGCGCAGCTGCTCGGGCTCGAACCCGACCTCCCGGAAGCTGCGCTGGTAGAAGGGGCTGCGGGCGGCGGCCCACTGGCACAGCCGCCGCAGCTTGTGCAGCTGCAGGGCGGCCAGCTCGTCACGGGCCAGGGTCTCCGTCTTCGGGTTCCAGTACTCCCCGCCACCCATGTGCCGGCCTCCTCCGCTGCGCCGCGACGACCGGGCCCGGACCAGCGGCAGCATATCCGGGGCGGCCCGGCGCCGTCAGGAGGCGGCCCCGCCGGGCGGGCGTTTACGCGGGCTTGACGGCCGCCCCTGGTACCCTTGACGGGAGCGCGGAAGGGGGTGCCGCTGCTGGAACCGATCATGCGCGTGCTGGCGCGGTTCGCCCGCCGCGGCGCGATCTTCATCGTGGGCGTCGCCCTGCTGGCGGCCGGAGCCGCCATGATGGTGCTGCCCGGGCCGGGGATCGCCACCGTGCTGCTGGGGCTGATCGTGCTCGCCAAGGAGTTCTCCTGGGCCAGGCGGGCGCTGGCCTGGGTGCGCCACCGCGCCGTCGAGCTGAAGCAGCAGGCGCAGGCCCGCATGCCCGGCACCACCCCACGCCCGTCCACCGACCCGCCACCCGGCCGCAACCGTCCCGACCAGGCCGCCTAGCGGCGGTCAGGCCGTCGGCAGGCCGAGGGCGCGCCCCGTCTCGGCGACCAGGTCACGCACGCATTCGGCGGCGGTACGCGCCCGGGCGAGCGCCGCCGCCTGGCCGGCCCAGAGGTTCAGGTACTCGGCGAGCCCGCGCTGGGCGGCGGCGCGGCGGATCGGCTGGGTCAGGTGGCTCTGGACGGGGTAGGGCGGCAGCTCGGCCTCCCGCGCGCGCAGCTCGCGCAGGAACCGGTTGGGGATGGCGCGTCCCAGGCGGCCGGAGTACGCGCGGGTCAGCATGGTGGTCTGCGCGGCGGGGTCGAGCAGGGCCTGCCTGTGCGCGGCGCTGGCGCCGGACTCCTCGCAGGCCAGGAACGTCGTGCCGACCTGGACGCCGTCGGCGCCGAGCGTCAGCGCCGCGGCGATGCCGCGGCCGTCGGCGATCCCGCCGGCGGCGATGACGGGTGCCGAGACCGCGTCGGCCACCTGGGGGACGAGCGAGAAGGTGCCGACCAGCGACTCGTCGACGGGGCCCAGGAAGGCGCCGCGGTGGCCGCCGGCGTCGCTGCCGGAGGCGACGACCAGGTCGACGCCGGCGGCGTCCAGCGCCAGCGCCTCCTCGACGGTGGTGGCGGTGGCGATGGTGGCGATGCCGAGGCGGCGGGCCGCCGCCAGCGCCTCCGCGGGCGGGATCCCCATCACGAAGCTGGCCACCGGGGGGCGCGCCTCGAGCAGCGCCTCGACCTGCCGGTCGAAGTCGGGGGTGAACGGCCAGGCAAGGGGCGGGTCTGGCAGGCCCAGCTCGTCCAGGTAGGGGCGCAGCCGCTGCAGGTGGGCGGCGAGCTCGGCCTCGGTCGGCCGCGCCTCGCGCTCGCCGGGCTGCGGCACCCAGAGGTTGACCGCGAACGGCGCGGCGGTCCGGGAGCGGATGTCGGCGACCACGGCGCCGACGTCGGCCGGCTCGAGGGTGTTGGCGCCGAACGACCCCAGCCCGCCGGCGTCGGAGACGGCCGCGACCAGCCGCGCCGAGGACGCCCCGCCCCCGAACGGGCCCTGCACGATCGGGTAGCGCAGGCCGAGCAGCTCGGTCACCCGGCTGCGCGGCCAGCTGCGGTGGCTTGCGGGCATCGGCGGGCGCCTCCGTCGGTCAGCTCGGGCGGGTGGCGGTGCGCCGGGCGACGGCGGCGACCAGGGCCAGGGTGAGCGTGGCGGCGACCACGCCGACCGCCAAGCGGGTCAGGCCGCCGCCGCCGGGCAGGCCGGCGGCCAGCAGCACCGCGGCGCCCAACGCCAGCGCGCCGACGACGCTGGCGGCGAGCACGGCGAGGCGGGCGCGGGTGACCGGCGGCTCGTCGCGGACCGCCGGGCGCCGCTCCTGCGCCCAGCTGGCCAGCTCCGCGTAGAGCAGCAGCCCGGCGCCGGCCAGCGGCGTGGCGGCGTCGACCCGGCCGCCGCGGACCAGCGGCGCGACCAGCTGCCCAGCCAGCAGCACCAGCAGCGCCGGGCCCAGCAGCGACGCCAGCCGCCAGACGGCGCCGGCGGCCAGCAGCAGGCCGGCCGCGGCCAGGTAGGCGAGCGCCGAGCGCAGCGGCCCGTGGACCTGCGCGAGCGGGGCCAGCGCCAGCACGGCGGCGACCGCGACCGCGGCCAGCCGGCAGACCACCAGGCCGGTCACCTGGCCGCGCCCCCCACGGGCGCCAGCCGCGCGTGCCGGCGGCTGGCCTCGACCTCCAGCAGCACCTGCTGCAGGTGCACCCCCTGGGTCCACTCGACGACGGCGGCGCCGAGCCGCTGGTAGCGGTGGCGCAGCGTCTCCCGCTCCAGGGCCCACAGCCGCCGTGCCAGCGGCTCCCAGCCGCCGGCGGCGGCCTGGGCGCCGGCCATCGGGGAGACCTCCACGATCGCCAGGTCGTAGCCGCGGGCCAGCAGGTCGAACAGGGCCGCGACGGCGCGCTCGTCCAGCAGGGGCGTGAGCGCGACGATCAGCGCCTTGGGCGGCAGCGTCCGCGGCGGCAGGTGGCGGATGCCCTTCCACGCCACGGTGGCGAACACCTGCGTCTCCATGAGCGTGTCCAGCAGCCGGTACAGCGCGGCCTGGCCGCTGCCCGGCCGCAGCCACTGCACGAACCCGCCGAAGCCGACCAGCCCGACCCGGTCGCGCTGGCGCAGGTAGGCGCCGGCCAGGGAGGCGGCCGCGCCGACGGCCAGGTCGAGGGTGGAGGCGCGCTCGCCCCGCACGTCCACGAAGCTGTCGACGAACAGCACCACGTCGGTGGTGCGCTCGGGGTGGCGCTCGTTGACCCAGGGGACGCCGCGGCGGGCGGTGGCCCGCCAGTTGATCGAGCGGGGCCGGTCGCCGGGCAGGAACGGCCGGACGTCGGCGAACTCGATGCCCTCGCCGCGGTGGCGGGACACCTGGCTGCCGGTGGCGGCCTGGGTCTCGAACGGGCGCACCAGCGACCGCAGCGCCTGCGGCTCGGGGAAGACCTTGAGGGGGGCGCGGCGGTCGAGCGGCTGCTCCCAGGTGAGCAGCCGCAGGCGGTCGTGGGCGCGCAGCTGCAGGCCGCCGAGCAGGTAGGCGCCCCAGCGGCGACAGGTGAGGGTGACCGGCAGGGTCCGCTCCTCCCCCGCCCGCAGCCGCAGCGCCACCGCCCACGGGCGGGCCGGCCCGGCCGGTCCCTCCATGCCGGGCGGGACGGCCAGCAGCAGCTCCAGCCGGTCGACGGCGGTGTGGGCGCGCAGCCGCACCTGGACGGTCACCTGGTCGCCGACGATCGCGCGGTCGCGGTCGACGGTGGCGTCGACCTCCACCTGCGGGTCGCGGGCCGCCGCCAGGCCGGCGACCACCAGCACCGCCAGGGGCGCGGCGGCCGCCACCGGCTCGGGGCGGCCGAGGGCGAGCCCGGCGAGCAGGGCGACCGCCGCCACCCCGGCGTACGCGGCGATCTTCCGCGCCGGCCGCCGGGTCACCGGGGCGCCCTCGCGCGTGCCGGGCCGGTCATCGCCGGGCCGGGGGCGTCGCGGCCCTGGCCGGCTCGGCCTCCGGCGGCGGGGTCGGGACCTGCTCGAGCAGCTCAGCGACGACGTCCTCGGTGCGGACCCGCCGCACCCACAGCTCGGGGCGGAGGATGAGCCGGTGGGCCAGCGCCGGCACCGCGACGGCCTTGACGTCCTCGGGGGTGACGAAGTCGCGCCCGACCATGGCCGCCCTGGCCCGCCCCACCTTGAGCAGCGCCAGGGTGCCGCGGGGGCTGGCGCCGACCTGGACCCTCGGGCTGGTCCGGGTCGCGCCGACCAGCTCGACCATGTAGCGGCCGACGCTCTCGGCCACGTGGACGTCCTCGATCGCCCGCTGCATGGCCAGCAGGTCCGCCGGGGTCGCCACCTGGGTCAGCTCGACCTCGTCGCTGGTCCGCTCCAGGCGCCGCTCCAGCATCCGCCACTCGGCGTCGGCCGAGGGGTAGCCGACCGACAGCCGCAGCAGGAAGCGGTCCAGCTGCGCCTCCGGCAGCGGGTAGGTCCCCTCGTACTCGATCGGGTTCTGCGTGGCGACCACCAGGAACGGCCGCTCCAGCGGCCGGGTGACCCCGTCGATGGTCACCTGCCGCTCCTGCATGGCCTCCAGCAGCGCCGCCTGGGTCTTGGGCGGCGAGCGGTTGATCTCGTCGCCGAGCAGCAGGTTGGTGAACACCGGGCCGGGGCGGAACTCGAAGTCGCCGAGGCGCTGGTTGTAGATCGAGGAGCCGGTGACGTCGGAGGGCATGAGGTCGGGGGTGAACTGCACCCGGGCGAAGCGCAGCGAGACGACCTGCGCGAACGAGCGGGCGATGAGGGTCTTGGCCAGCCCGGGGAAGTCGTCGAGCAGCACGTGCCCGTCGGCCAGCAGCCCGAGCAGCACCAGCTCCAGCGCGTCGCGCTTGCCGACCACCGCCCGCTCGACCTCGTCGAGCACCCGCCCGGCCAGCCGCCCGACGTCGACGGCGCCGTTCACCGCGGCACCCCCGCCGATCGCGGCCGGCCGGGGAACGCTCCCTGGGGTACGGGGGGCGCCCCGTCCGGGCTGCCCGGGGCCGGCACCCCCAGCCGCTCCAGGGCGGCGACGGCGGCGGCCAGGTCCGCGGGGGGCATGCCGGGGACGCTCCGGTCGGGTAGCTCGCCGGGGTCGGGCCGCACCAGCGCCCACGCCGCCTCACCGAGGGCGGCCCTGGCCGCGGCCGGGTCGGCGTCCAAGTCGATGCCGAGCCACCAGGCGAGCCGGTCGGTGGCGACCGGCCGCAGCTCCTGCCGCAGCCGGGTGTGGGCGTGCAGGGCGCTGGCGCTGGAGAGGGCCAGCAGCCGGGCCAGCCGCTCCAGCTCCGGCGGCGGCTTCGGCGGCGCCGGCCGCGCGGCCAGGGCGGCGTCGAACGGCGACACCGGGGGGCGCGGGTAGGCCAGGCGGAGCCAGCGCAGCAGCAGGCGGGCGGCCAGGACGCCGAGCAGCAGCAGCCAGGCGGCGACCGCCAGCGGCCCACGCGCGGGCGCCAGCTGCACGGTCGCGACCAGCACCAGGGTGGCGGCGACCGCCAGCAGCGCCGCGCGGACCAGCGGCCAGGTCATCGGTGGACCGCCTCGCCGGCCGCGGCGGCGCCCGCCTGCCGCTCGGCGTGCACGGCCGCCGCCAGGTCGCCGCGGACCGCCCGCAGCGCCGCGACCGCCTCGTCGCGCATCGCCCGGTCGATGGCGTGGCGGCTGAACTTGGCCCGCTCGAACAGGCCGGTGAGCCGCCGCACCGCCGCCGGGTCCACCAGAGGGGTTCGGGGAACCCCGCGACCGCGGGGGGCGGAGCCCCCCGCAACCCCCCCGAGGGGGTGCTCCGGAGGGTCGGCGGCCGTGGAGAGCACCCGGGCGGCGTACTCGAACGGCGCCTCCGCCGCCCGCCGTGGCAGGCCGGCGGCGGCCAGGCCTCGCTCCATCCGGGCCCAGGCGGCGATCACCGCCCGGCGGGGGTCCGGCTCGCGCTCGATGTCGTCCAGGGTGTCGTCGAGCAGCTCGACCAGCAGCTCGGCGCGGGTGCGGGCGGGGCCACGGCGGCGGCGTTCGGCCAGCAGGTGGGCGGCGACGACCGCGGCCATCGCCAGCACCGCGGCGCCGGCGACCAGCAGCGGCAGCACGCCGGGCGCCGGCGGCGGGTCGGGGGGCCCGGCGGCGTCGGGCTCCGGCAGGATGCTGGTCGGGGCGGCGTCCGGCGCCAGGCCGCCGAGCAGCCCGAGCGGCTCGCGGAACACCCACAGGCCCAGCAGCAGCGCCAACGGCAGCAGCACCGTCAGGAAGCTGCGGCGGCGGCGCTGCGGGGGGCGCATGCGCTGGTCGGGAAGCAGCACGATGACGGCCAGGGCCATCCCGGCCAGCCCGGCCACCAGCAGCAGCGCCAGCAGGCTGTCGACCAGGCCGGCGGGGTAGCTGGGCCGGCCCTCGCCGCCGCCGAGCGGGCCGCGCCGGCTGCCCACCGCCACCAGCGCCAGCAGCCCGGCGGCGGTCAGGGCCAGCAGCGCCGCCCGCCAGGGCTGCGGCGGCCCACGCCGCCCCGACCGCCTCTCCTCCGCCACGCGCTCCCTCGCCGCCCTGGTCCCACCCCGGCGTGCCCATGCTCCCACAGTTGCGGGGGGCTCCGCCGCCCTGCATTCCCCCCAACCCCAAGCTCAGGGCGCCTCCGCGTGCCTTGCCGGGGCACGTGGCCCGCCCCAACCCATCCTCGGAGTGTCAGGCTGGAAGGACCGCTTCGACCGCGGCGGTGGTCAGGTCGACCATCTCGTCGACCTCGGGGTCGGTCACCACCAGCGGGGGGCCGAGCATGACCAGGTCGCCGTCGGTGCCGTCGGCGCAGCCGGTCGACCAGTACAGCAGCAGGCCGCGGTCGCGGGCGGCGGCGACCACCCGCTCGGCCAGCCGCCGCGCGCGGGGGAACGGGGCCTTGGTGGCGCGGTCGGCGACCAGCTCGACGGCCACCATGAGCCCGAGGCCGCGGACGTCGCCGGCCGCCGGGTGGCCGCCGAGGCGGGCCTCCAGCCCGGCCCGCAGCCGCTTGCCCTGCGCCTCGGCGGCCTCGACCAGCCGCCGCTCGCGCAGCACCCGCAGCACCTCCCGCCCGGCCGCGGCGCCGACCACGTGGTGGGAGTAGGTCAGGCCGTGGGTGAAGCCCCTGCGGGCGATGGTGTCGTGGACCTCGCCGGAGGCCACCGCCAGGCCGAGGGGCCAGTAGCCCGAAGCGGCGCCCTTGGCCAGCACCAGGATGTCGGGCCGCACGCCCCAGTGGTCGCAGGCGAACCAGCGGCCGGTGCGGCCGAACCCGGTCATGACCTCGTCGGCGACCAGCAGCACCCCGTGGCGGCGGCAGACCTCGGCGACCGCCGGCCAGTAGTCGTCGGGCGGGACGGCGGCGCCGAGGGCGGCGCCGGCGACCGGCTCGGCCAGGAACGCGGCCACCCTTCCCGGGCCGGCGGCCAGGATCACGCGCTCCAGCGCCTCGGCGTGGCGGGCGCCGCAGCCGGCCGGGTGGGTGTCGTCGAAGCCGCAGCGGTACTCGTAGGCGGCCGGCGTGTGGCGGGCCTGGCCGAGCCACGGCAGGTAGGGCCCGCGCAGCGACGCCCGCCCGGAGGCGTCGAGGGCCCCGCGGGTGTTGCCGTGGTAGCTGCCCCAGCGGGAGATCACCACGTGGCGGTCCTCGCCGCGGGCCAGGTGGTGGGCGCGGGCCATCTTCAGGGCCGTCTCGACCGCCTCGGCGCCGCCGGAGACCGGGTAGACGCGGGCGTCGTCGACCGGCACCAGCGCCGCCAGCTCGGCGGCGTAGGCCTCGAGCGCCTCGGAGGTGAACGCGGTCCCGTGGGCGTAGGCGACCCTGGCGGCCTGCTCGGCGATCGCCTCGGCGACCGAGGCGACCCCGTGGCCGATGCCGACCACGATCGCGCCGCCGGCCCCGTCCAGGTAGCGGCGCCCCTCGGCGTCCCAGACCTGGCAGCCGCTGGCGCGCGCCACCCGCGGCAGCCCGCTCCCACGCGCGAACACGTGGCCGCCGCCGCTCACCGCTTGACGTACACCCCCTCCGGGTCCAGCTCCTCGCGGACCAGCCGCAGCTCCTCGGCGGTCGGGTCGGGGGTGGTCTCCAGGTCGTCGGCGACCCGCAGCTCCCAGCCGGTGGCGTCGCGCACGTCCTGCACGGTCACCCCCGGGTGGACGGCCTGCAGGCGCATCTCGCCGGTGTCCTGGTCGAAGCCGTAGCGGCCGAGGTCGGTGACGACCACCGACGGCCCCCGCCCCTGCCAGCCCTGCGCCGCCCGCAGCGCGGCGCCGCCGAGGTTGCCCGGGCTGGTGCGGAAGTCGATCCGCTCGACGAAGGAGCGGGCCGACTGCCGCATGAGCACGAACACCTCGCGGGCGTTGATGGCGATCTCGCAGGCGCCGCCGGAGCCGGGCAGCCGCACCTTCGGCCGCCGGTACTCGCCGATCACGGTGGTGTTGATGTTGCCGAAGCGGTCCAGCTGCGCGGCGCCGAGGAAGCCGACGTCCACCAGCCCGCCCTGCAGGTAGTACTGGAACAGCTCCACCATGCTCATCGCCGCGGTCGCGCCGGTGACCAGGCAGGGGTCGCCGATGGACAGCGGCAGCCGGGCGGGCCGGGCGCCGTACACGCCCGACTCGTAGATCAGCTCGATGTCGGGGGCGACGGTCCGCTGGGCCAGCGCCACGGCGATGTTGGGCAGGCCGATGCCGACGAAGCAGACCCGCCGGCCCGCCAGCGCCCTGGCGCCGGCGACGACCAGCATCTCCGACGCGGACCAGTCGCTCACCGATAGTCCCCTTGGCATCCAGAAGCTCTCACACGTTGGCTTCCACGGTTGGTTGACGTTTCACAGCCCGCCCAGTGGCCAAGGCTCCACGTCCAGCCACCCCATACCCTGAGGCGGTGCCGCTACGGGCGGCAAGTCCACGCTGCAACAGTACCCGCGCCGCGTTCGTGTCCGCTGGCGTGGCACGTCCGCAGGCCACACAGCAGAACCGCTCGCGGCTACGCCGGCTCTCGGCCGCGACCTGCCCACACTCGGCACAGGTCTGCGACGAGTAGGCGGCCGGCGCCTTGGTCAACTCGCTGCCGTAGTCGGGGCACTTGTATGCGAGCATCCATACTGCCCTGCCCCAGGCCATGCCGAGGATTGAGCGGTTCAGCCCAGCCTTGGCGCG
>Ga0307416_100002334_pt1 | contig 10849 bp, 13 predicted proteins | sample DK1Cmetagenome_2_FD_203821 | JGI IMG/M metagenome (GOLD analysis project Ga0307416, IMG submission 203821) | Maize rhizosphere microbial communities from greenhouse at UC Davis, California, United States - DK15-C-3 | ecosystem: Host-associated > Plants > Roots > Rhizosphere > Soil | place...
TGTCAATCACGAGCAGCGGACCCCCCACGCAAGGCTATTTGTATGGTCGGCTGCCCAGTAGTTGTGAACTTCATTGTCACGGTAGTTATAATTTAGAATGACCCAGCCAGAGCCGCCGCCGAGAGACATCCCTGTGCGCCGGAAATCCTCTTCCCATGTCCCGAGCGAACCATAATGGGAGTTGATGAGATTGGTGATCGTGCCGCTGGACTTCCCGCCTCCTCCAAGATTGCCGAAATAGAATTCGTGGAGAATCATGGAATTCGTTGCCACGATCTCTTCGCGTTTGAGCGATCCCATTTGGTAGGGCTGAGCGTCCTTTGGAAGACTGCCGATCTGCTGTTGAATCTGGTTCAGCCGGCGAACCGCTCCCCCATAATTATTCTGATGATGTGAGACAATTAGCTTCTCAGACAATCCTGCCAACTTAGCCGCATTAAATGGCAGCGGCTTTATTTGATTGTCGCCCTTATAAGCCGACAATTGCAAACTCGATACGCTCTTCTTTTCAGGTTCCTGCGCCATGACCATTCCTCCTTGAAAGATATTTGAAACATCAGTCAAGCTGGCAATTAAGCTGCCTCTGATGATGGTACTGATCAGTTCTCGTCGCGTCATGATTCGACCTCCTTATCTCGCCTCGACTATCAAATCGTCGAAGTAGGTAACCGAATCCGCCTTCGTCCAAAGACCAATTGCACCCGGTTCCGAAAAAGTCTTATCGCGGGCTTTTATGATTTGTTTACCGTCCCAAAAGACCTCGAACAGATCGCCTATCGCACCGATAGTCAGCTCATGCCAATCGCGAGGAGTTACTCGCCCGCTCCAACTTGCCAGCTCTGTCCGCTTACCGGCAACCACATGGTAGAAGCGGACATTGTCCTCAAGCGCGTTAGCGCGACTGATGTAATAGTTATTCTCATCGATGTAACGGAAAACCAGACCACAGGCTTGGTCCACTTTGCCGGATACCGCTTTACAGCGGACCGAAATCCGGAAATCACGGAGGAACGGTCGGTCGGATATTGCAATGGGAAATCGATAGCTGGTCGGATCGGCATCCAGTTGGGTCAATACATTAGTTCCACTTGGCGCATCCTTTTGAACGGTTACTGCCCATTTGCCCATGCTGCCGCTCCCCGTTCTTGAAAAAGAAAAGCCTGAGGGAGCCTGATTCGCCGGATCTCCTTCGAAATCCCACTTCCACCTACCGTTATTGATCTCTTCAGCGTGGGCCGGATTGTTAATCATGATAAGAAAGAAACCGACCAGGAGAATTGCGCCGATGCTCTTCACGGGAACAATCAATCTCGTTTTGAGCTGACAAGCGCCTGGGAATACGCGTACAGTGCATCGTAATCAGACGATTCTCGTTCGAGAAGTTCATGATCGTTCTGATAAACCAGTCGGAACCCTTCAGCAATTACTTCCAAGCCTCGTGACTCTGGTGTTAGGTCCTTCGCATCGTTATCGGCGCCTCTGACGATCGGTCCAAGTCGTTGGAGCGCCGCATCGGTGAGATAGTACTGGTTGATTATCGCGTCAGAGCTACAATTGCGGCCGCCGAGGCCCCATTCGACGTTCGGCACATCGAATCCGATCGCGTCTTCGCGTCTCGCCATCTCCATCACTTGATCAGTCGGTACGTACAGAAACTCCGCCGCCGGATCGACGAAGCGCTTGATTAACCAGGCCCAAGCGACGCGATCCACCTTGGGCCGGGCGCGGGTTATCCATTTCATATCGTTCGCCCTCCGATGCAGTTGCAATCACCCTCCCCGGACCAGTGGCCAGACTATTAATCCGATCAGGCCTGAGAAGATGACCAGAATGGGTTCCGAGATTTTGAAGCGGCATAAAATGCCGAGACTCATGAGCGCGATTGCTGCTGTCGGTACATCAGTGATTGATCGTGCGCCCAACACAATCACCGCGCCAGTAATCGCGCCGGTCGCAGCAGCGGTAGCTCCGTCAACGAAGGCTTTCAGCTGAGGGTTGTCGCGATGGCGTTTGAACCATGGCGCTGGCACGACAGTGAATATATAGACTGGTAAGAAGATACCTATCGAGGCCATAACCGCCCCGGCCAAGCCGGCGACGAGAAAGCCAATGAAGGCGACCGTGATAACGACCGGACCAGGCGTGATCATTGCCACTGCCACCGCATCTAAAAACTGGTGTTCGTTTAGCCAGCCGAATTGCTGCACAACGCCCTGATGCAAGAACGGAACGATAGCCAGGCCGCTGCCGAACACAAACGCGCCGGCTTTGGTAAAAAATAATAGGACCTCAGTTAATATGTGGCCACTATTGTTGTCCGTAGCCGCCTGACCGAGCCAAGCCTCCATCAGCCAAACGAGTACGCCGAGTGCTGCGCCGCCGAATATCATTAGCATCCCGGGCTTCCAACCTGGCCAGGCCTGAAAGACCAAGACGATGAGTCCGGCAAGAATGAAGAACTCTGCCAACTCCGCTTGCGACCACACGGTCACGGCCGTGAGGACGAGGAAGATGCTCCAGAGGAGCGGATTACGCTTGTTGGTGCTGCGCGCCAGCTTATATGCAGCAATGGCGATTATGGCAATAACGGTAGCGCCAATCGCGTAGAAGAGCGCTTGCATCCACCATAAGCCACCGTAAGCAACGTAAGCCAATGAAATCGCCACCACCATGAAAAACGAAGGTAAAATAAAGCCGAGACCCACCAGAGTTGCTCCCAGAATACCGCCTTCGAAATAGCCAATGGCAATCGCAGTTTGTGCTGCAAGCGGTCCCGGCATGATTTGCGCGAGCGCGAGCGACAGCTTGTAGGTATCCTCGGTGATCCAGCGTCGCTCCTCGACGAGGTCTCTGTGCATGAAACCGACCAGCGCCGCCGGCCCGCCGAAGCCGATGGTGCCGAGCTTCAGAAAATAGCCGACGAGCGGCCAGAGTCCGATTCCTTCCTGGGGAATCAGAGTTTCACTTGTCGGTCGATTTGAAGTAGATAATCGATCGGAAGTTTGTTGCATAAAATTAGTTTCTCTTCAGGGATAGACGCTTAAAAGTTGGGCGAGGTGCTGTACTTCTGTATCAGATATATAACAACTGTATCTTTCGTCAAGTGAATTCCCCATGACCGAACCAACCAATGACCGCTGGCTCCTGCTCATTCACCAACTTCCACCTAAACCGAATTACTTGCGTGTGAAAATCTGGCGCAGGTTGCAGCGGCTCGGCGCGATAGCGATTAAAAACTCCGTTTACGCCCTGCCCAAAGACGATCAATCACAAGAAGACTTTCGCTGGGTGCTCCGCGAAATTATCGAAGGAGGCGGAGACGGCACTCTATGTGAAGCGCATTTGATCGATGGGATGACTGACGATGATGTCGAGGCACTATTTCACTCTGCGCGTGCCGCAGAATACGTACAGATCGCCGAGGCCGCCCGTCTCATTGCCAAAACTCTGCCGGTCAAAGTCAAACCTGCCGAAGCCGACCGACTGGAACTGGAGCACGAGATAGTTAAGCTCAGAAGGCGGCTCGACGAAGTGGTTGCCATCGATTTTTTCGGCGCCCCCGGTCGAGAGGCCGCTAATGGTCTGATTTCGGAAATCGAATTGCGCAGTCGCGGCAACAAAGGAAGGCCTTCTCAGACGAAAATCGATCGTGAAAAGCTCAGACGCAAAATCTGGGTGACCCGGAAAGGAATCCATGTCGACCGCATTGCAAGCGCCTGGTTAGTCCGCCGTTTCATCGATGAGGATGCCAAATTCAAGTTTGTTCCCGCTAAAGGCTATAAGCCGCTGAGCAATGAAATACGCTTCGATATGTTCAAAGCCGAATTCACCCATGAAGGAGATCGTTGCACATTCGAGATTTTGATCGAGCGGGTGGGAATCGAAGATTCTGCGGTAATTCCGATTGCAGAGATCATCCACGACATTGATCTAAAGGATGGGAAATTTAAACGCCAGGAGGCTTTAGGCATCGAGCGCGTCATTGGCGGCATAGCTATGTCCCACAAGGACGATGAGACCCGTTTGAGCCGCGGCGCTGCTGTGTTCAACGATCTGTACGAATATTTCAAGAGGAAACGTGGTTAGAACTCGATTTAGAGAGTGAACCGCATCACATTGATAGGGGAAGTTAAATGTAACTTTGGCGATTTGGATTCTCGCATGCAAGTGTCACTGTTGACATCTTTCGCGCTCCGGTAGATTATCCTCTATGCTGCAAAAACGGCTCGCGCTTTTGCTCGTTCTCTCGTGGGTGATTCTTTCCGGATACGATGTCACCGAAGATTTGCATCTACCGGACCGGGTTGCCCTCCACCAGACGGCCGGTGCTCTTTCCCACGGCGCGGGATCAGCGGGCCTCCTCGCTCGCAACATCGTGGAGTCTGCCGACCGTCCGCATCTGCGCCATGCAACGTTGCCGGAGCATTATCTTGAGTTCATTGCCAGCTATACCCTCAGCCTCTCTCAGAGAATCTTCAAACTTCACAAAATAAACCAAGTGTTTTTAATCTGAGCGCTTCATCTTCCTTCGTTTTGCCGTTCTAAGGCTCCTCTCTAAGTTCGCCCCGAGAGCGCAATCGGTTGCGGCTGATTGGCTCGTAAATGTATCGAAACACAAGGAGACATGATGGCTGATTTCCCCTTATGGTTGAAAGGTGTCGTCTGGTTGGTTGTAGGTTCTAGCGCGGTTTATGCGGCTGCTCAGGTTCTATACTCATTGATTAATTAACCGGCGTTTGTAGGTAAGGCAGGAGTCCGGCGCATGGTCTGCCGTTTGCGCAACGGGTTTTCCTGTTTAAAGAGCCGCAACCGGCCATGTTGCCGATTATCGCGCGAGAAAGCACAGAATACGTTATCGAGCTTTCCAAATCGGTTAGCTATTGCACTGAACGGCCTCTGGTTAGTCTAGACCAACACCTCGAAACTCATAAATATCAGTGGCGAGCTTGGGATTTTGGCCTTAAAAAAGTTTATCGCTATAAAACGATCTTGGCGTTGGAAAAGATCGCCAGGAGCTGCGCACAGCTCTGAAAGCATCGGAGGTCGTCCTTAGAGTCGCTCTGCGATCGAGTTAAAGCTCACCGGCGCCTTTTTCCGTCACCTGTGATACCAGTACTTTGTCGATGCGCTTGCCGTCCATATCGACAATCTCGAATCGCAGATCATTCCATTCAAAGGATTCCGACACCGCCGGCACGCGACCCATCCTGGTAAAAATAAAACCGCCCAAGGTTTGATAGGCGTCATGCTTTTCTCCCGGCAAACTGTCGAGATCAAAAAGTTCTTTGAATTCGTCCACCGGAATCATGCCATCAACCAGCCATGAGCCGTCTGCGCGTTGCACAGCCTTGGGCGGCGTGACGGTTTCGCCAAACGGCATATCCCCGGCAATGGCTTCGAGGACGTCATGATGCGTCAGCAATCCCTCGATGCCGCCATACTCGTCCACTACCAACACTAGATGGCTGCCGGAGCGTTTGATGTAATCGAGCACCTGCAATGCGGTGAGTGTCCGCGGCACCAGCACCGGTGTTTGTAAAGATGACGATAGATCAATCGGCTTGCCGTAGAGCGCATTGGCCAAAAGATCCTTTGCTTGGGTGACGCCGACTAGGTTATCCAGGCTTCCGTTGCCTACCGGAAACCGCGAATGCCCGCTCTCGGCAACCCTGCCGCGAATCGCTTCAATGGAGTCGCTTTGATCCAACCAAACGATTTGGGTGCGCGGCGTCATCAACGCCCGGGCGCTTTTATCGCCCAGTTCGATAACCGCCTCGATCATATCCTGCTCGCTCTCTTCGAAAACACCCGCGGCGGTTCCTTGTTGGATCAATCGTCTAATTTCTTCTTCCGTCACCGGAGGTTCCTGAGACGGCGGACTGCCGAGCAATCTGAAAATCACATCCGTTGAGGCTGTCAAAAGCCGAACAACCGGCGAGGCGATTGCCGAGAGCAGGCGCATCGGTCCTGCCATAACGCTGGCTATTCTCTCGGCATGGGTCAAGGCGATTCGTTTGGGGACCAATTCGCCGATGACAACCGAAAAATAGGTAATACCTATGACGACCGTGGCGAGAGCGATGGTCCGGCTGTAAGGTTCCAGGCCGGGAATTTCCGCCAAATATGTCGACAATCCCGAAGCTAGGCTGCGGCCGCCGAAGGCGCCGGCGAGAATACCTACCAGCGTGATGCCGATCTGAACGGTGGAAAAGAATTGGTTCGGATTCTCGGCAAGCTCCAGAGCCGATCTCGCGCTGGCGCTGCCTTTTTCGGCCCAATCTCGCAGCCGTGATTTACGGGCGGCGACGATTGCAAGTTCCGACATGGCGAACAGTCCGTTGGCGATAATCAAAAAGACTATCACGATGGATTCAAATGCGATGGATGTCATCTGGTTCGATCCTGCGTTTGGTATGGAAGCATGTTCCCCAGGGTTTTTGTTTGCGCGTGACATGTAACGCCTGCACGCTGGCGTGTGGACAGGTGACGAATGCGGCTTGCATAAGTTCGATCAGCCGAGATGAATCAACACTCTCTCGGACCATTCGGCAAGGCTGAAACGATCCAACGTTTTATTCAGCTGAGCCCGTCCTGTGAGTGATTTGAAGATGTTTGAATGCGCAGGTCCAATTCTCGAAAAAACGTGGCGGGTTTTGCAGCTCTTCCCGATATATCAGAGGGCTAACCAATAGCTGCGCCGGGGGCGCTCCGTGAAACAGAGAAATGAAGTCGCCAGTGATCCGCGGAGTCAATGAAGTTGGCGGGTTTGTTGGACTTTGTCGAGAACCAAGTAAGCGATTGCCGTGGCAACGAGGGAGCTCAAGTATGTCGGCAGATCGGCGGTCTTCCAAGACGTCAAAGCGGGCAGAGCGAAACCAGCGTGTCATCATCGACAGCGCCAGAAACTTTTGCGCCATGTCCGCAATATTCATCCGCCAGCGCAACTTGTCAAACGGAAGCTTTGCCATACTTACGCCCGGGTCACTTCTGCCGGAATCGGCACCCGTGATTCGTCCAGCTGATAAGCGTACGCTTCCTTCATTTGCACGTTGCCGCTGTCGGTATACACCAGCAAACGTCGACCGTCAGTGCGAGTTTGGACTAGTCCGAAAGCGGAGCGGCTAAAGCCGAAAAAATCACCGCGGGTCTTTGCTTTTTTTACATCGGTGAGTCGTGACCATCCTTCCACATTGAAGAACGCCACGAGCTCGGTGACGAACACCAGAGGTTCCGGCACACGCGACCAACGCCCGAGGGCTCCCATTAACGTGGCGCGGGGATGGATGTATTCCTTGCGGGCATTCTCGTCGCCGCTGGAAACGATATTCACCACCGGCGACACGGCTTGGAAGAAACCGCCGGAGAAGTCCGCTGAGCCGTGATGGGGAACTTTGAAGACTTCCGACCGCAGGTTGATCGCGCCCCGGTTGTGCTCGCGCGCGAGAAAGCGGCTGGCTTCCTCATTGAGATCACCGGCAAACAGGAAACTAAAGCCGCCATAAGAGAGTCGGAAAACGATCGAGTGGCCGTTAATGGTGTGCGCAGAAGACAAGCCTGCGAATCCTTCTTCTGCCAAGTCCAGAGAGGCATGTCCGACGCGCGGTGCTTTGGGCGGCTCGCCGAGAAATCTAAGCCCGCGCACGTTGCCGCTTTCGGTGATTGAGGGGCCGAGAACGTCGATTTGTAGCTTGCCGTTATTGAAGAACCTAAACGCTTCACTGTCGCCGAATTCGAGCCGCCGAAAGGAGACCGGCCGGCGGGAACTGTATTGCTTCAATGCGGCCTTCCACTGGCGAAATGGCTGGTTCATCTCCTCATCCGGCATCTGGAGTAAATCATCGACCAGGTCGGTTAAGATGACTTTCTTGCCGATCTGCTTGGTCGGCCCAAGCAGATCCCGGTCGGCGACCGGTTTATTATTTTTCCGGCCGGGCCGTTTCACCAGCCCGTTGTGGTATATCCGCTCCGGATGAATGAAGATCCGTTTGAGCTTGTTCGTGTGAGTCTCTGATTTGTAAATTTCCACCAGTCCTGAAAAATGATCGGCGTCTCCATGGGTGATGAGGACGCAATCGATGTGCTTGGGCGTCTCGAGGCTGGTGCCGCGAAAACGAGCCGCCAGGTAACGGGCGAATAGTTGGTTGTCGCCGCCGTCGATCAAGATAATCTTCCCATCGGGAGATTCAATGATACTGCCATCACCTTGTTGAACATCGACGAAATTTACCCTAAGCACCTGATTTTGTTCCCGCGGCACGACTATATCGGCCGGTTTGATGCGCGATGATTTTGTCGGTTCGATGAAGCCACCGCGAGTGAACGGGATCAGGCTGCCGTCGGAAGCTGTCTTGAAGCTGGTAACCTCAACTTCCAAATGAGTACTTTTTTGATCGGTCACCGTGACCTCATCGCCCCAAGCCAGCGTGCGGCGCAACGACTTGCGTCCGCGCTGATCCCAAACATCAGCCAAGTCGAGGTTGATGACACATTGGGTAGACATTGTCCGGTCCTTCTTTACGGCAGCTAAGCGCTGGCTCTCGATGCTGCCCGGTCGACAACAGTGACAAGGCGCATCATAGTTGCGCCACAGAGTGCGAGGCATGCTTTGTCTGTTCGATCACGATCTCTACGCGAATCGGTTTGAAAAGACAAAAGTAGAAATTTAAAACTCGCTGCGACATGAGACATTATGACGGCTAAGCGCAGTCAAAGCTTGGAAGTCACGCGCTTCTCTAGATAAATAGGCTTGACCTTGGCAACCGGCCGTTTTATGGGAGCGGTATCCGATGCTGTAAGGAGAAGTTATGTGGAAACATATTCTCATCGCGCTGGTGGGTATTTTTGCGCTCGTGGATCAAGCTGCCAGTCAATCGGTTCGCGGCGCATTTCCGTCGCCGAGTATCCAAATTCTGCCGCTGATGGTTGGCGCTGAGAGAGGTTTTTACAAACGCGAGGGGCTGGATCTGGAGCTGGTCTTCGTGCGCGGCGCTACCACGGCCGTACAAGCGCTTCTGGCCAATCAGATCCACTTCATTTTCTCCGTTGGACCCCAGATGCCCGCCGTATGGGAAGGAAACGATATCATGCTGCTGGCTCAACAAGTGGGACGGCCGACTTTCTCGCTTGTGGTTACGCCCGATATCCAAAAAATCGCGGATCTCAGAGGCAAGAAAATCGGTGTCACCTTCGGTGGTTCGACAGCGGCGGGCACCAAGGCGCTGCTTGAGCTCAACAAGATCAATCCCGACAAAGAGGTCGAGTATATAAGCCTACCCGGGAACGAACCCAAGATTGCGGCGTTGAAACAGGGGATTATTTCCGCCGCATTGTTGGCGCCTCCGGCAGATTACCTGGCCATGAAGGCGGGAATGAAACGCCTCGTGAGCCTCGCCGACATTTTCAAGGACACGGCCTTTACCGGCCTTGCCGCTACCAGCAGGATGATCAAAGAAAATCCGCAAACGGTGAAAAAGATGGTCCGCGCCATCGTTCGCTCTGTCATCCACACGCGCGATAATCCCGAAGACGCGCTCCAGGTCTCGATGAAGCGTCTGGGGCTCGAGCGCGATGCCGCCCAGGACGCTTATCAGATGATCCGGCAAGCCCTGGTGCCGGTGCCGACCGAAAATGGCGTGGAGTTGATGGCTCAGTGGCAAGCCATCGCGCTCAATACAAAGCCGAAACGAAAACCCACTGAGTACATGGATTTGCGCTTCGTTAATGAGGTGATGTCAGAGCTGGGGTACAAGTAGGTCCGTTCGATCAGAGCGCGGTCCATCCCGCTGCCGGCGAGTCATGCACCTTCATGCTCGCCGCTCTTCGGTGCCTTGTGCCACAAGTCGTGAAAAAGCGTTACCGAGCCCGGGGCAAAGCCCGCATAGTGATTGCTGAAAAAGATGTAAGCTCGCGAAGCTCGCTCGGCGATTTTTTTGAGCTCTTCGATCCAGACTATCAATTCAGAAGTTTTGTCTTCAGTCAGATGGTTCCAGCGCTGAGTTTTGCCTTCTTTTCGATCGCCAATGAAGCGAGCATAAAGGAAGTCGCCGCAGAGGAGATCGAGCGCGCGAGCGAGCACATCTACGCTTGGCATCCAAGCCTGGGCTACAACCACAAAAGCCACCGAGTGGTCTCTTAACATTTCGAGAAAGTCCCAGCTGATCCAATTCTTGTTTCGTATTTCCAAGGCAAATTTAAATTCCTTAGGCAGAGTCTTCAAGAATGGCAGCAGCAGCTTGTCGAACTGAGCTCGTGACGTGAAAGCATTTCGGTTGAAGTAGGGGAACTGAAGCAGCAGCGGCCCTAGGCGGTCACCGAGAAGCTCCATACTGTTTAGAAATGTCGTGAGCTCACGCTGGCAATCCTTCATCACTTTCTGGTGCGTAATAACTCCTGGCACCTGGGCCGCAAAAATAAATCCCGATGGAGTGTTTTCCTTCCATCCAGTCACCACTGCGCGCGCTGGAATGGTAGAGTACGTTGACTCGATCTCGACGGCGCGAAAGTAGCGCGCATAATGTTGAATCAAATCCCGAGGCTTTGACTCTGCCGGATAAAGCGATCCGAGCCAGTCCGGGTATGTCCAACCGGAAGTTCCCACATAGACATTGGGCGGAAAAGCCATAAATTAGTGTTCACCACATGTCTAGCCGATGGTCAACGGAAAGAGGAATTTGTTGACTTTGTTGGAGCGGCCGTTTACCTTGAAAACCACTCGTGTTTTCACTCCCGCTGTCGATGGAGACCTACAACAGCAAGGAAGCCAGCCGGATCGCCGGCGTTTCTCTCCGCCAGATTCATTATTGGGACGAGCGCGGTTTTATTCGCCCGTCGGTAAAGGCTGCGCAGGGGC
>Ga0307416_100002335_pt1 | contig 10845 bp, 4 predicted proteins | sample DK1Cmetagenome_2_FD_203821 | JGI IMG/M metagenome (GOLD analysis project Ga0307416, IMG submission 203821) | Maize rhizosphere microbial communities from greenhouse at UC Davis, California, United States - DK15-C-3 | ecosystem: Host-associated > Plants > Roots > Rhizosphere > Soil | place: USA...
CCTTTTTTGCCGGGCATCTATTCAAGACGGAAGAACTCTTCATGGTAGGTATCGGAGCGTTTGCTTTTTGTCTAGTAGCTTCGGGCGTGTACGTCATCAACGATTACCGCGACCGTTTTGTTGACCGCATGCATCCCAGGAAAAAGCTAAGACCTATAGCTTCAGGAGAGATCGGAACGACCAGCGCCTGGATGCTGATCGTGCTGCTCGTATCTGCCGGATTCATCATCGCAGCGTCCCTTGAAATGACGTTCTTCTATCTGCTACTTACTTACTTTGTTTTAAACCTTGGCTATTCGTTCGGTTTAAAAAACATCGCGATCGTAGACCTTTTTATTGTTTCCTTAGGATTCCTGCTGCGCATTTACAGTGGTGGGGTGATCGCAGATCTGCCAATAACACATTGGCTATCCATCATGATCCTCCTTCTCGCACTCTTCCTGATCATCGCCAAAAGACGCGACGATATCCTCATCAATGCAAAGAACGGCTGCGTGATCCGGAAGTCCACACAGACATACAATCTCGACTTTATCAACTCCTGCATAACGCTGCTGTCGGCCGTAGTGATCGTTGCCTACATTATGTATACGGTTTCGCCCGAGGTAACCGAACGTTTCAATAGCGATTACCTGTTCATAACGACCATCTTTGTCATTGCGGGTGTGATGAGGTATCTTCAGATAATTTTCGTCGAGAACAGATCTGGTTCACCGACCCGGATCTTCGTCAAGGACAAGTTCATACTTGTGACGATAGCCGGCTGGATACTTAGTTTTTACCTCATCATTTACGCGCTGTAAGTTAGAAGCGATAAGCGCCGTGACCCAATCACAAAAATATGACGACCGGAAAAAATCTGCCAGATCCTGCGTATGAGAAAGTCATCTCCCCGAATGGACAACACACCGGCATCCTTCATGATTGGAAGGAAATAAAAAGTGGCAACTCACAGCTGGCGCTTTTCGATTTTGACGGAACTATCACCACCAGAGATACGCTGAAAGAATTTGTACGCTTCTATCGGGGACGTGCAAAATATTTCGAAAGCATGGTCATGCTTTCACCCATATTGGCCCTGTACGCTGTAAAGCTCATTCCAAACTGGAAAGCGAAACAGTTTTTCTTAGCGCGGCATTTCCGGGGTGAAAAGATCGGCGACTTCAATTCACGTTGCCAGGAATTCTCAAGACAAGTGCTTCCCTCCCTCATTCGTCCCAAAGCACTCGAAACGATCATGGCGTATCGGAAAGCGAACATCACAATGGCTGTGGTTTCAGCCTCTGCTGAAAACTGGGTCAAGCCATTTTGCGATCAGTATGGTTTGTTGTGCCTGGCGACAAGACTGGAAGTAAAAAACGGTGTGATCACCGGAAACATTGAAGGCAGAAACTGCTACGGTGATGAAAAAGTTTGTCGCATCAAGGATCAGTTCGACCTGTCCACGTTTGATGAAATCATAGCCTATGGTGATTCGTCCGGCGATCGCGAAATGCTGCAGCTTGCCAATCGGAAATTCTACAAGCCGTGGCGTGAGTAAACGTCCCGGCACATGCGCTTAAATCGATTTCATCACTCGATAAGCCTGATCTCGAACTTTCCCTGGGCGGACTTGGCCGTGCCCTCCACTTGTTCCACGATTATCCTTTCTTCACCAATCCCTGACTGTACAAGATGGTCTTTAATCGCTTTCAGTCGGCTGGTAGTCAGCGACGGCGATTCCTCTTCACGAGCTATTACGTGAAAAAGGATACTCTTTTGAAGTTGCAACTTGTTCGCGATGTAGAAGAGCAATTCCTTTTGCGCGGCACTGAGTGTCGTCGTTTTGGCAGCGAATATTATCTCGTTGCTGACCGTTCCACCGAGTTCGCGGTTCCATTCCTCCCGCGAAAGATAACGCTGACCCGGCGCAAGCACGCTCTTGCCGCGTGAGACTTTTACCTGGTAGATGTCAGCATATGCACCGTCTCGGTTACTTGCAAAATACGCGATGGAATCACCATAGATCGAAAAGTATGCATCGAACTTTTTCGAATTCACAAGATTGCCAAGGTTTACTGGAAGAGACCATGTCTCCCATGAGTTATATAATCTTTCAGAATAGAAAATATCGGCATCACCTTGTCCTCCATGCCCGTTGCTTGCGAAGTATAATCTTTTTTTGTCATCAGAAAGATATGGCGAGATCTCGTAACCCCTTGAGTTGATGGTTTCACCCATGTTCTTGGGAGCCGACCACTGGCCTACGGAGTTCTTAACACTGAAATAAAGATCCTCCTCTCCCCTGCTGTCTTCACCTTTCATCGAGAAGATCATTACATCAAAATCAGGTGCGACATAGACGCCTAAAAAATTCTGATTATCGATGCCAGGCACAGGAACAAATTCCGGCCGCGTCCAGTAATTATTGATCCTCGTCGTAACATAGATCCCGTTTATTTTTTCATCTGGCTTTGCGCTCAGGAAATATCTCTTGTTTCCATCGCGACTCATTCCGATGATTGCGTTATGTCCTTCATCGTTGATGTCGGGCGGCAACGTATTGCTGGGGCTGCCCCAATGATCGCCTGTTGCTTCGCTGAACCACACGTCAATCCCAGAAAATTTTCCGCCGGAATTGCCAGCATAGAGGGCGCGGGCAAAAAACAGCTGACGACCATCAGCGGAAAGCAGTGGCAGACTTTCCTCCCCGACGCTATTCAAAGGTGCCGGAAGCCGTTTTAAGGAGCCTAATTCAAGATTCTGCCCCGTCGAAGGAGATATAGCTGAAGTAATAAGAAATAAAAGGCTTACTATTCTTACCATGTGTATTGCGAGTATTTTCGGAAATTATTTAAACGGAGTGCGAGCACCAGCTCATGGCTGCCATCATTGAACTGCCTGAACTGCCCCAATGACATCTCGTATGAATACGATGCGCTTATTCGCTCGTCAAAATTCCATCCGACAATGGCAACCCCGCTTTTGATATCCCGGTAAGTGAGGCCAAGCCAGATATTTTGCCTGAAGAATGCTTTTACATGATAATCGAGGGATACGCCGTTGTCCATTTGCAACAGGGCCATGATGCTCGGCTTCAAAGTAACGTCGGCGTTAACAGGCAATGCGACGCCTGCCTGTAAAGACCCCCGGTAGAACGGCTGGGTCATTTCCAGATCTGATGCCTCCAAAACGGTGTAAAGGAGCGGAAGGTATGTCAGCCCGACGTAATACTTCTCCGAATAGAGCAAAACACCGGCGCGTACATTGAGGTCTGTTTGCGAAGTGGAGCTGCTCAGAAGGTGGTTATAGAACGCGTCCGGATCACGTACAGTTACTTCGCCAACATTCAATTTCCGGTTCTCGACCAGGAGTGAAAGTCCGGCAGCGAACCTGGCGTTTGCGCTTACAGGGTAATGAATTGCATAATGAACATTGCCACCTACAGAGCTTAGCACACCAATTTCAGAATGAAAGATGTTTCCTCCGATCCCGTGAATCATCCGGCGGCTGCTCGGAAGATTCTCAGGATTTGTGGCTGAAGGATCGCTCAGACGAATAGAGTTGTAATTCAGGTCAAGTGGTTCAATGAGCCGTGTATTATACGACAGGTTAATGAACTTCGGAGAATTACTGCCGAACCCGCTCCACTGGTGGCGATAACTGAATTTCATATCGTTGAAATTCTCTATGCCCGAAAATGCAGGATTGAACAAAGGCATAAACTGGAACGTCTGCGCATTGTTCGGGATGTATTGTGCCCTCGCGGAAGCGAACGTCAACAGTAATATTACCAGGTAAATTTTTTTCATAATCAGCGCAAAATTGTCACGATGCCCTTGTAAGTTTTTTGACTCCGCAGCTGCAGGTCGATAGTAAAAAAGTACGTGTCGGCTGGCAGCTGCGTTCCATTCATTGTACCATCCCACGGGCGATCAAACCCTTTTGCACGATGTACCAGCACCCCTTGCTTGTTGTATACGCTGATGATCGCGTCCTGCATTTCTTCCAGTCCCCCACCGGGTCGGTCGATCACCCAGGTGTCATTAGCGTTATCACCGTTCGGGGTAAACCCGGAAGGAATGGTAAATTCAATGAACGTGTATTGCAGCACGATCAATTTATCAACTGGTTCTCCCTCCACTTGGCCGTCGTGCAGTATATAATACACCGTCTTTGACTCAAGTATTGGGTCGATGGTATTCTGATATAAATACCGCACCGACCTCAGGGCCGTTGTATATTCCTCTACGGGGGCCGCTCCCGTGAATTGAACCATTCCCGTCTGAAAATCAAAAGTCCCCCGAATATTGGCCGTCGCCTGGAAATCCAGGACTTCCATGTCGGGTCGGTATCCATCGTAAAAACCAATAGTCGCATGGGTAAGTGTATCATCATCGGGATCGACGATCTCCAAAAGCGGTGACAGAAACGCGTGCTCTCCATTCACTTCGTACCGAAGGGTGTCGCTTTCGAGGACCACCATCGGCGGATCATTTATTGAAAGGACAGAAATATCAACGCGCGCCGAAGCGCTGCTGTATTGGTAACCATCCGAGGCGTTCCATCCGAAGGAGTCCATTCCAAAAAAGTTTTCATGGGGAGCGTATCTGAGCTGGGAAATAGAAGCCGAAGAGATGGTGTCTCCTGTGGCAACTTCGCGGTCTCCGAGAAACAGATAGCCGGAAGTAGGTAACCTCGTAATAACAATCTCCTCCATCGGATTATCGTTGACATCCGTATAGCCGGCCGCAAAGAAATTCGCGGGCAAAGCTGCCGGTGTGTCTTCCTCTGTAGCCAGGGTGAGATTTGCAAGCACAGGTCTGACGTTTACATAGATGTTAAAAGTCTGTTCAACAACAGCCCCTCCGTCCGTGACTTGCAACCTTACTGGTGTGTTGCCCACCGAACCTTGCGGCGGTCTTCCCTGTAGTCTAGCCTCTCCGTTGCTGCTGGAAGTCAGCGTGGCCCACGCCGGTTTCGCCGGAGCACTTATGGTCAGCTTGTCCCCATCCGGATCTGTCACCCTGATCCGGTATTCGTACGGCTCATTTATGCCGGCCACTACTACTGGTTGAGAAGTGAATACCGGCGGATCATTGACAGGTTGGATGACAACGGAAAAGCTTCTCGTGATGCTGTTTACGTTTGGACTCACGGACGAGCCATTGTCTGTCACGGTAACCGAAAGCGTTGCAGTACCGTAAACATTAGGCTTCGTTTTGAATTGAAGGACACCCGTCTGCGCTGGACTTGTGTACTGCACCTGCAGAAGATCAAAAAATTCAGGTTTATTTGAGGTGACCGAAATCGCGATGGTTTGAGTTTCACCCGGGCCCGCGCTGATACCCGAAAGACTCACATTCTGTTGTTCGGCATCTTCCATGACATTGAGATTGCTGATGGCATTCAATGTCGGCGCCGCATTGACCTCTACAACCTGAACCTGGAAGCTCGATGTATACGAATTCTGATTCGGAGGTGTGTTTGAGCCGTTATCGATCGCCACGACAGTCAGCGTAACAACACCCGATGCATTAGGCTTGATGGCGTACGACAACACCGCTGTCGAACCGGTCCCATTGTATTGTATTACAGGGTCAGCAATCACGGCCGTGTTGCTGGAGTTTGCAACAAATGTCAGTTGCTGGTAATCTTCCATCGGCCCCTTCGAGATTTCGGTTATTGTGACAGATCCAGCGGGCGAATTTTCAACCACCGTTTGATTCGCAATGGCAGCGAAGGATGGAGCATCGTTGACCTGATTAACCTGCAATTTAAAGTCAAAGCTCGCACTGTTGTTCACGCCATCATTCACCCGCACAGGAATTGTCAACTCACCGGCGAAGTTCAGAGCCGGTGTTATGGTTGTTCCGGCCACACTGTAGTTCAAGCCAGGCGAGACAAGGAGTGAGAAACCAGTAGGGTAAGCGTTATCCGGATCCGAAACTGTAAGATGGGTCAGCGCCAGTGTTACTGGCTTTTCTTCATCGGTAGTGACAGCGGACTGCCCGGTTATCACGGGCGCGTCATTTGCATCCCCGACCTGTATCTGGAAATTGAACGGCTGACTTGCCGCACCTCCGTCGTTTACTGACACAGCGATATTTAATGTTCCATTAAAATCCACAGTGGGTGTGATCGTGGTACCGGAGACGGAATAGTTCGCGCCGGGCGAAACGAGTAGTGTAAAGCCCGCGGGATAAGTGTTGTCGACGTCGAACACAGTCAAATGCGATAACTGCAGGGTGACCGGAGTGTCCTCGGCAGTTTGGATGGGCACCTGTCCGGTAATAACAGGCGCATCATTGACTGGCAGCACCTGCACCGGAAGAGTGTGAACGTTACTTGTCAGCGCCCCATCGCTTACTTGCACCTGAACGCTCAGCGATCCGGAATAATCCGGTGAAGGAATAATCGTGTTCCCGGAGAGCGTATAGTTATCACCCGGAAAAACTGTCAGCGTAAATCCACCGGAATTATCAGGATCAGATATGATCAGATCTGCGGTGGTGATCGCCCGTGGCGTATCCTCATTGGTAGAAACTGACTGATGACCGGTGATCGCAGGCGGATCATTGACTGGCGTAACGGTGATTTGTAACGGAAACGTCGCGCTGTTGCTCACCCCATCATTGACCGCAACGTTCACAGTGAGAACACCGGTAAAATCCGGGGATGGCGTCACCGTGCTGCTGGAGACGCTGTAGTTATCACCCGGGAGCACAATCAGTCTGAAGTCGTCAGGATAGCTGTTGTCACTATCACTCACTGTGAGGTCTGCTAACGTGATGCTGAGAGAGCTTCCCTCTGCAACTGACAGTGCCCGCTGACCAGTGACCTGTGGCGTATCATTGATTGGTGTGACATTGATAGTAACGTCAAAAAAATTGCTGTTCGCCTCGCCGTCATTTACAAAAACACGGACAGTCAGGGAACCATTGTACCCTGTCGCCGGCGTAATTGTACTCCCTGAAACGGTGTAATTACTTCCGCCCAGAATGGAGAGAGTGAACCCGGAGGGATACGCGTCGTCCGGGTCAGTTACGGTAAGATGGCCGAGCTGAAGCTGGATAGGTTGATTTTCCTGCGTACTTAGCGCAACCTGTCCTGTAATCACTGGCGCGTCGTTTACAGCGTTGACTGTTATGCTGAGATTGAAAGGAGAGCTGTCGTCGGAGCCATCATTTACAACTACCGGAACAGTAAGCGTTCCTGCAAAATTCAAGGCCGGAGTGATAACATCGCCGTTGACGCTGTAATTATCTCCGTCGGAAAGCCTCAGCGAGAAACCCGATGGATAAGCATCGTCCGGATCGCTCACCGTCAGGTTGGAAAGCGTTATTGCCAATGGTGCTTCTTCATTTGTTCCCAGCGTCGTCTGGCCTGTGATCACAGGCGCCGTATTCCCTGCAACGGAGACCCTAAGCACAGCCTTATCCGTGGCACCAGCCGGGTCTGCGACCGTCACTTTCACTCCGAGCATTCCGGAAAACCCGGCATCCGGAGTGATGGTTGTACCGGAAACTGTGTAATCATCACCATCTTCAACAGTCAATACAAAGTTCTGTGGGTAACTATGGTCGACATCTGTTACTGCAATGTTGCCCAAAGAAATAGTCACCGATTGACCGTTGCCCGTGGCGATCGGATCAGGGTTTTGACCCGTAATGACCGGCTCATCGTTGACAGAAGTGACAGTGATCTGAAACTGAAACACGTTACTATTATTTTCGCCGTCATTAACCGTGACGGGTACAGTCAGGGTGCCGTAGAAATTTTCTGCCGGAGTCACGGTAGTTCCATTCACAGTGTAGTTGTCTCCCTGCCCTACCTGAACAGTAAAATCGTCATCATCCGCATCAGAGATTATGAGGTCGTCTTCATCAATCCTGACAGCTTCATCTTCGGAAGTGCTGACAGCATTTTGACCTGTGATAGTAGGTGGTTCATTTTTCTTCTGTGCTACACTGAGGGTGATGTCGAAGGTGTTACTGGTGGCATTCCCATCCGTGACCTGCACATGCACGGGCAACTCGCCCGAGAAAGTAGGATCGGGTGTTACGGTGTTGTCATTTTCCCGGTAGTTCGCACCGGGGAGCACCTTCATCGCAAGATCATTTGTGCTGTTGTCAGGATCCGAAACTCTGACATGTTGTAATCCAAGCGCAACCGGAGAGCCCGCCGTCGCCTTGACCGGTCCGGCAGCCCCGTTGATGACCGGCGGATCGTTCACCGGATTTACCGTGATCTTCAAAGGAAACGCGCTGCTTGTGTTCTTCCCATCTGAAACGCTTACAGGGACTGTCAGCATGCCGTAGAAGTTCGGTGCAGGAGCCACCGTTTTTCCGTTCACCGTGTAGTTCTCTCCGTCCGCAACATTAACAGTGAAGTTGTCATCGTCAGGATCAGAAATGGTAAGCTGATCTGCTTCAATTCTCACCAGATCATCTTCAGACGTCGTGACAGGACGTTGTCCGGTAATGACAGGTGCCTGGTTTGCTTTCTGGGTGACGCTGAGTATGATGTCAACCGTATTACTGGTGGCCCTGCCATCCGTGACCTGCACATGTACAGGCAAGTTTCCGGAGAAAGAAGCGTCGGGTGTAACTGTGTTCCCATCTTCTCTGTAGTTTGTGCCCGGCAGAACTTTCAATGTGAGATCATTGGTCGCGTTGTCAGGATCAGAAACTCTCACATGCTGTAATCCAAGCACAACTGGAGAACCTGCCGTGGCCGGAACTGGTCCCTCAGCTCCAGTGATGACCGGCGGATCGTTCACAGGGCTTACAGTGATCTGTAATGAAAATACGTTACTGGTGTTTTCTCCATCTGAGACGGAAACTGGAACGGATAGCGTGCCATAGAAGTCCTGTGCGGGAGCCACCGTTCTTCCATTCACAGAGTAGTTATTTCCATCCCTGACATTAATGGTGAAGTCATTATCATCCGGATCAGAAATTACAAGATCATCATCATCAATCTCAACAGGGTCATCTTCAGACGTCGTAACAGGATTTTGTCCTGTAATCACAGGTGCTTCATTTGCTTTTTGCGAGACGCGAAGTATGATGTCAAAGGCATTACTGTTAGCATCGCCGTCACTGACCTGTACATGCACAGGCAGCTCCCCGGAGAAAGAAGGGTCCGGCGTGACGGTGTTTTGGTTAGCCTTGTAGTTGGTCCCGGGCAGAATGATCATCGACAGATCATTCGTTTCATTATCAACATCCGACACCCTGAGATATTGTAACCCGAGTTCCACTGCAACTCCTGCAGTCGCGTTCACAGGTCCAAGCGCTCCATTGATGACGGGCGCGTCATTTACATTTGTAACGGTAACGCTGATGGTCGCAGCATTCGAAGTTTCCCCGCCCTCACTGTTGACGGTGTACTGGATATCTGTATCACCAAAAAAATCTTTTACAGGCGAGAACGTAACGATGCCCTGGCTGACTGCGAAAGAACCATTCGACGTGAAAATGTTTTGCTGCAATCCGGCGATATCGGGATCAAGATCAACAGTCGACGGATCTATTTTACGTTCATTGTCCTCCAGCCCATCCTGGCCCGGCTTGTCGTCTTCCTTATCATCATCGTCATTACCTTTGCCTTCGTTACCGCTCTTATCATTCTTTAGCACATCAAACGAGATCGGAACTTCTTCGCGTGTAGTTGCATTGTCGTCATGTGCTTCGGGCGCTGCACCTTTGGCCGCCGCCGTTTGAATAGAAGATTGTATCTTAAAAGGAAATCCAAACGTTTCCAATGATATTCTTTGAGCTGAAAGGACGTTGAGGTAAGTGTCTGTGGCCTTTCGGGATGGAAAAAACATCGAACCGTGGCATAGAATTGTTATTACACCCGGTATCAGCGCGGCAAGCAACAGCCGCGAAATTCCTTTGGCACAAAGAGGATAACTATAATAAAGATTGATCACACGCTCCTACTTAAATAATGGATGTTCCAAATTTTCCACAGTTTATCTTCAATTTCATGACACCCATAGTTTCATCCGTTTTCTGGATCGGTCTGCTCATTATTTTTTACACCTATGTGGGATATGGTCTTGTCATCCTTCTCTTATCCAAACTAAAAGGCAAGCCAGCGCGCTTCACCAATAGTCCCGATGAAGCCTTACCGGAAGTCACCTTGCTGATCGCCGCATATAATGAGGAACAATGTATTGAGGATAAGATCGAAAATAGTCTAAACCTTGATTACCCGAAGGATAAGCTGTCCGTCTTTTTCGTCACAGATGGTTCGACCGACAATACCCCTGACATCGTAAAAAAATTTCATGCCGTGAAATTGTTTCACGATCTGCAGCGAAAAGGAAAGATCCACGCCGTGAACAGAGTGATGAAACACGTCACAACCCCGATAGTCATCTTTTCCGATGCAAATACATTATTAAATTCACAAGCCATCCGTAATCTCGTCAGACATTATGAGAACCCTGCCGTTGGTGGAGTTGCCGGAGAGAAAAGGATCTTCAAAAGTGCCGAAGATAATGCATCAGGTTCCGGCGAAGGTTTTTACTGGAAATACGAGTCATTCCTCAAGCGAAAGGATGCTGAGGTCTATTCTATTGTAGGTGCTGCAGGAGAATTGTTCTCCATTCGTACGGCGCTTTACGAAGAGCCTTCCGAAAATACCATCATCGAAGACTTTTATCTCAGTATGCGGATCTGCGCTAAGGGTTATCGGTTCATGTATGAACCAGACGCGTACGCGTTGGAAACTGCATCTGCATCAGTAGATGAAGAATGGAAGCGCAAGGTGAGAATCTGCGCAGGAGGATTTCAGGCGATCGTAAAACTGAAATCCCTTCTTAATCCGCTCAGGTACGGAATACTGGCTTTT
>Ga0307416_100002336_pt1 | contig 10843 bp, 13 predicted proteins | sample DK1Cmetagenome_2_FD_203821 | JGI IMG/M metagenome (GOLD analysis project Ga0307416, IMG submission 203821) | Maize rhizosphere microbial communities from greenhouse at UC Davis, California, United States - DK15-C-3 | ecosystem: Host-associated > Plants > Roots > Rhizosphere > Soil | place...
AGCAATGCTGCCCGAGTCTATCGACGTATTCACTGAGGTGTGATCCCATGTCTGTCACTGTGTCCATCCCGACCCCGCTTCGGAGTTTCACCTCCGGCCAGGATACCGTCGAGCTTACCGGCGATACCGTGGGCCAGGTGCTCGAACGGCTGCTCACCACCCATGCTGGTCTCAAGCGCCACCTGATCCAGGATGACGGCCGGCTCCGGAGCTTCGTCAACCTGTATCTGAACGAGACCGACATTCGGCACCTCTCGTCGACGGCCACTCCGGTGCGCCCCGGGGACGTGCTCACCATCGTTCCCAGCATTGCGGGCGGGTCTCCGGCTGTCGAAGCCGAGCCGTCGCTGTCCCATGCCGAGGTGCTGCGATATTCCCGGCACCTTCTGCTGCCGGAGGTGGGTCTGGCCGGGCAGCGGAAGCTCAAGGCCGCCCGGGTCCTCACTATCGGGGCAGGCGGGTTGGGTTCGCCTCTGTCGCTCTATCTGGCTGCGGCCGGGGTGGGCACCATCGGCATCGTTGACTTCGACGTCGTCGACCTCACCAACCTGCAACGGCAGATCGTCCACGGCACCTCCACCCTCGGCCGACCGAAGCTCGATTCCGCCGAGGCTCGGCTCAACGACGTGAATCCGAATGTGAAGATCGAAAAGCATGAGACGAGACTGACCTCGGAAAATGCCCTCGAAATACTTCGAGAGTACGACATCGTGGTCGACGGCAGCGACAACTTTCCCACCCGGTATCTCGTGAACGATGCCTGCGTGCTCCTGGGCAAGCCGAACGTGTATGGGAGCATTTTCCGGTTCGAGGGACAAGCATCCCTCTTCTATGCGCACGAAGGTCCGTGTTATCGCTGTATTTATTCTGAGCCGCCGCCGCCGGGACTGGTCCCCAGCTGTGCAGAGGGCGGTGTGCTGGGGGTGCTTCCGGGGATCATCGGCAGTATCCAGGCACTCGAGACCATCAAGTGGATCATCGGGGCAGGGGATTCGCTGCTTGGGCGTCTCCTGCTGTTCGATGCGCTCAAGCTCCGCTTTCGGGAACTGCAGCTGCGCAAGGATCCGGCCTGCCCGATCTGCGGAGAGAACCCGACGGTTACTCAGCTCATCGATTACGAGGCGTTCTGTGGGATCGGCGCGGAGCCATCGTACGAAGGCCCGGAGATCAGCTCTGAAGAGTTGCAGCGCGAGCTCACGGAAAAAGGATCGAATCTGGTACTGCTGGATGTCCGGGAGCCGCACGAGTGGGAAATCGCCCACATTGAAGGGGCCCGACTGATCCCGCTGGGCCAACTACCGGAGCGGCTCGGAGAGCTGGATGGCCACGCGGAGATCGTAACCCACTGCCATCACGGGGCACGATCCATGAAGGCGCTCGCCATCCTCAAGGGGGCCGGCTTCAACCGGGTCCGCAGCCTGGCCGGCGGGATCGATGCCTGGGCCGATCGGATTGAAGTGGGGATGCCGCGGTATTAGGTTTTCGCCCTTCGCCGAAGTGGTGGAACTGGTAGACGCGCTGCGTTCAGGGCGCAGTGGGCGCAAGCCCGTGCGGGTTCGAGTCCCGCCTTCGGCATGAGGAAGCCTGGAAAGACGGGAAGGACGGGAAAGACGGACAGGCCTGAACGTGAAGCCCCCGGTTGAAGCGGAGGCGTCCGTTCGGGCCTTCCTTCCCGACCTTCCCGTCTTTCCCTTCCTTCCCGCCCTGGTTTATGCTTTGCTGAGGACAGCCTTAGTGAGCCGCGAGCAAACCCCACCCGCCGAGCGAAAACAGTCGGTCGCCCGCAACCCCAAGGCGACGCATGACTACCACATTCTCGAGACCTGGGAAACCGGAATCGTGTTGACCGGGACCGAGGTCAAATCACTGCGCAGCGGCAAAGCGTCCATCCGGGAAGCGTACGCGCGGGTCAGGAACGGGGAGGTGTTCCTGGACGGCATGAACATCACTCCCTATGAGCAAGGCAACCGCTACAACCATGATCCGGTTCGAACCCGGAAGCTTCTGCTGCATCGGCGCGAGATCGAGAAGTTGATCGGGGCCGTCGAGCAACGTGGACTCACGCTGGTTCCGCTGGAGCTCTACTTCAAGAACGGACGGGCCAAGGTGGCGCTCGCGCTGGGTAAAGGAAAGAAGCAGCACGACAAGCGCGAGACCATCAAGCGAAAGATCCAGGAACGCGAGGTCGCCCGGGCCGTGTCCGTGCGGGGACGCCGATGATTTCAGCCCTGGGCCTGCTCCTCGCTCTGGCAATGACCGATTCCATACCCGGCGCGGTGACCATCGCCGGCGCCAACGGGGAGGCCCGAGTGCCGGTTCGCGCCGATGACACCGGGGCCCCGGTTCTCCCCGCTGCCATTCTGATGTCGGCACTCGACGGGTCCGCCAAAGTCGTTGACGGCTGGGCTGAGGTCAGTGTGGCGCGCCAGGCGTTCCGGTTTCTGGTGGGCGCCCCGCTCTGTCTCTGTGCCAATCGACTCCTGCCCCTGGCCGGCTCGGCCTCGGTAACCCGCGATACCCTGTACCTGCCATTTCAGTTCATTGCGGAGATCCTGCCCGCGTATCTGGGCAACCGCTACCGCTATGATGGACGACGTGCCCGGCTGAACATCTCACCTGGAGCCGACCGCGCTACCGTCGTGCGCGCACCGGATCCGGTCGACACACGGCTTCCGAGCGGACTCCGTCCAGGACATCTCGTCACCATCGATCCGGGACATGGTGGAGTGGACCCGGGAAATCCGGGTGTGTTCTTTCCTCGCGGAACCCGGGAAAAAGATGTGACGCTCCAGGTGGGGCTCCTGCTCCGGAACGAGCTCAGGCGTCGGGGCGTAGGAGTGAACATGACCCGTACCTCGGACACGTTGATTGCGCTGGGAGAGCGCGGCAGCTACTGCACCGAGTCATGTGACCTGTTCGTCAGCCTGCACGTAAATTCTCTGGCTCGACGCCGGGGCTACACCGACATCCGCGGATTCGAGACTTATTTCCTGGCCGAAGCGCGCACCGAAGACGCCGCCAGGGTGGCGCAGATGGAAAATGAAGCGGTGCGGTTTGAGACGAATGCCCCGTCCGGTGAAGCGGGAATGGGACTGGACTTCATATTGAAGGATCTCCAGCTGAATGAGCATCTGCGGGAATCTGCCCGTGCCGCCGAGCTGGTCCAGCGCCGACTCAAGGTGGTACACACCGGTGAGAGCCGGGGGGTCAAGCAGGCCGGGTTCATGGTACTCACGACCGCCCGCCGTCCGGCTATCCTGGTGGAGCTCGGCTACAGCACGAATCCGGAGGACGGCCGCTTGCTCACGTCCCACGCGAGCCAGAAGTCCATGGCGGCAGCGCTGGCCGACGCCATTGTCGAGTACCTGCTCGAATATCAGCGAAAGACCGAGCCCGTGGTTGAGGCTGGAGGATAAGATGCTGCGCGGACGGGTAGGCGCCGGGCTGCTGGTTGCCGCTCTTTTGAGCGGCCCCCTCGGAGGGTGCGTCTACTACAACGGCATGTACAACGCGAACCGGCTCGCCAAGTCGGCCCGCAAAGCGGAGCGGGATGGCCGAACCTTCGACGCCAACAATCTGTGGGGGCAGGTGGCCACCAAGGCAGAATCCGTGCTGGTTCGTCATCCCACCAGCAAGTACGCCGAAGAAGCCGAGCTCCTGCGCGGGGTGGCACTGGCTCGCCTGGGCCAATGCGATCAGGCGCTGGGTCCCCTCAGCCGCCTGGCAACTACCAGGTCCTCCCCTGACCTCAGGGAAGACGCACTGCTGGCCACCGGTCGCTGTCAAATGGCCGGCGGTAACCTGGCCGCCGCTGATGCGGCGTTTGCCCAGTTGCTCCAGAGCAAGAATTCGGACCGGCGGCGCGAGGCGCGGTTTCAGCATGCGCGCCTCCTTCGGCAGGGGGGCGACTATCCGGCGGCGTTGCGCGCCCTGGATGGAATTCACGAGCCGCGGGCGGAATCAGAACGGGTATTGGCTCTGGCCGGAGCGGGTCGCGTGCCGGAGGCACTGGCGTTGGCGGACACACTCATAGCCGGAGGAGACACCACCAAGCACTGGGACACGCTGCTCGTCACCATGGCCCAGCAGAGTCCCGCAGCTGCCTCGCAGCTGGTGGATCGGGTGCAGCGGCTTCCCCGGCGAACCCCGGAGCTGCAGGCCCGCACGTTTTTGGAGGACGGGACCCGGTTGAGCGCCATCGATCGCGCTCGTGCGGAGCATCGGTTCCGGCAAGCGATGGCCGCGGGCGGCACCGGAGAATACGCCGGCCGGGCGGGCCTGGCGCTGATCGGGCTGCGGTTGAAACATTTAAGTGACCCAGCCGATCTCCACCTGATTGTCGACAGCCTCAAAACGCTGGCAGGCCGCTTCCCAGGAACCGCCGACGAGATCGCCCGCTTCGCGGCAGGTGTGGCCGACGTCGACAGTGCCGCGCGGGAGGTGTCCACGGAGACTCCTCAGGGCGACCTGCGGCTCTTTCTGGCGGCGGAATCTGCTCGCGAGACGCTCAAAGCCCCAGCCATTGCCGAGGCGCTGTTCCGGCGAATTCAGGAGCAGTGGCCCTTCTCGCCCTATGCGCCAAAAGCCGTCTTGGCCGCCCAGCAGCTGAATCCTGGTTGGGCCGACAGTGCCCGCGCACTCCTGGATCTCCAGTACTACGACAGTCCCTATGTCGCCACCGTCCAGGGCGAGGCCACACCCGAGTACCGGCAGCTGGAGGACTCGCTTGGCAGGTATGCCGCTTCCCTGGTCGCGAGCCGGTCGGCCGGCGTTCGCCGCAAGCCTGGGCGGCCAGTGTTGCCGCCGGGAGGACGTCGCCCTCAGCCCCCGCCCGGAGGGTCAAAGGTTCCAGAGCCCCTGTGACGGCTCCCCCTCTCGCGCGAGAGCTGTTCGGCCGGCGCTTCCAAAATCCGCTCCTGCTCGCCGCCGGCACCGCCGGCTTTGGACGGGAGCTCGATGAAGTGATGCAGCTGGACCGGCTCGGCGGACTGGTTACCAAGGCCGTGTCGCTCGAGCCGCGCCACGGCAACGCCGCTCCACGAGTTGCTGAGTTTCCGGGCGGCATGTTGAACTCCGTGGGACTCGCCAACCCGGGCGTGGAGTGGGTCAGGAGCGAGGCGCTTCCCTGGCTCTCGCGCCATCTGACCCGAGCCCAGGTGCTCGTCAATGTGGTGGGATTCACCGTGGAAGAGTACGGCGAGGTGGTGCGGCGGCTGGACGGGTTGCCGGGGATCGCCGCGTTTGAGCTGAACCTCTCCTGCCCTAACACCTCGGCCGGCGGTATCGAATTCGGGTCAGACGCCGGATGCGTGCAGCGCATCGTCTCCATCTGTCGGGCTCGCACCAATCTCCCACTCACCGCCAAGCTGTCACCGCTGCTCCCGGACATCGGCGGCATTGCCTTGGTTGCGCGCGATGCAGGCGCGGATGCGGTCAGCGCAGTGAATACCATTCCCGGGCTGCTGTATAACCTGCAGGGCCGATCGCGCCTGGGGCATGGAACCGGCGGGATCAGTGGACCCTCACTCCTACCGGTCGGAGTTCTCGCGGTTTCCCGCATCCTCGATCGTACTGGGGGCATGCCGGTCATCGGTGTGGGCGGGATCCGGTCGGCCGCTGATGTGCGACAGTACCTCCGGGCCGGGGCGACGTTGGTCGCTATCGGCACCGCCGCCCTGGCGGATCCCCACTTGCCCGAGCGGATCCTTGGAGAGTTGGAGCGCAACGGTGTCTGAGGTGGTGCTCGCCCTCGACCTGCCCAGCGCGCCTGAGGCGCTCTCTCTGGTGCAACAACTCCCCCAGCTTCGCTGGGTCAAAGTCGGTCCCATCCTGATGACGCGCGAAGGCCCGGAGCTGGTGCGCACCCTGGTGGATCGCGGGCTCCAGGTCTTCCTCGATCTCAAATGGCACGACATCCCCAACACCGTAGGCGGGGCGGTTGCGGCCGCCCGGCAGCTCGGCGTCGGCATGGCTACGGTCCACGTGCTCGGCGGCAGGGCAATGCTGGAGGCCGCAGTCACTGCCGCTGGTGGGGAGCTTGCGCTGGTGGGCGTTACAGTGCTCACCTCGCACGACCCGGCAGGCTACGCAGCGACGCTGGGCCGGCGGGAAGTCCAGCTCGCCCCGGAAGTGAAGCGTCTGGCCGAGATTGCTCTGGATGCAGGCCTCAGCGGAGTGGTCTGTTCCGCGCGCGAGGTATCGGTCTTGCGTCTGCAGTTCGGCCCTGACCCCTATCTGGTGGTTCCTGGGATCAGGAGAAGCTCGGACAGTCTGGGAGACCAGGTCCGAGTAGCGACCGCCCGGGATGCTGCCGAAAGCGGAGCGACCCACCTCGTCGTCGGTCGCCCGGTGCTCCAGGCTCCGGATCCGGTTGCCGCGTTAGAGGAGTTTTTCAAGGAGGCGGGGTGCGTCAAATCGTAATGGCGGTTGTGCTCGCGGTCTTGCCCGCCGCGGCAATCGCCCAGGGCAGTGACCTGGACGAGGCTGCAGAGCGGGCTCGCCAGGCATGGTTTGCCCACGACCCCGCCGCCCTCGTAGCCGAGAGTCCGCGGCTCCTCATCCAACTCCCTGGCGCCGAACCCTCGGTCGCTCTGGGGCCCGATCAGGCGGCCGCTCTCCTGTCCAGCTTTGTGGCGTCGGGTCAGGAGGTCGAGACCGTGGTACGGGCAGCACGTGAGGTGGGGGCTCGGCGCGGCTATGTCGAGCTACAGCGGAAGTATCGGGTGGCGGGGACACAGAACGTTCGGGTTCAGGTCCTCCTGCTGGGCTATCGGCGGAGTCAGGCCGGGTGGACCCTGGTCGAGTTCAGGGTGGTGAGCTGAAGCTAAGCACTTTGTTGGTGCTCGACTTGCCTCACATGCGGGTCACTTCTATATTGCCCTGCTAGCCCTAAACCTGGCCCGGAGAGACGAGTGAAGGTTCGTTCCAGCGTGAAGCCGATTTGCGAGCACTGCAAGGTCATCAAGCGACAGGGCGTGGTCCGCGTTATCTGCAAGCGCAATCCCAAGCACAAACAGCGGCAAGGCTGATCATGGCGCGTATCGCTGGCGTGGATCTTCCGCGCGAGAAGCGGGTCGAGATCGCTCTCACCTACATCTTTGGCATTGGCCGGCCCACCAGCAGCCGTATTCTCGGCGAGACTGGCGTCAACCCCGATACCCGCGTGCGCGACCTTTCGGATGCCGAAGTAGCGCGGCTCCGGCAGATGATCGAGCGTTCGGTCAAGGTCGAAGGAGCCCTGCGCACCGAAGTGGCCATGAACATCAAGCGCTTGATGGACATCGGAAGCTATCGGGGCATCCGCCACCGCCGGGGTCTTCCAGTGCGCGGCCAGCGGACTCATACCAACGCCCGGACCAAGAAGGGTCCCCGGCGCGCCATCGCCGGCAAGAAGAAAGTGACCAAGAAGTAAGATGACTGCACCGACGCCAACCAAAGCCCCGGGTCCGAAGCGGTCCAAGAAGGTGGTCGATTCCGAGGGAATCGCGCACATCTCGGCGACTTTCAACAACCTGCTCATCACCATCACCGACATGCGGGGCAACACCCTCGCCTGGGGTTCAGCAGGGAAGGCCGGGTTCAAGGGCTCCAAGAAGTCCACCCCCTTCGCCGCCACCGTGGCCGCGGAGAACTGTGGCCGCGAAGCCATGAATCTTGGCCTCCGGCGGGTCCACGTCCGGGTGCAGGGGCCGGGGAGCGGGCGCGAATCGGCCATCCAGGCACTGGCATCGGTGGGACTCCGGGTTGTTTCGATCCGCGATGTTACGCCGATTCCCCACAATGGTTGCCGGCCGCCGAAGAAGCGCCGCGTCTGACCCAGTCGGGAGTCACGAGTCGCGAGTCTCGGGCTCCTGACTCTGGTTGTTGACTGATGACTCTCGACTCTAGACTCTAGATGGAGCAACTCTCGAAGTGACCATGACCATCGATCTGACCGGACTGGTTCGCCCGCATCTCGTCGAAATGACCAAGCGGGACGACAATCCCAACGCCGCCGAATTCCGACTCCAGCCACTCGAGCGTGGCTTTGGTTACACCCTGGGCAACTCGCTTCGCCGGCTGCTGCTCTCTTCCCTGCGGGGAAGCGCCGTCTGGGGTTTCCGCCTGGATGGTGTTGTCCATGAGCACCAGACCGTTCAGGGGGTATTGGAGGACGTCCACCAGATCGTGCAGCGTCTCAAGGCGCTGACCCTGGTGCTGGCCGACAATGTGGACGATGCGGTGCTGCACATTCGCCGGGAAGGTGCCGGTCCAGTGTACGCCCGTGACATCCAGGAGCACGGATCGGTCGTGATCAAAAACCCCGATCACCTGTTGTTCACGCTGCAGGACGACCGGGACGTCAGCATGGAGCTCTACGTCAACAAGGGTCGGGGCTACGTCGAGGCCGAGATGCACCCCGCGGATCGGTCGCTGCCGATTGATCTGGTTCGAGTGGACGCCATCTACAACCCGGTCCGCCGCGCCAACTTTACCGTGGCAGAAACCCGCGTTGGTCAGCGCACCGACTACGATCGATTGACGGTCGCGGTCGAGACCAACGGCACCATCACCCCGGAAGACGCCATTGCCTACGCCGCGGCCCTGGCCCAGGTGCACTTCCAGTACTTTGTCGACTTCGGCAAAGTGCCCACGATGCGGGATAGCGGCGCGCCCGGGGGCGGCGCGGCGGGGAGCAACCTTCGTCAGCGGTTGAGCCGGCCAATTGACGATTTCGGCCTCTCGGTCCGTTCGCTCAACTCGCTCAAGAACTCCAATATCCGCACGCTGCGGGATCTGGTGGAGTTCTCCGAGGACGATCTGCTCAAGGTCAAGAACGTGGGCGAAAAGGCGCTGAGCGAAATCGCGGAGCTGCTCCAGCGGGAGGGGCTCAATTTCGGAATGGGCTTTGAAGAGACCGATGGCGAGCTGCGGATCGTTCGGCCCGGCGTCGCTCCGGTCGTGCAGCCGTCCACCACGATCCTCGGGGATGGGGCCTGATGCGGCATCGCGCCAAGGGCCGGCAGCTCTCCCGGACGTCCACTCACAAGCGTGCCATGCTGAACAACATGGCTACCAGCCTATTCGTGCACGGCCGGCTGATCACCACCGAGGCCAAGGCCAAGGAGCTGCGGCCCTTTGCCGAGAAGCTGATCACCTTGGCCCGGCGGGGCGATCTCCACGCGCGCCGGCTGGTCCAACGGCGGATCAAGGACCGTGAAACGCTGACTCGGCTATTTGGCGAGATCGGTCCCCGCTTTGCAGCGCGGCCGGGCGGCTACACCCGCATCCTGAAGCTGGGTCACCGTCCGGGTGATGGTGCCGATGTGGCGAGGATCGAGCTGCTTGCGGAGTAATGATGCGATGTCCAGCAATGCGAAGGGGACCTTTCGAGGTCCCCTTTTTTTAGCTGGCCTTCCTGATCCGATTACTCTTGAGGCACTGGGTACACACCCTGATCCGCTTCGGCGCGCCGTCTACCAAAACGCGCACGGTCTGCAGATTAGGGTACCAGCGCCGCTTGGTGCGGTTGTTGGCGTGACTCACGTTGTTGCCGGTAACCGGCCCTTTGGCGCACACGGCGCAGACCCGTGCCATAAGCTCCACCTTGGTATCATGTCCGACGAACGAAGCCCACAAACCTAACGCGGACAGCCTGATGAGACAACCTTGCCCGGCGGCGGTGCGTGCCTAAAGCCCTGATCACCGGCGTCACCGGTCAGGATGGCTCGTACCTCGCGGAGCTGCTGCTCTCCAAGGGATATGAGGTGGTCGGCGTGGTCCGCCGAACCAGCCATCACAGTTACGAGCGCATCGAGCACCTGCTGGACCGGATCGAGGTGGTCGCTGCCGATCTGCTGGACCAGCACTCGCTCACCGTCGTCCTGCAGGAAACCAGGCCCGACGAGGTCTACAACCTCGCGGCTCAGTCCTATGTTCCCACCTCCTGGACCCAACCAGTACTGACCGGCGAGTTCACCGCCCTCGGCGTCACCCGCATTCTAGAAGCGATTCGCCTGGTGCACCCCTCGGCCAAGTTCTACCAGGCCAGCTCGTCCGAGATGTTCGGCCGGGTTACCGAGACCCCGCAGCACGAGGCGACCCCGTTCTACCCCCGGTCGCCCTATGGTGTCGCGAAGGTCTATGGCCACTGGATCACGGTGAACTACCGGGAGTCTTACAACCTGTACGCCGTGAGCGGCATCCTCTTCAACCACGAATCGCCCCGGCGTGGTATCGAGTTCGTAACTCGGAAAGTGACCGATGGTGTCGCCCGGATAAAGCTGGGCCTGGCACAGGAGATTCCGCTGGGCAACCTGGACGCTCGTCGGGACTGGGGCTTTGCCGGCGACTATGTCGAAGCCATGTGGCGAATGCTGCAGCGGCCGACTCCTGAGGACTACGTTGTGGGCACCGGACAGACGCACAGCGTCCGCGACCTGGTCGAAGCGGCGTTCGGCCATGTGGGACTGGATTGGCGCAAGCACGTGAAGACTGATCCCCGCTTCATGAGACCTGCCGAAGTGGACCTCCTCCAAGCGGATCCAACCAAGGCCAAGCGAGAACTAGCCTGGAGCCCGAGAGTTGGCTTTCGGGAGCTGGTCGCCATGATGGTCGACGCCGATCTCGAGCGGCTCCGCGGGCGAAGATGAGACCCCCTCAGCAATGAGGGTTTTGGTTACGGGTGCGGATGGGTTCGTTGGACGCCATGTGGTGCGCCGGCTGGTCGAGACCGGCCACGAGGTGGTCGCGGCGTGCCGGCCATCCGATCAGCTGCAGAGCTGGCCGGCAGGGCGGTGGAAAGATGCGGTTCGGGTAGTTCCATTCGAGCTCGCGGATTCGGCGGGAGTGCGCCCAGCGCTGC
>Ga0307416_100002337_pt1 | contig 10842 bp, 10 predicted proteins | sample DK1Cmetagenome_2_FD_203821 | JGI IMG/M metagenome (GOLD analysis project Ga0307416, IMG submission 203821) | Maize rhizosphere microbial communities from greenhouse at UC Davis, California, United States - DK15-C-3 | ecosystem: Host-associated > Plants > Roots > Rhizosphere > Soil | place...
TGAACGGCGGCAGCGTGGTCGCCGGCGGCCAGCAGCCCGGCGGTTTCGCCGAATGCCTCCCCCCAGAGCGGCAGCAGGTGGTCGGAGGGATAGAGCTGGATGCGATTCAGCGAGCGGAGCAGCACATGGTCCGTCACCGCCCGCAGTTCGTCGTTGTCCGCGGCGTCGCAGATCAGCTCCGCGATCCGGCGGAAAGCCTTCCCCGAGCGGTCCAGCTGGTCGGGCCTGAGCTCGGCCTGGAATCCACGCACGGCGGCGGCGAACTCGTCCAGCCACTCCTGGTCCAGCCGCCCCTCGGCCCGCTCCAGCCCGGCTACCAGCACGGCGCCCAGCACGTCCATCAGGTCGATGGCCTGCTTCTGCGTCAGCATGGCCACCCGGCGGCGCTTGTTCGGCAGCGCCTCGATGAAGCCCTCGCTGATCAGCTGCGTGATGGCTTCGCGCACCGGCGTCACGCTGAGCCCCAGCCGGGCTGCGAGCTCGGCATCCTTCACGGGCGCGCCGGGGGCCAGCTCGCCGGAGAGCATTTCGCCGCGCAGGAGCTGCACCACGGCGTCCTTGCGGGACAGGGGTAGCTCAAAGGCCATGCCGCTCCCCTTTCCCCTCGGATCTTCCTCGTCGCGAGGGCATATCCAACTCTACCGAGGGTTCGTAAAACAGAGGCCTCCGCCCTCTTCCTTCCGTAAAACAATGCATTCTATAGTGATGTGACCTGCATCACTGGTGCGGGTTCGACAATCCGCTCAACGAAGAGAGATTGACATGGCGCTTGATGAAGCCACCATCCAGTTCCTGGCCGCCGCAGCAGAAGCAGCGGGCCCCGACGCCAAGCCGATGTGGGAGATGGAGCCAGCACAGGCCCGGGCCACCTCGGCCGCGATGAATGAAATGTTCGGCAAGGGCCCGGACATGGACCGCACGGAAGACCACACCCTGACCGGTTACGACGGCGGCACCTTCGCCATCCGCGTCCACGTGCCGACCGACCGGCCCACGGGCGTCTTCCTCTACCTCCACGGCGGCGGCTGGGTCGTCGGCGACATCGACGGCTACGACACCCTCGGCCGCCAATTGGCGGAAAAGACGGGCAACGCCGTCGTCCTGGTCAACTACCGCAAGGCGCCGGAGAAGCGGTTCCCCGCCGCCGTCGAGGACTCTTGGACTGCCCTGCAGTGGGCGGCCGAGCACCTCGAGGACATCGCCGGCTCCCGGGTGCCGCTGTTCGTCGGCGGCGACAGCGCGGGCGGCAACCTCTCCGCCGTGATGGCCCTGCGTGCCCGCGACGAGGGCGGCCCGCAGCTGGCCGGCCAGCTGCTCATCTACCCCGTCACCGACGCTGACTTCACCCGGATTTCCTACGACGAGCCGGAGAACCAGACCCTGCTGACCAAGGAATTCATGATCTGGTTCTGGGACCACTACGCGCCGACCCCGGAGGACCGCGACCTTCCGCACGCCTCGCCGCTGCGGGCCGAAAGCCTGCAGAACCTGCCGCCGGCCCTCGTCGTGACCGCGGCACACGACGTGCTCCGCGATGAGGGCGAAGCCTACGCGCAGCGGCTTGAGGAGGCCGGCGTGGAAGTCGAGTTCCACCGCTGGCCCGGCCAGATGCACGGCTTCTTCTCGATGGTCAACGTGCTGCCGGCGAGCGCCGAGGTGATGGACCTCGTGGCCCGCTGCGTGCGGGACCTCTCCGCCGAGCCGGCCCTGGAAGCATGATGGAGCGCGCGCGCGAGGTAGACGCGGTCATCGTCGGCGCAGGATTCTCCGGCCTGTACATGCTGCACAAGCTGCGTGGCCAGGGCCTTTCCGCCGTGGTGTTCGAAAAGGGCGACGGCGTCGGCGGCACCTGGTACTGGAACCGTTACCCGGGAGCCCGCTGCGACGTGGAGAGCCCGTACTATTCCTACTCGTTCGACCCTGAGCTAGAGCAGGAGTGGGAGTGGACGGAGCGCTACCCGGCCCAGCCGGAGCTAATGCGTTACCTGAACTTCGTGGCCGACCGCTACGACCTGCGCCGGGACCTGGAACTCGAGACCACCGTGACGGCGGCGGAGTACGACGGCGGGACGAACCGGTGGCGGGTGTCGACCAGTTCCGCCCGGGGCGACGAGGTGACGCAGGCCCGGTTCTGCATCATGGCAACGGGCTGCCTGTCGACCAGCCGCATCCCGGATTTCCGCGGGCTCGAGTCCTTCAGCGGCGAGGTCTACCACACCGGCGCCTGGCCGCACGAGGACGTGGACTTCACCGGCAAGCGCGTCGGCGTGGTCGGCACCGGCTCCTCCGGTATCCAGTCCATCCCGGTCATCGCGGCGCAGGCCGAGCAGCTGACCGTGTTCCAGCGGACGCCGAACTTCAGCGTCCCGGCGAAGAACGGACCACTGGACCAGGAGTTCTGGCAGGACGTGAAGGCCAACTACCGCCGGATCCGGGAGGACGCCAAGCACACCCCCACCGGCCTGCCGTTCCCGCCCGGTGCGGACGCCGCGTTGGAGGCGGCTCCCGAGGAACGCCAGCGCGTCTTCGACGAACACTGGACGCTCGGCGGATTCCGGCTGGCCCAGTGCTTCTCGGATCTGGCCGTGAGCAACGAGGCCAACGAAACCGTCGCCGAGTACATCCGGACCAAGATCGACCAGATCGTGCAGGACCCGGAGACGGCGCGGCTGCTCAAGCCGTACGACCATCCCGTGGGCACCAAACGCATCTGCGTCGACACCGAGTACTACGCCACCTACAACCGGCCGAACGTGCAGCTGGTCGACGTGCGCAAGGCACCGATCGAGGAGATCACCCCGGCCGGCCTGCGCACCGCCGAGCAGGAGTACGAGTTCGACGCGATCGTCTTCGCTACCGGCTTCGATGCGATGACCGGCGCCCTGCTGGCCATCGACATCCGCGGCCGCGACGGCGTCGCCCTGCGGGACAAGTGGGAGGCCGGCCCGCGGGCGTACCTGGGCCTCTCCATGGCCGGGTTCCCCAACCTGTTCACGGTCACCGGCCCGGGCAGCCCGTCCGTGCTGAGCAACATGGTCACCTCCATCGAGCAGCACGTGGACTGGATCGCCCGGCATATCGAGTACCTGGACGCCAACGGGCTCCAGTCCTCGGAACCGCTGGCCGAAGCTGAGGACGCCTGGGTCGAGCACGTCAACACCTTGGCGGACATGACGCTCTTCCCGCAGGCCAACTCCTGGTACCTCGGCGCCAACGTGCCCGGTAAGCCGCGCGTCTTCATGCCGTACGTCGGCGGAGTAGGCGCGTACCGCGCCAAGTGCAACGAGGTCGCGGCGAAGTCCTATGAAGGGTTTGCGCTGGCCTAGCACCAGTAAGGAAAGGACGACGGCGGGAGGCAGCTTCCGCCGTCGTCCTCTGCAGTGATGCGCGAGACGGTGCGAGGCGGAAAACCCGATGGCCCAATCCCTTGCTTGTTCCAAGTCCGCACTGATAGACCCGGGACCTATGAATAAGATGCCGGTACGCCTCGCTTCTCTTTCCCTCGTCCTCGCGGCCGCCCTCACGGGTTGTTCGAGTCCCGGAGCGGATGCTCCCGCCGACTCCCCGCCGGCTGCCGCCCCGCCGGCTGCCTCGTCGCCAGCTTCGACCGACACCGCCAGTCCGTCCGTGCAAACCGTCGATCCGAACACTGCGACGACCGAGGAACTGACCGCGGCACTGGCGTCGGCCGGCGTCGACAACCCCGACCGGTGGGCCGAGGAGGTCCAGGAGTACGGCCCCTACACGGCCGAGAACCTCGAGCCCACGCTGACCGAGGAGCTCGGGAAGTACGGCATCTCCCAGGACCAGCTGAGCAAGGTGCTCAGTGCCCTCAAGGTGGAGTGAGTACCGTGGCCAGCACCGTTGAGACAGGGACCGACTCTGTTGCCCTGGTCGCCGTCTATCGCCGCATCCTGACCTGGCTCGGCATTGGCACCGCCCTCGGCGCCTGCGTCGAGCTCGCGATGCTCCGGCACTGGCACGACGCGGGCCAGCTCGTGCCATGGGCGGTCCTGGCGGTGCTCCTTGCCGCCGCGGCGGCCTGGCTGGTGCGGCGCTCCGTGGCCACGGTGCGGATCATGCAGGGGACCGCAATTGTGGCGGTTCTTGGCAGTGCCTTCGGCGTCTACGAACATATCGGCGCGAACCTGGCTGCCGGACCGCTCAGCGGCCGGTACTCCGCCGCCTGGGATTCGATGTCCGCGGTGTCGCAGCTGTGGGCCGCCGCCACCGGCTCGGTCGGCGCTTCCCCGGTGCTCGCCCCCGGCATGGTCGGGCTGGCGGGCGTGCTGCTGTGGCTCGCCGCGTTCCGCTGGGTTCCGGCCCGGCATTGATGCCGGCTCTGCTCTGGCCTTGGGCCCCCGGCACCCCATAGTCTGGCGACGGCGGGGCGCCGGGTTCCGCCGTCGCCCTTCGGCGAGGGCTGCGAGTTGTCACGGACCTGTACATTCCTGCGGAAGGAAGCATCATGACGGACATCACCATCATCGGCACCGGCAACATGGGCAGCGCGATCGCCAAACGCGCCGCGGCTGCCGGCCGCTCCCTCCAGATCCTGGACCGCACCCCGGAGAAGGCCGCCCAACTGGCCGGCGAACTCGGATCGGGGATTATCACCGGCGGGCTCGCCGAACCCGCCTTGGGAGACATCGTCGTGCTCGCCCTGTACTACGGGCCTGCCCAGGAGGTCGTCACGAGGCTCCGCGGTTCCCTGACCGGCAAGACGGTGGTGGATATCAGCAATCCGATCGACGTGGAAACGTTCGATTCCCTCGTGGTCGGACCGGACACCTCGGCTGCCGAAGAGCTGGCGAAGCTGGCGCCGGAGGCCCGCTTCGTCAAGGCCTTCAATACGACCTTCGCCGGGCCGCTGTCCGAGGGCTCGGTCGACGGCAAGCCGCTGGACGTCTTTATTGCCTCGGATTCGGAGGAGGCGCGGAAGCAGGTCGCGGACTTCGTGAGCGCCGCGGGCCTGCGGCCTCTTGAGGTCGGCGCCCTCCGCCATGCCCGGGAGCTTGAGGGCTTCCAGCTGCTGCTCATGGCCCTGCAGGCCAACCCCGCCTACGAGTCCTTCAATTGGGGCACGGGACTGAAGATCCTCGACTGACACTCTTCGCGGCAGCGTGGTCCGATGCCGGACGTTCACCGCGTCCGGCGTTGGAACAGGCGCAGCGCCCAGTACACGGAGGCGCCCATCAGCAGGAAGCCGACGATCCCCACGACGACCAGCTGAGCGGCGATCCCGCCGATCAGCAGCACCAGGCCCGCAATCCAGGCCAGGGTGGCCAGCAGCCCGCGGGATTGCCGAGGCCACAGGGAACCGGACTCCAGTTCACGAGCGAGTCTGGGATCCTCCGCGGCCAGCTCTTCCTCCAGCTCCCGTAGCTGTTTCCGTTCTTCATCCGACAGTGGCATCGCGCGGTCCCTTCCGCCAGCCGAGCAGCGCCCTAAGAGGTCTGCCGCCCGGGCCAGTTCCTGGGAGAGCAGGCCCAGTAGAGCCATAATGCTCCTCTAATCCAAGAGACGCCAGCGTTGGAAAGCCGACATCGGTGTCGGTGGTCCGGCTCCCATGCCCGCCCGGCCCCGCCGTCCGGCCCCGGCGTATGATCGACGTCAAAGCGAGGAGCAGCGATGCCGGTCGACAACGAACTGTACGACCGCCTGGGCGGATCCTGGTGGGATGAGGACAATCCCCTCAACTTGCTGCACGGCAGCCTCACCCCCGCGCGGATGAAGTATTTCCGGGCCGTGCTCCGGGATCGGCTCGGCGGCCGGGTGTCCGGGCTGAGGGCGCTGGATATCGGCTGCGGGGCCGGCCTGCTGGCCGAGGAGTTCGCGCGGCTCGGCTGCGAGGTGACCGGCGTCGACCCCTCGGAACCCGCGCTGGCGGCGGCCCGGAGGCACGCCGCGGAAGGCGGACTGGCGATCCGCTACCTGGCCGGCAGCGGGGAGGATCTGCCGCTCGCGGACGCAAGCTTCGACGTCGTTCTCTGCTGTGACGTGCTCGAACACGTCGCCGACCTGCCACGGGTCATCGTGGAGACCGCTCGGGTCATGAAGCCGGGCGGTCTGTACCTCTTCGACACGGTTAACCGGACGGCCGCCAGCTGGCTGCTGGCCATCAAGATCCTGCAGCATTGGCCACCCACCAGGATCATCGACACCGAACTGCACAGCTGGGACATGTTCATCAAGCCGCTCGAGCTCGCGCACCTGCTGCAGCGCAACGGCCTGGAGCCGGGCAGGTTGGCCGGACTGGCCCCGCGGGCGAACCCGCTCGCCGCTCTCTCCGCCCTCCGCGCTTCCCGCCGCGGCCGGATCAGCTACGGGGAACTCGGCCGCCGGCTGGACTTCGGCCAGGTCCGCTCCACCGCGTTGTCCTACATGGGCTACGCCATCAAGGCCGCCGAGCCGATGGGCTGAACCGAAAGAACCGGCTGAGTGGGCCTTTCGTTGCGTAACCTCCGGTCACAAGCCGTCATTGCGACGTCATGTCCGGCCGCGGGAAAGTCATATGAATTCACCGCGCTCCACAAAGATTCCGGCCGCCGCCACGGGTGCGTAGATTCTTCCGTACCTCCTGCGGGACGAGTTTTGGAACCAGCGTTCCCGCCGGAATTGAACTGCCGCGAGGCTTGAGAAGCCTCGTTGAACACTAGCCGGTGATTGCAGTGCCCGAGTCTTCGGGCGCGTCCGGTGCCGTGTGCAACGGGCCGAACGGAAGACCGGAACATGAACCAACGCAACGCCCCTTGGGCACCCACGGCCGCAGCCGCCGTCGTGCTTCTGGCGCTGACCGGATGCGGCGGCAGCGCCAGCGCGCAGCCGGCGGACGACACCTTCGTTTTCGCGACCGGCAAGGACATTTCCTGCCTTGACCCGCACGTGAACGGCGACATGCCGCAGGCCTCGATCGCCGCCAACTACCTCGACTCGCTGGTCTCGCAGGACAAGGACGGCAAGATCCATCCGTGGCTGGCCGAGTCGTGGAAGGTCTCGGAGGACGGGCTGACCTACACCTTCAAGGTCCGCGACGATGTCACCTTCACGGACGGAACCAAGTTCACCGCCGAGGCGGTCAAGGCGAACCTGGACCACATGGTGGATCCGGACACGCAGTCCGGCACGGCCGGCGGCTACCTCAAGCCGTACAAGAGCACCGACGTGGTCGACGACACCACCGCCGTGGTCACCCTGAACCGCCCCTACGCGGCGTTCCTCGAGGTGCTGGCGCAGCCGTTCCTCGGCATCGAATCGCCGACGGCGCTGAAGCGGCCGCAGGCGGAGAACTGCAACTCGCCGGTGGGCACGGGTCCCTACAAAATCGTGGACTACGTTCCGCAGTCCAAGGTCTCGCTGGTGCGCAACGAGGACTACAACTCGGCGCCGCCGTTCGCGCAGCACCAGGGCCCGGCGGACATCAAGAACCTCGAATGGCAGATCGTGCCGGAGGATTCCACCCGCTACGGGCTGCTCCGCGCCGGACAGGTGGACGCGCTGGACCTGATGCCGTCGGTCCACTTCGCCGAGGCGGAGGCGGACAAGAACGTCGCGCTGGTGCTGCAGGACCGGCCGGGCAACCCGACCAACCTGATGCTCAACACCACCCGGGCACCGTTCGACGACCTCCGCGTGCGCCAGGCGTTCCTGCAGAGCGTGTACGTGGAGGCCGGGATCAACAGCGTCTACTTCGGCACGGTGACCCAGGCCGGCGGCCCGCTGGCCAGCACCACCAAGTTCTACTCCCCTGACTTCGAGGACGCGTACCAGCCGGATCCGGCGAAGGCGGCCCGGCTGCTGGACGAAGCGGGCTGGACCGGGCGCGACAAGGATGGCTACCGCACCAAGGACGGCAAGCGGCTGGTGGTGCACTTCCCCTACACGCCGGCCATCTGGCCGACCGCCCACCAGGCCCTGGTGACCCAGCTGCAGGCCAGCGGGAAGCAGGCCGGGTTCGACGTGCGGATCGAGACGGGCGACTACGCCTCCGTGAGCGAGCAGGGCAACAACTTCGACTACGACCTGCGCGCCGACTACTGGAACACCAACACCGCCGACGTGCTGCGGATTGTCTTCTCCTCCGAGTACACCGAGTCGGCCGGCTTCGTGCCGAACGGATCCGGCTTCCGGAACAAGGAATTCGACAAGATCGTCAACGACGCCCTGGCCACCGATGATCCGGCCGTGCGCGAAAAGCTCTACTACCGGGCGCAGCAGATCGTCAGCGGCAACGCGCTGCAGCTGCCCCTCTACAACCAGGCCAGCCAGCTGGCCGTCCGGACGGACCGCTTCGCCAACCTCACGCTGGAGCCCAGCCTGTCCCTGCCCTATATCTACGACGTTTCGGCGGTGAAGCAATCATGAGTGCTGCAGCAACGACCTCCCATACGGGACTTCCAAGAACGACGGCGACCGCCGGGTCCGCCGGGCGGGTCATCCTTAAGCGCGCGGCTGGCAGCGTCTTCGTGCTCTGGGCCGCCGTGACCCTCACGTTCTTCGTGCTCCGCCTGACCCCGGGAGATCCCGTGACCGCCATCCTCGGCGGCGCCGGCTCCTCGCCCTCGCCGGAGACGGTGGCCGCGGTCAAGGCGCAGTACGGGCTGGACCAGCCCGTCTTCGTCCAGTACCTGGACTACCTGGCCGGCCTGGCCACCGGGAACTTCGGCACCTCGTACATCTTCAAGGTGCCGGTGCTGGACATCCTCGGGCCGCAGATCCTGCCCACGTTCCAGCTTGCCGGGCTGGCGCTGGTCTTCGCGTGGGCCATCGCGCTCGCCTTCACCCTGCTGACCGTCGGCCGCGGCCGCGTGCGGGACGGCATCGGCCGCGGCATCGAGGTCTTCTTCGCCGCGCTGCCGCCGTTCTGGGTCGGCATCATGCTCGCCCTGGTCTTCGCGGTCATCCTGGGCTGGTTCCCGGTGGCGGGCGACGACGGCTTCAAGTCCCTGGTGCTCCCGGCGCTGGCCCTGGCCATCCCGCTGGGCGGCTTCATCGCGCAGGTCACCCGGTCCTCCTTCGAGGAGGCGCGGGCGCAGCCGTTCGTGCTCTCCGCCCGGGCCCGCGGGCTGTCCGACCTGGCCGTCAGGCTGGGCCACGCCCTGCGGCACGCCATCCTGCCCGGCCTGACGCTCTCCGCGTGGGCCGTCGGCTCGCTGATCAGCTCCGCGGTGGTCGCCGAGATCATCTTCGCCCGCCCCGGCCTCGGCCGCTCCCTCGTGGACGCCATCATCAACCGGGACCTGCCCATCACCCTGGCCGTGGTGGTCATCATCGCCGCCGTCTACATCGTCGTGAACCTGCTGGTCGACGTGCTCTACCGCGTCATCGACCCGCGCATCACCGAGAAGGGAGCCACCGCATGAGCGTGGCACTTGAACCCACCACCGCCCGCGGAAGCCTGGCCGGCAGCCCCCGGCCCGGACAACCCGCATCCTCCCCGCGCGGCACGGCGAAAGCCGCGGCAGCGCTGCGGAAGACGCCGATCGGCGTGTGGATCGCGGCGGCGCTGCTCGCCTTCCTGGTGATTGCCGCCGTCGTACCTTCCCTGCTGATCCGGCAGGACCCGTTCGTCATCGACCCGGCCACCGCCTTCACAGCGCCCAACGCGGAGCACTGGTTCGGCACGGACCAGAACGGCCGCGACGTGTTCTCGCGGGTGGTCGCCGGCACCGGGCAGTCACTGCTGCTCGGGCTGGCCGCCACGGCCATCGGCCTGGTGCTCGGCGGCCTGCTGGGCATCACCGCCGGCGTCTCCGGCAAGTGGCTGGACTCGGCGATCTGCCGCTTCGTCGAGATCCTGTTCGCCTTCCCGGGCCTGCTGCTGGCCCTGATCGTCATCGCGGTCTCCGGCACCGGCACCGTCACCGCGGCCATCGCCGTCGGTGTCGGCACCGCACCCGGCTATGCACGGATGCTGCGGACCCAGACGCTGCAGGTCATCGCCTCGCCTTACGTCGAAACCGCGCTGTCGCTGGGGCGTTCGCGCTCGCACATTCTGTGGCGCACGATCGTGCCGAACGTCGTCCGGCCGCTGTTCGTGCTGGCGACGCTCGGCGTCGGGCAGGCGATCGTCTGGGCCTCCTCGCTCAGCTTCCTGGGCCTGGGCGCGCAGCCGCCGGCCGCCGAGTGGGGCGCGATGCTCGCCGACGGCCGCAACTACATCCAGCTGGCCTGGTGGATCGCGGCGTTCCCCGGCATCTTCATCACCCTCGCCGCCCTGACCACCACCGTGGTGGGCCGGCACCTGCAGCAGCGTCTCGAAGCGGAGGTCTAGGACATGACTGTCACCAAGAACGACGGCGGGACTATCGTTCCGCAGCCGGGTCCGGCCTCGCTGCTGGGCATCGAGGCGCTCAACGTTTCCTTCGCGACGCCGCGCGGGCGGGTGGACGTGGTCAAGGACGTCTCGCTGGCGCTGGCACCGGGCAAGGCGCTGGCGCTGGTCGGCGAATCCGGCTCCGGCAAGACGGTCACGGCGCGGACCCTCGTGGGGCTGAACGCGGCCAACGCGAAGGTCACCGCCGACCGGCTCGAGGTGCTGGGGCGGGACGCGCTGGCGCTGTGCGAGCGGCAGTGGCGCGGCGTGCGCGGCAAGGAGATCGGCTACGTCCTGCAGGACGCACTGGTCTCGCTCGACCCGCTGCGCACCGTGGGCCAGGAAATCGAGGAGGCGCTGCGGGCGCACGGCGTGCGGGGCAAGGCCGAGCGGCTGGAGCGCGTGCACCAGGCGCTGCGCGACGCCGGCATCCCCGATCCGGAGCTGCGGGCGCGCCAGCGCTCCGGCGAGCTCTCCGGCGGCCTGCGCCAGCGGGCCCTGATCGCGCAGGCGACGGTGCTGGATCC
>Ga0307416_100002338_pt1 | contig 10841 bp, 10 predicted proteins | sample DK1Cmetagenome_2_FD_203821 | JGI IMG/M metagenome (GOLD analysis project Ga0307416, IMG submission 203821) | Maize rhizosphere microbial communities from greenhouse at UC Davis, California, United States - DK15-C-3 | ecosystem: Host-associated > Plants > Roots > Rhizosphere > Soil | place...
CCACATTCGAGATGGGCGAGCTGTACCGCCGGCTCGCCGCCGACCTGATGAAGTCCGAGCGCCCGGCGAACCTCGACGCGGACTCGCTCGAGCAGTACGACCTGCTGCTCGAGGAACAGGCCTTCCCGTTCGAAGAGAAGGCCGCCGAGATCCACGAGCTGAACGCACGGCACGTCGCCGACGGGCTCTACGACGACTGGGTAAGAAAGAGCTATACCGTGCTCGCCGAGCTCCAGCCGGCGCGCTTCGGCAAGCAGGCCGAGCCCGAGCCGTACATTGCCGTACTTCAGCCGCCCCGACTTGCTGTCGCGGACACGGGCGGCGGCGACTCGGCGAGCGAGCGCGTAAGTTCCGGCGGCGCGAGCGAGCCGAAGTCGCCGCCGCCCGCGCCCGCAATTGCACTCGAGGTCGAGCAGAAGTTCGCCGACGCGGTGCGCTTCCTCGATGCGGGAGACTTCGCGGGCGCGCGCCCGATCCTCGAAGGGCTCGTTGCGAGCGAGCCGCTGCTTGCCGCGCCGGCCGTGAACCTCGGCATGCTGCACGCGCGGGAGAAGCGCTGGCCCGAGGCCGAGGCGGCGCTCGCCGAAGGCTATCGGCGCGACACCGCCGACGCCGTCGCGCTCAACGAGCTCGCGGCCGTGCAGCGCGAGAACGGCCGGTTCAAGGACGCCGAGGCGACGTTCCGCCAGGCGCTCGCAGCCGATCCCGCGCACGTGCGCACGCACCGCAACTTCGCCGTCCTGCTCGACCTCTACCTGTGGCGCCCGGCCGAGGCGCTGCAGCACTTCGAAACCTACGTGTCCATGTCGGGAACCGCCGATCGCCAGGTCTCCGGCTGGATCGCCGAGCTGAAGCGGCGTGTCGGCGACGTCGCGCAGACCGCCGAGGTGCAGCCATGATTCGCGAGCTCCGATTCCTTGCGGCCCTCGTCCTCGTCGCGCCGCTGGCCGCGGCTCAGGACGCCGTTCCGCCGCCGGCGGATGCAGGCCCCGCGCCGGCCCAGGAGCCGGCCGTGCGTGTCGACGACGCGATCCCGCCCGCAATGGATCACCTCGAGCTCGACCCCACCTCGATCACGGGCAACCGCGAGCTGCCGAAGGTCCTGGTGATAGTGCCCTGGAAGAAGGCCGATCTCGTGGAGCTCACCGCACGGCCTGCCAACAGCCTCCTGAACGAGGTGCTGGAACCCGTGGACCGCGAGGTTTTTCGCCGGGAATTGCGCTACTTCGAAGCCGTGGAGGCGAAACCCGAGACGTAGTCCCGGTTTTCATAACGCGGCAAACGGCAACCTAGGCCCCTTAACGCCCCTACCTGGAGCAGCCCCATGCACGCCCTGGACATCGTTCTGAACTTCTTCCGCGATGGCGGGATCTTCCTGTACCCGCTCGCCCTCGTGTGGGTGGTCGGACTCGTGATCGCCTTCGAGCGGTTCGGGTTCGTCCTGCGGGTCGGCGCCGGCAACAAGGCCATGTGGTCGCAGATACAGCCGCTGCTCGAGGGAGGCAAGTTCCGGGAGGCCCTGAACGCCGTTTCGAACTCGGACACGGCGCTGGCTCACATCATGCGCTACGGCATCACGCGCATACAGACGGCGCGCCGCCGCGACGACATCGAGAAGGCGCTGGAGGAGAGCCTCGTCGAGGTGATCCCGCGGCTCGAGAAGCGCACGCACTACCTCGCGTCGCTCGCCAACATCGGCATGCTGATGGGCCTGCTCGGCACGATCGTGGGCCTGATCGGCGCGTTCGCCGCGGTCGCCCAGGCGAACCCGGCGGAGAAGGCAAGCCTGCTCGCGGCCTCGATCTCGGTCGCAATGAACAACACGGCGCTCGGACTCGTCACCGCGATCACCCTGCTGCTCGCGCACCTGTACCTCGAGACCAAGACCACCGAGATCGTGGACAGCCTCGAGGTCGCTTCGGTCAAGTTCCTGAACGCGCTGTACGAGCGCAAGATGGATCCCGAGTCGCAGCAGGAGGCCGCCCGCAACCCAGCCCGGCCGCTCGAGCCGGGCATGAAGGGCTCCCGCGCATGAGCGGATCGGGCATCGCCAGGCGGCAGTCGCGCAACCACGCGCGCTACCGCGGCAGGAATGACATCAACATCGTCCCTATGCTGGACGTGATGGTCATCCTGATCTTCTTCCTGATTTTCACGGCGGTCTTCTCGAAGATGAACATCCTCGAGCTGAACCTCCCGGTGGACGGCGGCCCCCCGCCGGAGCTGCCGGCCGTGCTGGAGCTGGAAGTGATCGTGCGCGGCCATGCCATCGAGGTCGCTGACCGCAGCACGGGGCTGCTGCAGCGGTTGCCGAACCTCGAGGACGGCGCGGACTACACGGGACTCTCGAACTACCTGCGGCGCGTGAAGATCCGCTTCCCGGAGAAGAAGGACGCGACCGTGCTGCTCGAGGAGGACATCCCCTACGACACGATGGTCCAGACCATGGACACCATGAAATCCTTCGACACGGAGCTCGACGGCCAGCCGGTGCGGGGCGAGCTGTTCCCGCAGATCGCCGTCGGCGACGCGCCCGTCGCCATCCCGCCCGCGCAGGTGGCGCGGCGATGATCTCCGCCCGGCTCAAGCAGAACCGCAAGCCCGGTCGCCGCGGCCGCGGCGGCAAGGGCGGGGGCTCACACGGCATGTCCTCGCTCATACCGATGATCGACATGCTCACGATCCTCGTGGTGTACCTGCTGGTGCACGCGGCTGACTACGAGATCCTTCCGAACACGAAGAGCATCCAGATCCCGCAGTCGATCTCGGAGACGAAGCCGCGCGAGACGGTGACCGTGCTGATCACGCAGGAGTCGCTGTTCGTGAACGGCGCGGAAGTCGCGAGCGTCGCCGAGCTGCGCGCGATTACCGATCCCGTGATCGAGCCGCTGAAGCAGGTGCTCGTCACCGAAGCCGGCAAGCGCCTGTTGAAGGACAAGGACGACCCGACTTCGCACGAGGTGACGGTGCTCGCCGACAAGGACCTGCCGTACAAGTTCGTGAAGAAGATCCTGTCCACCTGCACGGCGGCGGAATACGGCAAGGTCTCGCTCGCCGTGATCGAGCGCGAGCGCGCCTACCACGGCGCGGGCACGGTCTGAGGTCGCCATGACCGCCATTGCCGCCAACTACCGGATCTTCGACCTCCCGTGGACGCCCGAGGAGGGCGAGCAGGAGCGCCTGAAGAAGACGGCGCGGATTTTCCTCATCGTTTTCGCACTGATCGGCATCGTGATCCCGCTCATTCCAATGTCGGAGCGGCCGCCGCCGCCCGCGCTGCCGGAAGAGGTCGTGAAGCTCGTCCTCGAGCCGCCGCCCCCTCCGCCGCCGAAGCCCGAGGCCAAGGAACCGGAGCCGCCGAAGCCCGAGGCCATGCCCGAGCCGAAGCCGGTGGAGCCACCGAAGCCGGTGGACCGCCAGGCCGAGGCGCGCAAGAAAGCCGAGAACGCGGGACTGCTCGCGATGAAGGACCAGCTCGAAGACCTGCGCGAGGCTTTCGAGCCGGTGCAGTCGAGCTCAGCGCCGCTTATCGGCCGCGTCGAGGGCGCGAGCCGCGCCGAGCGCGCGCTCGTGACCGGCCGCACGGGCGTCGGGAGCGGTGGAATCAACACCGGGCAGCTCTCGGCCGGCTTCGGCAGCGGGCCCGGGAACCTCAAGGGCCATGCCACCGGCACCGCTGCACCGTCTTTCGCGGACAGGATTGGCGACGCGCGCGAGCAGGCCAGCCGGACGGGCACGGGCAGCCGCGCTTCCCGCAGCCGCGAGGAGATCGAGATCGTCTTCGATCGCAACAAGTCCGCGATTTATGCGCTCTACAGCCGGGCCCTGCGCGAGCAGCCCGAGCTGCAGGGCAAGGTAGTCGTCCAGCTGACGATCGCGCCTTCGGGCGAGGTCACGGACTGCCGCATCGTGTCGACCGAGCTCGGCGACGCGGAGCTCGAACGCAAGCTCGTCGCCCGCATCCGCATGTTCCGCTTCGACGCCAGGGATGTCGAAGCGATGACGACCACCAAGCCGATCGAATTCTTCCCGGCCTGAGGCCAAACGGCTACCATTCGCCTCCTGCCAGCCGCAGGAACGGGCCGCCGTGCACATCGAGAAGAACCGGGTAGTAACCTTCAACTACACGCTGCGCGACGACCAGGGCGCGGTGATCGACACCAGCAGCGGTCGCGCACCGCTCAGCTACCTGCACGGCAAGGGAAACATCATCCCGGGCCTCGAGCGGGCGCTCGTGGGCAAGGCCGCGGGGGACAAGCTCGACGTCACGGTGGCGCCGGAGCAGGGCTACGGACCGCGGGACGAAAGGCTGGTCCAGATCGTGGCGAGGGCCAAGTTCGGCGACGTCGTGAACCTCGCGCCCGGCATGCAGGTGCGCGCGAGCGGGCCGCAGGGCGCGCGCCTCGTGACAGTCGTGCGCGTCGACCGCGACTTCGTGACGGTCGACGGCAACCACCCGCTCGCGGGTCGGACTCTGCATTTCTCGGTCGAGGTGGCCGACGTGCGCAAGGCGACGCACGAGGAGATCACCCACGGCCACGTGCACGGACCGGGCGGCCACCACCACTAGGCGGCCCGGGGGACTTTCCCGTGATCCGCCGGCAGGACCTGCAGTTTCCCGAGAAGGACAACGCGCTGCGCGAGGACGTGCACGCGCTCGGCGGGCTCGTAGGCGAGGTGCTGCGCGACCAGGGCGGCGAGCGCCTGTTCTCGCTGGTCGAGGGCGACCGCGTCGCCGCGATCGGGCGCCGCGAGGGCGGGCCCGCGATCCCGGTCGAGCTCGTTGCGCGCACCGCCGGCCGCGACGCGGGCGAGGCCCGCGACCTGATCCGCGCGTTCAGCAGCTGGTTCGAGGTGGTCAACCTCGCAGAGCGCGTGCATCGCGTGCGCCGCCGGCGCGAATACCTGCTGCACAGCGACCGCCCGCAGCCCGGCGGCATCGGCGACTGCATGTACCGCCTGAAGCGCGAGGGCTACGACGCGCAGAAGGTCCTCGAGCTGCTGTCGGGCGTCACCATCTATCCCGTGTTCACGTCGCACCCGACCGAGTCGATGCGACGGACGATCCTGCGCAAGCACCAGCAGATCGCCGACATGATGATCGAGCGGCTCGACCCGACGCTGACGCCGTTCGAGCGGCGCGCGGTCTGGGAGCGCATCCGCATGGAGGTGACCTCGGACTGGCAGACGGAGGCGCACCCGCGGGAGCGGCTCACCGTCGCCGACGAGCGCGAGCACGCGTTGTTCTACCTCGCCGAGGTCATCTACCGCGTGGTGCCGGCGCTCTACGAGGAGATCGCGCTGTGGATGCAGACGGTGTTCGGCCTGCCGCCGGAGATCGGGCGCATGCCGCTCATCCTGCGCTTCGGGAGCTGGGTCGGCGGCGACATGGACGGCAACACCGATGTGCACGCGAAGGCCATCCGCGAGACGCTGCAACGCCAGCACCAGCGCGTGATCTCGCTGTACTACCAGGAATGCCACGCGCTCGCCGAGAAGCTCTCACAGAGCGCGGGACGCGTCGGCACGAGCCCGGAGCTCGAGGCGCGCATTGCCGAGTACGACATCCTCGTGCCGAAGGCGCGCGAGGGCGCACCGACCCGCCACGACCGGATGCCGTACCGCATCTTCCTCGCGCAGGTGGCCGAGCGCCTGCGCACGACGTACGAGGGCAGGCCCAACCACTACGAGTCGTCCGACCACTTCGTGCGCGACATCCAGCTCGTCGCCTCGAGCCTGCGCGAAAACCACGGCCGGCACGCAGGCCTGTTCCCGGTCGAACGGCTGCTGTGCCGGGCGCTCACGTTTGGTTTCCACCTGGCGACGCTCGACGTGCGCCAGCACGCCTCGGTGCACCGCGAGGTCGCGGCCCAGGGCCTCGCGCGCACGGACTGGAATTCGATGGCGCCGAAGGATCGCGCCAGCGCGCTTTGCGCATCCATCTCGCGCGACCGTGGGCCCGCCGCCGGGTTCGACGCCGTAGGCCGGCGCACGCTCGCGGTGTTCGAAGCGATGCAGCAGGCGCGCAACCGGTTCGGCGAGCAGGCCATCGGCGGCTACATCGTGAGCGGGACGGAGGCGGCGGACGACGTGCTGTCGGTGCTCCTGCTTGCGCGCTGGGCCAACGTCACCGACCGGGGCATCGGCGAGGTGCCGCTCGACGTCGTGCCGCTCATCGAGACGGTCGGCGCGCTCGAGGGCGCCGGTCCCCTGCTGCGGTCGCTGCTCGCCGAGCCGAGCTACCGCCGGCACCTCGCCGCGCGCGGACGCCGGCAGACGGTGCTGCTCGGCTATTCCGAGAGCAACCAGGCGATCGGCATCGCCGCCTCCCGCCACGCGATCTACCAGGCCCAGGTCGAGCTGATGGCGGCGGCCGCCGAGGCGAGCGTCGACCTCACGCTCTTCTACGGCCGCGGCGGTCCGTCGAGCCGGGGCGGCGGCCCGATCGACCGGCTGGTCGAGAACGCCCCGGACGGCGCGACGCGCGGCAGGCTGCGCGCGACGGAGCAGGGCGAGGGCATCAGCAACGGCTACGGCCTGCGGCGCATCGCGCTGCGCAGCTTCGAGAAGGCGGTGTACGCGGTCGCGATGGACCGCGTCGAGTCGCCGCGGGCGCCCGCGCGCGAGGGCGAGCTGCAAGCGCTCATGGACTGCATCGCGCGCGCGAGTCGCGCGCGGTACCGGGCGCTCGTGCACGAGACGCCGGGTTTCCTGAGGTTCTTCCGCGAGGCGACGCCGATCGACGTGATCGAACGCATGCAGATCGGCGGCCGCGTCGCCAGCCGCGAGGGCGAGGGCGTCGGCGTGGTGAAGCCGGTGCCCTGGGTGTATGCCTGGATGCAGAGCCGACACGTGCTGCCGGGCTGGTTCGGGATAGGCTCGGGGCTCGAGGCCGCCGCGCGCGAGCACGGCGCGGCCGTGATCGAGCGCGCGATCGCCGAGTGGACCTTCCTCGAGAACCTGCTCGCGGACGTGGAGCTCGACCTGGTGCGCGCCGACCTCGAGATCGCCGCGCACTACGAGGGGCTCGCGGGCGGCGACACAGCCGCGATCGCGGCCGAGATCCGGCGCGAGCATGCGCTCGCCCGGCACTGGGTGACCGCGGTGCAGGGCGAGGCGAACCTGCTCGACAGCCGCCCGGCGCTGCAGCGCGCCGCGATCCTGCGCGCGCCCTACGGCGACCCGATGCACCTGATGCAGGTCGACCTGCTGCGCCGCTGGCGCGCCGGCGGCCGCCGTGATGCCGCGCTCTACGACGCGCTCCTCGCGAGCGTTTCGGGCATCGCGCTCGCGCTGCAGGCGACCGGGTGATGGCTGCCGAACGCAGCGTCCTCGTCTATTGCGCCTCGAGCCGTGCCTGCGACGCGGTGTACCACGACGTCGCACGCAGGCTCGGCACGCACCTCGCACGGGCCGGCTGCACGGTGGTGTATGGCGGCGGGCGCGCGGGCTCGATGGGAGCGCTCGCCGACGGCGCCCTCGCGGTGGGCGGGCGCATCGTCGGCGTCATCCCGAAGTTCATGGTCGAGCTCGAGTGGGGCCACGACGATCTCACGGAGCTGCACGTCGTCGAGGACATGCGCACGCGCAAGCACGAGATGCTGACGCGCGCGACCGCCGTCGTGGCCCTGCCCGGCGGGACCGGCACGCTCGAGGAGCTGTTCGAGGCGATCACGCTGAAGCGCCTCGGCCTCTACCTCGCCCCGATCGTGATCGTGAACACGCGCGGCTACTACGACCCGCTGCTGGCGCAGCTCGAGTCGGCGATCGGCGAGCGCTTCATGGATGCGCGCCACGCGTCGATGTGGACGGTCGTGGACGAGCCGGAGGCCGTGCTCGCCGCGATCGACGCCGCGGTGTCCTGGGGAGAGGACAGCCGGGACTTCGCCGTAGTGCGCTGATTCGGATAAAATCGGCGCATGAGCAACGAAAGACCCCTGGAAGCGCAGATGAGCGCGGACGCGCTCTACCGCGAGGACATCTTCACCGACCAGCGCGTCGGCACAGTCCGGCGCATGACGCCGGTCAAGTCCGACGGCAGCGACGACCCGTCGCGGCCGCTCATCTTCGTCGGACAGGCCACGGTGATGACGCCCATGGGCTCGCTGCCCCTGTCCTTCGAGCTGCCGGCGAAGACGCTGGCCGAGGCGGTGTCGCAGTTCGGGCCGGCGGCGCAGCATGCGATCGAGGATGCCGCGCGTGAACTCCAGGAGCTGCGGCGCCAGGCCGCATCTTCCATCGTCATTCCCGAGGCGGGCGCAGCCTCGCTGAAGGGCATGGGTGGAAAGGGCGGCATCCAGATGCCGTGAGAGGGGCGGCAGCCCCTCAGAAGTGCCCGGCCAGCCAGTCCTGCACTTCCTTGTAGAAGTACCGGCTGTTTTCGCCCTTCAGGATCCAGTGATTCTCGTCCGGGAAGATGACGAGCCGGCTCTCCACCTGCTGGCGCTGCAGCACCGTCCAGAACTCGAGGCCGTTGTTGTACGGCACGCGGAAGTCGCGCTCGCCGAAGGTCACGAGGATCGGCGTCCTGAGCTTCTGCGAGCTCCAGAACGGGCTCTGGTCCCTCCACACCGTCTTCCCGTCCCAGGGCGGGCCGCCGAGGTTGCGCTCGCGCGAGTAGGCGATGTCGCTGGTCGTCCACTGCGTCTTGAGATCGTAGAGCCCGGCGTGGCTCACGAGCGACTTGTAGCGGTCCGTTGAGACGGCGAGCCAGTTCGTGAGGTGCCCGCCGTAGCTCGCGCCGCCCGCGGCCTGGCGCGTCGCGTCGATCCACGGGAACTGCCGGATCGCCTCGTCGGCGGCCTTGTTGATCTCCTCGGCCGGGCCTTTCAGCGGGTCGCCCTGGATCGCCTGCGCGAACTGCTCGCCGAATCCCGTCGAGCCGGTGTAGTTCGTCATCAGCACGACGTAGCCCGGCGCCGCCAGCAGGTGGTAATTCCAGCGGACGAAGAACTCGTCCTTGTACATCGTGTGCGGCCCGCCGTGGATCAGCACGAAGAGCGGGTATTTCTTCGCCGGGTCGAAGCCGGGCGGCAGCGCGATCATGTTGTGCAGGCGCCGGCCGCGCTTCGACTCGAACCAGAACTCTCGGATCGGCTGCCAGTCGATCTCCGCCACGCGCTCCGCGTTGAAGGCGGACAGCGCCTTGCGCGCGCCGCTCGCGGCTTCGACGCGCTGGAGCTCCGGCGGGCTCACGGCGCTGCCCCAGTTCGCGACGATGACAGGCGCGTCTTCGGCGCCGCCGACCTGGAGGCCGCCGAAGCTGCCGGTCTCCAGCCGACCGAGCTCGCGCGGCTCGCCGCCGGTCGCGCGCACCGCGAAGATGCGGTCGTGACCCTCGTCCTCGGCGACGAGGTACACGGTCTCGCCGTCCGGACCGACGTCGAACGAGCCGACCGAGCGCTTGAACCCGAACGACACGGGACGCGGCGTGGGATCCGCCCAGTCGAATCGCACGAGGCGATCGTCGTTGTAGACGAATTTCGTCTCGGGATTCTGCCGCGCATAGAGCGCGGAGCCGTCCGCAGCGAACTGCGGCTGCGAGTAGCTGGCCTCGTCGCCGGTGACGCGCCGCGGCTCGCCGCCGCCGGACGGCATCGCATACAGCGACTGCCGGACGTCGGCGCGCGCCGACCGGTCGCGGGCTGTCGTCGCGGTGAAGACGATCGTGCTGCCATCCGGCGACCAGGCGGCGTCGAGCTGCTCGCCGTCGTTGTCGAGGTCGCCGCCGAAACCTGGCGCATTGCGCAGCGCGCTGCCGGCGAGCAGGTCGCGTGCCTCGGCGTCTCCGTCGAGCTCCTGCAGCATCAGCGTCGGGCGGCGCTCGTCGAGCCACCGGTCCCAGTGCCGGATCGGGAACGTGTCGAACGCGCGCGCGTTGTACTTGCGCGCCTTCTTTTCCTCGATCTTCGCGAGGTTGTCCGCGTCGCTCATCGCGCCGGGGTAGGTCATGCTCGCGAACAGGATGGCGGCGCCGTCCGGCCGCCATAGCGGCCGCGTGGCGCCGGTCGAGACCTCCGTCACGGGCTCCGCCTCGCCGCCGCCGGCGATATCCAGCACGAAGATCTGCGTCTCGTCCTGGCCCTCGCGCTTCGCCGAGAAGGCGATGCGCCGCGAATCCGGGCTCCAGGCGACACCGGACTCGCCGCCCTGCGTGAAAGTGATGCGACGGGGCGTCGCGCTGCCGTCGGCGGGTACGAGCCACAGGTCGCTCGTCTTCTCCTTCTCGTCGTAGGCCGGCTCGGCGACGGGCACCACCACCAGGCGGCCGTCCGGCGACAGCGCCGGCGTGCCGACCCGCTTCATCAGCCACACGTCCTCGTGCGTGATCGGCCGCTTCGCGGGCTCCTGGGCGGCGGCCGCGCAGCAGGCGAGACCGATTGCAGCTAGCAGGCAATGCGATTTCATGCGTGCCCTCGGGTCATGAACGCCACTGGCGCGCGCAGACGTTCTGCAGGAGCCAGGGCTGGTCGGGAATGAGCTCTTCGCTGAACAGCTCGCCGCGTCCCTGGAGCGGCGTCCAGTCCGTGTAGGCGCCGACGAGCGAGCCGAGGTAGGGGCGCGCGATCTCGAGCACGGCGCGGAAGTCGAGCTGGTCGGCCTCGCGCAGGCCCTCGCGCGGGTTGCGGATCGCCCAGATCAGGGCGCCGAGCGCGCCGGCTGCGACCTGCAGGCAGGTCGCGTTGGTGTAGGGCACGTGGCGGCGCGCCTCCGTGATCGAGAGCTGCGAGCCGAACCAGTACGCGTTCTTCGCGTGGCCGGCGACGAGGACGCCGAGCTCGTCCATGCCCGTCACGATCTCGGCGCGGATGATGCGGCGCGTCGGCTGCAGCGACCAGCCT
>Ga0307416_100002339_pt1 | contig 10841 bp, 13 predicted proteins | sample DK1Cmetagenome_2_FD_203821 | JGI IMG/M metagenome (GOLD analysis project Ga0307416, IMG submission 203821) | Maize rhizosphere microbial communities from greenhouse at UC Davis, California, United States - DK15-C-3 | ecosystem: Host-associated > Plants > Roots > Rhizosphere > Soil | place...
GATGATGTGCAATGGCTCACTATCGCCTGGGGAATTGGAGCGGCAGTATCAGCCACGGTCGGGCTCGCGCTGATCCATGTCCGCCCCTCACTACGTAAGGCGACAAGCTGGCTGCGCGAGCAGTGGGATCTCTCCCGCTACATGTTCCCAGAATATTTTCTCGGCCTGGGCGCCACGCAACTTGCAATCTTGCTGGTAGGGGTCATCGCGTCCTCAGATGCCGTCGGTGCCTTGCGCGCTGCTCAGGTGCTGCTGGGCCCCCTCGGAATCCTAGATGCGGCCGCGGTCCAATTCGCTATGCCCGAGATTGCCCGTCGACGCGAGATTGACGGCCGGACCCTGAGCCTCTGGGCGCTGGCGCTAAGCGGTGCCATGGGGTCTGTGACGGTCGCCTATGTTGTCACCCTCCTCCTTATTCCCGATCAATGGGGCACTGCACTGTTTGGCGCTACCTGGGCCGGTGCCGCGGCCGTCCTGCCTGCCATAGCGATCAGCTCCCTGTGTTCGGCTCTCGCGACTGGACCAGCATGTGTCTTATACGGTATCTCCCAGGCCCGGTCCACGTTCCGGATCAACCTCGCAAAGGGGCCAATCATCATGACCACTGTCATCCTCGGCACATGGACAACCGGTGCAGTCGGCGCTGCCTGGGCTCTTGCACTAACCGAGGCGGCCGTGTTGCCAGCCTGGATCATCACAATGCAGCGGGCCGTGAAATCCCGGGACCAGAGCCGTCGGGATCCCGTTGAACAGGCGTCCCGAAGTAAGTCACAAATCAGAACGAACCGATGAACGGGCAGGAATATGACACTCAGACTCGTATATCGATCCTACGGCGGCGAAAACCTAAAACTCCGACCATTTTATTACTCAAAAATGCTCACCCTAGTCTCCTTCATCCGCGCAGCCGAACACGCTCCCGACGCAGACTTGCTGACGGACGGTTCGAGCGACCGTTGAACTTTATACCTGAGAAGGAACTGCCGGATGCCACTCCATGCGGATAAACAAGATGGAAAGGTATGTAATGATGCCGGAGTTCTCAAGCGCAGCTTCTCACGGGTGATTCGTGATTGGACTCCCCGGGCCGCGTCGACCCGAGGCCTATCCCATCGTTGAAGCGTTATCGGATAGTCCGTTATCAGCGGCGCCGCATCTGGGTTGTCCCCTGCCACAAGATCCTGGGCGTCGGCCGCGGTTCAGGAACTTTCGCAACTATTGGCTGCGCCTTCTGCTGCACTGCGGAATCACCTGGCAACATCGCACTCGCACCACTGTAAGCCGACTATCACGCTCTGCTATGCAGGGCCCAATTCCTATCAATTTGCGTCGTAAGGATTGTACATGTTGATCGATTCAAGAACGGTGGCTACCGACGCCGTCATCGAGACCGATATTTGCATCGTTGGTGCAGGACCAGCGGGTATCACCCTGGCGCGCGAATTCATCGGATCGTCGCTTCGCGTTATCTTGCTGGAGAGCGGAAAATTTGAAAATGACAAGCGCATTCAGGAGCTCAACGAAGGCAAAGTGAACTCCCAGTACTTTCGCGCTGACGCCTTGGCCGTAGGTCGACGAAGGCAGTTTGGCGGTACGCCAAATGGATGGGAGTACACCACGGAACCGGGAGACGGCCGCTTGTATGCGCGGTGCGTTCCACCAGAAGCGCTCGACTTTGAGTCCCACGTAGATGACCCAGCCCTATGCTGGCCGTTCTCATTTGATCAGCTTCGCCCGTTCTTTGAAAGGGGCCAAAGGGTCTGGAATAGCGGTCGCTTTGATTATGAGGTGGACACTTGGGCCGGCGGTTTGCGCCCAATCGAAACAGCGACTGGAATCCTTAAAACTTGTATCAGCCAACATGGGCCGAACGATGTATTCACGTTGCGTTACCGAGACGACTTACTCTCGGCGGACAACATCGATGTCTATCTTACATGTACAGCAGTCGCACTTGAATCGAATGGCGCCGCCGGTCGGGTGCGCAAGCTCCTTGTCGCCAGAGGTGATGGGCGAATGTTTTCGGTGGCGGCGAAGACCTACATATTGTCTTGCGGCGGTGTCGAGAATGTGCAGTTGTTGCTTTCTTCGGATGTAACACAGCCGGGAGCGGGGGGAAATCGGCACGACATCATTGGCCGCTACATGACGGACCACCCGGAGCTTCGAATGGGGTCTATTTTTCCCAGCCACCCGGATGTATATGAAGAAATGGCCCTCTACGACATCCGCTGGGTCGGAGGGCATATGGTGAGCGGATTTCTAACGATTTCGGAGGAGGTGAAACGGTCCGAGAAGCTACTTAACATGAGTGTTGCAATGGCGGCGCGGGGACCCGGCTTTGGGACAGAAGCCCATCGTGCGCTTGCGGGCTTTGTTCACGCCATTCAACATGGCGAGGCGCCATCGCGTCTCTCCGCCGACATCGGGTCGATTCTGCGCTCGCCAAGTGATGTCATTGCTGCGGTTTTACGCAGTAGGAAAGCCGGACCTTACGCGGAACATCGGGGGGGTTGGTCGAGGCCCGAGGCAAACCGAAAACAGTTCGGGGCCATCGAGTTCTGGTCGGCATTTGAGCAAACGCCACATCGGAACAACAGACTGAGCCTGATAAATGATCGAGACTGGCTTGGTCGTAAGAAACTACGGTTCGATCATTGTTGGTCGGAAGTCGACCGCGAGAACGTTCAGCAGTCGATCAAGATCTTTGCTGAGGAAATTGAGACTCTCGGCCTCGGACCCGTCCAACCTTGGATCGATTTCGAAGGGTCTGCTCGCCCTCGTTTTAGGGGCTTTCACCACCCGATGGGTGGGACACGGATGCACGTTGATCCGCGTTTCGGCGTCGTCGACCAAAACTGCCTTGTTCACGGGCTTTCCAATGTCTATATTGCTGGAAGCTCCGTATTTCCGACAGGGCTTGGTTATGCGAATCCGACCCTGACGCTTCTGGCGCTTGCTGTGCGTCTTGGGGATCACCTCAAAGGGAGCCTTGGGCCAAGCAAGGCATGAAGATTACGGTCTTCCAATGAAACGTGGTAGTGGTCGTGACACGGCTGTCGCGTGACCCACGCATGCGCCCACGGCGTCAGAATTCGTAGTCGGCACACGAGAGAAATGCCCGAGTCGAATTTTACAGTAGTGCTTTAGCGATCCTTGGGTTGGAGGGTGTGGCTTGTTGACGGTCGCCTGATGCGACGGGCCCGGTGTGGTCCGCAGGCCGGGTTGCAAGATCGACGCCCCGACATGGGTGCAAGACCCGCCGGCCCAGGGGATCGAGCCGTGACGCCGGTGCCGGTCGAATGGGTGTGGCGCTGCATGCATGAGTGTGAGAAGAAGACCTAGATCGCATTATCCGCGACCAGAGCCGCCCGTCCGACATCGCGATGGTCAGCGGATAGTTCCACGGCCCGATCAGGCCGACGAGACCCTTTGGTACGTAATGCCGGTCAACTCGGGTTACAGCGGCAAGATCTCGTTGCCACGCTCTGAGTGCAGATAACGGCGTGCGGTCCGCCCGTAGTAACGCCCAATGAGCGCAACATGAAAAACCTCGTTTGCAGCACTCAGCCGGTCTTTGCCGACCGACTGCAGCAGGTCGATGAGTAGTCGCGCTGATCCAACAGATGATCATGGAAATCGAGCAGCAGCCGAGCCCGCTCTCCAAGAGGCCGAGCGGCCCACGCAGCCTGTGCTCGTTGCCCGAGCTGGGCACTACCTCGACATCCGCCGGTGTGGAGGTCGGTAGCTCGCCAATCACCTCGCCCGGTGTCGGTGAGCGGAGCTCCACGGCCGGCCCGCGTCGGTCATGGGGCCCAGGGTAATGGCGTCCTCTCTTCGCATGAGTCGGTAGCGCGTGAGCGAAGACAAAGGGTCCCGGTGGCAGCCTTCGGAGTACGGATTGTGACGTCGTCATGGTCGGCACCGGCCTCTTTGGCTTGGTCGTCGCTCACGAGCTGGCGCCGGCCGATCAGTCGGTGATCATCCTGGGCGTACTGGTCACTCGGGGTGTTCATGGTGAATTCGCCTGAGCAGCGGCGGCTGCGGATCCGTGACACCGAAGAGCTGGCCCTGGCCGACTGGTTGGCAGCGCCGCCTTCGACCGATTGGAGGAGACTATTGGCCGCAACGCTGGGCGGACGCATATGTGCCCTTTGCCGCCGGGTGAGCAACGTACTGACTCCATGACATGGGCGTCGGGCCATCAGCGTCGTGGCTCGATGCCCGAGGGTAACGCTTTCCGGTGCCGCTATTCCCCGGCTTCGATGCGCTCGGTGCTCTGCGACACGTCATCAAGACGACTACGACTACTCCTCGTTTGTGCTCGACCAAGCCACCGTGTCGGCTGAGATCGCGCTCTGCGGATGTGAGCAGAACAGCGACCTGACCGGCAAGAATCTGCGCCTGCTGGCCGGCCGAGCACGGCCCGGTCCGACACTGGAGGTGCGAGCCTTCCACAAAGTCGGCGGCGACTTCGTCTCGGCTGGATCAGTGCCGGAGCCGGCCGCTCAGATCAATCAACTGGCCAGTGAGCATCTCATCGACGGCGAAGCGCGACGTGAGGTGATCCCAGCCCCGATCTCCAGGTGCGCAGCGGGCTCGGAAAGAACCCGCAGGTCGTGGCAACCGTCGCGGCGCGGCGATTCCTCGGTCATCAGTTGGGTCCTGAACTCGAGACCAACCGCTCAAGCCAGCGGGTTGCCGAGCTGAATCTCGCTCTTGGATGAGTTCCATTTGGCCTTCACTGGGAAGGCGTTGATCTTGCCAACCGCAGGCTCGTCGTCAGGCGCAACCGCGTCACGACCGACGGCAAGATGCCGCTGTGGCCACGCTGCTGAGTTGGAAGCTGCGCCAAGATCAAGAGGCCGAGGACGCCCAGGATGCGTGGCATACCGAGGGTCATGTCTTCACTAACGAACTCGGCCGCGCGCTCGATCCAAACCTCATCACTCGTTTTTGGAACTGCCCCTTGTGATCATTACAGTGGTGGCCCTAAAGGGAGGAATCTCGAAGCACGCTTCCGGTTAAGGCGGCATGCCGACGCGCTACCGCCTGCTGCGCGGGGCAGCCGGTCCTGTCCATGTGCCGACAAGGAGCAGCCGAAAGTGCCACGTGGCGGGATGAGGCGGGCTTAAGAAAGTGCGTTCGATCGGGTTCGAGCCTCACCGGTGGGAGGGCACAGTGGAGTCGTGCCCGTCGCTTCAGGATCCCGCCTTAGGTTCAGATGGCACGCTTCCTGGCTTGCAGTTGGCGCGGTCTTGGCGGTGGCGAGCGTCTTTGCAACCGCGATTCGACTCTCCAGTGCATCGCATGGCTCGTCGTCGACCATGCCTTCTGTCTCGGTGGTGACCGCACAGACGTCCACGGCCGCAACGCGTTCGGTCCCGCCGGTGCCACCACCTCTCCTGGTTCCCGGGCTAGGGGCAAGTGTGGTGACCACCGTCTGCCAGGAACGTCGATCGCCCGTTCTCCGGGTACTTCAGTTCAACATCCGCGCGGCGATCAGCGACGCCGGCGGTGTGCACATCTCTCAGATCGCGGCGGAGATCGAGGCCCTCCAGCCTGACCTGGTCAGCCTCAACGAGGTCGACAGTCACACGCTGCGCACGCGCGTCGACGAGCCGGCCTATCTCGCCGAAGCTACCGGACTCCACGTGGTCTACGGGCCCAACTTGATCTACGACGGCGGTCCCTTCGGGAACGCGATCTTGACGCGCTACCCAGTGGTCGAGAGCCACAACCTAAGGCTGCCCGGGACGTTCGGGCTGGAGCCGCGGGGGCTGTTGACGACGATCGTCATCGTCGACGGGCGCCGAGTCGCGTTCTCGTCGACGCACCTCACTGAGGGAAGCGATGGCCGGCAGAGCCGGCTCCTGCAGGCGTTGGCCGTGGCCCGGGCGCTGCACTCTATGGCCACACCGACGATCCTGGCCGCTGACCTGAACTCTGATTCCACTGACGTTCCCGGGCGGATCCTTCGAGGGCATCTCCTCGACGCCCAGGAGCAGGGGGGCACCGGGTTAGGCGAGACCTTCCCCGAGGCCAATCCCAGCAGCAGGTTCGACTACATCTTCTACGACGACCACTTCGCCGTGGTGCCTGGGAGCACACGGGTGCAGACCTCGGACTCCAGCGACCATCGGTCGGTGTTCACGAGGCTGACCTTGCTCCCAAAGCACCGGTGCTGACCGATGCTTATCGCGCACAACGTCGGCTCAGATCGTAGCCGAGCTACTGTGGTCGAACTCCACGTTGAGCGCCGACCTACCCAGGTCGTGGTGGACTGATTACGAAGACGACCAAGGGCCGTCGGCGTCAAACAGTCCCGATCATGGAGCCGCTTCGGCCGACCCTCGACCGAGTCAGTGTAGGCCGCGACGAGGATCAGCGGCTCATCGCCGGGCCCCTGCGGTGGCGTCACGACTGCGACCCGGGCCGCTCCCGCGGATCTTGGATCGAGAGTCCCGAAACGATGATCAATATCTCACGAAGGCAGACCGGGCGCTCTGCCGCCTGGAGTTCCTGTCATCCTTCTGGTTAGCGTGAGCACGCTACCCACTCAGATTCTCCTGGTCTCGCAGTACGACGCGGCGCGGCTCCTCGGGGTCCAGGGCACCACGATCTCGCGGATGTGCGGCCGGGGCGACCTCGCGCGAGTGCGAATCGGCCGGCGCACGCGGATCACCATGGATTCGCTCAAGGCCTTCATCGCCCTACAGGTTGAGCTGCGTCGGAGACCAGCAGCGGGGCTGACCTCGTCGCAGCGTCGGCCAGCTGGCCGGATGTGGCGCTGGTGATGATGCGAGTGGCCGAAGTTATGGTTCACCCACCTACATCGGCACGCCGTCCAGGGACATCGTCTGAGGGCCGTTTCGGCCTTCGACACCCGCCAATAGCGTCCGGAGACGAACTGACAGCTAGCGTGCCGCAAGACGCATCGTGGTGCTTTGCCTACTCGTCGTCGGCAAGGTCAGGAACTCCTGGTGTGCGGTGCGCCACTCGTCCCATCACTTGGCGGCTCCTCCTGGCCGCTCCCGGCAGCTGGCGGTGGGTCAACACGAGATGCTGTTTCGCACGGGATATCGCCACAAAGAACTCAGATATCGCCGCGGTTGGTCGCCCCAGAAGAGTTGTTCCTCGACTCCGAGGATCACGACTTTCTCGAACTCGAGGCCCTTGCATTTGTGGATAGTCAAGAATCTGATCGCGTCCATCTCCGAAAGGCGCCGGAGCGCTTGGATGGCGTCGTAGTCGACGGCGAGCTCCCGCTCGAATGCCTCAAATGCGTGCTCGATCAGGTCGTTGAGCCTGGTGCCTGATATCCGGGTGATAGGGCGGTCAGCACAGGCCGCGACACCAGTTCCAGGAACTCCTGGGCGAGCGACCTCCGAGCAGCGGATCTTGGCGTTCTGCAGATCTTCAAACCTGCTCTGACAAAGTATTTCGCTCGTCGGGCTGTCGAGATTTGAACTCGCGACCCCTTAACCCCAGGCAGATTTTTGCCATGTCAGCCGGTACTCCCCCATGCTCACCCAGCACTTTCTGACCGTGAATCCCGCACTGAAATCACTCCACGTCATGGCCAGAGACGACAGGTCATGGCCGTCACCTGGAACGCACCGGAAACGGAAGGGGCCAGATCAAGATCAAATAACTGAGCACGATCCATAACTAAACTGCCCGCCAGGTGCTACGAACACCCGACGGGCCAGGAGATCAAACTGCACTCGTGAAGGAAAGCCAGATCTCCCATGTCCAAAGTTACCCAGCTAGCCTCGAGCCAGGTCACCGCCGCCGACACGATAACCGTGGAACTGATCGAAGCGGACGAAACCCGACCGTGGTGATCATCAGATGGCCCGCCAAACCGTCTGTGATTCACCCGCACCGCTTTCCCGAGGTAGCCGCCATGGTCGCGAGATTGTTCGCGACCGCCGCCGCCCAGCTCGCGGCTATCAAGCGTGATCGGGGCCGGCTATGAGCGCCTGTGCCTTTTCACCTGCACGCTTTTAAGCGGCTTGAGCCTCTCCGGGTAGTCGGACTCACGCACCCCAAGCGCCACTTCAGTTTGTACCGGGCGTTGAAGGCGGCACCGATCCATGCATCCTTGCCGCTTTCCTTGCCTTCGGGCAGCTTGGTAATGAAGTCATCGAGGAGGTCCAGGTGGTTGAGCAGCACCTCGCCTAGGAACTCAGCAGTTATTCTCCGGACACCTATCAGTTCTTCAAGGTCCTCGGACGGCGGCACAAACCGACTCCGGCTCAGGTGCGCACGGTGGTTGCTAATAAACACCACCAGGTTGTGCATGCGCTTCGTTGCGTCAGTTTTCGGCGGCTGCCACCTTTTCTTGTCTACAAAGTCATAGCACCGCACCTCAGTGCTCTTGCCTCCCACAGGAAGTAATAGAGCGCCCGGAAGTCCAGCAAGAATGAGTCCACGAACGCGATTCGCCGATGGTGTTCGTGCCCCGCCTCATGGATGGCATACAACATTGCGGCCATGTGGTCGAGATGGTGCGTGATCTGTCCCATGATCGATCTCGTTGGCTCTTGCGGCAATTGGTCTTCCAGTTCGTCCGACACGGACCTGGGGTTTAATCAGCGCCGGCGGCCGGGCGCAGATCATTAGCTCTGATCTACCGCTGCTTACCATCCACACCACGTACCCGTCCGAACCATTCCAGCTGTGGCCGGCGCTCCTTCACCCCCCATCAAGCTGGCCAGCTCTAGACCACGTCGCCTCCGCCCCGGGAGGAAACGGCTGAACATCATCGGCGATTGTCGCCGACGTCGACATTGTTGTCCTTCGCCGACTGGTACACCCTTGATCACCATCTTCTATGATGATCTTCGTGATAGCCACGACGAGGAAGGTCAGAACGGACGTCAGACCAAAACCCACCGCCCATGAAAAGAAGACGTCCACTTCCGAATCTCCTTGTCTCCGTCTACGAAGGGGCTCTCCCCCGCCTCAGGCATGCACGCGGTCCGTTTCAGGATCGCGTGCATCGCCAGGGCAAAGGCGGTACAGAAGGCACACTCACTGATGAGCTGCGCACCACGCGAGGCATTCGGTTATGAAGTTCTTCTATCAATTGGGCGACGTGGTCACCACGCCCTGAAAGACAACAGTCAGCGAAAGTCCTCCAAGCAGGTCATTGCTGAGCCGACATACATGGTTCCAAGGCAAAAAGCGGGAGCGATGATCACTGAGATTCCGGCGGCGTCCGCCACTCTCTCGGTCGGAAGGGGAACGCGCGCGCAGCCGCGGCCGCATCTTCGAGAGCGCCAGCCTGACCGGTATACCGCACGAGCCAAGCACAGAAGCCAAGGTAGACACACCACGCCAGGAAGGGAACGCCTACGACAAGTAGGCACACTAGGAAGGTCAAGCCTGCGGTCATGGGCTTCGCGCACACCGGACGAGGAACGGCTTCGCGAGCGGGGATTAGATAGGTCAGCCACGATGACGGCGAGGGCGCCCAGGGCAAGTAGCCGGGATTAGATTCCGGAAGCCTCCGGGTCAAACTCCAGCAGCTCGCTCCCGATGGGTGTCTTCTAGGCGATTCGCTTATGTGTCTGGCCGACTACCATGAGGCATGCACCACAGGAGGCGAGAATGACTTCCCCATATGGTGGCTACATTCCACCGGAATACAATCGCGCGGACTCCATCGGTGATCTCTCGGCCATCGGATACGGAGTACCAATCCGTGAAGTCGAGTCAAGTGAGGCATGGATCAGGGCCGCTGAGGGAACGGCAATTCAAGCCAGCGTACATGCCGCCCTTCGCTATCAGGAATACCTACAGGTTACAAGCTCGCCGAGCCCCGCCCCGCAACCAAGCACTTACACGCCACCGCCAACGCCAGCATGGCAGCCAGCGCTGGGGTGGCAGCCACTGGATATTAATTCTTTGCTCGACCAACAAAGCCATCCCACACTGCAAACAGCTAATGAAGCGACGGAGTCGGGACGGTAATCCGGCTACCGACCCGGATGATTCGCCTTCTACAGATCACACTATCCGACTGTGGGAGTACTTGATTGTTGAAGTCAACAATAAGGGTCGCCTGGGTAGCGATAAGCAATGGTTTGTTTACTTTTTGGGTCCCAATCGAGAGGCCTCACTAAAGATCTACGACGATCAGAGGCGCGAAATAGATGCCATTAATGAACTGGGCCGCGAGGGTTGGGAGCTTATTGACCGCTCGGCTTTTTCGACTAAGGATGACAGTATTACGGGCTGGAGCTACATCTTCAAACGACCTAGGGCGTGATCACCTGCTAAACCATAATATGCCGACATGGCATAACGTCTGGCGAGAAAGGAGCGAACTACAGGCCGGAAGATCACTCAATAAGGCCGCAAGTCCTCCAGCACCACGGGCTTCGGGGAGAATGGATTAAGCAACGTACGCGGCAATTCCGATGGCGGCCGAACTGCGTGGTACGGGAGTCCCGGCAGTGCTCCGGTATCAAACCTCCAGGGTCGCCGCTGCCCTCCAACGCCTTCAACGCAGCAGCGAAGATCTTGGCCGAGACCTCGGCCCCATCCTCGGCCAACCGATGGCGCAGCTCGTCCTCGCTCTCGCACCTGTTCGTGCGCCCGCCACCTGGGGCGGAGTGCGTTGACGATGGCCTGTACAGCGTGCAAAATATCGGGCGGTGGCGGCGATCCGGTCAGTGCATGAGCAGATAGGTGCGGTCGGGAATTCGTGATGCGAAGTTGTCGAGGGCTTCGAGCCTGGTGACGCCGGGTGTTACTGGAACCACTAGCACTGAGCGCGTATCTTGACTTGCGCGGCGTATGACGTTCTCCGAAAGCGTGGTCGGCACTAG
>Ga0307416_100002341_pt1 | contig 10839 bp, 10 predicted proteins | sample DK1Cmetagenome_2_FD_203821 | JGI IMG/M metagenome (GOLD analysis project Ga0307416, IMG submission 203821) | Maize rhizosphere microbial communities from greenhouse at UC Davis, California, United States - DK15-C-3 | ecosystem: Host-associated > Plants > Roots > Rhizosphere > Soil | place...
GGAGAACGGGAAGCGGGGCCTGGTCCTCACCGGCGACCTCGACTCGATGGCAGCGCTCCATGCAGCCAATCCGGAGATCATCCACCGGATCAACCTCGGCGGCATCCATCATCGACCGGGCCGGCGCGAGCGGCTGCCCTTCGTCTATCTGACTGATCAGGAGCTGCGCACGCTCACAGCACTGGAAGCGGAAGGAGCGGTCATCACCGCGCAGGACGTACCCACCAGCCAACCGGTGGCCTTGAGGAATCTGGGATGACGGAATTCTCGCCCCACGTGGTGCTTCCATTCCTGCTGTGGGACACTCTTGTCGGACTGGACCTGGTCAGCGTTCCCCAGGCGATGATCTCACGGCCGGTGGTCACCGGTGCGGTGGCCGGCGCACTGGCCGGTGACCTGGAGGCGGGCCTGCGAATCGGCGTACTGTTCGAGCTGTTCGCGCTCGACGTGCTCCCGGTGGGAGCCGTGCGCTACCCCGATTACGGACCTGCCACGGTAGCAGCGGTCGCCCTTGGAGCCGGCACCCCATGGGAGCTTGGGCTGGGCATCAGCGCCGCGTTCGGTCTGGTGCTGGCGGTGCTCGGCGGCTGGAGCCTTCAGGTGGTTCGCCGCTGGAATGCCCGGGCCATTCAGCGCCGAGCGGCCGCGCTCGCGGCAGGAGAGAGTAACGCCATCCGCTGGCTGCAGTATGGTGCCATCTTTCGGGACATGGTCCGCGGATTCACCCTGACGCTGGCGGGCCTGGTGCTGGCTTCGACGATCAGCGACTCCATCCGCCTCGACCGGGAGACCGCGGTGGCATTCACTTTGGTGGCAATCGGATCGGCCCTGGCGGCGGCAGTCAGCAGCGCTTCACGGAGCTCGGGCCGAGGCACCCGGCTCAAGTGGCTGATTGCAGGGCTGGGAGTAGGCATCGTGCTCGCGGTGATGAGATGAACCTCCGGCTTTTTGCGGTCCAGGGAACCTGGAACTATGAGCGCATGCTCGGTGTCGGGATGGGCTACGCCGCCGAGCCGCTCCTGGAAGATCTCAAGGCCGTTGATCCGGTGCGGCATGGAGAAGCAGTGGTTCGCTCGGCGGAGTTCTTCAACTGCAACCCCAACCTCGCGGGGCTCGCGCTCGGCGCCACTGCGCGGGCGGAGTACGAGGCCGTCCCCGGAGCGCAGATCGTCCGGCTGCGAACGGCTCTCTGCAGCCCGCTCGGCTCCATGGGCGACCAGTTCTTCTGGGCCGGACTGGTTCCGGCCCTGATTGGACTCACCTTGATTGCAGTTGTGCTGGGCGCCCGCTGGTGGGCCATCCTTGGATTTCTGGTCGCCTATAATGCGGTGCGGATCTGGACCGGATACTGGTCGCTCCGCACCGGCATGTCATCAGGGATGCGGGTGGGGGCGGCAATCGGTAGCTCCTGGCTGCCTCGTGCCATCGAGTGGATAGGTCCCGCCGCGGGGTTCGCGCTGGGTGCCTCGGTGCCGGTGGTGGCGGCCTGGTACCTTGGCATTTTCGGTTGGGCCGGAGCCGTGGGTGCTGCCGGGGTCGCCGTTGCCGGTTTCGCGCTGACGCGCTGGTTCGGCCCGGGGCTGACCTCAGTGCGGTTTGCCCTCATGGCCATGGTTCTCCTTCTCCTGTTCCGGCGGATCGGTCTGTGATCGAGCGCGAGGCAACCATCGTCAACCTCGAGGGGCTCCACGCCCGGCCGGCGGCGCGCATCGTTCGCCTCGCCAGCTCGTTCGACTCTGAGATCGAGATCTGCAAGGACGGGGTGGGGGTGAATGGAAAGAGCATCATGGGAGTGATGATGCTCGCGGCCGAATGTGGCAGCTCGATCACAATTCGGGCCGATGGCCCAGACGCCGAGCAGGCAGCCAAGGCCCTGGCTGATCTGGTTGCCACCGGCTTCGGTGAGACGGTGCAGTGACCAGGGTACTCAGAGGAATCGGCGTTTCACCCGGGGTCGCGTGCGCTCCTGCGGTGATCATGCGGTGGGACTTCCCCGAGGTCAAAGACCGCACTGTGTCTGCCGCCGAGGTGGAGAACGAGGTGCGCCGCCTGCGGGACGCGGTGAGTGCGGTCGTCTCCCACCTCCAGGAACTGGGCGAGCGGGTTCTCCAGCGGGCCGGCCCCGAAGAATCTCGAATCTTCGACGCCCAGATTCTCATGGCCCAGGACGAAGACTTCCTGGCCTCGGTCGAGACTCTCATTCGGCAGAATCAACTCAGCGCCGAAACCGCCTACGAGTTCAGGGCTCTGGAGCTGCGCGCGCTCTGGTCCGGCGCCGCCCGGCTGCGGGAGCGACTCGCGGACCTCCACGCCATTCAGATGCGCATGATTTACCACCTGCTGGGACGAACCGAAAGCGAGCTCTGGTCGCTGCCGGCCGACGAGCAGGTGATTGTCGTGACCCATGAGCTCTCCCCCGGTCTGACGGTGCAGATGGACCGGGAGCACGTGGTCGGTCTGGTGAGCGAAGAGGGCACCCGCACCGCCCACGCCGCCATTCTCGCGCACTCTCTTGGCATACCGGCCGTGATGGGCGTGGGTGGAGCGCTGACCTTCATCCCGAGTGGCACCACCCTCCTGCTCGATGGGCAAAGCGGCACCATCGTGCTGGACCCCAATCAGGATGAGCTGGAGGAGGCCAAGGTTCAGGTGAGCCGTCGCCACCGGCTCGAGCTGCAACTGGAGTCCGTGGTGGGGGAAGCGGCGGTAACCCCGTCCGGCCGGGCGATCACCCTGATGGGCAACGTAGACCTTCCCGAGGAGATCGAGGCGGCCATCCGCCACGGGGCACAAGGTGTGGGCTTACTTCGGACCGAGTTCCTGTTGACAGGCCGGGCCAGTCTGCCGACCGAGGACGAACAGACGGACTATTTCCGCCGGGTGGCCCGGGCCTTTCCGGAGCACACGGTGGTGATTCGCTCGTTCGATCTGGGAGGCGACAAGTTCCCGGCCGCGTTCAAGGCCCCGGCGGAGGCTAATCCCTTTCTCGGCTGGCGATCCATCCGGGTGTGTCTCGACCAACCAGAGGTATTCCGTCCTCAAATACGCGCCGTGCTGCGGGCGGCAGAAGGGTATAACCTGCAACTGATGCTGCCGCTGGTCACGACGGTGCATGAGGTAGAAGAGGCGCGCGAGATCATAATGGAGGAGGCCCGAAGCCTGCAGAAGGAAGGGGTGCGGGCGGCGCCGTCCATTCCAGTCGGCGTGATGGTAGAGACGCCGGCCGCCGTCACCATGGCCGACCGCCTGGCCGAGGTCAGCGCCTTCTTCAGTGTCGGTACCAACGATCTCACCCAGTACACCATGGCTGTCGACCGGGGTAATGCCCGGCTCGCCAACCGCTTTACGCCTCATGATCCTTCGATCGTGCGCCAGCTGCAACGAGTGCTCGAGGTGGGAAAGGCCGCGGGGTTGCCGGTCAGTGTGTGCGGTGAGATGGCCTCTGAACCGCTCAGCGCGGTGCTGCTTCTGGGACTGGGGTACGACTGCCTCAGCGTCTCACCTCCGGCGCTCCCGTTGGTCAAGTGGGTGGTGCGGACGGTCCCTGAGGCGTCGGCCCAGAAAGCTGCCCAGTCGGCCTTGAATGCCTCCAGCGCTGCAGAGGTGTCCAACGTGCTGCGTGAGGTGGTTGGTGAGTACATCGATATTCGCTTGCTGGACCCCCATTCGGCGTTGCCTGGCCGTGGTCGCGTGGCTAGCTTGCCCCCCGGAAAGAGCAGCGTTTGAATGTGACAGGAACCGCGGCCCGGTTGTTGCAAAAGCCCCTCTCCTCCTCCGAGACTGCAGATTCTATGGCTGGTGCTAGGCATCACATCTTTACTTCCGAGTCGGTCACCGAAGGCCACCCGGACAAAGTCGCTGATCAGATTTCCGACGCCGTACTTGATGCCATTCTGGCTCAGGACCCCGACGCCCGAGTTGCCTGCGAGACCCTGGTAACCACCGGAATGGCGGTCGTGGCCGGAGAGATCACCACCAGCACTTACGTCCACATCCCGGACCTGGTGCGGGAAACCGTGGAATCCATCGGGTATACCGACGCGTCCTATGGATTCGACGGGCGAACCTGTGCGGTACTTACCACCATCGACCGGCAGTCGCCCGACATCGCCATGGGCGTGGATTCCGGGTCCAAGAAGGAGCAGGGCGCGGGCGACCAGGGCATGATGTTCGGCTACGCCACGGACGAAACCCGGGAGCGCATGCCTCTGCCCATCGTCCTGGCGCATCGGATAGCGGAGCGACTCGCCGGCGTTCGCAAGGGACTGAACGGCCATCCCCGGATCGAATGGCTCCGTCCGGACGGCAAGTCCCAGGTCTCGGTCGAGTACGAGGGCAACCAGCCGGTCGCGGTCCGCACGGTCGTGGTGTCCACGCAACACGCCGAGCGCAACGGTTCCCGGCAGCTGGCGCACAGCACCATTCGCGATGCCGTCGTGGAAGAGGTGGTCCGGCCGGTCCTCGAGGAAGCCGGTCTCGACCATCGCCGGACCAAGTTTCTGATCAATCCCACCGGCCGGTTCGTCATCGGCGGCCCTCACGGCGATGCCGGCCTGACCGGCCGAAAAATCATCGTGGACACCTATGGTGGTATGGCGCGACACGGCGGAGGCGCGTTCAGCGGCAAGGATCCGTCGAAGGTCGATCGGTCTGCCGCGTATGCCGCGCGCTGGGTAGCCAAGAACATCGTGGACGCCAAGCTCGCCCGCCGCTGTGAGGTTCAAGTTGCCTATGCCATTGGGGTGGCGCAGCCGGTCTCGGTGCTGGTGGAGACCTTCGGGACCGGCGCACTTCCCGATAACGCGCTCGAGAAAATGGTACAGGAGGTATTCGATCTCACCCCCAAAGGCATTATCGACGCGTTGAAATTGAAGCGTCCGATCTACCGCCCGACGGCCAGCTATGGACACTTCGGACGCAAGCCGAAAAGCGGGCAATACGATGGTAAGAAGGTTGACCTGTTCACCTGGGAGCAGCCGGACCGCGTGAAAGACCTGCTGTCGGCAGCCGATTGAGGAGCTCATGACCGTACAGAACGTTGCAACCACAGTGGCCAAGTACCACGTCAAGGACCTGAAGCTGGCCGACGAGGGGAAGCGTCGAACCGAGTGGGCCGAGCGGTCCATGCCGGTGCTGCGTCAGATCCGGGCGCGGTTTGCCAAGGAACAGCCGCTGAAGGGAATCAAGCTTTCGGCCTGCCTGCACGTCACCACCGAGACCGCCAATCTCATGCAGACCCTCCGCGCGGCCGGGGCGGAGATAGCCCTGTGCGCCTCCAATCCGCTGTCCACCCAGGACGACGTGGCGGCCCACCTGGTCCGCGACCACGGGGTGCACGTCTACGCCATCAAAGGCGAGGACCACGAGACCTATTACACCCACATCGCCCAGGCACTCGCTTTCGGCCCGCACATGACCCAGGACGACGGCGCCGATCTGGTGGGCTCGCTGCATATGATCGCGCTGAATCGTCTGGATGATCTCGCGCCGCCGATCCGGGGTTGGGTGGAGGGTCTGTCAGGGGCCGAACGCAAGGCGCTGGTCGCCGCAGTGCGGGGGTCCACGGAGGAGACCACCACCGGGGTCATTCGGCTCAAGGCGATGGCCAAGGAAGGCGTGCTGCAGTTCCCGATCATTGCGGTGAATGATTCGAACACCAAGCACATGTTCGACAACCGCTATGGCACCGGCCAGTCCACGCTCGATGGGGTGGTCCGGGCCACCAACCTGCTCCTGGCCGGCAGCACTGTGGTTGTGGCCGGGTATGGCTGGTGCGGCCGGGGTGTAGCGAGCCGGGCCCGGGGCGCGGGAGCCCACGTGGTCGTCACCGAGATCGATCCGGTGCCCGCGCTGGAAGCCCGCATGGATGGGTTCGAAGTCATGCCCATGGCCGAAGCAGCGCCGCTGGGTGATCTCTTTGTCACTCTGACTGGCAACATCAACGTGGTGCGCCCCGAGCACTTTGCCGCGATGAAGGACGGGGCCATCGTTTGCAATTCGGGGCACTTCAACGTCGAGCTCGACCTCGAGGGTCTGGCCCGCATTGCCAGCGGGCGCCGCTATGTCCGCGAGATGGTGGAAGAGTTCGTGGTCAAGGGCCGGCGCATCATGGTGCTCGCCGAAGGAAGGCTGATCAACTTGGCGGCCGCGGAGGGCCACCCCGCCAGCGTCATGGACATGTCGTTTGCAAACCAGGCCCTGGCCGCCGAGGTGCTGGCCAAGGACGCCGCAAAGATGAGCAACTCGGTTCACCGGCTGCCCGCCGCGGTCGATCAGGAGATCGCCCGCCTCAAGTTGCAGAGCATGGGCATCAGCATCGACGCCCTGACCCCGCAGCAGGAGGAATACCTCGCGAGCTGGGACGCAGGCACCTGAGCGCGTAGATCGATGATCGAAGTCACGGTGGCCCATCTCGGTCTCGACCGGACCACGAACACTCCAGTCGTGATTCTGCGGGAGAAGGATGGGTCACGAGTTCTCCCCATCTGGATCGGTCCGGCTGAGGCAAGCGCCATTGCCATGGAGCTGCAGGGCATGAAGGCGCAGCGCCCGCTCACCCATGATCTCCTGAAGCAGATTCTGGTTGGGCTCGGTGGCGACCTTCGCCGCGTGGTCATCAGTGCGGTCAAGGAGAACACCTATTTCGCCGAGCTGTTGATCCGGCGGGATGATCATGTTTTTCAGGTCGACGCCAGGCCGTCCGACAGCATTGCGCTGGCGTTGCGCATGCGAGCCCCCATCTTCACCAGCGATCAGCTGCTCGACCAGAGTGGGGTAGAAACCGACGAGCCGTCTCCCAACCCGTCGCTTGAGGCCGACAAGCTGAAGGACTATCTCGAGAAGATGGATCCGCAGGACTTCGGGAAGTTCAATCCATAGTGCATTGATGGAAAAGCGGAGAGGCCGCGCCCTCTCTGTCCTCGCTGTTCTCTCCGTCGTCTCCGCCTTCTCCACCCCTGTATCCGCTCAGTCGGTCCGCGTCGGCGGCCAGGTGCTCGACGCGGATTCCGCTCCGGTGGTCGGAGTTCGAGTGGTGCTCCACCGGGTAGGTCGGAACACGCAAGGCCCGATCGATTCGACCCGTTCGGATAACCGCGGTCGGTTTCGGTTCGTCTATCGGCCGGATACGTCGGCGTTTTACATAGCCAGTGGCCGCTACGCGGGCATCGAGTATTTCTCTGAGCCATTGCCCACCAACCCACGGCCAGCCGTCAGCGAGATCCGCCTGGTGGTGTACGATACGTCCAGCACGGCGCGCGTCGAGCTCGAGGCGCGGCACCTGGTGCTGACCCGCCCGGGCGAGGATGGATCCCGGAGCCTCCTCGATCTCGTCGTTCTCCGCAATCCTGGCCGATTCACCCGGGTTGCACCCGACACCGTGCAGGGCACCTGGAAGGTGCCCCTCCCACGGGGCACCATCGGTCTATAGGTGCGCGAGGGTGACGTTTCATCCCAGGCTCTGACCCGGACGGGAGATTCGTTGACGATTGGCGCCGCTCTGGCTCCGGGGGAGAAGCAGCTCACGCTGGAGTACCAGGTTCCCTCCGACCGTGCGGCGATCGAGCTGCCACTCGGACAGCCGGGATTGCCGCTGAACGTTTTGATCGAAGAGCCCGGGGTGAAGGTGTCCGGGCCGGGACTCGTTCCTACCGACAGCCAGATCGTACAGAACCGAGCCTTCCGGCGCTGGACCGGGAACGTATCTGCAGTCGGCGTCCTCCGGATCGTTCTCCCGGGCAACCGAGCCGCACCGGCCTGGCTGCTGGTGGCGCTGGTGGGCAGTCTGGCCATGGCGCTCGTTGCGGCAGGCTGGTACGCCCTCCGGTCCAGGCCTCTCTTGCGGCAGAAGGAATGAGCCGGTAGACTAGCGCTGCAGTACAACTGAAGACCCACGAACGGGGCTACTCGGAAGCCGGTGCAAGACCGGCGCGGCCCCGCCACTGTAACGGGAGCTGGCCCTCAGGGTCAGACCCTCCACTCACGAGCCACTGGGAAACCGGGAAGGCGAGTGGAGTCCCGAAGCCAGGAGACCTCTCCGTTCGTGCCACCACAAGAACCCTCGGGGGAGGGTTGGTGGCGTGCCCGACCGGTTCTCTTTCCCGTCGATCACCGCCCATCCCTCGACATCAGGATGGGCGGTCTCATTTTCACCCTTCGTCTGCAATCCCGCCGGCTGGCCCTGTGGGCTTGGTTCCTTCTGGCTACGGCCGCCATCGGCTGCGGCAAGGCGGCCCCGCGTAGCCCGGAGCAGCTCCGGCAGGTGGACGATGCCGGTGACACTGTTGCTCTCGTCGCCCCCGCTCGTCGCGTGGTCTCGCTCATTCCTGCGGCCACCGAGCTCCTGTTCGGCATTGGGGCGGGATCCTCTGTCGTGGGCCGCACTCAGTACTGCGACTATCCCCCGGCCGCACTGGACGTGCCCAATCTGGGCGACGGCATCAAGCCCAGCCTGGAAGCGGTGCTGGCACAGCGTCCCGATCTCGTGTTGCTCTACAACTCCGGACAGAATGCGGCGGTGGCCGGGCGGCTGCGGGAAATGGGCATTCCCCACGCCAGGATCAACACCGATGCCTTGAGCGATGTCCCTCGGCTGTCGCGGATGCTGGGCCTGCTGACCGGTCACCTCCGCGGCGCCGACTCCCTGGCCGCAGTGTTCGACACCGCTCTTGCTCAGGCCACGGTGAAACCGGCTTCTCGGCGCCCCAAAGTACTGCTCCTGGTCTGGGAGCAACCGCCCATGACTGTCGGGCGCGGGAGCTTCCTCAGCGAGCTGATCGAGCGGGCTGGGGGAGAGAACGTGTTCTCCGATGTCACGGCGTCCTCAGGCGTGGTGAGTATCGAGGCGGTGGCCGCACGGGATCCGGACATGATCTTCACCACATCGGAAGGACCGGCCGCCTTCGCGAGCCGGCCCGAGTGGCAAGTGGTGCCCGCGGTGAAGCGCCGCCGGTTCCTTGGGGTCAGCGGTTCCGAGTTCGAGCGGCCGAGTCCCCGGTCCCCTGCTGCGATTCGGGAGTTGGCGAATCGCTTGAGAGAGGCTGGCCCTTGAACGGCCTCCGCATCGGCCTCCTGCTGTTGGCGCTGATGGGCTGTCTGCTACTCGGGCTGCTTGCGGGATCGGTGTCTCTCCCCCTGACTGACGTCTGGAATGGACTCTGGCACGGAGGTGGTGCCGGTGGCGCCATCGTGCGGGACCTGCGGGCTCCGCGGGTGGTACTGGCGTTTCTGGTGGGTGGAAGTCTCGGCGTGTGTGGTGCCGCCCTCCAGGCCATGATCCGAAATCCTCTCGCCGAGCCGTACCTGCTCGGCCTCTCGAGCGGTGCCGGCCTGGGCGCGGTGATCGCCATCGCCTCCCGAGCGGCCGGTCCCTGGGCCGTGCCGCTCGCCGCCTTTCTTGGCGCGCTCGCCGCGGTGGCATTGGTGTACCGCCTGAGTCTCGTCTCCGGACGCCGGCTGGATCCGCATGTGCTTCTGCTCTCGGGCGTGGTGGTGGGTGCCTTTGCCGGCGCACTGATGAGCGCAGTAATGGTGCTGTCGGACGCCCCCGGCGTCCGGAACGCCTTCCTCTGGCTGCTCGGCGGATTCGGCGCTGCCTCCTGGCGAGCTCTCGCCGTGTTTTCGGCGTATGCGGTACTCCCCTTGGGGCTCCTGTTTTATCACGCCCGGTCGCTTGACCTCATTGCCCTCGGCGATGAGGCCGCCCATCACCTCGGTGCCGAAGTCGATCGAATTCGCCGGGTGATTTACCTCTCGACCGCGCTTCTCACTGCTGCGAGTGTCGCCACCTGCGGCATCGTCGGCTTTGTTGGCCTGGTGGTGCCTCACGCGGTGCGTACGACCTTTCGCCCCCTCCACCGCACTCTCTTGCCTCTGGTGTTCGTGGCAGGCGGGTGCTTCCTGGTGCTGGCGGATGTGGTCTCTCGAACCGCCGTGCGGCCGCTGGAGCTTCCCGTCGGAGTGGTGACCGCACTGGTCGGGGTGCCGCTGTTCGCGCTGCTGCTCCGGAGAACGCTCGCATGATTCTCGAGGCGCGTTCGGTGTCAGTGCGCTACCGCAAGGGCCGGCCACTGGCCTTGAACCAGGTCAGTTGCGGGGTGAACCCGGGAGAGCTGGTTGCGGTGGTGGGGCCCAACGGGAGCGGGAAGACGACAATGCTTCGCGCGCTGCTTGGATTGCTACCGCTGGAGACCGGCTTGGCGCTGGTGGACGGCCGTGCCGTATCCCAGTGGTCGCGCCGTTCGCTGGCGCAAACGGTGGGGGTGGTGGGCCAGCAGGAGGAAACTGTATTTCCCCTGACCGTCGCAGAGACGGTCATGTTGGGCCGGTATGCCTATCTGGGTGCGCTCGGCGCCCCCGGTGTGCGCGACCGGGCTGCGGTTCAGACGGCGCTCGAGCGCTGCGACATCGTCGGTCTGGCCGACCGCCCAGTCGACTCGCTCTCCGGCGGCGAGTGGAAGCGGGTACGCGTCGCGCGCGCTCTGGCCCAGGAGCCCAGGGCTCTGATACTCGACGAGCCGACTGCTTCTCTCGATGTTCGCCACGAAATGGAGCTGTTTGAGCTGGTCGATCACCTGGTCCGGGACGGGCTCGGTGGATTGATCATTACCCACCACCTCAACCTGGCCGCCCGATTCTCCCACCGCATTCTCCTCCTCGATCGTGGATCGGTGGTGGCCACCGGTACACCCGCGGAGGTCCTGAACCAGGAGACACTGTCCCGGGTGTTCGACTGGCCGGTGGCGGTCACCACCTGGTCTGACGGCTCACCCCAGGTCATGCCGCTGCGGCCGTCGGATCGCACGTCTACGCCTGACGGTCCTCCGCCAGGCCGGCAAATGC
>Ga0307416_100002342_pt1 | contig 10836 bp, 12 predicted proteins | sample DK1Cmetagenome_2_FD_203821 | JGI IMG/M metagenome (GOLD analysis project Ga0307416, IMG submission 203821) | Maize rhizosphere microbial communities from greenhouse at UC Davis, California, United States - DK15-C-3 | ecosystem: Host-associated > Plants > Roots > Rhizosphere > Soil | place...
ATGGGCGAGACCAGCGCCTCCGACATGATGGTCGGGGCCCTGACCGACCCCTTCGACGACTGCCACATGGGGGTCACGGCCGAGAACGTGGCCGGCAAGTGGGGCATCTCCCGCGAGGACCAGGACGCGCTGGCCGTGCAGAGCCACCAGCGGGCGGCCAAGGCCACCGCCGAGGGCTACTTCAAGGAGCAGATCCTCCCGATCGAGCTCAAGTCCCGCAAGGGCACGGTGAGCTTCGACACCGACGAGCACATCCGCGCCGACGCCACCATGGAGGGCATGGCCAAGCTGCGGCCGGTGTTCGACAAGAACGGCTCGGTGACCGCCGGCAACGCCGCGGGGATCAACGACGCCGCCGCCGCCGTCGTCCTGGCCGACAGCGAGTACGCCGAGCGCAAGGGCCTGGCGCCGATGGGCCGGCTGGTCGCCTACGCCCACGCCGGGGTCGAGCCCAGGTACATGGGCATCGGCCCGGTGCCGGCGGTGCGGCAGGTGCTGGAGAAGGCCAACCTCAAGGTCGACGACATCGACGTGTTCGAGGTCAACGAGGCCTTCGCCGCCCAGGCTCTGGCCGTGGTCCGCGACCTCAGCCTGCCCGAGGACCGCACCAACCCCAACGGCTCCGGGGTCTCCCTCGGCCACCCGATCGGCGCCACCGGCTGCATCCTCACCGTCAAGGCCCTCTACGAGCTCAAGCGCACCGGAGGCCGCCGAGCCCTGGTGACCATGTGCATCGGCGGCGGCCAGGGCATCGCGGCGATCTTCGAGGCGGCGGCATGAGCCCCCACGTGGACGCCAGCGGCGGACGCAAACGAGATGAGCAGACGAGCGCCGACGACCCGACCCGCGACATGGCCCCGGGCGACGAGGCTCCCCCGGGCACCCCGGGCGCCGGCGAGAACATCTGCCCAGCCTGCGGCGGCAGCGGCCAGCTGAAAGGCGCCGCCTGCCAGACCTGCGGCGGCACCGGCAAGGTCATCGAGGAGGTCGGAGGAGCCTAGCCCACGACCAGCACGGGCGCCCGCCCTCATGGCGGGCGGGCGCCCGGCGGCTACTTCTCGTGGATGTACTCGCCGGGGGCGTCGGCGATGGGGGGGTGCTTGTCGTTGCCCATGGGTGGGGGCTTGCGGCGCTGGCCGCCGTGGGCCTTGGCCCAGGTGACCCAGTCGTCCCACCAGGAGCCGGGGTGCTCGGTGGCCCCGGCCAGCCACACCTGGGGGTCGGGCGGGTTCTCGTCGTTGGTCCAGTGCTTGGCCTTGGGGCTGGGCGGGTTGACGATCCCGGCGATGTGGCCCGAGGAGCTGAGCACGAACCGCGTGTCCCCCTTGACCAGCTGGGTGGTGTTGTAGGAGGAGGTCCAGGGGGTGATGTGGTCGGTCACGGCCCCGACCAGGTACAGGTCCTGGGTGACCGCGTCCAGGTGCAGGCGCACCCCGGCCAGCTCCATGTCGCCCCGGGCCAGCTGGTTGTCCAGGTAGCAGGTGCGCAGGTAGAACGAGTGCATGGCCGCCGGCATGCGGGTCGAGTCGGCGTTCCAGGCCAGGATGTCGAAGGCCGGCGGGTCCTCGCCCATCAGCCAGTTGCTAGCCACGTAGTTCCAGATGAGGTCGTTGGCCCGCAGCAGGTCGAAGGTGGTGGCCATCTCCCGGCCCTCGAGGTAGCCGGTGCGGGCCATCTTGGCCTCCAGGCGCTGGACCGTCTCGCGGTCGGTGAAACTCCCCAGCACCCCGGGCGCGGAGAAGTCGATCAGGGTGTTGAGCAGGGTGGCCGACTTGACCCGCTGGTCGCCGATGGCGTCCAGGTAGGCGATCAGCATGGTCGTCAGGGTCCCCCCGAGGCACAGCCCGACCACGTTGGCCTGGGGGGCGCCGGTGATGTCGCGGACCACGTCCAGGGCGGTGACCGGCCCCTGGAGCAGGTAGTCGTCCAGCCTGATCCCGCGCATGGATTCGTCGGGGTTGCGGTAGCTGATCGCGAACACGGTGTGCCCGTGGTCGACCGCCCACTGGATGAAGCTGCGCCCCGGCGACAGGTCCATCACGTAGTACTTGTTGATCCAGGGCGGGCTGCACAGGATCGGCGTCTCGTAGGTGGTGCGGGTCGTGGGCGCGTACTGCAGCAGCTCCATCAGGGAGTTGCGGAACACCACCTTGCCCTCGGTGGCGGCCAGGTTCTCGCCGAGGGTGAACGGGCTGGTGTCGACCTGGCGCGGCTTGCCGCCGTTGCTGACCAGGTCCTCCAGGAAGTTGTTGAGCCCGCGGGCGGCGCTGAGGCCACCGGTGTCGAAGGCCCGCTTGAGCGCGGCCGGGTTGGTGGCCAGGAAGTTCGAGGGCGCCATGGCGTCGATCAGCAGCTGGGTGGCCAGCTCGGCCTTGCCCCGCCAGCGCGGGCCCAGCTCGGCCGCGGCGACCAGCTCCCGAGCCAGCCGGGCCGTCAGCAGGTAGCCCTGCTGGAGCCCGAAGAACAGCGGGTTCCCGCCCCAGGCCTCGTCGGCGAAGCGGCGGTCCCGGGCTGCGGGCGGGATCGGCGGGCTGGTCTGGGCGCCCAGGACCCGAGCGGCGCCGACCGCCCCGGCGGCGGCCATGCCGGCGGCATAGCGGAGGCTGGCCAGGGCTCCGTTGAACGGATGGCGCGCCAGCCCGGCCCCCACCTCGGCCATGGCCCGGGCCAGCAGGACCGGGTCGAGGCTGGCCACCAGCCCGGCCTCGGGGCCGAGGGCCTCGGCGGCCCGCTCGGCGACGCGCTCGGCTTCCTGTCGGTCCATCGTGATCACTATGACGAGCAGCCGCGTACTACGTCAACAAACGCCGGAAGCAGGAAGAGGCCCCTGGTTGGGGGGCCTCTTCCTGCCGGGGATACCCGTTCGGGGGGCTGGGTCAGCTCTTGACGGTCTTCGCGACCTTGGTGCCCTGCTCCTCGATGCGCTCGTAGAGCGGGGTGGTCACCTCGATGGCCTTGTGGAAGAAGTCGCGCTGCGCCTTGAGCAGCTCGAAGGTGAAGTCGTAGGCGGTGTCGACCAGCTCCGCGGGGGAGGGGTAGCGGTCGGCGCCCGGCCACGCGGCGGTCTTGGGCACGAACTGCTCGGCCGCCTCGGTCCAGCTGCGCAGACCGTCGACGACGGCCTCCTGGCCCTTGCGGATGGTGTCGAGGACCTGGCCCTGCAGGTCGTCGGTGGCGGTCTTGGTGGTAGCCAACTCGCATTCCTTTCGGTTCGGTGCGTTTCCTCGGTGCGGTGCAAACTATACTTAGCACAACGATGGTTTGTCAAGTGTTACCCTCGAGGCATGAACGACCTCTGGAAGTCGCAGATGGAGGCCCTCGGCTCCTTCATCCGGACCCAGCGGAAGCTGGCCGACCTGTCGCTGCGGGAGCTGGCCGAGATGACCGAGGTCTCCAACCCCTACCTGAGCCAGCTGGAGCGGGGGCTGCACCAGCCGTCGGTCCGGGTCCTCAAGGCGATCGCCGACGCCCTCAACCTGTCCGCCGAGACCCTGCTCGTCCAGGCCGGCCTGCTGGAGGGCGAGGGCGAGGAGGGCGACGCCGGGCGCGCCCGATCCTCGGTCGAGTCGGCCATCCGCACCGACCCGATCCTCTCCGACGACCAGAAGGAAGCGCTGATCAACGTCTACCGGGCGATGGCCCACGACCGCCGCTCGGGCTGAGCCGGGATGACCGGCTGGCCGGCCGAGGAGCTCGACTGCGGGACGGCGGTCGAGCTGGTCGCCGACCACCTCGAGGGCGCCACCTCCTTCGACGAGGGCCGGCGCCTGGACCTGCACCTGGCCGGCTGCGACGGCTGCCGCGACTACCTGGAGCAGGTGCGGACCGTCCTGCGGGTCGCCGGCCGGCCGGTGGTGGACGCGGTCCCGCCGCGAACCATGGCCGAGCTGCTGCGGGCTCTGCGGGACTGGCGCCGCTAGCCGACCAGGGCGGCGGCGTGGCGCCGCAGGGCCAGGGTCGCGGCCAGGCAGGCCAGGGCGACGCCCAGCGCGGCCGTGGGGATCAGCGCCGGGGAGCTGGCGTCGACCAGCCGCCCGATCGCCGCCGGCAGCACCACCCCGCCGATCTGGGCGGCCGCGAACACCATGGCCGTCGAGCCCCGCGCCCCCGGCGCGGCCTCGGCCAGCCAGGCCAGCACGGTCGGGAACACCGGTCCCAGGGCCAGGCCGGCGAGGATGTAGCCATACGGCGCCAGGGCGGGGACGTGGGCCAGGGCCAGCCCGCCCGTGGCCACCAGCAGGGAGCCGGCGGCCAGGAGCGGCGGGGCGATCCGGAGGGCCAGCGGGATGGCCAACAGCCGGCCGCCGGTGATGGCCGCCCAGTAGGCGGCGGACCAGCTGGCCGCCGCGGCCGCGCCGGCGCCGTTGGCCCGCAGGCTGGTCGCCACCCAGCCGCCGACACCGCTCTCGGTGCCCACGTACAGCAGCAGCAGGACCACGAACCCGCCGACCAGGGCCTGCGGCGGCGGGCCCTCCGCCGGCTCGGGCGGCGCCGCCGACCTCGGCAGGCCGCGCAGCAGGGCCAGGGCGCCGACGGCCAGCAGGGCGCCGGCGCAGAACGGCCCCCGGTACCCGCCGGCGGCGGCGATGGCCAGCGGCCCCAGGACCGCCCCGGCCCCGAAGCAGGCGCCGAGCAGGTTGAGCATGGCCGCGGTGCGCTCGCCGAACGCCTCGGCGAAGACCACGTTGATGGCGACCACGATCACCCCGAAGCCGGCGCCGAGGCCGAAGGCGGCCGCCAGCACCAGCGGCCAGGCCGGGGCGAAGGCGATGCCGACCGCGCCGGCGGCCAGCAGGGCGGTGGCCGCCCCCAGCAGGGTCCGGGGGGGCAGCCGGCGCTGGACCAGGCCCCAGCAGGTGATGCCGGCGATGGCCCCGGCGAAGTGGGCGCTGAGGGCCAGCGCCGCCCCGGCGCCGCCGACCCCGAAGGCGGCCCGCAGCTCGGGCAGGGCGGGCCCGTACAGCGACAGCAGCAGCCCGGCCGCGGCCGCCAGCAGCAGCACCCCGACCACGGTGCCCACCCGGAGCGGCGAGCTCATTCGGTGAGCCTGGCGGTGGCCTCGCGCTGGCGGCGGGCGGCCTCGTTGAGGAAGTGGAGGATCACCTCGAGCTGCTCGTCGGTGTAGCCGGCGTACAGCTCCTGGAGGGAGCCGACCCAGTCGGCGAACAGCGGGGCCACGGTCGCGTACACGCGCTCGTGGTCGACCTCGACGAGCACGCTGCGCCGGTCGCTGGGGTTCTGGACCCGCCGGGCGAAGCCCTTGGCCTCCAGCCGGTTGATCAGCGCCGTGACCGACGCCGGGGCCAGCCCCGACTGCCGGGCCAGCTCGCCGGCGGTGAGCGGCCCCGAGCGCTCCAGCAGGTCGAGCGCCTTCTCCTCGCTGGCGCTGAGGCCCTGCCGGGCGGCCACGGTGGTGTGGAACATCACCGTGGCCGCGCTGGAGGCCCGGCCGGCCAGGGCGAGCTGCTCCAGCAGCTCGGCCCGCCGGTCGTTGGGGCTTGTCATGCGCCTCAGTATAGCCTATATTTAGTTTTATCGAACGAAATACTTGCGGAGGAGCGGGGCATGACCAAGGCACTGATCGCCGGAGGCGGCATCGCCGGCCCGGCGACCGCGATGGCGCTGCAGCGGGCCGGCATCGAGGCGGTGGTCTACGAGGCCCACCGTCCCAGCGCCGACGACGCCGGCTCCTATCTCACCGTCGCCACCAACGGCCTGGACGCCCTGCGGGCCATCGGGGCCGACCGGCCGGTGCTGGAGGCCGGCTTCCCCACCCCGACCAACGTGCTGCTGAGCGGCTCCGGCCGGCGGCTGGGGGCGGTCAGCAACGGCGGGCGGCTGGCCGACGGGACCGTCAGCCACACCATCAAGCGGGCCCGGCTGTACCGGGCCCTGCGCCAGGAGGCGGCCGCCCGCGGCATCACCCTGGAGGACGGCCGGCGCCTGGTCGGCGCCGAGGTGACCGCCGGCGGCGGAGTGGTGGCGACCTTCGACGACGGCACCCGGGCGACCGGGGACCTGCTGGTCGGGGCGGACGGGGTCCACTCGGTGACCCGCCGCCTGCTCGACCCGGCCGCGCGCGGCCCCCGCTACGTCGGCCTGGTCAACTTCGGCGGCTACACCCCCGGCGCCCCGGACGGCGGCGAGCCGGGCGCATGGCACATGATCTTCGGCCGGCGGGCCTTCTTCGGCTACGTCGCCGACCCGGCCGGCGGGACGGTCTGGTTCGCCAACGTCCCCCGGCCCGCGGTCAGCCCGGCCGAGCGGGCCGCCACCTCGGCCGAGCAGTGGCAGGCCCGGCTGGTGGAGCTGTTCGCCGGCGACGCCGGCCCGGCCAGCGACCTGATCGCCGCCGGCACCCTGGAGCTGGCCGGCGACAGCACCCACGACCTGCCGTCGGTGCCGACCTGGCACCGGGGCCCGATGGTGATCGTGGGCGACGCCGCCCACGCCCCCTCGCCGACCTCGGGCCAGGGCGCCTCCATGGCCGCCGAGGACGCCGTGGTCCTGGCCAAGTGCCTGCGCGACCTGCCCGACATCCCCCGGGCCCTGGGGGCCTACGAGGAGGCGCGCCGCTCCCGGGTCGAGCGGATCGTCGCCCAGGGGGCCCGCACCGGCAGCGCCAAGACCCCCGGCCCGGTCGGCCGGGTCCTGCGCGACCTCGCCCTCCCCCTGGTCTTCCGGTTCCTGGTCACCGAGCGCTCGATGGCCTGGACCTACGACCACCACATCGACTGGGACAGCCCCGTCGCCGCCTAGGCCCGCCGCTCGGCCGGGACCTCGGACGGGTCGACCCCCAGCGCCCACAAGGCGGTGGCGGCCTCGGCGGCGATCGCCTCGACGTCGGCGGGCTGGGCGGTGGCGCGGCGGGCGTCGTCGAGCACCAGGCGGATGTGGTGGACGCAGGCGTGCCGGCGGTCCTCGGTGGCCGAGCTGGTGCCGGCGTCGCGGAGCAGGACGATCAGGGCACGGGTGAGCCCCGGCTCGGCGGCCCCGAAACGGCGGATCTGGGCGGTGCCGAGCCGCAGGTAGTCGGGGAACTTGGGGCGGGGCACGGCCGCCCGCAGCTCCCCGTCGCCGTCGCGGATCATCCAGTCGCCCAGGCGGAGGCGGGCCAGGGCACACAGCAGCACCGAGAGGTGATGGACGGCCTGCACGCCGGTGTAGGGGTCGTTGATGGCCGGTGACAGGGCCTTGTTGGCGATGTCGACCAGCCGGCGGATGCCGAAGCCGACGTCCTGGACCATCGTCCGCTCGAAGCCGACCTGGACGCCCTCGGCGACCGGCCCACCCACGGCGTCGGCCCCGGGCGGCGGCCGCCCCGGCGACCGGCTCCAGGCCCAGGCGATCGGCGTCCCGGCCACCACGTGGTCGCCGACCTGCTTGGCCAGCACGATCATCAGGTCGTGGTCCACGGCCGCCCGGACCAGCGGCTCGGGGTGGACGGCCTGGACATAGCCGGAGCGGGCCGACGGCAGGCCGACCGCCTCCAGCGGCGGCTCGGGGCACAGCTCCTCCGGCTCCCGGTAGCGAGGCTGGCGCGGGTAGACCTCGGCGATGACCGAAAGGGCCTCGCGCTCGACCTGCTTCATGATGCTGTCGATCTGGATCGAGCGGGCCAGGTGGTGGATGAAGTAGATCAGCACCCCGACGCTGGCCACGGCCAGCGCCAGCGACCCCGACACGGCCAGCCGGGGCACGAACGCCTCCTGCCCGGCGCCCTGGACCCCGACGGTGTACAGCCCGGCCGTCGAGTAGGCGAAGGCGCCCACGAAGATGCTCAGCACCAGCTGGGTGCCTCGGTCGCGCATGAAGTTGCGCAGCAGCCGTGGCGAGTACTGGCCGGAGGCGATCTGCAGGGCGACGATGGTCAGGGCGAACACCAGGCCGGTGACCGTGATCATGGTCGACGACACCGCGATCAGCAGCGAGCGGGCGTCGTCGGCGGTGCCCTGGAAGGCCAGCTTCGCCAACGGCGAGCGCTCGTCCACCTCGACGTTGGACAGGGCCGCCCCGGCCAGCAGGAACACCACCACCGCCAGCGTCGGCAGCACCCACAGGGCCCCTGCCAGGTAGTCCTGGATCACACGTCGCCGACCGAGCAGGCTCACCGGGGTCCCTACCTGGGCGATCTGGTGGCGACCAGCAGCTCGTAGCTGCCCGGCTCCAGCTCCGAGTGCTCCACCGGGACCGCCCGGGCCGTGAAGCCGATCCCCTCCAGGAGCCGCAGCCAGGTGGCCCGGGGGAACAGCCCCTCGACGTGGCGGTCGTGCTCCACCCGGACCGAGCCGTCGGCCTCGCGCAGCAGGTAGGCGTAGTCGACGGTGTAGGTGGTGTCGAGCGGGTCGGGGTCCCAGGTCCACTCCAGGAAGCGGGCGGCGCGGCCGTCGCCGTCGTGGCCGCCGTAGTCGGTCCCGGTGCGGAAGTTCTCCCGCAGGTGGTCGGGGGCGAACAGGGCCACCCCGCCCGGCCGGCAATGCGCGAAGGCCGTCGCCATCACCTGCCGCAGGTCCTCCTCGCCCGTCATGTACATGACCGCGTCGTGGACGAACACGGCGTCGAAGACCCGGCCGAGGCGGACCGCGCGCATGTCCCCCTGGACGTGCTCGCACTCCGGGTTCAGCTCCCGGCTGACCGCCAGCATGCCCGGCGACCGGTCGACCAGGGTGAGCTGGAAGTGGGCCTTGAGGTGGGAGGCGTTGTTGCCGCCGCCCGAGCCCAGCTCGAGCACGGTCGCCGGCGGCCGGTCGGCCGCCTCGACCAGCAGCCGCCGGTAGATCTCCGCCTCCTCGGCGTACACCGCCGGCGCCGACAGCAGCGGCCACCACCCGGCCAGCTCGTCGTACATGCGCGGCTCCATGGCCGGAGTCTAGCGGTCGTCCAGCCGGTCCAGGGCGCGCTCGACCTCGGCCACGGCCCGGGCCTGGAAGGCGGCGACGCGGGCCGGGTCGAGGGGCCGAGCCTGGTCGCCGGCGCGGATGGCCAGGGCGGTGTCGACCGTGGCCGGATCGTCGGTGCGGACTCGGGACCAGGCGGCGGCGTCGGGCTTGGAGGACCACACGCCCTCGGCGGCGAAGCGCCAGCCGCGGCCGGCGTTGAGCACGCTCTGGGCCAGGCTCGGCTCGTCGGCCCGGTGCCAGGCCAGCGAGTCCCGCACCGCCTCCAGCAGCCAGCGGCGGGGGATCGGGCCGACCACCTCCCGGGGCGCGGGGCCGGCCAGGACGCGGCCGTGGTCGCGCAGGATCGACAGGTCGAGCAGGAACCAGTGGGCCGGCTCGTCGGCCGGGTCCAGCGAGAGGTGGAAGGGCATGCGGGGGCCGACGTCGAGGTTGACCTCGAACCGCGGCCGCCGGGCCGGGGCGGCGACCGCCTCCCGGGTGTAGAGGACGAACTCCAGGCCCCGCAGCGGCCAGGTCCCGGCGAGGGTGGCCAGGCCGTCGATCACGGCCCCCCGGCGCTCGTCGGTGGGCGTGGTGGCGCAGACGGCCACGATGTCGACGTCGCTGACGGCGGGCGCGACCCCGCCCAGCGCCCCCGAGCCGATCAGGTAGGCGGCCACCAGCTCGTCGCCGAGCAGACGGCGGAGCAGCCCGGCGGCCTCCCGGCCGCAGGCCGCGGGCAGCTCGTCGGGGAGCGGGTCGGTCCGGCCTGGCCTCACGTCCTCGCTCCCCTGGCGGCGTCCGGGGTCGGTTGTCCGGCCCATGGATACCATCCCTCCCATGACCGCGACCGGCGGGCCCGCCGCCCTGCACGTGACCAACGGCGACATCGTCGTCGACCTGCTGCGCCGGGCCGGCCTGGCCGACGCCGCCCTGGCCTGGGTCGACGTCCTGCACGAGGGGCCGGTCCCGGCCGGACTGGACGACGCCGGGCTGCGCCGGGTCCGGGCGGAGTTCCTGGCCGGCGCCGACGCGCCGGCGGCGCCGGCCCGGCTGGAGGCCCGCGACCGGGCCCTGGCCGCCAACCGGGACGGCGAGTACCTGCTGTGGTTCGAGGCCGACCTCTATGACCAGCTGCAGATCGCCCAGATCCTGGCCACCCTCGGCGACCTGGGGGTGGCGCCCGGCCGGGTCACCCTGGTCTGCATCGGCGAGTACCCCGGCATCGCCCACTTCGGCGGGCTGGGCGAGCTGGAGCCGGCGCAGCTGGGCGGCCTGCTCGGCGCGGCCACCGCGATGACCGCCGACGCCCTCGACCTGGGCGCCGCCGCCTGGGCGGCCCTGCGGGCCGACCACCCCGGCGGCCTGGGCGCGATCGCGGCCAGCCGCTCGCCGGAGCTGCGCTTCCTGGGGGAGGCCTTCGATCGGCTGCGCCGCGAGTACCCCTCGACCCGCGACGGCCTCTCCCTGACCGAGCGGCGCCTGCTGGCCGCCACGGACGACGACGGCGCGGCCGCCGAGGCGGTGTTCCAGCGGGTGGGGGAGCGGGAGACGCGGCCGTTCCTGGGCGACCTGTTCTTCTTCCGGACCGCGGCCCGCCTGGCCGGAGGGCCGGTCCCACTGATCGAGCTGGACCCGCCCGCCGACGAGGTCGCCGCCGCGACCCGCCTGCGCCTGACCGCGGCCGGCCGGCGGGCGCTGGCGGGCCAGGCCGACCACGTCGCCCTCAACGGCATCGACCGCTGGGTCGGCGGCGTCCACCTTCACGGGGCCGCCGCCCGCTGGCGCTGGGACGAGGGCACCGAGTCGATCGTCGGCACCGACGCCTGATCCGGCGGGATTCGCCGGGAAACTCCGCCAACGTCCCACACCTCCGCCGCGGGCTGCGGTAGCGTTCCGCGCCGCATCGCCGCATGAACGTGCCTTCCGTCTCCTTCCCCACGGAGGCCGCCTTGTT
>Ga0307416_100002343_pt1 | contig 10834 bp, 9 predicted proteins | sample DK1Cmetagenome_2_FD_203821 | JGI IMG/M metagenome (GOLD analysis project Ga0307416, IMG submission 203821) | Maize rhizosphere microbial communities from greenhouse at UC Davis, California, United States - DK15-C-3 | ecosystem: Host-associated > Plants > Roots > Rhizosphere > Soil | place: USA...
TCTCGCGTGGGTGCAGCATGCGCTGGCGACGTCACCGGCAAATCTATTCAACGCCAACCAGTTCCATCCCGAGCAGAACGTCCTGGCGTACTCGGACGCGATGCTGGTCGAGGCGCTCATCGCGGCCCCCCTCTTCGCCGCCGGCCTGAGACCCGTGCTGATCCACAACCTGATGCTGCTCGGCGCCATCGCCGCGTCGGGCGTCGCCATGTTCACGCTCGCGCGATATCTGTCACGAAGTACCACTGGCGCAATCATCGCCGGCATCGTGTTCGCCTTCGCCCCCTACCGGGCCGCTCATTTGATGCACCTGGAGCTGCAGTGGACGATGTGGATCCCGTGGGCGTTCTGGGCGATGCAGCGTACGCTCGATACCGGGCGGCTGAAGTTCGGCCTCCTCACCGGCGCATTCATGGCCTTGCAGATCGGGTCGAGCATCTACTACGGGATCTTCCTCGTCATCCTGTTGCCGCTGGCAGGGGCTGTGCAACTCGTGCGGGTGGCCCCATCCCAGCGGATGAAGACGACCGGTGCATTCGCGGCCGGCGCGGCAATCGCCGTCAGTGTGGCCGTGCCGTATTCGCGGCCATATCGGGAAGCGAGAGCGCGTGTCGGTGTTCGGGCCGTGTCTGACGTCGTGACTCACAGCGCCAGACCGTCGGACTATCGGCTCGTAAGCGAAGGGAATTTCTTATACGGATCCAGATATGCGGCACAGCCGGAGCTGGCGTTGTTTCCCGGCTACGTCGCGGCGGGCCTGGCGATTGTGGGTCTGGTCCTCGTCCGGCCGTCCGCCGTCGTGTTTTCGTACGTGATTGGAATGCTTCTCGCCTTCGACCTGTCGCTCGGATTGAACGGAGTCGTCTACCCGTTGCTGTACCAGCACGTCGACGTCTTCAAGGGGCTGCGGGCGCCTGCACGGGCCTCCATCTTCGTGCTGATGTTCCTGGGAGTCCTGGCGGCGCGCGGCTGTGCAGTCATTTTCAACGCGCTGCCGGCCCTGGCGCGGGCCGGAGTTTTCGGCGCGATAGGCGCGGCTGTGGTCCTCGAATACTGGGTCGTGCCGGTTCTGTTGTGGCCCTATCCCAATCGGCCGCCTCTCTACGAGTTCCTCGCACGACAGCCGGACGGCGTGGTCGCGGAGTTCCCCGTTTTTTTGGCGCACGACGCGCGTTACGCCTACATGTCGATTTTTCACTGGAAGCGGCTGGTCAACGGCTACAGCGGCTACCACCCCCTGTCCTACATGGAGCGGATCCGCCGTCTTTTCAGAATGCCCGACCCGAGTGCACTCGCGCAGCTGCGCGCGGATGGCGTCCGTTACGTGATCATCCACGAGGGCAGCTACCGGCTGCCTGCCGAGGCCGGCGACATCATGGCCGCGCTCGAACGCGACGGAATGAAACCAATCGCGCGGCTGAACGATGGATATAACCTGGCCACCGTCTTCGAACTGACGTCGCCGTGAAGATGGACCTCGAGCAGGAAGGCCGGGCAGCCCATTCCGCCGAAGACACGGGGGCGGTACCGGCGCGCGGGTGGAAGCACCGGGTTCGCATCTCGGCGTTGTTCGTCGGATTGACGACGGCCATGACCTGGCCGATGGCGCTTCATCTGGCGTCGCGGAGCGTCGACCATTACGACATCTTCTTCAACCTCTGGCGGCTGCGCTGGTTCCACCACGCGCTGACGACGTCGCCGACGCAGCTGTTCAACGGAAATCAGTTCTTCCCCGAGCGCGGCGTGCTCAGTTACTCCGATGCCGTCCTGGTCCAGGGTCTGCTCGGGACGCCGCTGCTGGCGCTCGGCCTTCCGCCGATGCTGGTCCACAACCTGGTGCTGCTCGGGGGCATGTGCGCGTCGGGGATCGGGATGTGCGCACTGGCCCGGCACCTGACGAAGAACGAACCCGCCTCGATTCTCGCCGGCGTCGTGTTCGCCTTCGCGCCCTATCGCTTCGGCCACATCATGCACCTCGAGATGCAGTGGGCGGTGTGGAGTCCCTGGGCATTCTGGGCGCTGCAGAAAACGGTGGAATCCGGCAGGCTGAAATACGGTGTGCTGACCGGTGTCTTCGCCGCCCTCCAGCTGATGTCATGCGTCTACTACGGGCTGTTCCTGGGCGTGCTGCTCGGCGTCGTCGGTGGGCTGCAGTGGCTGTTCGTCTCTCGCGAGCTCCGTCTGCCTTCCATGCGAGCGCTTGCCGTCGGAGCGCTCGTGGCCCTGGCGTGCGCGGCGATCTACTCGCGCCCGTACCGAACGGCTGCGGCGCGAGTAGGTCCGCGCTCTCCCACGGAGGTGCGCGAATGGAGCGCGGGCCCGCGCAGCTACCGCGCCGTCTCGGAAAGCAACCGGGTGTACGCGAGCTTTCCGAAGGGATGGGACGAGAACAGCCTGTTCCCTGGATTCGTTCCGCCGCTGCTCGCGATTGCCGGTCTGATCGTTGTCCGTCCGCGTCGCACCGCCGTCATTTACCTTGTCGGGCTGGCGCTTGCGCTCGACATGTCGTTCGGTCTCAACGGGGTCATCTACCCGTGGCTTTACAAATACGGAGGGGTTTTCAGCGGTCTGCGGGCGCCGGCACGGGCGTCGATCTTTTTCCTGCTGTTCCTGGGGGCGCTCGCGGCGCGGGGCGCGACGGCGGTTCTCGGAAGGCTCAGCCCGCGTGCCCGCCCGTACGCCGCGGTGGCGCTGGTCGGGGTGGTGCTCCTGGAGTACTGGGTTGCGCCGCTCCGTCTGATCGGATATCACACTCAGGCTCCGCCGCTCGATGAGTTCCTGCGGCACCGTCCCCCCGGACCGGTGGCCCATTTTCCGATGCCGCGCAGCCTGCCAGGGGCGGACCCGAACTTTCTGTACAGCTCGACGTTCAACTGGTACCCCATCGTCAACGGGTACAGCGGCTACTATCCTCCGAGCTACCTGCGGCGGCGCGGCGCACTGGCGGGTTTCCCCGACGCGCGGTCGATCGCGCACTTGATGGGCGAAGGGGTGCGGTACCTGATCGTGCACGAGGCGTTCTACAAGGTCCCGACGGATGCCGCTAAGGTCATGCTGACGCTTCAGAGCCTGAACCTGGTTCCGGTTGCGCGTCTGCACGACGGCTACGGGACCGCGGTCCTCTACGAATTGCAATGACGCCCGTGCTTTCGTTAGGATGCGCAGCGATTCGGTGGCAGGCGCCGAACGCTTCACCCGGAGGATATCGATGAGACGCTCAGGTTCGACACGCGCCGCGCTGGTGATGGTCACGCTCGGCACGTGTGTGGTCATCGCGCAAGGCGGCCAGCCGCAGACGCCGCCGGCAGGACAGGCACCGGCGCAGCCGCAGGGCCGCGGCAATCAGGGCCCCCCACCACCGATGACGTTCTTCGTCACGAGCACGCCCATCGGCAAGGGTGGAAATCTTGGGGGGCTCGCTGGCGCCGATGCCCATTGTCAGGCGCTGGCATCGGCGGTCGGGGCCGGCGGCCGCACCTGGCGTGCGTATCTCAGCACCCAGGGTCCGAACGCGGTCAACGCGCGCGATCGCATCGGGAAGGGTCCGTGGAACAACGTCAAGGGCGGCCAGGTCGCGCGCGACCTCGAACATCTGCACGGCGACACGCTCGAGCTCGCGCGCCTCGGGAACACGCTGACCAGGGTCACGGCCCTGAATGAAAAAGGAGAACAGGTTCCGGGCGTCGCATTCCCGGGCGGTCCCCAGGTGCCGAACCAGCACGATATTCTCACCGGCTCACAGCCTGACGGGCGCGCATACACCGATAGCGCCGACCACACCTGCAACAACTGGACGAGCGAAGACGCAGGCTCCGCACAGCTCGGCCATCACGATCGGACCGGCGGCCCCGGGATCTCGTGGAACTCCGTCCACGCGTCCAAGGGCTGCAGCCAGCAGGCGCTCGTGAGCACCGGCGGCGCAGGTCTGCTCTACTGCTTCGCGTCGGGCGAAACGAAGTAGCACGGACTGCATTGCCAACACGGCCAGGATTGCCAACAGTGCCAACAGTGCCGGCGCTGGCGGCGATCCGGGCAACCTTCTGAGGTTTGGCATCCACGACAGCACATCGCCGCCCTGGCTGGAGGGTTCCCCTTCCGGCCAGGCGGAGAACTGCAGGCAGGCGTTGCGCATCGAAGCTCGATATGGGACTTCAATGTTGGCAATCTTGGCACTGTTGGCAATGTTGGCAATGGAAGCGAGGAGCGAAGCGTGACGCAGCGAGTGATCCCCCTGCAGCAGAGGGGCTTCGGCGAGACGATGAGGCGCGATGCCTGGTGGGCGCAGCCGCTGCTGACCTTCCTCGTGCTCGGCGGCTTCGTCGTGTATGCGACCTGGGCGGCTTTTCAGGGAAACCACTATGAGTACGGGCCGTACCTCTCCCCGTTCTACTCGCCGCTGCTGTTCGGAGCCGGTCCCCACAGCTGGTTCGGGGCATGGGCGAAGCCCGCGTGGTGGCCTGGCGCACTGCCCTTCTCGGCCGCGATCCTGATCCTCTGGGCGCCCGGCGGCTTCCGTTTCACTTGCTATTACTACCGCGGGGCTTATTACAAGGCCTTCTGGGCCGACCCGCCATCGTGCGCCGTTGGTGAGCCGCGCAAGTCGTATCGCGGCGAGAACTCATTCCCGCTGATCTTTCAGAACGTGCACCGGTATTTTCTGTATCTGGCGATCGGGTTCCTGTTCGTGCTCGCCTGGGACGTCTGGAAAGCCTTCTGGTTCACTGACCCCGCGACCGGGCAGCAATCATTCGGGATCGGCGTGGGCACACTCGTCCTCGCCACCAACGTCATCCTGCTCTCCGGCTACACGCTCGGCTGTCACTCGTTCCGGCATCTGGTTGGAGGCCGGCTCGATCAGTTCTCGGGCCGTCCGGTGCAGACGAAGATGTATGACGCGGCCTGCCGCCTGAACTGCAACCACATGCGATGGGCGTGGGCCAGTCTGTTCGGCGTGGCGCTGGCGGATGTTTACGTCAGGCTCTGTTCCATGGGCATCCTCACGGACTGGAGGATCCTCTGACGTACGAAACCCACGAGCACGATGTGCTCGTCATCGGCGCCGGCGGAGCCGGGCTCCGCGCGGCCATCGAGGCGTCGGCGGCGGGAATCAGGGTCGGCCTGCTGTGCAAGTCCCTCCTCGGCAAGGCGCACACAGTGATGGCGGAAGGCGGCGTGGCGGCGGCGCTTGCGAACGTCGACGACCGCGACAGCTGGCGCGTGCACTTCGCCGACACGATGCGTGGCGGCCAGTACGTCAACAACTGGCGGATGGCCGAGCTGCACGCGAAGGAGGCGCCCGACCGGGTGCGCGAGCTCGAGGCGTGGGGCGCGCTGTTCGACCGCACGGCGGACGGCCGTATCCTGCAGCGCAACTTCGGTGGCCACAAGTACCCGCGCCTGGCGCACGTCGGCGACCGCACCGGGCTCGAGATGATTCGCACGCTGCAGGATCACGGCATCCACCGCGGGCTCGACGTCCACATGGAATTCACGGTGGTGTCGCTGCTGCTCGACGGCGGCCGCATCGCCGGGGCCGTCGGCTACGAGCGTGAGCGCGGCCGCTTCAAGGTGTTTCGCGCGACGGCAGTCGTTCTTGCCACCGGCGGTATCGGGCGGGCCTATCGCATCACCAGCAACAGCTGGGAAGGCACGGGAGACGGTCACTCTCTCGCCTATCATGCCGGTGCCGATCTCATCGACATGGAGTTCATCCAGTTTCATCCCACCGGGATGATCTGGCCGCCGAGCGTCCAGGGGATTCTCGTCACCGAGGGGGTCCGCGGCGAAGGCGGCGTCCTCCGCAACAGCCAGGGCCGCCGCTTCATGTTCGACGACATTCCTGAGAACTACCGCAGCCAGACGGCGGACAACCCCGAAGAGGGGTGGCGATATACGCAAGGTGACAAGAACGCGCGGCGTCCGCCCGAGCTCCTGACCCGCGACCACGTGGCCCGGTGCATCATGCGCGAGGTGCGGGAGGGGCGTGGCACACCGCATGGCGGCGTCTACCTGGACATCTCGTGGATCAAGGAGAAGATGCCCAACGCCCCCGAGCACATCCGCAAGAAGCTCCCGAGCATGTACCACCAGTTCAAGGAGCTCGCTGGTCTCGACATCACGACCACGCCGATGGAAGTCGGCCCGACCACACACTACGTGATGGGCGGGGTGAGGGTGGACGCCGACACACAGATGTCGACGATCCCCGGCCTGTTCGCCGCCGGCGAATGCGCCGCTGGTATCAACGGCGCGAACCGGCTGGGCGGGAACTCGCTGTCGGATCTGCTGGTGTTCGGCAAGCGGGCCGGTGAATATGGCGCCGCGTTCGCGAAGCAGCAGACGGCACCGCGCGTCGACACCGCGCAGGTCGAGACTGCGATGAAACGGGCGCTCGAACCGTTCGACCGGGGCGACACCGCCGAGAACCCTTTCAAGATTCAGCAGGATCTGCAGAACCTGATGCAGGATCTGGTCGGGATCGTCCGTGACGGGCGCGAGATGCAGCAGGCGCTCATCGGGTTGCAGGAGCTGAGGGTCCGCGCGACCAAGGCGGGCGTGACCGGCCATCGCGAGTACAACACCGGCTGGCACACGGCCCAGGACCTCGGCAACCTGTTGACGGTGTCCGAGGCGATCGCACGTTCAGCGATCGAGCGGCAAGAAAGCCGCGGCGGTCACTTCCGTCAGGACTATGCCGACAAGGACCCGGCCTGCGCCATGTTCAATGTTTCGGTGCGCCGTGGCCCGGATGGCACGATGCAGGTGCGCCGCGTGCCGATCCCGCCGATGCCGGACGAGCTCAGGCAGGTCATCGAGGAGAATAAATGACACATCCCGAGCTCCACGCTCCAAATCCCAACGCACTTCCAACTCCAAACTCCCAAGGGCGTGGGGAATTGGCCAAAGCCACCTTCAGAATCTGGCGCGGGAATGCCGAGCAGGGCGGATTCAAGGACTACCCGACCGAGGTCAGCGAGGGCATGGTCGTGCTCGATGCGGTGCACAGCATCCAGGCCGATCAGGCCAGCGATCTCGCCGTCCGCTGGAACTGCAAGGCGGGCAAGTGCGGATCCTGCTCGGCGGAGATCGACGGCAAGCCGCGGCTGATGTGCATGACCCGGCTCGACACGCTGGATCTGTCGAAGCCGATCACGGTCGAGCCGATCAAGGCGTTTCCCCTGATCAAGGATCTCGTGACTGACGTGTCCTGGAACTACCGCGTGAAGCAGCGGATCAAGCCGTTCAAGCCCCGCACGCCCGACGCGCCCGACGGCACGTGGCGCATGCAGCAGCGTGAAGTCGACCGGGTCCAGGAATTCCGCAAGTGCATCGAGTGCTACCTGTGCCAGGATGTCTGCCACATCCTCCGCGACCACGATCTCCATGACGGGTTCGCCGGACCCCGGTTCCTTCTGTACAATGCGGCGCTCGAAATGCACCCGCTGGACACGGAGGATCGACTGGCTGATCTGAAGGACGCGGACGGCATTGGCTACTGCAACATCACCCGGTGCTGTACCAGGGTGTGCCCGGAGCACATCACGATCACGGAGAATGCGATCATTCCGCTGAAGGAGCGGGTCGTGGATCGGTTCTATGATCCGTTGACGAGGTTTTTGCGAGTATTCAAGTAGGTGCCGGGTGCCGAGTGCCAGGTTCGGTTCCGCGTTCAGGGTTCGGTTTCGGAGTTCCAGGTTCGAGGTCGGCCAATTGCTCCACCCGGCAACGAAGGTTGAACCCCGAACCATGAACCGAACCCGGAACCCGGAACCGAACCCGGAACCCGGAACCCGGCACCTGGAACCGGGAACCAGGAGAGCCAATGTTCAACCTCAAGCCACTGTCGAAGGACGCGATCGATTCGGCGTTGTCCAAGGCTGAGCGCTATCGGCTGTTGAACGAGCCTGAGGAGGCCGAGAGCATCTGCCTCGACATCCTCGAAATCGATCCGCAGAACCAGCCGGCGAAGGTCATGCTGCTGCTCGCGCTGTCCGACCGCTGTGGCGACGGCAGCGGGGCTGCAGCCCGCGCGCAGCAGCTCGCGGGGCAACTGGAGAACGAGTACGAGCGCCTTTACTACAGCGGCCTGGTCGCCGAACGGCGCGCCCGCGCGCACCTGGACCGGGGCGGCGCGACACCGTACGGCGCCTACGACTGGCTGATGGACGCGCTCGACTTCTTCGAACGCGCCGAAGCCGTCCGCCCGGCCGGCAACGACGACGCGATCCTGCGCTGGAATACGTGCGTGCGGCTCCTGCAGAAGCACCCGGAGCTGCGCCCGTCGCCAGAGATGCGCGAGGAACCTCTTTTGCTGGAATGATGTCGAGCTCCGAGCTCCATTTGGGGGGGTTGGCACTAGGGTGGTTTGTTGGGATTTGGGATTTGGAGCTTGGGATTTGACGAGGTCAGGAACTCACATGTCAAAAAACATCCTCATCGTGACCGGAGATGGCGGCGAGAGTTACGAGACCTGGTTCGCCGTCCACCGGTTTCAGGAAGCCGGCTACACCACACGCGTCGCGGCGCCGTCGAAGAAGCGCATGCACCTCGTGATGCACGACTTCGAGCCGGGATGGGACACCTACCGCGAGGCTCCCGGGTACGGGATGCAGTCCGACATGGCCTTCCACGATGTGGTCGTCGAACAGTACGAGGCGGTGGTCCTGATCGGCGGGCGCGCCCCGGAATACCTGAGGAACGATGCGCGCCTGATCGGCATCATCCGGGAGTTCGATCACCAGGGCAAATGGATCTTCAGCATCTGCCATGGCGTTCAGCTGCTGGCGGCCGCCGGCCTGCTCGACGGGTGCAAGGTGACCTGCTACGAGCACGTGCGCATCGAGGCCGAAGCGGTCGGGGCCCACTGGGTCGAGGCCGACGTGGTGCGCGACGGCCGGATCGTGTCGGCGCCGACCTGGCAGGCCCACCCGGCGTTCTACCGCGAGATCTTCGCCTGCCTCCAGGCCTCCGTTCCCGCGTAGGGGATGCGCAGCAGCGAACGGTTCGTCTGCCGATCCGGCGTCGAGATCTACCTGGAAGATACCGGCAGCGGCACCCCGATCCTCGCGGTGCACGGCCTCGGCGGCGGTGCATGGTTCTTCACCGGCCTGGCCCGCCGACTCGCGGCTGACTACCGCATCATCTCCATCGACCTGCCCGGGACCGGCCGCAGCGTCGCACCGCCCGGGCGGGTCTCGCTGGCCGCGTGGGTCGCCGACATCGAAGACGTGGTGCTCCATCGCGCCGGTGAACCGGTCGTGCTGCTGGGCCACTCGATCGGCACCATCATCGCGCTGCAGGCAGCGGATGCCTGGCCGGGTTCCATCCGGGCGAACGTATTCGTCGGCGGTCTCCCGGAGGCCCGGCCCGAGATCAGGGACCGGCTGGCGCTCCGCGCCGACACCGTGACGCGCCACGGCATCCACGGCACCGGCGCCGCGGTGGCGTCGGCGAACTTTGCCATGGTCGTGCGCGAGCGTCAGCCCGAGCTCGTCGGCCTGTTCGAGCGGCTCGTGGACGCACAGGATCCGGACACCTACGTGCGCTGCTGCCGGATCCTGATCGGCGCCTCTGCGTCCGGACTCCCTGCACACGTCCAGGTTCCCTGCCTCTCAATCAGCGGAAGCGAAGACCAGTACGCACCTCCCGATCTCGTCACCGAATTCGTGCGGCAGCTCCCCGATGCGGAGCAGGCCGTGCTGCCTGAGTGCGGGCACTTTCCCTTTCTCGAGCAGCCTGACGCTTTCACGGCCGCGCTGCGTCCCTTCCTCGAACGTGTGTGTTAGAGTCTGCCCTCTATGATGCATTTCCTTCGCGTGTCGCCACTCCTGCTCGCGTTCATGCTGCAGGCCAAGCCGGCAGTCGAGCCGGGGTTCACGTCCCTCTTCAACGGCAAGGACTTCACCGGCTGGAAATTGAGCAACGAAGCGTCCTGGAGCATCGAGAACGGCGCCATCAAGGCCAACGGCACGCCGGGACATGCCTTCTACGACGGCCCGTTCCGCGATCACCTGTTCCGCAATTTCGAGCTCAAGGTCGACGTGATGACCCGCGCCGGATCGAACGGCGGCATCTACGTGCTCACCGAGTTCCAGGAGAAGGGATTTCCGCGCAAGGGCTTCGAGATCCAGGTGAACAACTCGCACACCGATCGCATCCGAAGCGGCAGCCTTTATCACGTCCAGGACGTTCTCGATACTTCACCGGCCAAAGACGACGAATGGTTCACCGAGCACATCATCGTGAAGGACAAGACGATTACGGTGAAGGTGAACGACAAGGAAATGGTGAAGTGGACGCAGGACGACAAGTGGGATGGCGGCCGTGAGGGGCCGGGCCGCGCGATCACCGGCCCGGGAACGATCGCGTTCCAGGCCCACGATCCGAAGAGCGTGGTGTATTACAAGAACGTGCGGATCAAGCCGCTGGACTAGGTCCGGGTTATTCGAACGTTCTGTCAACATTCTTTGTTTGTTTCGCGGGGCCCCGCGACGCAAACCAAATAATACTGATCCAGCCCTCCAGTAAGCCCCACTGTCGCTAGCGCTCTCGGAGATAAAATCCCCGGATGAAAAGCTCTCTCTCAATCTTTATCGCAGGAATCGCCGCGGGCGCAGCTCTGACCGCGGCACTGGCAGCGGCTTCGACCTCCGTCGCGAATCCCGCTGACGGATTTCAGCCACAAAAAGCCGAAGCCAACGTCAAGGTCGTGCTCGAGAACGATCGCGTGCGCGTGCGCGACGTCACCTTCCCGCCCGGCGTCACCGGCATGCACACGCACAAGTTGCCGCACGTCGGCGTAGTGATCGACGGCGGCACGCTGGTGTTCCGCTAT
>Ga0307416_100002345_pt1 | contig 10832 bp, 10 predicted proteins | sample DK1Cmetagenome_2_FD_203821 | JGI IMG/M metagenome (GOLD analysis project Ga0307416, IMG submission 203821) | Maize rhizosphere microbial communities from greenhouse at UC Davis, California, United States - DK15-C-3 | ecosystem: Host-associated > Plants > Roots > Rhizosphere > Soil | place...
GCTGCACCAACCCGGCCAGGTTGGTGCCGGAGTCGACCGTGCTGCGCCGGGCGTCCTGCTCGCTCAGCCCGGCCAGCTTCTTGAGGACGCCGGCCCGTAACCCGTCCAGCGTCGCGCGAAGGTCCCGGACCTCGGGAGTCATGCCGGGGAGCGTAACGGTCAGGTCAGCGCGCTCTCCGTCGCGGCCAGGAACGCGTCGTTCTCCTCCGGCGTGCCGATCGTCACCCGGACGCCGTCACCCGGGAAGGCTCGCACGATGACGCCGCGGCTCTCGCAGGCGGCGCCGAACTGGGCGGCCCGGTCGCCCAACGGCAGCCAGACGAAGTTCGACTGGCTGGCCGGGACCTCCAGGGACAGCTTGCGCAGGGCCTCGGTGACCCGTTCCCGCTCGCCGACCACGATCGCGCAGCGACGGCGTACCTCCTCCTCGGCGTCCAGCGCGGCCAGCGCCGCCGCCTGGGCGACCAGGCTGGTGGAGAACGGCGTGACCACCTTGCGGACGGCGGCGGCCACGTCCGGTTGCCCGGCCAGGAAGCCGACCCGCAGGCCGGCCAGGCCCCACGCCTTGGACAGCGTCCGCAGCACCACCACGTTCGGCCGGTCGCCGTAGGTCTCCAGGGCGTCCGGCACCTGCTCGTCGGTGACGAACTCCCGGTACGCCTCGTCCAGCACCACCAGCACGTCGGACGGCACGTCGTCGAGGAACCGGTCCAGTTCGGCCCGGCGCACCGCGGTGCCGGTCGGGTTGTTCGGGTTGCAGACGATCACCACCCGGGTCCGGTCGGTGACCGCGGCCGCCATCGCCGGCAGGTCGTGACCGTGGCCGGGGGTGTTCGGGACGCGGACGCTGGTCGCTGCGGCGCCGGCCGAGATGATCGGGTACGCCTCGAACGAGCGCCACGCGTAGACGATCTCGTCGCCGGGCAGGCAGGTGGCCTTCACCAGGTGCTCGGCCAGCGCCACCGAGCCACAGCCGGTGACCAGGCGGTCCGCGCTCACGCCGTACCGCCGGGCCAGCTTGTCCCGCAGTTCCAGCACGCCCATGTCCGGGTACCGGTGGGCGGCGGTCATCGCCCGGGCCACCGCCTCCGGCACGCCGGGCAGCGGGCCGAACGGCACTTCGTTGCTGGCGAGCTTGATCGCCTCGGCGATGCCGAGCTCGCGAACCAGGTCGGCGACGTTGCGCCCGGGCACATAGGCGGGCAGGGCGTCCAGGTCGGCGCGGGTCAGCCGGGTCATTTCTCTCCCTCGGATGGAGTGCCGCCGCCGGCGGCAGGGGCGGGGGCTCGGTAGCCGGGCGGCAGGGCGACCACCACGGTCCGGGCGGACCGGTCGTGCAGTGCCTGCCGGAGTTTCTGGTCGAACAGCGGCGAGATCGAGTCGATGATCTGCATCAGCAGGCCGAAGCCCCAGCAGCCCCACAACGGCGTCCACATGCCGAGCCGGCCCCACCGGCGGAACGCCCGGCCGAAGCCCAGCCGCTCGGTGCTCTCCACGCCGACCACCTTGATCCGCATGACCCGCTTGCCCGGCGTCTGGCCGCTGTTGCCCAGACTGGGCACCTCGTACGCCAGCCACAGCGCGGTCGCCACCAACAACATGGTCAGCACCAGGTACTGCGAGCGGGGCGTGGGCTGGGCGGGAGCCAGCGGATCCTCCAGCACGGCCCGCAGCACCGGCTCCATCTCCAGCCACCACTGGTACCCCAGATAGCCGTTCACCAGGACGTTGAGCAGCAGCACGGCGACGAAGTCGATGAGCCGGGCGACGAACCGGGCGCCCATGCCGGCCAGCGCCAAGCCGTGCGGCCGGGCCTGCAGGGTGAATCCGGGCGGCGGGTGCCAGCCCGGCGGTGGGGTCCAGCCCGGCGGCGGTGGCGGCCAGCCGGGCGGGGCGGTCCAGACCTGTTGCGGGGTCTCCGGCGCCGGCGCGGCCGGGGTGGTCGGCTGCCGCGGTACGAGGACCGGATCCTCGGCGGGCGGCGGTCCGACCGGCGGAGTCGCGTCAACCGGGATGGCCTTGCCGACCCAGCCCTCACCGTCCCAGTAGCGCTGGGTGGCGGTGTCGGCCGGATCCGGGTACCAACCGGCGGGCAGCGAACTCATGCCGCAACCTCTATCACGACAGGCTGAGCGGGCCCGCCCCTGCCCAGCGACGGCGCCGGAGAAAGATTCACCGCATCAGTGTCACAGATTGCCGCGCAACTCCTGCTCCCGCTCGATCGCCTCGAACAGCGCCTTGAAGTTGCCCTTGCCGAAGCCCAGCGAGCCGTGCCGCTCGATCAGCTCGAAGAACACGGTCGGCCGGTCCTGCACCGGCTTGGTGAAGATCTGCAGCAGGTAGCCGTCCTCGTCCCGGTCGACCAGGATCCGGCGCTTCTTCAGCTCCTCGATCGGCGCCCGCACCTCACCGATGCGGCCGCGCAATGACGGGTCGTCGTAGTACGAGTCCGGGGTGTCCAGGAACTCCACGCCGGCCGCGCGCATCGCGTCCACCGTGGTGATGATGTCGTTGGTCGCCACCGCGACGTGCTGCGCACCCGGTCCGCCGTAGAACTCCAGGTACTCGTCGATCTGTGACTTGCGCCGGGACACGGCCGGCTCGTTGAGCGGGAACTTGACCTTGCGGGTGCCGTCCGCGACGACCTTCGACATCAGCGCCGAGTAGTCGGTGGCGATGTCGTCGCCGATGAATTCGGCCATGTTGGTGAAGCCCATGACCCGGCGGTAGAACTCCACCCACTCGTCCATCTTGCCCAGCTGGACGTTGCCGACGACGTGGTCGACCGCCTGGAAGTAGCGCTTCGCCGGCGGGGCGACGATCGGCGCCCGGGTGACGAAGCCGGGCAGGAACGGCCCGTCGTACCGGGACCGGTCGACCAGCGAGTGGATGGTGTCGCCGTACGCGGCGATGGCCGCGACCCGGACCGTGCCGTGCTCGTCGCTGACGTCATGCGGCTCGGTCACCGGCCGGGCGCCGGCCGACACCGCGTGGGCGAAGGCCTTGTCCACGTCCGGCACGGCCAGCGCGATGTCGGAGATGCCGTCGCTGTGCTTGGCGACGTGGTCGGAACCGGGTGCGCCGGCGTGCACCGCACCGGTGATCAGGAACCGGGCCGCGCCGCTGACCAGCACGTACTCGGCGTGGTCGCGGTAGCCCTGCTCGGGGCCGCGGTAGGCGACGCACTTCATGCCGAACGCCGTCGAATAGTAATGGGCCGCCTGCTTGGCGTTGCCCACGAGGAACTGCAGGTAGTCGACGCCCTTGACCGGAAAGACGTCGGTGGTCTCGGTCATGTGTTCCATGGTCTGCGTCATGGTGAAAGGTTGTCGCACGTCACACCATTGAGCAATAGTTACCTCGTCACCTGGTCAGTCTGCGCAATCGGTACGGTTAAGGATCTGTATGCTTGTACAGGATGTTCAGCTCGACGCGCTCGACGTTCGGCTGCTCGAGCTGCTCGACGCGGAACCGCGGATCGGCGTGCTCGAGCTGTCCCGGCGGCTCGCCGTGGCCCGCGGCACGGTCCAGGCCCGGCTGGACAAGCTGACCGCCCGCGGCGCGATCCGCGGCTTCGGCCCGGACGTCGCGCCCGACGTGATCGGCTTCGGCGTGACCAGTTTCGTCACCCTGGAGATCAGCCAGCGGTACGGGCACACGGCGGTGGGCCGGCATCTGGCCGACATCCCGGAGGTCCTGGAGGCGCACACCATCACCGGCAGCGGTGACGTGCTGTGCCGGATCGTCGCCCGGTCCAATGCGGACCTGCAGCGGGTGATCGACCAGATCGTCGGATACGACGGGATCGTCCGGGCGTCGACGATCATCGCGCTGGCCGAGCTGATCCCGTACCGCGTGCTGCCGTTGGTGGCCGCGGCGGCAAAGCCCGCATAAACCATCGACACGGGCGTATTACGCCTACCGCTTGGATCGGATCCGTCTCGTTAGCGTGTCAGCGTGGCCGGCGGCGGTGGAACACCCAGGGGATACACGGCGATCTTCGTGATCGCCGGCCTGGTCATCCTGGCGGCCACCAACGTGTTCAACCCGTGGCCCAAGGTGTGGACGTGGGTGACCGCCAGCGCGCCGATCGCCGAGGGGTCGGCGCAGTGGCAGGTCAAGCTCAGCGGCACGCCGGAGAGCGTCGCGATGGCCGGCGACGCGGTGATCGTCGAATACCGCACCCGGGTGGAGTCGTACGGGCTGGGCGCCGGCGTGCAGCTCTGGCAGTCCGACGACGACTGGGCCTCGATGGCCGGCACCGGCTCGGACGCCGTGGTGGTCACCGGCAAGCTGCTCACCAAGGGCTACCGGGTGCGCGATCCACGCAGCGGGCAGGTCCGGCGCAGCGACGGCACGGCGACCGCGGTGTGGACGTACGCCGATGCGATCGTCGACCTGAGTTGCGTCAAGGGCGGCGAGTGCGCGCTGCGCGCCTGGGATCCGCGTGGCGGCCGTCCGTTGTGGACGGTGAGTACCGGCAGCATCGGGTTCGTGCTCGACGCAGCCAACCCGGACCTGCCGGACACCCAGCCGCTCACCTCGCCGCAGGCGGACGATCAGGTGGCCGGGCGGCCGTACCTGCCGGCGCTGATCGGCCTGCCGGACGACAACCGGGTGCGCATCGTGGACACCGCGGCCGGGCGCGTGGTGCAGACCACCACACCCGGCCCGGACCAGCGCGTCGCGGTGATCGGCGGCCGGGTGCTCACAGTCACCGGCGAATCCGCGGACGGCACCTGTTACTACCGCGTGGTGGCCGCGGACCCGCCGTCCAGCGAGGTGTGGAGCCGGGACGGCCTGAACCTGCGGACGGCGGACAACGGGTCGTCCTGCAAGCAGGACCGCGACCCGGCCGGCGGCGTGGACGTGGTGCTCGGCGTTGATCCGGTGGGCCGCGAGGAACTGATCGCCGCGCACGACGGGCGGCGGCTCTGGTACGGCGAGAAGAACCAGGACGTGGTCGCGGTCAACGACGGGTACGCGGTGATCCGCAGCGCCGACCGGCGGACGTTCAGCGGGCGCTCGTTCACCGGCGGCGGCGCGGACTGGCGGCGGTCGGTCAACGCCGGCGCCACGGCGGCGCTCACGCCGTACGCGGCGATCATCGCGAACACGTCGCCGCGGCGGATCGTCGCGGTGTCGCCGGCCAGCGGACGGGTGCTCGCGGAGGCGCGTACCGAGGCGAAGGTGTTCGCCACCGGGCCCGCCGGGCTCATCGCCGTGGATGGCCGGGACATGGCCTACCTGCCGTTTCGGTGATCGTCAGAGCTTGGCTTAGAGTTGCCGCTCATGAGCAGAGCCGCCGCCTTCGCTTATTCGCCGCTGCTGCCCATCGGCGACGACCTGACCGAGTACCGCCTGGTCAGCGACGAGGGCGTGGACGTGGTGAACGGGCCCGGCGGCCGGCGGTTCCTGACCGTCGAGCCGAGCGTGCTGACCCAGCTCACCGCCGAGGCCATGCACGACATCGCGCACTTCCTGCGCCCGGCCCACCTGGCCCAGCTGCGCGGCATCATCGACGACCCGAAGGCGTCGCCGAACGACCGGTTCGTCGCGATGGACCTGCTGCGCAACGCCAACATCGCGGCCGGCGGCGTGCTGCCGATGTGCCAGGACACCGGCACCGCGATCGTGATGGGCAAGCGCGGCCGGCACGTGCTCACCGACGGGCTCGACGAGCAGGCCATCGCCCAGGGCGTGTACCAGGCGTACACCCGGCTGAACCTGCGCTACTCGCAGCTCGCCCCGCTGACCATGTGGGACGAGAAGAACACCGGCACCAACCTGCCGGCCCAGATCGAGCTGTATGCCGAGGACCCGGGCGGGCAGCCGGACGCTTACAAGTTCCTGTTCATGGCCAAGGGCGGCGGGTCGGCCAACAAGTCGTACGTCTATCAGGAGACCAAGGCGCTGCTGAACCCGGCGCGGATGATGCAGTTCCTGGACGAGAAGCTGCGGCTGATCGGCACGTCCGCCTGCCCGCCGTACCACCTGGCGATCGTGATCGGCGGCACCAGCGCCGAGTACGCGCTGAAGACCGCCAAGCTGGCCAGCGCCAAGTACCTGGACAACCTGCCCCGGCAGGGCACCATCGCGGCGCACGGCTTCCGCGACGTGGAGCTGGAGGCCGCGGTGCTGGAGCTGACCCGGGACTTCGGCATCGGCGCGCAGTTCGGCGGCCGGTACTTCTGCCACGACGTACGGGTGATCCGGCTGCCCCGGCACGGCGCCTCCTGCCCGGTGGCGATCGCGGTCTCCTGCTCCGCCGACCGGCAGGCGGTCGCCAAGATCACCCCGTCCGGCGTGTGGCTGGAGCGGCTGGAGACCGACCCGGCCCGGTTCCTGCCCGAGGTGGCCCTCGGCGAGGAACCCGCCGTGCAGATCGACCTCAACCGGCCGATGGACGAGATCCGCGCCGAGCTGTCGAAGTACCCGGTGAAGACCCGGCTGTCGCTGACCGGCCCGCTGGTGGTGGCTCGGGACATCGCACACGCCAAGATCGCCGAGCGGCTGGACGCGGGCGAGCCGCTGCCGGCGTACCTGCGCGACCACGCGGTCTACTACGCCGGACCGGCGAAGACCCCGGAGGGGTACGCCTCCGGCTCGTTCGGCCCCACCACGGCCGGCCGGATGGACGCGTACGTGGAGCGGTTCCAGGCCGCCGGTGGCTCCCTGGTGATGCTCGCCAAGGGCAACCGGTCCGGCCAGGTGACCCGCGCCTGCCAGGCCTACGGCGGCTTCTACCTGGGCTCGATCGGCGGCCCGGCGGCACGGCTGGCCCAGGACTGCATCCGGCACGTCGAGGTGCTCGAGTATCCGGAGCTCGGCATGGAGGCGGTCTGGCGGATCGAGGTGGCGGACTTCCCGGCCTTCATCGTCGTCGACGACAAGGGCAACGACTTCTTCGCCGAGGTCATCAAGCCGATGCTGACCATCGGCCGCCGCTGACCGGCCGCCCGCTCAGATCGCGGCGAGCATGACCGAGTCGGGAAAGCTCACCGCCACATAGCCGTCGGTCACCTGCCACCGCTCGGCGCGCCCGTCCACGCCCAGCGGAATCCGCAGCCGCGCCTCCCCAGTCGCCGGCTCCAGGCCCATCAGGTCGTTGGCAGGGGTGAGCACGTACACCGCCGTCCGCGTCGACCCCAGGACGGTTCCGGCCGGCCCGCGCCACATCTCGTGGCCGGTGAGCGCCGACCGGGCCACCACCCCATCAGCAGTGGGGATCAGCGCCAGGTCCAGCACCGCCGTGCTGCCCGGCTGGTCGAGCCCGCGCGCCCGCCGCGGATCCGGGCCGGTGGTCTGCCAGCCCTCGCCGGCGGTGTCCCGGACGCCACGGCAGCCGGACGCCGCCACGTCGCAGCCGAGCGGTGTCAGCGGCCCGGCCGGCCAGCCCGGCACGACCGCACCGTCGGCCGCGTCGTACACCACGTCGCCGCACACCACGCGCCCGCCCGCGGTGGCGAAGCCGGAGCCCGGGCAGTCGCCGGCCCAGCGGACGGCGCCGGTGGCCGAGTTCAGGGCCCGCACCCGGCGGTCCGCCGCGACCAGCACCGTCGCGCCGGACACGGCCAGGCCGGGCGGTGCCCACACGGCCGTCGCGCCGTCGGTGAAGCCGCCCGCCGGCGGCCCGTCCACCCGCCAGGCGATCCGGCCGGTGCGCCCGTCGACCGCGACGATCTGCCCGTCGGACCAGCGGCTGACCACCGTCGACCCGGCCGCCACCACCCCGGCCAGCCGCTGCGGCCAGCGTCTGAACGACCACCGCGGCGGGTACTGCGCCTTGCCGTCCACCGGCGCGTCCGCCTTGATCTGGCGGGTCAGCCCGTACACCCGGAACCGGCCGTCGACGATCAGCGGCGCCCCGGCCAGCTCGCCGACCACGCCGGGGGCGCGGCGCACCGCGGCCGGATAGGGATCGGTGGCCGGCGCGAGCACCTCGGCCGGCGCCAGCACCCGCCAGACCACCAACCCGGCCGCCAGCACCAGGACCAGGGCGAGCACGGATCGCACGAACACCCGGGTCACCGGGCGAGACTACCGAAGCGCTATGCGGCGGCGGCCAGGTCGTCCAGGTCGCGGCGCAGGGCCCCTTCGACGGTACGGGCGGCCAGCCCGCCGAAGACGAACGCCAGGAAGCGGCCGGCCGGCGCGGTCGGCGTCCCGTCCTGGACCACGGTGACCATCGTGCCGCCGCGGTGCCGCCCCTCCAGCACCGGCACGAACGTGTAAGTCATCCGGTAGTCGGCGCCGATGCCCGGCGACTCGACCACGAACTTCTCCGGGACCACGCATTCGCGTACCCGGAACTCCTCGGTGATCTGGGCCCCGTCGGCCATCGTGCGGGTCTCGCGCCACACCGTGCCCCGGCCGAACGGCCCCGGCGTCATCAGCTCGACCTCGGTGACCGTGGACAGCCACTCGCAGCGGCTGCGCAGGTCGGTGAACACCCGCCAGACCTCCGCGACCGGCGCTTCCACCAGTCGAGTCACCGCAACCGTCGACATGGCGCGACCTCCCGTCCAACCACCTCGCCACCGCCCCTGGACCGGACTGAAGGCTCGTCGTACACCGTAAGGGTTATTGCCGACGCCGAACAGTAATTAGCCGACCACAGTTCCCCGGACCTCACCCAGCGCGACCGTCCCGCCGCGGGCGCCCGGCGCGCTGCCACGGATCGTCACCGTGTCGCCGTCGGCGAGGTACCCGCGGGTGGAGCCGTCGGCCAGCTTCACCGGTTCGGTGCCGTTGACGGTGAGTTCGAGGAAACAGCCGGCCTGGTCGCGCTCCGGCCCGGACACGGTGCCCGAGGCGTACAGATCGCCGGTGCGCACCGAGGCGCCGTTCACGGTCAGGTGGGCGAGCTGCTGGGCCGCTGTCCAGTACATCTCGCGGAACGGCGGCCGGCTCACCACGGTGTCGTTCCACTCCACGCTGAGCCGCAGGTCGTACCCGTGGCCGGCGGGTCGCAGGTAGTCGTGCGGGACCGGGTCCTGCACCGGCGCCGGCCGGGTGGCCAGGGCGGCCAGCGGCACCACCCACGGCGAGATCGAGGTGGCGAACGACTTGGCCAGGAACGGGCCGAGCGGCCGGTACTCCCAGGCCTGGATGTCGCGGGCCGACCAGTCGTTGACCAGCACCACCCCGAACACGTGCCGGTCGAAGTCGGCGGTGCCGATCCGGGCGCCGGGCACGCCGACGACGAAGCCGACCTCCGCCTCGATGTCCAGCCGTCGCGTCGGCCCGAACACGCCCTCGCCGAGCTGCCCCCGCGGCCGGACGATCGGCGTGCCGGAGACCACCACCGTGGCCGACCGCCCGTGGTATCCGATCGGCAGGTGCCGCCAGTTCGGCGGCAGGGCCGGCTGCCCGGGCCGCAGGATCCGGCCGACCCGGGTGGCGTGGTGCTCGGAGGAGTAGAAGTCGGTGTAGTCGGCCACCTCGAACGGCAGATGCAGGTCGACGTCGGCGAGCGGGATGCGCCGGTCCAGGTGCCGGTGGACGACCGAGCGCCAGTACGTCCACTGTGGTGACCCCTGCGCCATCAGCGCGTTCAGGCTCGGTTGCCGAAAGATGTCGTCCACATCGGACAGGTCGACGACGGTGTCGTCCAGGCGTACACCGATCCGCCGCACGCCGTCGGCCAGGCTGAAGACGCCGTACGGCAGATTGTCGGGGCCGTAGCCGGTCATTCGTACCCGCCGTTGATCAGGCCGAGCCGGATCAGCTCGGTCAGGGGTTCCATCACGCTCACCGTCCCGGCGCCGTGCCACAGCGGCCGGGGCCCGTCCCGGTGCGCCCGGGCCGGTTCGATCAGCGGCACCGGATGGGTCGCGGCGAGCACCTCGGCCACGTCGGCCACCTCGCCGCCCTCGCCCGCGACCAGGCAGCCGACCAGCACGTTGAGGAAGCCATGGTGGGTGAACCCGGTCTCCGGGTCGGTATGCCGCAGCGCGTGCCGCAGCCCCGCGGCCAGCCGGAACGGTACCGCCCGGTCGCGGCAGGCGCAGATCACCGCGGCCAGTTCAACCGGGGTGGGGAACAGCTCGGCGGCAAGCCCGCCGACCCGGAACTTCGGCGCGAACGGCAACCCGCCGGCCCGGATCTCGGCGACCGTGTCCAGGGCGGCGAGCAGGCCCCAGCTGAGCGGGATCTCGGCGTACACCGGCAGGTCGGCCACCTCGCCGGCGAACCGCCGGAGCTCGCTCAGGCCGGGTTGCGGGTCCTCGCCGCGGCGGGCCACCGCCGCCTCCACCTGACGCACCACGGCGCCGGCCGACCGCAGCTTGGCCAGCGACGCCGGCAGCGTGGCCAGCGCCGCGTCGTTGATCAGGCCGACCGGCAGCGCGGGCCAGGACCGCTCGAGGCCGACCAGCGACGCCGGGACCAGGAACCCGCCGAGCAGGTCGGCGTACCAGGCGCGCCGGTGCTCCCGGAAGGCGGCCAGCGCGTCGGTAACGCCGGCCACGCTGGGCGGCAACACGGACGCGTCGTCCACCAGGCCGGCATAGAGCGGAGGCACCAGCGTTGACACGAAACCGAACCTAATGGACGCTGCGAAGGGGGGACAACAGCGCCCGCTATGCCGGTTTTTCGAGTATTGATCGGTGGGGAGGCAACGATGCCGTACTACCGCAGCGTCGGTGACGTGCCGCGCAAGCGCCACACGCAGTTCCGCAAGCCGGACGGTGGCCTGTACGCCGAGGAGTTGATGGGCCAGGAGGGTTTCTCGTCCGACTCCTCGCTGCTCTATCACCGGAATCCACCGACCGCGATCGTCTCCGCCGAGCCGTTCGAGCCGCCGGCCACCCGGCAGGTCCCGAACCATC
>Ga0307416_100002349_pt1 | contig 10822 bp, 7 predicted proteins | sample DK1Cmetagenome_2_FD_203821 | JGI IMG/M metagenome (GOLD analysis project Ga0307416, IMG submission 203821) | Maize rhizosphere microbial communities from greenhouse at UC Davis, California, United States - DK15-C-3 | ecosystem: Host-associated > Plants > Roots > Rhizosphere > Soil | place: USA...
GCGGACGCACCAGCCGTCCCAGAAAGCGATCCAGAGGCAGCCCTCAGCATCGACGGTCATACCGTCCGGGAATCCGTCATCGCCGTCAAAGCGGGCGAATTCGCGCCGGTTCGATGCGTTGCCGGCGTCATCGATATCGGATGCGTAGGTGACCTGCCGGGCGCTGTCGTTGTGGTACAGGACGCGCCCATCGGGGCTAAAGGCTGGCCCGTTGGCGACGATGTAATCGCGGTCGACCGTCGCCAACGAATGATCCGGGTCAAGCCGGTAAAGCGCTCCGGATGTCTCGCGGATGCCCTCGTCCATCGTTCCCGCCCAGAAGCGACCGGCCCGGTCGACCTTGCCGTCATTGAAGCGGTTTCTCGGCCGCTCGGCTTCCGGATCGGCGATAATCTCGAAGCGGTCGGCATCGAGGTCAACCAGTGCCAGGCCGGCGTCCGTTCCCGCGACAAACCCGCCGCCGGCGCGCGGCGCGAGCGAACCGACCCGCACCGGCGTGGCCCATTCGCGTCGCTCAGTGCCGGCCAAACGGAAGATTTTGCACCCCTTGATGTCAACCCAATACAGCGCCGCCTCGCGCTCGACCCAGAGCGGGCCTTCGCCAAGCACTGCTCTCACATCGGCGACACATTCGACTTGCGGCTGGTCAGGCATGGCGATGGTCGATAGTCCGGCGCCACGGAAAAGAAAGGGCGAACGGGCGTTGGCAGCGGACATGGGCTGGGCCGAGACCTTCATCGCCGTCGACTGGGGCACGACCAACCGCCGTGCCTGGCGGATAGCCGGCGGCACTGTCGAACAGGAGTTCGAGGACGGCCGCGGCGTGCTGTCCGTCGCCAAACCGGATTTCCCTGCGGCCGTGGCCGAAGTCCGCGAGCGGCTGGGCGATCATCCCATGCTGATGGCCGGCATGATCGGATCCACCCGCGGCTGGGTTGAGGCTGCTTACGTGCCCTGCCCCGCTGGCCTCGACGAAGTTGCCGCGGCGCTGACGTGGGCCGAGCCCGCGCGGACGGCCATCGTGCCGGGGCTTTCGAACCGGGACCCTCCCGACGTCATGCGCGGCGAGGAAGTGCAGATCCTTGGCGCGGTCGCCGCCGGCCTGATCCCCGCCAATTGCATCGTCTGCCATCCCGGCACGCACAACAAATGGGCGGTCGTGGCAGATGGGAAGCTAGCCCGCTTTCGCACAGTGATGACCGGCGAGATGTTCAGCCTGCTCAAGGAGCACAGCATCCTGTCGGACCTGCTGACCGACGACATGGGGATCGACGAGGCCTTCCGCGCCGGAGTCTCACAAGGCGTGGGCGGCCGCGCACTCACCGCCGAGCTGTTCTCAGTCCGCGCCGGCGTGTTGCTCGGCCGGCGCCGCAAGGAAGATGCGACCGATTTCACCAGCGGTCTGCTCATCGGCACCGATGTCGCCGCGAGTCTCGGCGAGGCCGGCGACGGCGAGGTTTTCGTCATGGGGCGTCCCGATCTCACCCGGCTCTATGCCGCCGCGATCGCCATCGCCGGGAGAGAGGCCAGCGAGATCGACGGCGAAGCGGCTTTCCTTGCCGGCATCAAGGCCATAGCAGGACAAACGTGATGCACGCCTTTTTCCAGCCTCGTTTCGCGGCCTGCCCGCTGGTCGCCATCATCCGCGGCGTGACGCCGGACGAAGCCGAGGCGGTCGGCGACGCGATCTTCGAGGCCGGGATTCGCATCATCGAAGTGCCGCTGAACTCGCCCGAGCCGCTGAAGAGCATCGAGTTGCTGGCCAGGCGCCTCGGCGACCGCGCCCTGATCGGAGCCGGTACGGTGCTGGACGAGCGGCAGGTTGACGAAGTGAAGTCGGCGGGCGGCCAGCTGATCGTCTCGCCCAACACCAACCCGGGTGTGATCGCCGCCGCGGCCGCCGCCGGCCTGGTGTCCTGCCCGGGCTATTTCACGCCGTCGGAAGCCTTTGCCGCCATCGCGGCCGGCGCCCATGCGCTGAAGCTGTTCCCGGCGGAGGCGGCGACGCCGGCCGTCGTCAAGGCGCAGCGGGCTGTGCTGCCGCGCGACGTGCCGCTCCTGGTCGTCGGCGGCGTCAAGCCGGACATGATGACGCGCTGGCTGGATGCGGGCGCCGACGGCTTCGGGCTCGGCTCCGGCCTGTTCAGGCCCGGCAACAGTCCAACCGAAGTGCTCGCCAACGCCCGCAACTATGTGAACGCCTTGCCGCGATGAAGCCGATCGGCATTGCCATCATCGGCTTTGGCAAGATCGCCGCCGACCAGCACGTGCCCGCGATCGAGGCGAACGAACGATTCAAGCTGCTGGCGACCTCCAGCCGCTCCGGCCAGGGCGTTGCACGAGTTTTTGCCGACTGGCGCGAGCTGCTGCGCGAGGTCGAGGGGCTTGAGGCTGTCGCGATCACCACCCCACCCGGCCCGCGCATGGAGATCGCCGCGGAATGCGCGCGCGCCGGCTTGCACGTGTTGCTCGAAAAGCCGCCTACCGCGACATTGAGCGAAGCTGAGGCGCTGGGCCGCATCAATCCCGATGTGACCATGTTCGCGACCTGGCACGCGCGCCATAATCCCGCCGTGCTCGCCGCCGCCGATTTGCTGGCCGGCAAGAGTATCGCTGGGATGCGCATCACCTGGCATGAGGACGTCGAGAAATGGCACCCCGGCCAGCAGTGGATCTGGCAGCCGGGCGGATTCGGCGTCTTCGACCCAGGCATCAACGCCTTCTCGATCGCCACCGCCGTCTTTCCCGGGCCTCTGTTTGTCAAATCGGCCGAGCTGACCTTCCTTGAAGATGCCCAGACGCCGATCGCCGTCGATGCGGAACTCTCGAGCACGGCCGCCGCCGGGCGACTCAGCTGCAGCCTCGACTGGCGACGGACCGAGGGCGAGGAATGGACGATTGCGATCGAAACCAGCGATGAACTCGAGCTCCAACTTGAGCGCGGCGGCGCCGACCTTCGCGTCAACGGCGAGCTTCAGTCCTGCGAGGGCATGGGCGAGTATCCGTCAATCTATGCGCGGTTCCTCGACCTGATCGACAATCGCCGCAGCGACATGGACCTGTCGCCGCTGCGCCTGGTCGCCGATTGCCTGCTGGTCGGAGGGGCGACTCGCGCGTGACGAAGAGCTGGACCTTCGCCATCGATCGCGGAGGGACGTTCACGGACATCGTCGCTTTTTCGTCCGACGGCGCCGTCAGGGTGGACAAATTGCTATCGGAGAGCCCCGGCCGCTATGCCGATGCCGCATTGGAAGGCATTGCCCGCATTCTCGCCGCTGAAGGCGGGACTCTGGAAGAAGTGCGGATGGGGACGACCGTCGCCACCAACGCGCTCCTGGAGCGCAAGGGCGAGCGGCTGGCGCTCGCGATTACCGGCGGCTTCGGCGACGCGCTGCGCATCGGCTACCAGGCCCGCCCGGAGATCTTCGCCCGCAATATCGTCCTGCCGTCGATGCTCTATGAGAGTGTGGTCGAGATCGACGAGCGGATCGGCGCCGACGGCGCAGTGATCCGCCCGCTCGACGAGGTGCGCGCCCGTGCCGATTTGCAGATCCTGCGCGCCCAGGGGATCGATGCGCTTGCCATCGTGCTGATGCACGGCTGGCGCTTCACGAGCCATGAGGCGCGCCTTGCCGCCATCGCCCGCGAGCTCGGTTTCGGCCAGGTGTCGGTCAGCCACGAAGTGGCGCCGCTGATCAAGCTCATCGGGCGCGGCGACACTACGGTGGCCGACGCCTATCTGTCACCAGTCTTGCGCCGCTACGTCGACACTGTCGCCGCCGGCATGGCCCCCGGCGCCAAGCTCAATTTCATGCAGTCCAACGGCGGACTCACGGATGCGTGGAGCTTCCGCGGCAAGGACGCCATACTCTCTGGCCCGGCAGGCGGAGTCGTCGGCATGGTCGCCGCCAGCGCGCCGCATGAGGCGCACCATTTGATCGGCTTCGACATGGGCGGCACCTCCACGGATGTCTCGCACTATGCCGGCCATTTCGAGCTCGGTGACGAGAACCTGGTCGCCGGGGTGCGCATCCGCGCGCCGATGATGCAGATTCACACGATCGCCGCCGGCGGCGGCTCGATTTGCCGTTTCGACGGCATGCGCTTCCGAGTTGGGCCGGAATCGGCCGGCGCTCGGCCGGGACCGGCCTGCTATCGCGCGGGCGGCCCACTCACCGTCACCGATTGCAACCTGTTCCTCGGCCGCATCAGCGCGGAGCATTTTCCCGCCGTCTTCGGACCGGATGCCGACCAGCCGCTCGATCCACACGCATCGCGGACGCGGTTGCAAGAAATCGCAGACACGCTCGGCGGCGCGAAAGGCCTTAAGGAAATCGCCGAAGGCTTCCTCGAGATCGCGGTCGACAACATGGCCGCCGCCATCCGCAAGATCTCCATCGCCCGCGGTCATGACGTCACCCGCTATACGCTCGCCTGCTTTGGCGGTGCCGGCGGCCAGCATGCCTGCGGGGTCGCTGACGCGCTCGGCATGGAGCGCATCCTCATCCATCCGTTTGCCGGAGTCCTGTCCGCCTACGGCATCGGCCTTGCCGAGGTGAAGGCCATCCGAGACGCTAGTTGGCTGAGGCCCCTGGGCGAGGATTATTCAGTCGGCCTCGAAGCGCTGGAGCAGGTGGCGCGCCAGGACCTGACCGACCAGGGAGTCGAGGAGTCCGCGATTGCCTTCCGCCGGCGCGCCCGCCTGCGCGCCCCGGGCAGCGACACAACCATCACGATCGACATCGGCCCGGCCGACGCCATGCGCGCGGCCTTCGAAACCTTGCACCGCAAGCGCTTCGGCTATGTCGAGGACGACATGCCGGTGGTCGAGAGCCTGTCGGTCGAGGCCGTGGCCAGGACCGACATGGCCTTCTTCGCCTCTTCACCGCCAGGCGCCGGCGCATTGGCGATTCGGGCCGGAAGCTGGATGGCCTACGGCCGCGACGAACTTGCGGACGGCCAGGCCATCGAGGGCCCGGCGCTGGTCTTGGAAGCCTCGTCGACCACCGTCGTCGAGGCCGGCTGGCGAGCTCGGCGGGCTGCGGACGGGACGCTGATCCTGACCCGCGCCGTCCCGCTCGACCGCCAGCGGGCCGTCGGGACCGACGCCGACCCGGTGCGGCTGGAAATCTTCAACAACCTCTTCATGGCCATCGCCGAGGAGATGGGCGTGGCGCTGCAATCGACCGCGACCAGCGTCAACATCAAGGAACGGCTCGACTTCTCTTGTGCCATTTTCGATGCGGCCGGGGCGCTGATCGCCAATGCGCCGCATATTCCCGTGCACCTCGGCTCGATGGGCGAAAGCATCCGCACAATCATCGACACGCGCGGGGACAAGCGAGACGGGCGCGGCATCCGCCGAGGCGATGCCTATGTGCTTAACGACCCCTATCGCGGCGGCACGCATTTGCCCGACATCACCGTCATCGTCCCGGTCTTCTACGCCAACGACGCCGAGCCATCCGCCTTTGTCGCGGCGCGCGGCCACCATGCCGACATCGGTGGCATCGCGCCCGGCTCGATGCCGCCCGACAGCAAGACGATCGCCGACGAGGGAGTCCTGATCGACAACCAGCTGCTGGTCGATCAGGGCCATTTCCGCGAGGCCGATATGCGGGCACTGCTAGCCGCCGGTGCCCACCCTGCCCGCAACCCGGATCGCAACATTTCCGATCTGAAGGCGCAGCTCGCCGCCTGCATTCGCGGCGCCGAGGCGCTGGCCGAGACTGCGCGTGATTACGGCGCCGACGTCGTCGCGGCATACATGGACCATGTGCTGGCCAATGCCGAGGAGTCGGTTCGCCGTCTGCTGGACCGGCTCGAGGATGGCGAGTTCGCTTATGATATGGACAATGGCGCCCGGGTCGCCGTGAAGATCAATATCGACAAGCAGGCCCGATCCGCGACCTTCGACTTCACCGGGACCAGCGCCCAGCTCCCGGACAATTTCAACGCGCCATATTCGATTGCCCGCGCCGCCTCGCTCTATGTCGTGCGCACCTTGATCGACGACGTCATCCCGATGAACGACGGCTGTTTGAGGCCAATCCGCCTGGTCGTGCCAGAAGGTTCGATGCTCAACCCCGCCTTCCCGGCCGCGGTCGTCGCCGGCAATGTCGAAACCAGCCAGGTCGTCACCGATACATTGTTCGCCGCCACCGGCCGCCTGGCGCCTTCGCAAGGGACGATGAACAATTTCACCTTCGGCAACCTGGCCCACCAATATTATGAGACCATCGCCGGTGGCGCCGGGGCCGGGCCGGACCATGACGGGGCGAGCGCGGTGCAAACGCATATGACCAACAGCCGGCTTACCGATCCCGAAATCCTCGAGACTCGCCTGCCCGTGCGCCTGGACGAGTTTTCGATCCGCCGCGGTTCCGGCGGCCAGGGAGCGCACCAAGGCGGCGACGGCGTCGTCCGCAAGATCACCTTTCTCGAACCGATGCGCGCCAACATCCTCTCCAACCGCCGCCGCGTTCCGCCAAGCGGCCTTGCCGGCGGCGGCGACGCCTTGCCCGGCCGCAATTGGGTGGAGCGCACCAACGGCTCGACCGAGATGCTGAGCGCGACTCAGTCCGCCGATCTCGGCCCAGGCGATTCCTTCATCATCGAGACACCCGGCGGCGGCGGCTTTGGGAGTGCGGCGGAATGATCAATTACTGGCCGCTGATCGGAATTCTGCTGGTCGTCATCGGCTTCGCGCTCAAATTCAACCCGATGCTGGTGGTGACGGTGTCGGCCATCGCCACCGGCCTGATCGCAGGAATGGATCCGCTCGAGGTCATCGGCACCTTCGGCAAGGCGTTCAACGACAACCGCATCATCGCCATCGTCTGGATCGTTCTGCCGGTCATCGGCCTGCTCGAGCGCTTCGGACTGCAGCAGCGGGCGGCGGCCGTCATTCGCAGCATGAAGAACGCGACCACCGGCCGGCTGCTGATCCTATACCTGATTTACCGCCAGATCACGGCCGCGATCGGCCTGCACTCGACCGCGGGGCACCCGCAAACGGTGCGGCCGCTGGTCGCGCCGATGGCGCTGGCCGCGGCCGAGAAGCAGCACGGCAAGCTGAGCGAGGACGAGGCAGAAACGGTGAAGGCCTATTCAGCTGCGACCGACAATGTCGGCCTGTTCTTCGGCGAGGACATCTTCTTCGCCATCGGCTCGATCGTGCTGATCCAACAGATCCTCGCGACCTACGGCTACAATTTGGCTCCTCTGGAGCTGGCGCTGTGGGCGATCCCGAGCGCAATTGCCGCCTTCCTGATTCACAGCGCCAGGCTGCTGATGTTCGACCGCAAGCTGGGGAGGCGTGAGCCATGATCACGCTTCACTGGCTCTACTTCGTGGCAGGCATGATGTTCGCCATGTTTGCGCTATTGAGTGCGCTTGATCGCGGCAATCCCAAGCGCTTCGGCAATGCCGCCTTCTGGGGGCTGATGGCGCTGAGCCTGCTCGGCGGCGACCTTATCGGCGATGTCGGCAACGGGCTGCTGGTCCTCGGCCTCGCCGGCCTCGCCGGTTTCGGCTTCATCGGCCGCAGCCATCCGCCGACCACCGGCGAGGAGGAGCGAGCGCGGTGGTCCGACCGGCTTGGCAACCGGCTATTCCTGCCGGCCTTGATCATCCCCGTCACCGCGCTGGTCGGCACTCTGCTCTACAATTACACGCCGCTCGGGGAAGCCGGCTGGATCGAGCCCAAACGCGAAACCTATGTGTTCCTCGGCCTTGGCGTCTTGCTGGCGCTCGCCGCCATCTTCGCCTGGCTCAGGCCTCCGGCCATCGCCCCGTTCCAGGAAGGCCGCCGGCTGATCGACGCCATCGGCTGGGCGGCGGTTCTGCCGCAGATGCTGGCGTCGCTCGGCGTGTTGTTCGCCGCCGCCGGAGTCGGTGACGCCATCGGTTCGCTGACCCAGATGGTCATCCCCGAAGGCAGCGTCTTCCTGACCGTCGCCGTTTTCGGGCTTGGCATGGCGGTCTTCACCATGGTCATGGGCAATGCCTTCGCGGCCTTTCCGGTGATGGCCGCGGCGATTGGCGTGCCGCTGCTGATCCAAGGCTATGGCGGCGACCCGGCCGTGGTTGGCGCCATCGGCATGCTGGCCGGCTTCTGCGGGACGCTGATGACGCCGATGGCGGCCAACTTCAACCTGGTTCCGGCAGCGCTGCTCGAGCTCAAGGATCAGTATGGCGTCATCCGCGCCCAGGTAGCGACGGCCCTGCCGCTGCTGGTCATCAACATCCTGCTCATCTACTGGCTGGCGTTCCGATGAAGCTCGATGCCGATACTGGCTCGCGTTTCGCGCGAATCGCGCTGAGCCACATCACGCGCGAATATCCGCACAAGCTCGATCATGTCCTGCAGGCTGACGAGGATGCGCTGCCGCCGCGCCTGCTGCACCCCATCTTCTTCGGCAGCTTCGACTGGCATAGCTGCGTGCATGGCTGGTGGAGCCTGCTGACCCTGCGGCGGCTGTTCCCGGCGAATGCGGAAGCCGCCGATATCGTGGCGCTCGCGGACCACAGCTTCACGCCGACAAAAGTCGCGGCCGAACTAGCCTATCTCGACCGGCCGTTGTCGGCGGGATTCGAGCGCCCCTACGGCTGGGGCTGGCTGCTCTACCTCCATCTTGAAGCCACCCGGCATGAAGACAAAAGCTGGGCAAGCCAGCTTGAACCGCTCGCCCGGGCCTTCGCCAGGCGATTCAAGGCCTACCTGCCCAAGCTCACCTACCCCATCCGCGTCGGCACGCATTTCAACACCGCGTTCGCGCTGATCCTTGCCCTCGAATGGGCCGAGCGATTTGACGAGGCCCTGGCCGCCGGCATCCGGAGTTGGGCCGTCGAGAAGTTCGCCGGTGACCGCGACTGCCAGGCGTGGGAACCAGGAGGCGACGAATTCCTGTCGCCGGCGTTGATCGAGGCTTTGTGCATGGCCCGCGTCCTGGCGGCCAGGGAGTTCGAGCCTTGGTTCGCGGCCTTCCTGCCGCGCCTGCCCTCGGGCGAGCCGCGGACACTTTTCGTCCCGGCCACCGTCAGCGACCGCAGTGACGGCAAGATCGCCCATCTCGACGGCCTCAACCTCAGCCGCGCCTGGTGCTGGCGTTCGCTCGCCGCGAAGCTGGAGGGCGACGCCATGCTGATGGTCCGGCGAGCAGCTGAGCAGCATCTCGATGTCGCTTTGCCGCACATCGCCGGCGACTATATGGGCGAGCACTGGCTGGTCAGCTTCGCGCTGCTCGTTTTGATTACGGAACCGAAACGCTGAGTTGTGGTTTCAACACTTGGGTAAGTTTTCAGGGGCACAATTAAAAAATTAGGCATATCAGGGCCCAAAGCTTTGCTATGACATGTTAATTCGGGACAGCCGGGGGGCTGTCCTCAACCCTGGGCGGGGGAGAGACGCTAGCGAAGGACTGATCGTGAACGCCCAACCCCCGCGTGAGTTTGTCGACCGGCGTCGGCTTGTATCTGCGTTGCGCGCGCTTCGCCGCGGCGACTTCACCGTACGCCTGCCCGAGGATTCGGACGAGGTCGACCAGGAGGTCGCAAACCTGTTCAACGAGGTCGTCGGCCTCAACCAGCAGATCACCCAGGAATTCGAGCGCCTCAGCCAGGTCGTCGGCAAGGAAGGCAAGATCGGCCAGCGCGCCCGCGTCCGCGGCGCCAGCGGCGGCTGGGAAACCAAGCTGCGCGCCATCAATGAGCTGATCGACGACATGGTGCAGCCGACCGCCGAGGTCGCGCGCGTTATCGGCGCGGTCGCCAAGGGCGACCTGTCGCAAAGCATGACGGTCGAGATCGAGGGCCGCCAGTTGAAGGGCGAGTTCCTGCGCATCGGCAAGATCGTCAACACTATGGTCGAGCAGCTTGCGTCCTTCGCCTCCGAGGTGACGCGCGTCGCCCGCGAGGTCGGCACCGAGGGCAAACTGGGCGGCCAGGCCAACGTCAAGGGCGTCGCCGGCACCTGGAAGGACCTGACCGACAACGTCAACGCCATGGCGACCAACCTCACCAGCCAGGTGCGCAACATCGCCGAGGTGACCACCGCTGTCGCCAGCGGCGATTTGTCGAAGAAGATCACCGTCGACGTGAAGGGCGAAATCCTCGAGCTCAAGAACACCATCAACACGATGGTCGATCAGTTGAACTCGTTCGCCTCCGAGGTGACCCGCGTTGCCCGCGAGGTGGGCACGGAAGGCAAGCTCGGCGGCCAGGCGCGGGTCGAAGGCGTCGGCGGCACCTGGAAGGACTTGACCGACAACGTCAACCTGATGGCCGCGAACCTGACCGGCCAGGTCCGCAACATCGCCGAGGTGACCACTGCCGTCGCTCGCGGCGACCTTTCCAAGAAGATCACGGTCGACGTGAAGGGCGAGATCCTTGAGCTCAAGGACACGATCAACGTCATGGTCGATCAGCTCAATGGCTTCGCGTCGGAAGTCACCCGCGTCGCCCGCGAGGTCGGCACGGAAGGCAAGCTCGGCGGTCAGGCGGCCGTGCCCGGAGTCGCCGGCACCTGGGCCGACCTCACCGACAATGTGAACCTGATGGCCGCCAATTTGACCGGCCAGGTGCGCAACATCGCCGAGGTGACGACGGCGGTGGCGCGCGGCGACTTGTCGAAGAAGATCACCGTCGACGTGAAGGGCGAGATCCTTGAGCTCAAGGACACGATCAACGTCATGGTCGACCAGCTCAACGGCTTCGCGTCCGAAGTGACCCGTGTCGCCCGCGAAGTGGGCTCGGAAGGCAAGCTCGGCGGCCAGGCGCAGGTCGAAGGCGTCGCCGGCACCTGGGCCGATCTGACCGACAG
>Ga0307416_100002350_pt1 | contig 10821 bp, 14 predicted proteins | sample DK1Cmetagenome_2_FD_203821 | JGI IMG/M metagenome (GOLD analysis project Ga0307416, IMG submission 203821) | Maize rhizosphere microbial communities from greenhouse at UC Davis, California, United States - DK15-C-3 | ecosystem: Host-associated > Plants > Roots > Rhizosphere > Soil | place...
CCACGCTCCTCTTAAGCCAAACCGGAAGACCCTGATGAGTCCGGCGGGCCGCAGAACTGACAGTAGCCACGAAGGCAATAAATATGGTGGAGCGAGCCCGCCGGACTCGATCATGCTTCCACTGGGTCATCAGGTGTTTGCTGCACCACTGACAGCTTCATCGGATTCGGGGTTCCTCCGCCTCACGTTTGGTGAAGTTGACGCCGAGGAGTTGAGAGTTCAGCGGCGGGTCGGTTCCACGGCCCCACGCCGCCGAGGCGCTCGGCGGTGATCCTGGTGACGTATCCGGGCGGCGGATCGGGGATCCCCCGGCGTACGACAGCACCTCGAAGGACACGGTGATGTTCCCGCGCTCGCCAATCGCGACCGGAATAGCCTCCCTGACTAGACGCCCATCAATCGTCAGCGGTTCTTCGGGGCCGCGGACGTGAGTCACCAGCGTGTGGAACCGGCGCTGGTGATTCATGTAGAAGCGATAGCCGCCTAGCCTTGCGACCACCCGGAACAGCCCACCCATAATGGCGATGGGTGGGGGACCGGTCGCGGCCGCCTTGTGGGCGCGCACCGCCGCCTCAACCTGGGCGAGACGTTCGCGCACGGCGCCACTGGTGGGAATCTCAACGAGCATGGGGGTCACCAGATCTCCCCCCGCGGGTCCGGGCCCTGAGCTTGCGACCCGAGACCGGCACAGTGATGGCAATCGGCTCAACCGACTTACCTCGGTTCAGCAACATCTGATGCAGCGCGGCGCCTACAGCAAGGAGAACAGCGTCGTTGGCGGTGGCCCCCTTCCGGTGCGCCTCCGCTGCGAGTGGAGCGCGCTCCAGCCTGATAGCCGTCATCCCGAGGCGGGAACTCGTCGGTTGCACAAGTGAGCAAGGAACGGCGGGATCTGGCCGAAAGCCTCCACCAGCGAGCATCATCCGGCGCAGCGACCGCCAGGAGCTGGCCGCCTGACGCATCCCGAGGAGCCGCTTCAGCAAAGCGTCGCGAGCAAGAATCGGCAGAGCCGGCCGAGGCCGAGGAAACGGCACGCCGGCAGGTTCCAAGCCGGGATCGACCAGTGCCGCTAGGACGTTCAGCCCGCCAAGGCCGTCTGCAAGGACGTGGTGCAGCACTACCACGACCGCCGCTCTGCCATCCGCGAGCTCAGTGATCAGAACTACCGACCAAAGCGGAGCCTTCCTTGGCAGCGGTTCCATGATCACGGAGAGAGCGGTGTCAAACAGCGCCCGCTCGTCTCTGGGGTCGGCACGACACGGCCCGGACGTGCTGATCAATATCGAAGTCACGATCATCCACACACACCGGATGCCCACAGCCAACCGGCACCTTGATCAACCGCTGCCGTAACCGTGGAATAGCAAGGATGCGCTCTGAAATCACCTGCCGAAGGTGAGGCAAGCTGAAATCACCGGATGGTTTCAACCAGCAAGATGGCCGCGAATTGCTGCGGTACCTTGCCAGCCTCCATCGCCAGAAACGCCAAATCGGCTGACCTGGCCCGCTCGATCACTGGCTGCTTTCCGCTCCACGGGCCCACTCGCGAAAGGTCGCGGGTCCTCGATCCCACATTCCTATCCGACAGGGTGATGGGGCAACGTGGAAGAGCCCAAGGTCACGCAGACGTCCGTAGGAAGGCCGGACTGTTGCTCTCCGCCGAGAAGGACATATGCGTACGAGGACGCTGTCGGTGCGAGGGACGAAGGTCCTCGCCAAGGACGACCAAGGGCAGTTGTACGGGTAGAGGGCGCCGCCATTGTCGGAGATGTAAATGATGCCGCCCGACGCCGTGGAGGTGCGGGATGAGGGACCGAGATAGTCGTAGGACTCGACGATTCGCGGTCAAGTAAGGCTGCGTTGGGTTGGGCGGCTGAGCAGTCTGAATGCCCGGCCCGCCCCATAACCTGAGCCGTCGACAAACGAGGCTTCTGTTAACCACCGTTTCAATTTCCAGATGGGTTTCAAGTGGGGCGTGGCCACGTCGGTCTACCAGATCGAGGGTGCAGTTACCGCCGACGGGCGAGGCCGCTCGATATGGGACACCTTCTGCGACCGCTCAGGCAGGATTACAGACGGCAGCTCGGGGCGGTGGCCTGCGACAGCCAGGAACGGAAGGTGATAGATGAAACCAGAGCGCATTGCTCCGCTGCCGCCGAGCCCGCGATCACTGGGACTCGAGGTGGGCGGAAGGCTTCAGCCGGAGGCACGTGCGTTTTACCGCCGCTGGGTGGGCTGGACAGTGGCCGGCGAGGCAGCCGGGTTTGCTGTTGCGGCCAGCGCTGGGGTGCTGGTGGCGCCCCAGGATGTGCCGACTGTGCCGGAATTCGCTCTGCTTGTCGGGGCTGGTTCCATCGAGGGGGCGCTGCTCGGCGCAGGTCAGGCGATCGCCATGACGCGGCTCCAGCTTCCGCCACGCATGCTCCGCCGTTGGCCGGTGGTGACCAGCGTGGCGGCCGCATTAGCGTGGACGATCGGGTTGCTCCCAAGTTCGATTCCTCATATTCCTTGGTCCTCACCCGCCACCTGGCTCATTGCCGCGGTCCTCGGGTCGGCCCTATTGCTATCCATCCCCACCGCCCAGTACCTGTTACTGCGGAGCGCCATTCACACCGCCGGGCGCTGGATCTGGGTCAACGTCCTCGCCTGGTCGCTCGCCATCTGCTGGACTTTGGCGCCCTCGCCACTGGTCAATGCGAGTACACCGCTCCTTTCGCTGATCGGCATCTACGCAACGGCCGGGTTGCTGATGGCAACCACCATCGCGGTGATCACTGGCCTTTGCTGGTTCAGCTGGTTGAGGACCGGCGTCGTCCGGACAGTCAGCAGGGTAACTTAGTTGCGGAGCTCGCAGCCAGCGGAGTTTCCCGCCGGCTGACCCCGGGGAACGGTCTTGGATCTCTCAGCCGCTGGGCCCCTCCCGGGGGGCTGGCCTCCCGCTGGTCGGGTTGGGCACCGAGGTGTCATCAGGTACAAGCGACAAGACCAGGGCTGTCTCAGAATCGCCGAGCGCGAGATCGGACTCTCGGGACGGGCGGCGAACCCCAGTAGAGCGGAACCCGAAGTTCTTCGCGAAACCGATCGCGCGCCCATTGTCGATGCCCACCCAGTAGTACAGCTGCCGATGGCCCTCGCGGCTCGCCAGGGCCGCGGCGGCTTCCACGAGTCGCCAGGACACGCCCGTACTGCGTGCCTCAGGGACCACATACAGCCCGAAGATCTCACCGGCTGAGGGTTCAGCGGCGTAGGGTCCCAGACTTGCGATCCCTTGCGGGCGCCCGTCGCGTTCGGCGAGAAGCTGGTGGTACCGGTTCATCCGATCACGCCAGAACTGCTCCTCCTGGTCGACCTCGTCGGCCAGCTGTGCCGAGAACGATGCGGGAGACTCCTCCAGGGCGCGTAACCGCACGTCCCTATACAGCGGCCAATTACTCTCATTCAGCACCCGAACCGTTATCTGGGCCATGCTCCATGGTGTCACTATTGCTCAGATCGCGGCTGCATGACTGCGCCAGGCTGATGGTCACCGGGTCAGCCGGATACCAAAGTGCTCTTACCGCAGTGGTTGGTTTCGGGCAATCCTGATTCCCTGTGATCAGGTCTTGGACAGAAGGGCTGCTTTGGCGAAGGACGACTCTGCTGCAGGCACGTCGAGCCGAACCAGCCGGTTTCTCCCTGGCATCCATGTGCTGCGGCATTACAGACGGGCTTGGTTGCGCGGTGATGTCCTGGCGGGCTGTACGGTGGCCGCCTATTTGGTCCCGCAGGTCATGGCGTATGCGGAGGTGACAAGCCAACTTTTGGTGTGGCAGCCTTGGTTCTCGGGCTGCTGATCGCCTTATGCCGGTGGATTCCGGCGGCGCCCGGTCCGCAGCCATGCGGTTGATCGACCTGACCGAGCTGCATCGAATCGCCCGTTTCCGCCGCAGCGAGATCGTGTTGGCCGTCGCCACAACAGCGGCAGTGCTGGCTGTCGGCGTGCTGTACGGGATTGCTGTGGCAATCGCACTGTCTGTGCTCGATCTGCTTCGCCGGATTGCCCGGCCGCATGACGCGGTGCTCGGCTACGTGCCAGGTCTCGCTGGGATGCACGACATTGAGGATTACCCGAACGGGCGCGAACTGCCCGGACTGTTGATCTACCGCTACGACTCGCCCCTATTCTTCGCCAACGCCGACGACTTCCAGCGGCGCGCCCTTGCCGCCTTGAACGAGGAGGACCAGCCAGTCCGGTGGTTTGTGCTCAATATCGAAGCCATCAGCGAGATCGACATAACCGGCGCGGACGCCCTGGAGAATCTTCGGAAGGAACTGGCCAACAGGAATATTGTCTTCGGCTTGGCCCGGCTCAAGACTGAGCTCGGGCAGACGCTTGCGGCGGCCGGATTCCTGAACCGGATCGGCAAGGATCGGGTCTACGCGACTTTGCCGACAGCCGTCGAGGCCTACCAACAGTGGTGCCAAACTCAACCTCCGAGCGAGGATCGGCCGGAAGCTCAATGAGGTCCCCGAGTCCGCCGCCCGCCCCTCGGCGTCAGGAGCGATCCCGGGTGCGACCTTTCGAGTGGCGGAGAGTGCAAGGATGATTCACATGCCCGGCACACCTAACTCACCGGAGACGGTGTCATATCTCCGGACGCTGCCCGAGGCGGAATGTTTCGAGCTGCTCGCCGTGGCGAATGTCGGACGAGTCGGATTCCAATCACCGAGCGGGGTGCAGATCATCCCCCTGAACTACCGCCTCGGCGCCGACCACCAGCTCTTCATGAAGACCGCACCTGGGAGCGCGGTGGCCCAGCTGGCAGAGATGGATGCTCCGGTTGCCTTCGAAGTGGATTACCACGCCGATGACTTCCAGATCGCCTGGAGCGTGTTGATGAACGGCACGATCAGCCGGCTGGATGAGGCGGCAACGGCGGCCTATGAGGAGCTTCGCCGGCCACCTGTTCCTTGGGCCGGGTCGGCCAGCTCGCTGCCTGTCCGTTTTGTGCCGCGGACGGTATCGGGGCGTGGTCTGCACCGCACCCGCCCAGATTGAGCGTGGACCCAGGACCGTCGGAGCGCACTTCGATCACCCTTGTGGGATAAGCGCGGGTTTTCTGGGACCGGTTTGGAGGTGATGTCGATGGCGCGGATCGGTTGGTACGTCCTCGGATCTGCATTAGTCGGGTATGGCGCGCTGCAGATCCTGGGTCGCTGGGCAGGTTCGACGGCGGAGGAGCGTCGGATACCGATGCCGGGTGACGAGTTGGTGGCGCAGCCGCACATCCTGACCAACCACGCGATCAGCATCGAGGCCAAGCCGGCGGACGTGTGGCCGTGGCTCACGCAGATGGGCTGGCACCTGGGCGGCTGGTACACGCCGGAATGGGTTGACCGGCTGCTCTTCCCGCAGAACTGGCCGAGTCTGGACCACCTCGACGCTGCGCTGTTGCGCGACCTCGACGTGGGCGACATCATCCCTGACGGGCCACCTGACACGGCCGAGTTTGTCGTGGTGGACGTCGACGCCCCGCACGCGCTGGTGCTGCACTCGACAACGCATCTGCCAAACGCCTGGCGGGAGAAGTTCGGCGCCGGGATCGACTGGACGTGGAGCTTTCGGCTTTCCGAACTCCGTGGCGGCAGGACTCGGCTGCACCTACGGGTCCGCGGGCGAACCGCGCCTCCATGGTTGACTGCTACGTACTTGGCCACCATCATCCCGGCCGACTTCATCATGGCCGGCGGGATGTTGCGCGGGATCAAACGACGCGCCGAATCTGGCGCGTTGATGCGGTCGTCCGGCAGGTCACCACTGGTTGCTCCCAGCGCGCCGATCTAATGAACCTCCCGGAGCGGATCCTTGGCGTCGGCATGCGCCGCCGCTTCCCGGCGCGTGTGGACCAGCTGAACCTTCCGGCAGGTTCAGTTGACACGGCACCGGTCTCGGAGGAGGACATCGCCGCTCTTCCCAGCCCCGCCCGGCGATACCTGCGTTTCATGGGTGTTGTTGGCCGGCCACGCGACTGGTCGTCCGCGCCCGCTTCGTCGGCGAGTTCAGACAGCGGCCGGGGCAGAAATTCATGGCGTGCGAAGCGTAGCAGTACAACACGTCTCTGGTCCCGGCGCGCGTTTACTACATGCTATCGACTTCGCTGGCGTGTTGCCGATGTTCGGTGTCGATGTCTACCGGGTCGGACAGGGCCGTATGCACGGCAAGCTTCTCGGCCTGATCACCGTGGCAGATGGTTCGGGACCGGAGTTCGACCTGAGTGAACTGACGACCTACATCAACGACGCTCTGATGTTCGCCCCGTACATGCTCCTCACGCCAGCCGTCACCTGGGCGGCGGTCGACGATTACTCGTTCGACGTAAGGATGTCGGACGGAGGAATCAGCGCGACCTCACGGGTCTTCGTCGACGAGCAGGGCCGCATGGTCGACTTCAGCACCACCGATCGTTGGGCAGCTCTCCCGGGTGGGTTGACCCGGGCTCGTTGGACCACGCCGATCGATGGCTGGTCGAATCATGGGGGCCGGTGGCTGCCGACCGGCGGGCATGCCATCTGGCACCTTGACACCGGTGAGTTCGAGTACGGGCACGGCCGGTTCGTCCAGGAAAGCGTCGAGTTCAACATGCCGCCCGGAGCAGTTCAAAGCTGACACTGGAGATGCTGCCCCTTCTAGGGCCGCGGCGCTGCGTGACTGCGCGCCGGCCGAGCGGCCTCAAATGAGGAGGCCCTGGAACACCTCGTACACCAGGAATGTTGACACCGTACATGACGAGACCGGCCAGCTGCCCAAGCTCACAGAGGGCAGTGCCAATCCCCCGCCGCGCCGATGATGAGCACCCGATCGCCCCCGTACGCCGCTTCGCCGGTGCAGAACCTGGTAGGCCACTAGTAGTTCAAGACCAGCATCACAGCGGCTGCCGCGTCGATGGAGTCCGATATCCGTAGAATGGGGTTTCGCCGGACGTAGACGTACGCGGCGTACCCATTGATCTCGGTCATCACCGCCACGCAATCCCCTGGCGCGAAGCCGGCCACGTCGTCACCCAGCGCGTCAACCAGGCCGACCACCGCGTAGCCGGGCACGAACGACGCCTTCTGCTGGAAGGGGCCGCGGCCCTGCCGGGCCTGCACGTCGACCAGGCTCACACTCGCCGCCCGCACCCGCACCCGAACCTCGTCCGGCCGGGGTCCCGCAGCTCCCGCTCGACGACCTCCAACACCTCGGGGCCTCCCCGGCGGGTTGCCACCACACATCGATACGAGGTCACCTCAGCGCCTCCTTCTGAGCTGCGGGGCAGGTACATTGGCGCGGCTGAACAGCCGGTCTGCGACCTCTAGCGCGTCATTATTGAGCTCGCGGACTCGAAGAGTGCTCCGGCCGACGGACCTTTGGCCTTTGTGAGATCAATCGGACTAGGTGGTCATTAATGACCAGAACAACCATCACGAGGCTCTTCTTCGGGAGCCTGTTGCGCTTATTGCCGGACTGGTGCTGTGCGGCGTCGTCGCCGCGCTGGCGTTCGGAACCGACGTGTTGATCATGGACGGACCCGACGTTGTCGGAATCCAGTCTGGCGCCATGGCGTCAGTGTTGGTGGCGCTTGTTGGGTTGGCGATCTTGTTGATGTCGGCAGCAGCGGTTGCGATCTTCATCGCGTGGATCGGTGCCATTGTGAACACCGCGGACCTGCCCAGCAAAACCTGTCTCGTCGTGGAGTTGGTGTTAGGACTGCTTGGCGTCGCTTTCGTCGCCGTTTTGGCGTACGTGATCGGCAAAGCCGGACCAGGCGAGGCTGCCGCGGCCGGTAGGGGCGGCACCGGCGGTCTCGACTAACGACAAGACGCCCAGCCTCAGCGGTACCCGGTAGCAAGCACAACCGAGTCAGCGCACACCCCGTCCGTGTCCATCCATAGGGGATGGACGCGGACGATTGTGTGGGGATCTGCGAATCCGCCAGCTAAACCGTCGGCCTGCTCAACCAACTCGGCCAGCCGTCGTGCGAACCGGCGCACCGTCGACGACCTCGTGATCGACAGAGTTGGTGAGGTCGAGCAGCTCGCGGCCCTGCAGCTCCTCGGGGACCTAGCGCGGCTTCGTGGCGGTGCCGCCTACGATGATCATTAAGGTGGGCGGGGCGTTCGGGATACCCAGCCACCTGCCGGGCTGAACATCCCAACCGAGCTGATTGCAACGGTGACCGCCGCCCAGAAGGCGGATTGGGATGCCTGCCAGCCCGGATCTCCCTCGACAGCTGCCCGCGGCCCCGGCGCCAGGAAGCTCGTGATCGACTCTCCTGTCGGAGGAACACGGTTCGTTCAACCGTGAGGGCGCAGCGCCGGCAGGGGCTGCGGGCTACTTGTTACTCTCGAATGATCAATGGCGCTTTGCCGAGGGCTGTGCGCGGGATCGTGGCGACCTTCCGGATCTGAATATCCGGCGGCCGAATTCCCTGGGCCGCCAGCGCCTCCCGGACTGAGGCAGCCAGCACGTCCGGGTCGAGGTCGCGCGGTTGGGCTACCAGGACCTCCAGGTCGCCGCGGTGTTGCTTGATCTGCCAGCCAGAGGCGGTGACGCGGTCCATGACGTGGTGAAAAACCAGCGGTTGGACAGTGCGAGACCGCCCGTTCGCCGTGGCAAAGGTGAGTGCTTCCTCCTCCCGGCCCTGGATACCGGTGAGGAGCGCGTAGGGCCGGCCGCAGGGGCAGTCGTGGCCGGCTGCCAGCTGCAGGCTGTCGCTCATCTCGTAGCGGATCAGCGGCAGGGTGCGGGAGAGGAGCACGGTGACCAGTACCTTGGCGCCGTACTGGCCGGGCGGCACCGGCCGGTTGCCGGCGTCCACGACTTCGGTAATCACTAAGTCCTCGAAGAGGTGCATGCCGGTGTGCTGGTCACATTCCGCGGCGATGCCGGAGGTTTCGGTGGCGGCGTAGACATTGAACGGCACCCGCCCCCACGCGGCCTGGGCTAACCGGCCCGTGGAATCGGTCAGGACCTCGGAGGCACTAAACACGAACTGCGGGCTGATGGTTAGCCGGCCGGCCATTTGCTCCTCGGCCAGCAGCCGCAGCATCGAGGCGTAGCCGATCAACATTTCCGGCCTCCAGCCGTTGAGCCGGGCGACGATGCTGCCAGTGTCATCGCCAGAGTCGATCCGCAGCGTCGGCACCCAGCGGCTATGGATCGAGGCGCCGACGCGGGCCGACTGGTGGCTAGGGTTGGTTGAGCTGACAACCGCGGTCTTCACCCGCTGCCTGAGGCCAGCAGTCGAGCCGGCCCAGTCGAACGCCCGGTTATAGGAACTGACGACCTGTATCCACTCTGAAAAATCCCACAGGAAGATGCCGCGGCGCCCGGTAGTACCGGCCGTGGCCGAGACGTAATAGCGGTTAACGAACAGTTCGTTGCCGCGCAGCTGCGCCAGATAACGCTCCACGTCAGCAAGGTGCACATCTGGGCGCGTCGCCAGGCGGTCGAAGTTGTCCATCAGCCGGTGCTTGGTCAGCACCGGCAGGGCCGACAGCGGCGCATCCGTGAGGCCGGCGTGGAAGTCCTGGTAGAAGGGCGACCGGCGGTAAGTGAGGGTCCGCAAGCGCGCCAACGCCTGCTCCTGGTAGGCCAGCAACCTCGGCCGGCTCCACCGATCGCGCCGCCGCAGGCGCCGCCGGTAGGCCAGCACCGCCAGGACGAGGGCGACCGTCCGTGCTGAGTCGGCTTTCCGCGAAGGGCGGCTCACGGTCGCCGTCGGCTCTTGTTCATTGCCTGTGTCATGCAAATACCCTAAGGGGGTATGCGATGAGGCTCCAGGGTCGAAAGGCCCACATGCTTGGTGGTCGGAGGTCTGACCGGCTTCGGAGCTGGCAATGGGTCTGCCGCATCAGACTGCGTGTCACCGATCGTATCCATGATCAGCGATGCTCGTGCGGGCGGTCGACCACAAAGATGGCCGCCGATTTCGACCAGCGCGGCGACACGAAGAGCTCCATTCGAGTCGGGCCTAGTCACAACAACACAGTCACCGCGGCCAGGTAGATCACGATGGACAGCAGGTCTTGGATAACGGTGGCCAGCGGTCCGGCCCCGAACGCCGGGTCGCGGCCGAGGCGATGCAGCAACCAGGGGAGGGCCATGGCGACCAGCGTGGCAATGGTGCTGGCGGCCAGCACCGATACCGACACCGCGACAGCGAGCGCGGGATCGTTCCACAGCCAGCTGATCAGCGGCAGCATGGCGGCCGCAAGGAGGCAGCCGACGAGCAGGCCGGTGAGCGCCTCGCGGCGGGCGATGTGGCCTATCCCGACGCCCACAGAAAGGCCGCGGATCGCCAAGGTCTCGGTTTGGGTGCCGACCGCGTCGGCCAGGTACACGATTGCGGGGATGAAGTAGGCGACGGCGAGGTTGCTGGCCATTTGGTCCTCGATGCCAGCCAGCAGGCCGGCCGAGGCCATTGCGCCTAGCAAGCCGACGGCCAGCCAGGGCATCCGGTGCCACAGGCGTCGGCGCACTGTTTCCTGGCTGGCGGTTCGGGCGTCAGCAGTTGAGGCCAGGAATCCGCCGAGCCGGTCGAGATCCTCGTCGTGCTCCCTGAGCAGGATGCGAGCCAGCCGGTGGGGAGGGATGAAGCCTTGGAAGTGGCCGTGTTCGTCGACCACAGCCAATCCAGGTTCCGCCCACTGCGACGCCAGCCATGCCGCCCGCTCCTGATGCGTACCTGGGGCCACCACAGGCGGGTCACTGTCCATAACGTCAGCCAACACGGCGTCCGCCGGCGCCGCCAGCAGCCTCTCGATCGGGGCGAGGCCCACCAGGCGCCCGTTCGTGCACAC
>Ga0307416_100002352_pt1 | contig 10819 bp, 8 predicted proteins | sample DK1Cmetagenome_2_FD_203821 | JGI IMG/M metagenome (GOLD analysis project Ga0307416, IMG submission 203821) | Maize rhizosphere microbial communities from greenhouse at UC Davis, California, United States - DK15-C-3 | ecosystem: Host-associated > Plants > Roots > Rhizosphere > Soil | place: USA...
CCCACCAGCGCATGACGCCGGCACTCGGGGCGACGAGGCCGGCGATCATGTTGAGAAGCGTCGTCTTGCCGCAGCCCGACGGGCCGAGCAGCGTGACGAATTCCCCCGCGCGCACGACAAGATCGACCGGCGCAAGCGCCGCCGTGCCGTCGCGGAACGTCTTCGCGACGCCGCGGGCTTCGACGACGGGCGCGGCGTCGTCGCCCGCGTCCGTCAGGGCAGCACCTTGACGTCGCGCATCAGGTCGAGCGTCCACGCGCGCGAGTAATCGACGCCCGGCTTCGCGAGGCCGGCGCTCTGCAGGAACGCGACCGTCGCTGTCCAGCGATCGTCGGTCATCGCGAGCAGGCCGGACGTGCGCGCGTCGCCGCCGTCGACGAGCCCGTTCTCCTTCATCCTTCGAACGCCGAACGCGATCAGCGCGTCGCTCATTTGCGGATTCGCCTTGCGGATGAGCGCGTTGCCGGGGGCAGGGTTCGCGAGGTAGCTGCGCCACCCCTCGGCCGACGCACGCAGGAACCGCACGAGCGCGTCGCGGCGCTTGTCGAGCGTCGCGCGCGTCACGATCAGCGCTTCCGAATAAGGCGGATAGCCGGCGTCGGCGAGCAGGAACACGACCGGCTTCACGCCCGCCTGCTCGATGGCGAACGGCTCGGACGTGGCGAATCCCTGCTGCGAAAGCGACTTGTCGGCAAGGAACGGCTGCACCGAAAATCCGTACGGGCGCTTCTGCTCGTCGCGGAAGCCGTAACGCTGCTTGAGCCACGGCCAGAACGTCGTGTTGCTGGCCGCACCGATTGCGATCGGCTTGCCCTTGAGCTCGTCGAGCGTGCGAACGCCCGGATGCGCAATGATGACCGTCGGGTTTTTCTGGAACGTCGCGCCGATCGTCACGAGCGGGATCCCCTGCTCGATGGCGGACAGCGCCTGCAACGCGTCGCCCATGGCGATGTCGACTTGTCCCGCCGCCAGCAATTGCAGGCCGTTGACTTGCGGACCGCCCATGCGGATCGTCACGTCGAGGCCGTGTTTCGCGTACAGCCCTTCGGCGACGGCTTGATAGAAGCCGCCGTGCTCGGCTTGCGCGAGCCAGTCGGTGGTGAATGTGAGCTTGTCCTGTGCCGATGCGCCCAGCGAAGCGAGCGCGGCCAGGGCCGTGACGGCGAGACGTCGGAACGTGAAGCTGAAGCGCATCGCTGGACCTGCCGGAGGGACGGAGCGCGATTATGCCGGCAATCGCGCGCGGCCACACCGAGGACCAGGTCCGAAAACGGCCAGTCGCCGGCCGGGCGAGCGGCGATAATGCGCGCATGCTCCTCGACCCCGATGCCTGCTGGCGCGCGCTGTCCACGCACGATGCGCGCTTCGACGGCCGCTTCTACGTCGGCGTGCGCTCGACGCGCGTGTATTGCCGGCCGGTGTGCCGCGTGCGCGCGCCGAAGCGGGACAATTGCCGCTTCTATCCCAGCGCTGCCGCCGCGGAGGCCGCGGGATTCCGGCCGTGCCTTCGCTGTCGCCCGGAGCTCGCGCCGGGATTCGCAGCCATCGATGCGTCGGCACGGATCGTCCAGGCCGCCGTCACGCTGATTGAAAGCGGGTTCCTTGAATCGCAATCGCTTGAAGCGCTTGCGTTGCGAATCGGCGTGACGAGCCGTCATTTGCGGCGCGTGTTCGATGCGGAGCTCGGCGTGTCGCCGATCGATTATGCCCAGACGGCGCGCCTGCTGCTCGCGAAGCGCCTGCTGAGCGACACGTCGTTGCCGGTCGTCGACGTTGCGTTCGCGAGCGGTTTCGCGAGCGTGCGACGAATGAATGCGCTGTTCCGTGACCGTTACCGGATGCCGCCGTCGCGTCTTCGTCTGCAGCGCGGCCGTCGCGACGACGGGTTGCGGTTCATGCTCGGCTATCGCCCGCCGTACGATTGGGACCGCGTGCTCGCGTTCCTTGCGTTTCGCGCGATTGCCGGCGTCGAGGCGCGTGAAGGCGACCGTTTCATCCGCGCGATCGCGATCGCTCATCGCGGCGCGCGCCACGCGGGGTGGATTGCGATCGGCCATGCACGGCGGCGGGCGGCGCTCGACGTGACGCTGTCGCCGTCGCTGTCGCGTGTCGTGCCGCAGGCGCTGGCGCGCGTGCGCCATGTATTCGATCTCGCATGCGACCCGCACGACGTCGCGGCCGTGCTCGGCCCGCTCGCGGCAGCGCATCCGGGGCTCCGCGTGCCCGGCGTATTCGAGGGGTTCGAGGCGGGCGTTCGCGCCATCGTCGGGCAGCAGATCTCGGTGCGCGGCATGGTCACGCTGCTCGGCCGCGTTGCAGCGCGCTTCGGCGAGCCGCTCGACGCGGGCGATACCCCTGTTGAGCGCACGTTTCCCGCGGCCGAGACGCTCGCCGAGGCGGGCGCGTCGGACATCGCCTCGCTCGGCCTCCCGCTGGCGCGTGCGCGAAGCATCGTCGCGCTGGCGCGCGCCGTCGGCGACGGCCTCGTGCTGGCGCCGGGCGTCGACGTGGAAGCCACGATCGACCGGTTGCTTGCGCTGCCTGGCATCGGGCCGTGGACCGCGCACTACATCGCGATGCGCGGCCTCGGCTGGCCCGATGCATTCCTCGCGACCGACCTTGGCGTGCGCAAGGCGCTGAACGAAACGGCGACCGCACGCATCGTCGCGCACGCGGAGCGCTGGCGACCCTGGCGCGCGTATGCGGTGGTCCACCTTTGGCATTCGAACCTGCGAGAGACGACATGAACGCATGGCAGCGACGGTTGGCAACTCCCCTGGGCGACATGATCGCGACGACCGATGGCGTCGCGCTGCTCGCGCTCGACTTCGATCGACCGCAGACGGACCCGACGCCGGCCGACGCTGCGGCCGCGCGCCTGATCGACGATGTCGGCCGCTGGCTCGATCGCTATTTCGCGGCGATCGACGAGCCGTTCCCACACCCGCTTCGACCCGCCGGGACGCCGTTCCAGCGCGCCGTATGGGAAGCATTGCAGGCCATTCCGTACGGCACGACGGCAAGCTATGCCGACATCGCCCGTCGCATCGGCCGTCCGTCCGCGGTGCGTGCTGTCGGCGCGGCGAACGCTCGCAATCCGATCGCGATCGTCATTCCGTGCCACCGCGTCATCGGCGCCGACGGCACGCTGACCGGCTATGCGGGTGGCCTCGCCCGGAAGCAGGCGCTGCTCGCCCTCGAGCAGCGCGCCGCGTTCGCATTGGTCGCCTGACATGCGTCGTGGCGATATCGCCCGTCTCGTGGCGCTGGCGGCGATCTGGGGTGCATCGTTCGTGTTCATCCGCGTCGTTGCCGCGCCGCTGGGTCCCTGGTGGACCGCCACCGGCCGCGTGTTGCTCGCCGGCATCGTTCTCGTGGGCTGGCTCGCGCTGTCGCGTCAGCCTGCGCGTTTCGCACAGCGCTGGCGCACGTACCTGTTCGTCGGCGTGGTGAGCTCCGCGCTGCCGTTCGTGCTGTACGCGCATGCCGCGCTGACGCTGCCGGCGTCGTACATGGTCGTGCTCAATGCGATGACGCCGTTGTTCGCCGCCGTGCTCGCGGCGGCGTTCCTGGGCGAGCGTCTCACCGCGATCAAGCTCGTCGGCATCGTGCTCGGCGTCGCGGGCGTCGTACTGGTCAGCGGTGCAGGGACGATCGCGCTTGGCGGGCCGGTCGTCGCCGCGATCGGCGCGTGCGTGGCGGCGACACTGTGCTACGCCGCGGGCGGCGTGTGGTTGAAGCGCCACGCGGCCGACCTGCCGCCTTCCGCCATTGCCGCGTGGAGCCAGCTTCTCGCCGGCATCGTGCTGCTGCCGGTCGCTTTGCGATCGCCTCCGCCGGGCCCGCTCACCGCGACGGTGCTCGGCAATCTCGCGGCGCTCGCGCTGCTATCGAGCGCAGTCGCGTACCTCCTGTATTTCCGCCTGATCCGCGACATCGGCCCGACGCGCGCGCTCACGGTCACGTTCCTCATGCCGGCGTTCGGGATGCTGTTCGGCACGGTGTTCCTCGGGGAGACGCTGCACGCGGCGATGCTCGCAGGCGCGGCGCTGATCCTCGTCGGTACGTTCGCCGTGCTTCGGCCCGCGGTCGTCGATACTCGCGCGCTCGGCGTGCGCTAGAATCGCCGCGCCTTCACTCGTGACGCGCCACGCGCGCGGCGCCGCCGCCTTGTCGAAGCTCGTGTCGTGGTTCGTCGTCGCCCTGGCGCTCGCGTTCGCCGGCTGCGCGACGCGCCCGGTCAATCCCCCGATCGCCCAGGTCGCGCCCGATGCGGGCTATCGCTTCCAGACGCGGCAGGCGCGCGATCGCGATCCGGCCACGCTCGTCGTCGTCGCGTTCTCCGGCGGCGGCACGCGCGCCGCGGCGTTCTCGTACGGCGTGCTCGAGGCGCTGCGTGATGCCGAGATCGCCGGCCGCGACGGAACGACGCGATCGCTGCTGGACGACGTCGACATCATCACCGGCGTGTCGGGCGGCAGTTTCACGGCGCTGGCGTACGGCCTCCACGGCAAGCGCCTGTTCGACTTCTACGCCGAGGCGTTCCTCAAGCGCGACGTCGAGCACGCGCTGGTCACGCGCCTGCTCTCGCCGCTGTCGTGGCCGGCGCTCGCGGCGGCCGGCTACGGTCGTTCCGAGCTCGCCGCCGACCTCTACGACGAGCTCCTGTTCCACGGCGCCACGTTCGGCGACCTCGCGCGCGAGCGGGGGCCGCTCGTGATCGCATCGGCCACCGACATCTCGACCGGCGCGCGGCTCGCGTTCCTGCAAACGGATTTCGACCTCTTGTGCTCGGACCTCTCCGCGGTGCGCCTGTCGCGCGCGGCGGCGGCGTCGTCTGCGGTGCCGATCGTGCTGTCGCCGGTGACGATGAACAACTACGGCGGCGGATGCGGCTTTCGCGAGCCGGCATGGACGGCGGCGCTCGCCGCGCCGGGTCGCGCGTCGACGCGCGCCGATCAGCGGCTGCGCGAGATGCGGGAGTTCCAGGCGAGCGGCCGCCGGCCGTTCATTCACCTGGTCGACGGCGGCGTGTCCGACAACCTCGGTCTTCGCACGGTGCTCGAAGCGCTCGACCAGCTGGAGCTGTCGAAGACGCTCGGCCGCGCGACGCGTCTGGACGGCGTGCGCCGCATTGCCTTCATCGTCGTGAACGCGCTGTCGAGCCCGCGCCTCGACTGGGATCGGCACGAGAACCCGCCGAACGACATCGCGATCATGATCCGCGCGGCCGGCCTGCCGATCGACCGCTATTCGTACGAGGCGATCGAGCTCCTGCGCGACATCGTCGATCGCTGGAGTCGCGCACGCACGGCACGGGGCGACGCTGGCAATCGCGCGGCCGGCGTGCCGGACGTCGACATGTACGTGATCGACGTGTCGTTCGCGGCGCATGGCAATTCCGACGAGCGGACGTTCCTGAACGACCAGCCGACGACGTTCTCGCTCGCGCCGGACACCGTGGACCGCCTGCGAAGCGCCGCGCGGTCGATCCTCGCCGCATCGCCGGAATTCCAGCGGCTGCTGCGCGACCTGCGCGCGCGGTGAACGCTGGCGCCGCCGACGCGGCGGCGGCCGCTCGCTATACTTGCCGCCCTTTTTCCGGCAGGCCGTGCTCGTGAACGCTTCCGATGATGCGACGGTCGTGCTGGCCGAGCTCGCGCGCCTCCATGCGCTGCAGCGCGACGCGTTCGCCCGCGAACGTTATCCGTCCGCGGCGATTCGCCGCGACCGGCTGGCGCGGCTCCTCGCGCTCGTGCGCGATCACGAGCGCGAATTCGTCGCGGCGATCGACGCCGATTTCGGCGGACGCTCGTCGCACGAGACGCGTCTCGGCGAAGCGATGATCGTGGAAACGACGATACGCCACGCGATGCGCGCGCTGCCGCGATGGATGCGCGCCCGCCGCGTACGGACGCCGTTGTCGCTCGCGCCGGGGCGCGGCTTCGTGCTGCCGCAGCCGCTCGGCGTCGTCGGCGTCATCAGCCCGTGGAACTACCCGCTGCAGCTCGCGCTCGTGCCGGTGGCGGGGGCGATCGCCGCGGGCAACCGCGCAATGCTGAAGCCCTCGGAGCTGGTACCACGAACGTCGGCGCTGCTCGCGGAGCACGTGGGACGGCGATTCGACGCGAGCGAGCTCGCGGTGCTGACCGGGAACGCGACGCTGGGCGCCGCGTTCGCCGCGACGCGCTTCGACCACCTGTTCTTCACCGGCTCGACGGCCGTCGGGCGGCACGTCGCGCGCGCGGCGGCGGAGAACCTCGTGCCGGTCACGCTGGAGCTCGGGGGCAAGAGCCCGGCGCTGATCGCGCCCGACGCCGATCTGGATCGCACCGCGCCGCGCCTCGTCGCCGGCAAGCTCTTCAACGCCGGCCAGACGTGCATCGCGCCCGACTACGCAGTGGTCCCGGTTGCGCTGCGCGACGCGCTGGTCGAGCGCATCAAGGCATCGGTCGCGCGTTTCTATCCGACGCTCGGCCCGAATCCCGATTATTCGGCCATCGTCAACGAGCGGCATGCCGAACGGTTGCGATACCTCATCGAGGATGCGCGCGAGCGCGGCGCGTCGATCGTCGCGATCGATCCGGCCGGGGATGCGGCAAGCGCTTCCGCCCGCAAGTTCGCGCCGACGCTGATCCTCGGCGCGACCGACGACATGGCGGTCATGCGCGAGGAGATCTTCGGTCCGCTGCTTCCGATCGAGACGTATGCGTCGCTCGACGAGGCCGTCGCGCGCCTTGCGGCGCGGCCGCGGCCGCTCGCGTTCTATTATTTCGGCGAAGCGGCGGCGACGCGCGATCGCGTGCTGCGCGAGACGATCGCCGGTGGCGTGACGGTCAACGATACGCTGTACCACTTCGCGCACGAGGCGCTGCCGTTCGGCGGCGTCGGCGAATCGGGTTCCGGCGCGTACCACGGCGAGCGCTCGTTCGAGACGTTCAGTCACATGAAGGGCGTGTTCGTGCAGTCGCGGCGCTCGCCCGCGTACCTGCTGTGGCCGCCGTACGGGCGCGCGTTCGAGGGCCTGCTCGCACTGCTGCGTCGACTCTGACATGGCCCGGGGCGACGGCCCCGTCATCTTCGCGCAACCGCACCGGGTCAACCTCGGCGCAGCGTGCGGTCGCGGGCGCGCTTTGCTCCGCTCACTCGACGGTCGCGGCACGGCCGACCCAGGCGAGCGACCCCGGATAGAGCGCGTCGAGCACTTCGCGCGCAGCCGCCGCGAGCACCGGCTGCAAGGCCGCCCCGATCGCCGCTTCGTCGCACGCCGGCTGCCGTCGCGACCAGATCGAAGCGAGCTCGCCCTTGCGCGCGTCGAGCGCTTGCACCACCAATGGCGACCAGAACGACGGCTGTGCCGTCTCGACCCAGTCGCCGCGACCGCGTCCGTAGTGCGCGACGGCGAGATAACGCAGGATCGCCGCGACCGACAGGTGGGCGAGGAACGCGTCGTCCCAGCGCAGCGACGCCCCGGCCTGCGCGCGGGCGACGTTCATGCCGCGCGCGATGCCGGCGCCACCGACCGCGCCGAGCACCGCACCTGTCAGCATGCCGGCACCGAACGTGAGGCCGCCCGCTGCGAGGTCGGCGGCGAGACCGGTCAATGCGCCCGACACGACGCCGCCCATCATCGCCGCCGCGCCCTCGTTCAGCGGTGCGTCGACGACGACGGTGCGCGCGAGTTGCGCGAGCACGTCGGCGGAAGCCCGCCCGGAGAGCTCGTGGATGGCGATGAGCCGATCGGTGCTTTCGCGCAGCGCGGCATCCAGGCGCGCGGCCATCGCTTCGGAGGCGCGCGCGCTCGCGCTGTCCGCGCTCGCCTGGGCGACGCCGAGCGCCTTGCCGAGGTCGCGCAACGCCCCGCGCACGCCCGGGTCCGGGATCGGCTCGCTGTCGCAGGCGGCCCGCGCGATCGGCGCGGCGATCGCCTCGATGGCATCGTCGAACTGTCGCATGCGCCGATCCTGCCAGGCGGCGACCAGCCGCTCGAACGCGTCGCGCTTGTCGACGGCGATCGCCTCGGCGATGAGCCGCATGAGCGCGATCTCCTGCACCCAGCAGCGCGCGAACGCGTCGAGCGGGACGATCGCGCGAACCAGCGGGCGCGGCCCGAGCGCGTTTCGCCAGCGATCCACGTCCGCCGCATCCTCGGCGTGCGGCCGTGGCGGGCCGGTCTGGTTCAAAAGCACGATCACCGGCTTGCCGATCCATTCGAGCACCGCGAGCTCGGGCATCAGGTAGCCGGCATCGTCCGGCGCCTCGGCCGCGTTGACGAGATAGAGCACGACGTCGGCCTGGTCGCGCACGTTGCGGACCGCCTGCTGCGAGAGCCACAGCGTGCGGTCGCGAAAGCGGTCCCACACCTGCGACAGGAACCAGCCGATCGGATTGCCCTGCTGCGCGAGCCGCCGGGCGAGCCGCGCGCTGTCGCCGAACCCCGGCGTGTCCCACAGGATCAGCGTGTCGCCGTCGGGCGTATCGACCAGCGGATAGGGCGTCGCCTCCTGCGTCACGTGGGCTTCGTCGCGCACCTCGCCGACGTCGCGCGCGAGCAGCGTGCGCGCGAGCGTCGTCTTGCCCGCGTTGGTGTGCGAGATCAGCGACAGCGCGACGGCCGCGGGCACGATCGTCAACCGCGGACGGCGTCGAGCCGCGCTTCGATCGCCGCCTCGATGCCCGCGAGATCCGGGCGGCGCAGGTCGGCGAACAACGGCTCGACGTTGCGCTCGGCGAAGAGCTCGCGCCAGCTGCGCCGGCGCTCGTCCAGGCGCGCGGCGTCCTCGCCGCTGCGTTCGCGGTACGGCCCCTCGTCGACGATGACGATGACCGGATGCCGCCCGGCTCGCGCCCGCAGCTGCTCGACGAATTCGCCGTGCGCTTCGCGTTCCGCCGTCGCGGCGAGGTTGAACAGGGCGATGACCGGACCGCTCACCTCGCCCGATGCCAGCGGCGCATGCTCCTCGTCGCCGTACGCGACCGGCGAGCTGACGACCAGGCTCGCGCTGCCGCCGAACACGCGCGACACGAGCGACTGCACGCCGGTCAGCGACGCTGGCGGCACGCGGTAGCTGTAGGGCACGACGGACACGCGCAGCGGGCCGCCGTGAAAGCCGCGCAGCACGCGCTGGAAATACGGCTCGTCGAGCTTGAACGCGAAGTGCGTGGCGCGGTAGCGTGCGAACAGGCCGTTCCATGCCGCGAGCGCGAGCCGCGGCAGGACCACGACGATGGCAACCGTGGCGGCGAGCAAGTGCAGCCAGCGGGCGGCGTTCGCCGACGCCGGCGCGCCACTCGTGCGCATCGCCTCCAGCTCGGCGACGCTCGGCACCGGGATGCCGGTCAGCGTCGAGGCCGGCCACAGCGCGAAGGCGAGCAGGCGCTGCACGGTCGCCGCGTCGAGGAACGTCGATTCCCAGGTCGCGCGGTACTCGACCGCCAGGCCGCGCACGTACAGGCCGGCGATCAGCCCGAGCGCGAGCATGGCGGCGGCGATGTGCAGGATGCGCGCGGCGCGGGCGGAGTACAGCGACGCGGCCCGCTGGCTCCAGTCGGTCGTGAACGCCGCCACCGCGTCGGCCAGCGGGTGAGAGGCGCCACGGCGCGAGACGCGTTGCACGTGCGCGGCGGCGCGTACGACGGCGCGTCGCAGCGGGCCCGCCGTGGTGTCGTCGGCGCGCGCGAAGCGCACCAGCGGGCTCACGACGAGCGCTGCGTACACGGCGAGATTCCAGGCGATGAGCGCGAGCACCGGCGGGGCGAGGAGGTCGATGCGCCGACCGGCGCCGATGCGGTCGATCGCGAAGCCGATGGCCAAGGCCGCGAGCGCGAGCGCGGGCCCGATCCAGCGCCGCCAGCGCAGCGCGCCGACGGCGCGGCGAAGCGGCGCGTAGCGCGTCCCCATCCGCTCGAAGGCGAAATGCGCCCGTCGCGCGAGGAACTGTTCGGGGCGCCCCGCCTCGCCGACGACCTCTGCCGCGGCACGGCTCGCCCAGGCGCGATCGGCGTCCGACCAGAGCGTGCGCGACCGGTCGGCGGTCTCGACGGCGCGCACCGCGGTGACGATCAGCGCATCGTGCTCGTTCATCCGGCCCTCGACGGTTGAGCGCGATTCTACGGCGCCCGCCTCTACGGAGCCGCCCGGCGGCGCGGAACCACGACGCGGTCGGGCGCGAGGGCGGGGACCGGCGCCGGCGGCGGCGCGAACCAGTCGCGGAACTGCTGCACGAGCTCGACGTACGCGCGCGTCTCCGGGAATGGCGGGACGCGCCGGTCGTAGCGCTCGACCGCCTGCTCGCCGGCGTTGTAGCCGGCGAGCGCGAGCGTGACGTCGCTGTCGAAGCGACGCAGCAGGTCCGCGAGATAGCGCGTGCCGATGCGCACGTTGGTGGCCGGCTCGAAGAGCTTCTGCTCGATGCTGCGCTTCGCGTCCGCGGCGAGGCCGTAGCGCGCGCCGGTCGCCGGGATGACCTGCATCAGGCCCACCGCGCCTTTCGGCGACACCGCGCGCGGATCGAACGCCGATTCCACCGCCACGACCGCCTTGACGAGCGCCGGATCGAGGCCGTTGGCCTTCGCGTGCTGCTCGATCAGCGGCGTGTAGCGCGCGACGTTCGGATGCCCGTCGACGCGATTGCGGATGATCTCGCCGGCGCCGTCGAAATCCGGTGGCACCGGCGCCGGCGGCGGCGGCACGTCGAGGTTGGTCTTGCCCCGGTAGAACAGCGTGTAGCGCGAATCGACCTGCTCGGTCGCGAAATGCGACCTGCCGGCCTCGTCGACGAACACCCACAGGTCGGCGTGCGAGCGAGGCGCGACGATC
>Ga0307416_100002353_pt1 | contig 10816 bp, 8 predicted proteins | sample DK1Cmetagenome_2_FD_203821 | JGI IMG/M metagenome (GOLD analysis project Ga0307416, IMG submission 203821) | Maize rhizosphere microbial communities from greenhouse at UC Davis, California, United States - DK15-C-3 | ecosystem: Host-associated > Plants > Roots > Rhizosphere > Soil | place: USA...
GGTCGGGGTCGAAGCTTTTCCGTCGTCGATCATGCGCGGCTATCGGATCGCCATGAGCGATCCCGGTGGTCCGGTCTACCTCTGTTTCGATGTGACCGATCAGGAGGCGGCGATCGACAAGGAAATCGCGTTGCCTGACCCCAAACGATTTCGTCCGGCGGCGCCCCTGCAAGCGGACTATGACGCCATCAAAGAAGCGGCGCAGCTACTCTCGACAGCGCAAAACCCGGTGATCCTTGCCGATTACGTCGGGCGCAATAACGATGCGGTGACGAGCCTGGTGGCGCTGGCCGACCTGTTGTCGATTCCGGTAATCGATTTCGGCGCGCGCTTGAACTTTCCCAACACTCATTCTTTGAATCTCACCGGCAGAAATCGTGAACTGATCGCCAACGCCGATGTCATCATGGGTTTGGACATGACTGATCTTTACGGCGCCCTGGTACACTCGGATTCCAACACCCACGCGAACGTTTCGGCAACCAAACCCGGCTGCAAAGTGATCAATGTCACGCTCAAAGATATCGTAGTTCGCAGCTGGACCAGCGACTTTCAGGAACTGGCGCCGGTGGACGTGCCGATCGTCGCCAATACCAGAGTCTTTCTCCCCGCCCTCGCCGAAGAAATCAAAAAACAAGGAAAGTTTTCCAAGAGCGTGGTCGATGACCGGCGCAAAGCGATGGCGGGCCAGCATGAAGAAGTGCACGCGCGCTGGCAGGCCGACTTGAGGAAGCGTTGGGACGAGAAGCCCATCGCGCCGCCGCGGCTGGCCTACGAAATATGGCAGGCGCTCAAGAACGAAGACTGGCTATTAGTTGCTGGCGCTTTTCGCGGATGGCCGAGCCGTCTGTGGACCTGGGACAAGCCCGGGCTGTTTCTTGGCGGCTATGGCGGCGGCGGCTTGGGCTATGGGCCGGCTGCATCCGTCGGCGCATCCCTGCCGTACCGCGGAACGGGCAAGATCTGCGTCAATTTGCAACGCGACGGGGAGATGTTGTACACGCCGAGCGCCCTGTGGACCGCCGCCAACACAGGCGTGCCGCTCTTGACGGTGATGACTAACAATCGGGTCTATTACAATGACGTGGAGCATCAAGAAAAGGTTGCGTTTCACCGCGGCCGGCCGGTGGAGAACAAACTGGTGGGCATGGAGATGGCCAAGCCCCCGGTGGATTTTGCCAACCTGGCTCGGACCTTCAGTGTTCATGGCGAGGGACCGATAACCGAAGCCGATCAGATTCGCCCGGCGGTGGAAAGGGCGATCAAGGTCATCAAAGAAGAGAAGCGGCCGGCGTTAGTCGACGTCTATATGCAGATGGTCTGAACTCAAGGATGGTTCCAATCGTCAAGCCGTTCCACTCGTTCCAGTCGTTACAAAAGAAGAGACAGGCGAAAACCGCAAGCTTGTGTGAACATAGGATTGGCACCTGCACGTGATGTAGAGACATCATCGCCGAAAGAAAGCGCTATCCTAGGAGGATGTCCCATGACTCTGAAGAAGTCCGTACTCGCTACTTTTTTTGTGGTCATCTGGTTAGCTTTAGCGCAATTGGGTTTTGCGCAGAGCAAGCCGCTCAAAAAAATCCGTGTGGGCGTCCCCTCCGTTGGCATGGGCAACATCATTACCTTCGTTATTAAAGAAGGTAAGCTGTTTGAAAAATATGGGCTGGACGGCGAGGTCATTACGGTCATGGGCTCCGGCATCGGTTCGAAAGCTTTGATCAGCGGCAACCTGGACGTTATTCCCATCGCCACGCCGACTGTCATTGCGGCCAATCTCGCGGGAGCCGACATGGCGATTTTGGCGCACACGATGCCCGCTGTAGTTCACGCCCTAATGGTACGGACCGATATTAAAAAACCGGAGGATTTGAAAGGCAAGAAGATCGGCGTCTCCAGCTTGGGATCGTTGACGGATTTTTTGGTCCGCTCGATCGCAAAAAAGAAGGGACTTAATCCTGATCGCGACATCACTCTTATCACCACCGGCGGCAGCGATACCGAGCGGGTCATGGCGCTCAAGGCCGGCGCGGTCGAGGGCACAGCGGTGTCCCATCCCGGCTATGGCTTAGCGCGAAAAATGGGGTTCAGCATGCTATGGGATTCCGCCAAGGAGCTCGACTACCCATGGATGGAAATCACCACGCGCCGGGCGGCGATAAAAAATGACCGGGAATTGATCACGAACTACATGAAGGCGCACATGGAAGGTATTGCGCTGTTCAAAACCAACCGCGATTTCGGCATCAAGGTCATCAAAAAGTACCTGAAAACTCCTGATGATGAGTTGGTCAATGAATCCTATGATATTTTCGCAAAAATGTTTCTACCCACGCCATATCCCAATCATCCCGGTATGAAAATCAGCTACGAGTACGTCGCCATGACGCGCAACGACATCTGGAACCACAAGCCGGAGGAGTTCACCGATCCGAGTTTTGTAGCGGAGTTGGATAAGAGCGGCTTCATCAAGAGGCTCTACGAGAAGTAAGTTGCTCCTTAAATCATTCGGAATAAGGACTAAAACTTTCGGTTGGCAAAGCATTGTTCGTTTCGCTGCTGTAGGCGGCGTACATGACAGACGCCGCAAATGACGTTGTCAGGAAATCGCTGGCCAATTCCAGCAGAAAAACGTAGTCCGTGAATCTGAACCGGCGGTCGGTCTTTGTAGTTATCGAAAGCAGCAGGACTCGATGGCTCGCAGGTTTCGCTTCTGACACATCTCGGAACTCCGTGTCTCAAACTTCGGACAATACTCTAAAAACACCCGTGATCATCGAGATTTGTAGTTCGGTTTAATGGCATATGCTTTGCCCTGAAATGCTTAAAGCCGTCACATGCAAACACGAATGGAGGTATTTTCTCATGAATGATGATGTATTCACAGGGCAATGGACGCAGTTGCGCGGATCACTGAAATCGTGGTGGGGTAGACTGACTGATGATGATCTCGATAGAATCGGCGGTCAGAAAGATCGGTTAGTGGGACTAGTCCAAGAGAAATACGGACAATCGCGCGAACAGGCGGAACGGGAGGTAGAGCAACGCCTGAGAGAATACGGCGACGGCGGAGGAATCGGAGCTAAGCTCAAAGCCGGCGCCAGCCAATTCGGATCAAACATATCAAATAAAGCGAAAGAGGCGTCCGGCGCCGTATCGAGCAGGGTGGATTCTGCCCGTGCCTATTTGCAGGATAGGAGCGGGAATGAGCTATTAGATGACGTGGTCGACGCGATTCAGCGATATCCGGTTTACGCTTCCTTCGTAGGACTCGGCGTTGGCTATATTTTGGGAAAGGGCGTTTCCGGCGCCGCCCATCTGGAACGATTAGGCCGTCAAAAAAAAGATGAATTGCTGGGATTGGTTGGGGAGACCTATCACCAAACCCGCGCTGCTGCGGGACGGCAAGCGGAGCAATTCAGCGACAGCGATATGGCGGCTAAGCTGAAGGCTGGCGCCAGTGAATTGAGAACCAATTTATCGAAAAAAGCGGGTGAAGCCGTAGAACGGTTATCGCCTACCATGGAGTCGGCGCGTTCTTATGTGCGCGACACAAACCTCGATGAATTTGCCGGCGATCTGCGCAACGTAATCCGGAAGTATCCGATTTATGCCTGCCTGGTCGCTTTGGCCGTCGGCGTCCTAGCAAAAGGCGGCGTAGGTTCGCGCGATCGTTATCAGGATCGCCCGGGTTGGTAATTTCTTACTCCTAATATCTAGCGCTGGTAGGCTGAGCCTAAATCAGCCTCCCAGCGCGCTACTCAACCCGTGCGACGCGACTTCAACACCGTGAAAGCCAACAGGTGCAAGGAATCCAAATCACGCGCGTATCTAGCGGGCTTAATGGCGACTCCCTCCGAACTAATGCTCGGTTATTTTGGTTATATTGACAGTCCTGCTTGCAAACAGTAAGGCAAAATCCGTGTACGCGACGATTTGCATTAGGAGGTTTCGATGAGTATTGCGACTCCACCGGCTCGCTGCAATTGCGATCATGCAAGACACAAAGAAGACCCATGCCGCAATATGGTCGATGACCTTAGAACCGGGTTAATCTGTAAACAATGTTTGGAGCAATGCAAAGGGACCGAACAAGGCAGCTGAAATATGCCAAGGCAGGAGAAAAAGAAAAGCCGAGGCGCCAAGAAGGTAAGAAAATCGGGAAAGAAACAGCGGCGCGAAAAAGTCAGCAAGTCCGGCAAACCCAAGGGATAGCTTGTTGAAGTCTCAGCGCCGGGCTACATTTCGAACGTTCAGGGAAGTGCGTATTTGTTATGGAGCATGTCTTTGACAGCGTGAACCCAGCCAGTTTTTAATTCCCGCAGCTAACCTCTAAACCCCGGAGCAAGTCTCGCGCGCGAAAACAAACCGGAACTTGTTAAACCCTCAGACCTCTTCTTGGCGGGAGACACCGGCGTCAGAGGCGATGTCGAAAAGTTTGCGGTCGCGCAGCCAAGCCTGGGTCTTGTCGAAGATTGCCTGGGTGTACGGCTGCGGGACTACACGCTCGCCGACGCCGAAACGCCGGACGTCGACCGTATCGCGAAACCGTTCGGGAATTTCATTGATGAAGTAGCGCTTGTAGCGCTCCGGTTCCAAATCGATATCGGTTTGGGCCCTGATCAGCGAACGCATATAACGCTCGACGTTTTCTTCATCCGCATCAGGCGGAAACATAAACGCCATCATGAACGTCGTGGAAACGATTCTTCGAAAACCATGCTGCTCCAATAGGTACAACTGCGGTCCCCAGACATTCACTGCAGGTACTTTCCGGGCCAGGGCTGCATCCACCCGCGACCAGGAGGTTCCAACGAACTTGAGGGCGATATCCTCGCGTGTCAGAAAAACCTCCAAGGCTTGCAGAGCCGAGAAATGGCTTCCGGAATGATAGCCCACCGCGATTTCCTTGCCGGCCAGATCTTCAGCCTGGAATGCGTCGGAATCGCCCGGTACAACGATGGCCGCTTCACAAACGCTATAAGCATCAGCCCACATGATGCCTTCTTCAATCTTTGCAGCTTGATTGATGGTCCAATGACAGGCGCAGCTGACATCGCCCGCGTTTTTGCCCTTGCGCCCGTGTCCTTCGGCATAACGCTCGAATGCGCCAAAACGGTTATCGGCTAACGATTCGCTTAAGCCGAGAGAGGCGAGCGGGGGCGTGTTCTTGCGGCTCCCTTCTACATTGAATTCGTAATCGAGACCTTGTTCCCGGAAATAGCCCTTTTCATCGGCCACCCAATCGTTAAGCCTACCATGCGGCTGAATGATAAATTTCGCCATGATATATTCTCCTGTCTGATGCTACTTCAGCACTCGACAGCTTTCCAATGACGGGACATCATTCTGGCAGGAAATCCTCTGAACAACAGTAGGAGACTGCTTGAAGATCAAGCCTGGATCGTGGGAATGACCCAGTGCCAGTGAACGAACCCGTCAATCATCTTCATTGCCTGCCCCATCCCCATTACCGGTTTATTCAAAACCTTACGTGGGAATGATTGTCTCTGTGCCGTTGATGTAGGATGCTAGCTGCACATGCTTAAATGGTCGTGCTGTTTGAGTAGGAGGCATTTATGCCGGCAGTTAGCTGTCATTCACTTTCGAATGATCCAGTAGCGGCGGAAGCCAGACCTCGATCTTGCCCGGCGCGGCATGCTGGAATTCTCTGCCGTCGCGCTCGAGCAGTTGCAGCGATACTGGGAAGCCGCGCTTACGAAGCTCCGCCTCAATTAAAAACTTCACCGTTTTAGCTTCTCTTCGATCGCTCGGAAAAAAGAAGCGAACATCGCCCCCGGTCCTTCCACTCCCGACGCGGATTTCCGGAGTCTCATAGCCGGCCGTCTGGAGCGCCTTGCCGAGTTCTTTGACAATGGGTTCGTTGCGGTAATTTGGCGTATGAACGAAGACTCGGGCATGGCCCCCGACTGTTTCTCTTTTTGTGGACGCAAGACTCGGAAGAGGATCGAAAGCGCTCGCCATCAATGGGCCTTGCTGCTGATGCTCCTCGAGTGGAGCCGGGAAACTCGCCTCATCACTGTTTGCCTGTCCGATGGCCGATCGGTCGACCTGCGCGTGATTGCTGCCGGATCGGAAGAAGATCAGAGCCGCCGCGGTTATAAGAACAAGAGCCAGAAACATGAACAAGCGCCCGTCTTGGGGACGAGAAGGTCCTGGGTTCCGTCTGTAAGCTTCTTCATAATCAGCTAGAGAGGCATCCAATTCTTCTTGCCACGAGTCATCGTTGCCTAATTGTTGATCACCAAAATAAAATTGTCCCGCTGCTGCCGACGGCGAATCGGCAGCGGGCGGATCGCTCTGTTGGATTCGGATTTTAAGATCTCGAGCAGCTTTATCGATGCGCTCAACTGGCACGGATTGCTCGAAAGCGCGGTAGCTAGCCAGGAGCGCGTTATCGCAAAGTGAACTGATCAGACGCGGAATCCCTCTGGAATAATCAGAAATCCGTTCTACCGCGCTCCTATCAAACAGCTCCTTTCCCTGATATCCGGCCTTTTGCAGCATGAACTTTATGTAGCCATCTACCTCTTCCGCATTTAAAGGCGTGAGCTGAAGCCGGAGCGCGATCCGCTGCTGCAGAGCCGCAAACTTTGCTTCGGAGAGTTTTTCTTCGAGCTCGCATTGTCCGGCCAAAACGATCTGCAGTATCTTTTCCTGGTCAGATTCAAGATTTGACAGCAGCCGCAATTGCTCAAGCAGATCGTCGCTTAACGTTTGCGCCTCATCGATTAGCAACACGATACTTCGTTGCTGTTTTAGCTCACGCTTTAAATGAGTCTCGAGCCGCCGCATCATGCCTTCCGGATCCGATCGTGGCGCGTTGATGCCGCATTTGCCGAGGATCAGCCGCAGCATCGTTTTCCAGCTTATGCGAGGATCATAGATGATCGCGCTACGAATATTCGGCGGCGCGCTAGCTACAAACATCCTCAGCAGCGAGGTCTTTCCAGTGCCAGGTTCGCCGATCACTGCAATCAGGCCCTTCCGGGACTGGACGCCGTAATGGAGATTCGTTAGGGCTTCCTGATGAGTCGAGCTCAAGTAAAAATTGCCAGGATCGGCGGCGACGCTGAAGGGAAGTTTTGTAAACCCGAAATGTTTCTCATACATAGGATGTTTGCTTTCCATCCGAGCAGGTCGGAAAGAGTACCTCCTCGCCAACGAAATCTGATTATGGCGAAACAGCGCAGCGCGGGCCGCAATAACGTGCTGAGTGCAGGAAGGTGGGAATTTAATGGCGCGTCGCTGTAACAACCCGCGGTTCATCGCGGTACCGGTAAAATTTATCAGGAACCGCCGATCAGTCAAGAACAACCGGAGAACTGCGCTACCTTACTAAAATTTCAGAATAGGATAGGCTGACTTCGCCCGAGGTGAATAGGTTGCTGGCGGGAGCCTTGCTCCGCTAAACTTTTTACTTCGTTCTTTGTTCCTTTTCTTGCCTCAAACGGCGGTAGGCTTCGCCGATCCAGTACTGTGATTCTCTGTGAGCGTCCGGATCGTCATAGCCAAGAAAATACTCGTTGCAATCGACTTCATCTGCTCCAAGAACTTTAGCCTTGATAACGTCACCGACGACGATGAGATCGTCGAACCGCTGCTCCATCCCGCGCACTTCGGTTCTGCCTCCGTCGCTGCCGCCGTGCTGTTCGACCAACGCCCAGCAAACAATCGCACGCTCAAACATCGCAAGCTGGCCGTTTTCTGATTGCGAGCAATGAACCGCTTTCCAACCTCTCTGTGCTGAGATGATTTGTTTGATCTTCAATTCTTTATTCAAATTCATAAATCCTCTCACAAGGGCTGGCGCCGCTCTGCGACCCTGAGATCCTGCCGTAAACTGTGACTGATTCAGCGACCGTCGATCGTGTCTGGTGAGACCCACGGAGGAATTCTAGCGCAGGGATCAAAGTGAAGAGCGGCGCTCAGAAGCTAAAACTGCTGCATTCCCCGCAGCCTGCTATCGATATGCGCGCGGGCAAATTGGCGCATATATTCTTCAGCCTCCAGATGGGTTGGGAAACTGCGCTGGCTGGTGAATTTGATTTCGTGCCCGTCTTCAAAATCGATATGACTGCTCCATGTCCATGCATAGGTATTCGGATCTTTTCTCACTATACCGACGAATGGTTGATTGCGATGGGAATCCTTAATTCGATACCTCTGCCGGTCCTCTGGGGTGGTCTTCATAGTGCAACTGTAGTAGTTGTCGGCGGCTATAGCAAACGTAAATGCCGCGCTAGACCCAAGTTTGGAGCCATCGTGTTGAGCTCTCGTGCCGTGTACGAACTTCTTTAAAGTCAAAGGACTGTTTCTTCCCGGGGCAAACAAAAAGCGCTAACCCTTCTGTTCCCCCCGAGCTTCCCGTAACGATGCCACGCCTAGTACATCTTGTCTTCGAGCACCCAGCGATCGAGGTTGTCGAAGTACTGGCGCCGCAAGATTAGACTCATCGCCACGGCTCGTGCTGCTCTCTCTTGCTTCTCCGGTGTCGTCGCGTATTTGACGAGAATCTCGAAAGGATAATTGCCGTGTTCTTCTTCGTCTTCATGGATTTTCTGATACGGCCCTGTGACCCACGCCGGAACCGTGCCGACGTTCAGGCTTTTGCCAATCAAGTAGTCGGCAACACCTTCACCGGCCATAGGAAAAGCGGCGATGCGCTCGACCGTGTCGGTCAATCCTTCGAAGGCATTGAACATCGCCATCTGGGCTGGCAGAGGCTTGTATTCATAGGGCACCGCGCCTTTTGCTTTGAGCGCTTCCTCGAGATAACCGGCGTGAACGTATTCTTCGTGCACGGCCTCAGCAAGAGTCTTCTTGACGTCCAGTTCCGGGGTGCTCTTGAGCCACCCGCCAAAGATCTCGCCAGCGCGGATCTCGTTGAACAGACGGCTCTGCATGACTTTGATGCGGGCTTCGTCCGAGTCCAGCGGGATGTAGCTGTAAGCGGGCAGGTTGCTGTTGAGTGTTTCGCAGAAATCAGCGACTTGCTTCTCGAGCGTTTTTGCGAATTCACGACTATCCATGAGCATTACCCCTTATCTTTTCCATGCCGGGACGCATTCATTCAATTCTTGCTATCAGGATTGTTCTAGGACGGTCAAGCAACAGGAGCAGTCATTCTCTTCGAGTTCACTGCCGGAACCATTTTACTATGGTCTTATCGGAAGTAGGTCAGTGACGATCACTAGTGCCCCAGTCTTGGGCCAAACCGATGATAGAAGTGTATATAACCTTGAGAATAAGAGCTTTGTTCGCAGCCTTCATGGCATACATGTTGCGCGGAAAATTAGACTTCAATTCTAAGTCAGATTAGTTCGGACAGACTTCAAAAAAACTAAAGAGGAGACTTATGCCCAGGAAAAGCTCATCCAAGGATAAACGCGCGGGCGCTGCCGGCGACCGACGGAGTGTGCGGTACGGTGACCAGAATGTGGCAATCGGCACTGGCGGAGAAACGCATCAGATTGCCGGTGGCGACACGGCCGTGTTGACCACACAGCAAGGCATCCCGGTAGCGGATGACCAAAATTCTCTCAAGATCGGATCACGCGGTCCCACCGCTCTCGAAGACTTCCACTTCCGCGAGAAGCTCTTCCATTTCGATTATGAGCGCATCCCTGAGCGGGTGGTCCATGCCCGTGGTTTTGGCGCTCATGGCTATTTCGAGAATTACGAATCGCTGTCGGACATCACCAAAGCCGATCTGTTCCAGCGAGCAGGGGAGAAAACGCCGCTGTTCGTGCGTTTCTCGACGGTCGCAGGTAACAAAGGCTCGCCCGACCTGGCGCGCGATGTCCGCGGCTTTGCCGTTAAAATCTACACCAAAGAAGGCAACTGGGACATCGTCGGCAACAACATCCCGGTGTTCTTCATTCAGGATGCGATCAAATTTCCCGACATGGTTCATGCGGCCAAGCAAGAGCCGGATCGAGGATTTCCGCAAGCGCAGACAGCTCACGATAACTTTTGGGACTTCATATCGCTGACACCGGAAAGCATGCACATGGTCATGTGGATCATGTCGGATCGCACAATCCCTCGCTCCTTTCGCTTCATGGAAGGTTTCGGCGTTCACACTTTCCGCTTTGTCAATGCCGCTGGCAAGTCAAGGTTCGTGAAGTTCCATTGGAAGCCTAAGCTCGGCTTACAGTCGGTGGTCTGGAACGAAGCCGTCAAGATTAATGGCGCCGATCCCGATTTTCATCGAAGAGATCTTTGGAACGCGATCCAGATGGGCGACTATCCCGAGTGGGAACTTGGCCTGCAGCTCTTCGATGAAGATTTCGCCGAGAAATTCGACTTCGACGTGCTCGATGCTACCAAAATCATCCCGGAGGAGGAGGTGCCGGTTCGGCGGGTCGGTCGGCTCGTGCTCGACCGTTGTGTCGATAATTTTTTCGCGGAGACCGAGCAGGTGGCCTTTTGCACGCAGAACATCGTACCCGGAATTGATTTTACCAACGACCCGCTGCTTCAGGGTAGGAACTTTTCCTACCTGGATACACAGCTCAAGCGGCTCGGCAGCCCCAACTTCACCCATATCCCCGTAAACGCCCCGAAGTGTCCCTTTGCTCATTTTCAGCAAGACGGACATATGACGCTGGTCAATCCGAGCGGACGTGTGAACTATGAGCCGAATTCCTGGGATGGCGAAGGAAGCGGGCCCCGAGAATCGCCCGAGAACGGGTTTACCTCTTTCCCTGCCGAGGAACAGGGGGCCAAACTGCGCGTCCGCTCAGAAACATTCGCCGACCACTACAGTCAGGCTCGACAGTTCTATGTGAGC
>Ga0307416_100002354_pt1 | contig 10815 bp, 10 predicted proteins | sample DK1Cmetagenome_2_FD_203821 | JGI IMG/M metagenome (GOLD analysis project Ga0307416, IMG submission 203821) | Maize rhizosphere microbial communities from greenhouse at UC Davis, California, United States - DK15-C-3 | ecosystem: Host-associated > Plants > Roots > Rhizosphere > Soil | place...
CGACAGGGCGCCGTGGCGGTGCAGCAGGGTCGCGATCGCCCTGGTGTCGGAGACGATCCCGGTGACGTTGGAGGCGGCCGAGAAGCTCCCGATGCGCAGCCGGCGGCCGGCGTGGCGCACCAGCTCCGCCTCGAGCTGGCCGAGGTCGATGTGGCCGTCGGCGTCCTCGCGGATCACCACCACCTCGGCGATCGACTCCCGCCAGGGCAGCTCGTTGGAGTGGTGCTCGAACGGCCCGGTGAACACCACCGGCCGCTCGCCCGCCGGGATCCGGTCCGACAGCCGGTAGCGCTCGTCCAGGTCGGCCGGGATGCGCAGGTTGAGGATGCCGATGAGCTTGTCGACGGCGGCGGTGCTGCCCGACCCGCTGAACAGGACCACCGTGTCGTCGTCGCCGCCGACGGCGTCGCGGATGATCCGCCGCGCGTCCTCGCGGAGCCGGGTCGTCTGCAGGCCCGTGCCCGAGCTCTCGGTGTGGGTGTTGGCGTAGCGGGGCAGGACCTCATGGCGGATGAAGTCCTCGATGAAGGCCAGGGCCCGGCCCGAGGCGGTGTAGTCGGCGTAGATGATCCGCCGCGGGCCGTACGGCCCGTCCATCACCTCCCGGTCTCCGATGACCGACGCCCGGACCCGCTCCACCAGCGGCGACGCTGCCGCCTTGTCCACGTCCAAGCTCACCCCCTCAGCCCTTGACCGCCCCCAGTGTCCCAGACCCCGGCCGGGACCGCCGGGGGCAGGACCAGGACGCTCAGGCCGAGGCCGGACAGCGACGCCATGCCCAGGACGCCCGACCACAGCTCGGGCGGCCAGGCGATCCCGTAGGCGGCCCCGTAGACGGCCGTCCAGGCGCCCCACAGCAGCAGGGGGACCAGCGCGGCGACGGCCCGGAACGCGCCCGGACGGTGGGGGCCGGGGCGAAGGCCGGCCACCAGCAGGTCGGCGGCCAGGCCGCCGGCCAGCATGGCCCAGACCAGGGCGCCGAGGACGAACTCGCGCAGCGAGGTCAGGCCGACGGCGCCGACGGTGGCGAGCAGGGTCACGGTGCCGAAGGGCAGCCGCCAGCGGCGGGTCAGGAGCAGCACCGGCGCGACCACGATCAGGTTGGTGACGAGCACGCTGGCCACCCCGGCGATGGTGGTGAGCAGGCCCTCGGCGCCGCCGGTCTCGGCCGTGGACGGGGCCCGGGTGACGAACGCCGACAGGTACTGGAAGAAGAACAGCACCACCGCGGTGGTCAGGGCGGTCGCCCACAGGGCCGGGAGCAGGGCCAGGGCGGGGGCGCGGGCCGGCAGCTGGGGCGAGGACCAGGCGGAGCGGACCGGGCTGGTCACCATCAGCAGGCCGCCGCCCAGCAGGAGCAGGTGGGAGGGGCTGAGCAGGGCGGCCACCCCGACCTCGATCCCGAACATGGTGTGCCAGACGCCGTCGGCGACCCCGCCGGCCACGAACATGGCCACCCCGACCAGCCCAAGGCCGTAGCCGGCCGGCACCAGGGCCGGGTCGAAGCGGCCCCGCTGGTGGCGGGTCACCAGCCGGGCCAGCACCACCGTCGAGACCAGGAAGCCGAGGTAGAACACGCCGTGCCAGGGGCTGAAGAAGGTCTCAAGGCCGGGCTGGTTGACGTGCGCCCAGCCGTCAAGGAACAGGCCCCCGACGACCCAGGTGCCGAGCAGGGCGGCGGCCAGGTCGTCGCCCCAGCTGGCCCGCGGCCGGGCCGGGACGGTCGTGTCTGTGGTGGTCCTGACGCTCGCCATCGGCCGCCTCCTGCTCCCGCGCGCTCCCTGCATTGACGCGCGCCCGGCGCCGGACGGTCAACCGTGGACGAGAAGAGGAGGGTCAGGCGAGGACGTGGCGGTTGCGGCCCTCGGCCTTGGCCACGTACAGGGCCCGGTCGGCCCGCTCGACCAGCTCGCTGCCGGCCTCCTGGAAGTCCCAGCAGGCCAGCCCGACCGAGCAGGTCACCAGCGGGGTGACGAGCCGCAGCCGCTTAACGATCCGGACCGCGTCGTCGAGCGCGCACGCCGGCAGCAGGAGCACGAACTCCTCCCCGCCGTAGCGGGCCAGCAGGTCGGTGGAGCGGACCTCGGCCCGCCAGGCGCTGGCCGCCTCCTTGAGCACCAGGTCGCCGGCCTGGTGGCCGTGGCGGTCGTTGTAGTCCTTGAAGTTGTCCAGGTCGATCATGGCCAGGCACAACCCGGTGCCCATGCGGCGGGCCCGCTCCAGCTCCCGGGGGAGCTCCTCCTCCCACACCCGCCGGTTCGGCACCCCGGTCAGCGGGTCGGTGCGGGCCAAGCCCTCGAGCCGGCTGACCAGCCGGCTGATCTCGACCGCCTGCTGTTCGCTGAGCCGCCAGTTGACCAGGTAGGCGACGCTGGCCGCGAGCACGAAGGCGCCGTGGATCAGGGCCCACTTCCAGGGTGAGCGCACAGCGGCGGCGTGGTTGAACACGTCGTGGGGGGCCAGCAGCCCGAGCACACTGTGGTGGACGACCACGAAGCCGAGGGCCAGCCCGAACGGCAGCCAGTCCTGGTAGAGGGTGATGACCCCGATCATCACGAAGAAGTGGAAGTGGGCCTCGACCACCCCGCCGGACAGGTGGACGATCACCGCCGAGGCGGTGATCAGGCCGAGCACGGCCGCCGTCGACCGGGCCCGCCGGCCCAGGGCCGGGTGGGCGGCGGCCAGGGCGCACACCGCCATCGGCGTCACCTCGGCGACCGCGTGGCCACGGTCCTGCCGCGGACCAGGGCGAACACGGCGACGCCGCCCACGTGCAGCCACAGCAGCCAGACGATCCCCCGGTGGCGCCGCGCCCACACCTCGGGCGTGAGCAGCTGGCCGGTGGGCAACAGCCCTCGGCCGGCACGGCCCGCCCGGACGGCGGCGCCGGCGATGACGCTCATGCCACCATGTCGGCACCGTTCCGGCCGACCTTAGCGATGGGGCACCGATGGCGAGACGTAGCGCGGGGATCCTGCTCTACCGGCGACGCGGCGACGGCGTCGAGCTGCTGCTCGTCCACCCCGGGGGCCCGTTGTGGGCCAGGCGGGACGCCGGCGCCTGGTCGATCCCCAAGGGTGAGTACGCCGAGGGCGAGGACCCGCTGGCGGTGGCGTTGCGGGAGTTCGAGGAGGAGACCGGCCAGCCGCCCCCTGGGGCCGGCCTGGTCGCGCTGGGCGAGGTCCGCCAGCGGGGCGGCAAGGTGGTCAGCGCCTGGGCCGCGCCCGGCGACCTCGACCCGGACACCGTCACCAGCAACACCTTCAGCATGGAGTGGCCGCCCCGCTCCGGGCGCTGGCGGGAGTTCCCCGAGGTCGACCGGGCCGGCTGGTTCGACCCGGCCACCGCCAGGGAGAAGCTGCTGGCCGCCCAGGCCGGCCTGGTCGACCGGCTCCTGACCGCCCTTGGCGACGGCGACGCCGGGGACTGAGCGGCTCAGTGCTGGTTGAGCCAGCCGGCCGGGCCCATGGCGATGCGGGTGCCGGGACGCAGCCAGCGCAGCACGGCCACCAGGTCCCTGGGACGGAGCGAGACGCAGCCAGCGGTCGGGCCGCCGGTCTGCTGGTGCAGGAAGATGCCGCTGCCCTTCTTGTAGACGGGCCGCCGGTAGTTGAAGTCGATCACGGCCGCGTACCGGTAGGCGACCCGGCGGTTCTTCCACAGGCTCTCGCCCCTGGTGCAGGGGCGGGTGACCCAGCGGTTGTAGTCGGCCCTCGACCCCGACCAGCAGGAGTTCGGCTGGAGGCGGCGGTAGGAGAACCCGTGCATGCCCGGGTTGGGCTGACTGCCGAAGCCGTACACGAAGCCGAAGGTCCCGGCCGGGGTGGTCCCGTCGCCCTCGTGGCGGTTGGCCGAGAACCCGTTGTAGCCGACCCGGCCCGGCATCGGCCCCCGGACCAGACGCCACCGGTCCTCCGGTCGCGCCCGCTGGTAGGTCCGGACCGCCACCCGCGTGTCGCGCCACCCCCAGCTGTAGGCCACGATCGCCCGGGTCGCCCCCCGCAGCCCGTCGATCCGCCCCGGCGTCGCCGGTGTGGCCGCACTGGCCGGGCTGACCAGCGCTCCAACCGCGGTCAGGGCCAGCACGATCACGACCACAATGCCGGCCCTTCGCATGGTTCCTCCCACCGCTGGACGTCGGTTCCCTGCCTGATCGGCAACTTGGGTCCGGAAACTGAGCGCTGCCACGCGACCGGGGCTGTGGACAACCCGACACACGCACCCCCGGCGATGGGCTACGCTCCCCCACCGGGAGACCCGGCACCGGACTGGGTGGGTCAGGCACGGGCACCACACGGCACGGGCACCACACGGCACGGGCAACGCATGGCGCGGCAGCGGGAGGATCGTATGGACGAGGTGACGGTCGGGCGCGCGGCGCTGGAGCGCACGCCACTGTTCGCCGGGCTGGACCGTGGGCACCTCGAGGACGTGGTGTCGGTCGGGCGGCGGGTGTCGTACCAGCCCGGGCAGGCCATCGTGGAGCGCGGCGACCCCGGCAACGCGATGTACATCGTCCTCGGCGGGGCCGCCGAGGTGGACGTGGGCGGCCGCTTCCACCGGCTGGAGCGGGGCGACTTCTTCGGCGAGATGGCCGTCCTGGCCGGCAAGCCGCGGGAGGCCACGGTCACGGCGGTCGAGCCGCTGGAGGCGTTGCAGATCTCGGCCGACGAGTTCCAGGCATTCCTGTCCACCAACCCCCAGATCGCCGTCGGCATGCTCAAGAGCCTGGTCGAGCGCCTCCGCGAGGTGCAGGACCGGCTCGACACCTGGATCGGGGGCGTCTGGTAGCGGTCACTTGGCGTCGGCGTAGCAGTCGACCACGGCCACGCTGAGGGGGAACCGGACGGCGGTGTCGCCGAAGACCAGCCGGCCGCTCTCGGCGGCGGCGTCCCGCACCTCGGTGGCCACCCGGTCGGCGTCGTCCCGGGGGCAGTGGACCACCACCTCGTCGTGCTGGAAGAACACCAGATGACCGGCCTGCCCGGCCAGGCGACGACGGACCGCGGCGAGCAGGACCAGGGCCCAGTCGGCGGCGCTCGCCTGGACGACGAAGTTCCGAGTGAACCGACCCCGGTCCCGAGCCGCCCGACGCCCCCGCGGCCCGACCTCGGGGTCGGGCCCGACCGCCGGTTCAATGGCGGCCAGCCAGGCGGCCGAAGGTGGTGGGCAGGTCCGGCCGAGCTGGGAGCGGACCAGGCCGCCCTCCTCGCCGGTGCGGGCGGCAGCTTCGACGAAGCCGACGGCGGCCGGGAACCGCCGCCGTAGGACGGTCATCAGCTGACCGACGTCGCCGCCGTACATGGCGGCCAGCAGGGCTGTCTTGGCCCTGGCGCGGTCGCCGCCGAAGGCGTCGGCGGCCAGGGCGGCGTACAGGTCGCCGCCGGCCGCCGCCCGGGCCAGGCCGTCGTCGCCGGACAGGGCGGCCAGCACCCTCGGCTCGAGCTGGCTGGCGTCGGCGACCACGAACGTCCAGCCCGGGTCGGCCACGACCGCCCGGCGCAGGGCGTGGGGGATCTGGAGGGCGCCGCCGCCGCGGGTCGCCCAGCGGCCCGACACCACCCCGCCGGGCACGTACTCGGGCCGGAACCGCCCGCCGGCGACCCAGGCGTCCAGCCACGACCAGCCGTAGGTGGCGTGCAGCCGCGACAGCTCCTTGTAGGCCAGCAGCAGCGGCACGGCGGGATGGTCGACCTCCCGCAGCACGTGCGAGCGGGTCGAGGGCAGCGGTGTGCCGGCGTTGGCGAACGCCCGCAGCACCTGGGCGGGCGAGTCGGGGTTGAGCCGGGGCAGGCCGAAGGCGGCCCCGACGCGGGCGGCGAGGTCGGCCAGGCGCTGTGGGACGGACCCGGCCCGGGGTCGCGGGCCGAGCAGCTCGGTCAGCACCGCGTCGTGCACCTCAGGCCGCCACGGCAGCCCAGCCGCCGCCATCTCGGCCGCGGCCAGCGCCCCCGCCGACTCGGCCGCCACCAACAGCCCAAGCCCTCGCGGCCAGCCATCGTCGGCGCCCTCCGGCCCGGTCAGGCGCCGCTGCTGGTCGGCGTGGACGGCGACCACGCCGTCGAGCAGCTCGGCCGGGCCGGGCAGGCCGAGCAGGTCGTGGTCGAACAGGGCCGGCTGCCCGGCCCCGGCCCCGGACGGTCTGGCCGCGTCGTCGGGAACGGGCAGGCCTCGCAGACGGGCCCAGGCGGCCGGGAACGAGCGGGGCTCGCCCCAGCGGCCGTCGGCGGCGAGCAGGATCGCCTCGGTCAGGGCGAGGTCGTGGGCCCGGTCGGCCCGGGCTCCGGCCCGCAGCAGGCCCGGGTACAGCTCGGCGGTGGCCGCCCAGACCCAGCGCGGCCGGTCGGTCCGCTCCCGCTCGGCCACGGCCGCGGCCAGGTCACGGACCGGCTCGGGGGGGGCCTGGGGTGTGCCGTCCTCGGCGACGACCTGGAGCAGCCCCCCGCCCTCGGCACCAACCACCGCGACCCGCATGGGGGCAGTCTGCCCGGCCCCAGCGACAGCCGGGGTCAGCGCTTGACGATCACCAGCTCCAGGCCGGGGGTGAGGACGTTCGGGTTGGGGACCAGGTCGCGGTTGAGCTTGTGGATCTCCGGCCAGCGGTTGGCGTCGCCGAGCTTGGCCTTGGCGATGCCGGACAGGGTGTCGCCCCGCTTGACCTTGTAGAGCTGCGGCTTGGGCTGGAGCGGGGTGGGCCCGGGCAGGGTCAGGACCTGGCCGACGGTGAGCCGGTCGCGGTGGCGGATCTTGGCCCGGTTGAGGACGAACAGCTCCGGCCAGCGCTTGGCGTCGCCCAGCTTGGCCTTGGCGATGCTCGACAGCGTGTCGCCCTTCTTGACCTTGTGGGTCTTGGGCGCGGCCCCGCCCCCGACGACCTTGGCGAACCGCAGCAGGTCGGCCAGCTCGAACCTGCCCGGCGTGGCCGAGGGCAGCGACGGCACCCAGCCGGGCGTGGCCAGGATGGAGTCGTCGCTGCGCCGGACCAGGCCGACCAGCACCTCGGCGACCAGGGTGCTGGCGACCGGGCCGAGCCGCTGGCCGCCGTGGTGCCTGGACTCGGCCAGCAGGTAGTACCAGAGCGGTGTCCGCTCCAGGAACCCGGCGGTCTTCAGCACGTGGGCCTGGCGTTCGCTGGCCGCGGCCGCCTCGAGCTGGGCCGCCGAGAGGACCGGCAGGCCGAGCCGTGCGGCCATGGCCTGCCCGGTGGGCATCCGCAGCCCGTAGCCGCGCAGCAGGTTGCGGACGGCCAGGTTGGCCGCGTCGGCCGGCTGCTCGATCTCGCCGGTGACCGTCTGCAGCTGGAACAGGCCGCCGGACAGCTTGGTGTCGAACTTGCGGGCCTTGTTCCTGCCCCCGCCGGCGGCGATGAAGCGCTCCCACTGGACGATCCAGTTGTCGGGCAGGGTGTCGAAGTCGCCCAGCTCGCCGCTGAGGGCGGTGAAGGTGAACAGCAGCCCCAGCGTGGCGTCGGTGAAGTTCAGGTTGAAGTCGTAGGTGTCCCTGATCATCGTGTGGCCGAAGCGGTATCCGGCCACGGTGAACTCGAGCGGCAGGAAGAATGGCTCGCCCAGCGCGTCGTAGAAGCGGTTCCCGCCGGTGATGACGGCGTCCACGACGGCCGGGTCGGCGACCCGCCTGAGGAAGTCTCTGAGCACGATGTGCTGGTAGTGCTGGCGCACCAGCCGGCGCGCCTCCTCGAAGGTCCGGCCCTGGTCGACCAGGCGGTTGTGGGCCTTGAGGAAGGCGAGGTGGAGCTGGGCGACGATCAGGTTCTCGTCGTTTCGGGGGTCGCCGATGCGGGCCGCCCGGTCTCGCAGCGGGTCGGCGTTTCGCTTCTCACGGGGCAGGTCGTTGTCGTCGCCCTTGCCCGGCGGCCGCTTGAACGGCACCGAGGTCCCGTTGAGCTTGGTGACCTTGCCGATCAGCATCCGGCTGTGGTTGGCCGGGTCGCGCGGGGCCGGCGGGCCGTAGAGGCTGTCCAGCTCGAGGCTGGCCGTGCGCAGGTTCTTGAGGTCGTCGCGGATCTGGGCCTCGGGCAGCGGCGCCAGGCCAGGGGCGAGCAGCTTGGCGGTGGTGAAGGAGCTGGTCTCGAAGGTGATGTCGTGGTCGACGAACTGGCCGAAGTAGGTGTAGATGGCCGGGACCTTGCCGTCGCCGGTGACCGGTCCGGGGTCGACCATGGCCCGGCCGAGCTCCTTCAGGCGCTTGACGGTGGTCGCCGACCGGGGCAGCAGGTTGGCCTCGTCGTCCTGGAGCTCGGGGAACAGGAAGTCGAAGTTCTGCAGCACGGCCGGGGCCGCGACCGCGAAGCCCAGGTCGACCTCGGCGGCCCGGGCGGCCAGGGCCTCATGGGCCTGCCGGAGCTGCTCCGGCGTGGCCGACGATCCGTGCGCGACCCGTGGCATGGCCGGAGGCTCTCATACTCCCCAAGCTCCGGCAATGCCACGTTGGTCAGTGTTCGGGAACCAGCCGCCGCAGCAGCGGCTCGGCGGCCCGGATGACCAGCTCGCGGTCGTGGGTGACGACCATGTCGTAGCGGCGCTGGTCGTCGGGCCCGTCGTCGCCGAGGTCGTGGGCGACCAGGGCGGCCGCGAACCGGGGGCCGATCACGATCAGGGCCCACTCGCCCCGTAGGGGGTCGTTGGCGGCCAGGTCGGCCCCGCGGACCCCGGCGACCGGGGTCACCGGCATGCCGTGGCCGAGGGCGCCGGTGAACGCCGCCCGGGTGGCCAGGAACTCGTACCGGCTCTGGATGGCCGGGCTGAACTGGCCCACCTCCTGGAAGCTGGCCAACAGGACGTTGGGCTCGGCCGCGTCAAGGCCCTGGTGCTCCAGCTGCAAGGACGTCTCGGCCAACAGGTCCTTGGTGACCCGGCGTGCCTCCCGGGCCGAGGCCACCACCTCCCATGGGGTGGCGGCGGCGGTGGCCGCCTGGGCCCTGCGGAGCGGGATGGCCTCGGTGGGCGGCGGCATCTCCGACGGCAGTGGCGCCGGATGGCCGAACAGGAACCCCTGGCCGATGGTGGCGCCGGCGGCCGCGGCCTCGCGGGCGTGCTTGATCGTCTCGATGCCCTCGGCGATGACCAGGGCGTCGGTCCGCTCGGCCTGGGCCCGGACGGTGTTGACGATGTGGGCCGCCTCGGCGGTCGTCCGGCCCTGGAGCAGGCGCATGTCCAGCTTGATCAGGTCGGGGCGGACGAACGGCAGCACGGCCAGGCTGGCCGGCGCGGCCCCGACGTCGTCGAGGGCGACACCCCAGCCGGCCCGGCGGGCCTGGGCGACGGTGGCCAGCAGCCGGGCCGGGTCGCCGGCCACGGCCCGCTCGGTCACCTCGACGACCACCCGCAGGCGGTCCTGGCCGAGCTCGATGGCAGATTTGAGATCATCGGGGCAGGCGACGCCGAGGGTGACCGGCTCGGCGTTGACGAACAGGGTCAGTGGCGGGAGCAGCCCGGAGCGGCTGGCCGCGGTGAAGGCGGCCGCCCGGCAGACCCAGTCCAGCTCGGCCACCCTGCCCGCCCGCCAGGCGGCCCCGAACAGGGCCGCGGGCGACTCCAGCGACCCCATCGGCCCCCTGGCCAGGGCCTCGTAGCCGAGGACGTGGCGACTCTCCAGGTCGATGAGAGGCTGGAACAGCGGCTGCACGGCCCGCTCGTCGAGCACCCGGCGGAAGTCCTCCACCGTCGTCGGGGAGGGGTGGGAGACTCCAGGCGTACTCATGGTGATCTGATCGACCACCGGCCAGACCAGGTTGAGCCTCCCGGAGCAAGGAGCCGCGATGAGCTTCGTCACCGAGAACCAGCCGGACGGCACCCCGACCTGGATCGACCTCGGCATCCCCGACCTGGAGCGGGCGATGCGGTTCTACGGGGCCCTGTTCGGCTGGGACTTCCAGGTCGGGCCGCCGGAGACGATGCGCTACACCCGCTGCCTGCTCGGCGACCGGCCGGTGGCCGCCCTGGCCGAGAACCCCGACCCCGAGGCCAGCCGGTTCTGGTGGAACGTGTACCTGGCCACCGGCGACTGTGACGCCACCGCCCGGCGGGTCACCGACGCCGGCGGCAGCCTCGTCCTGGAGCCGGCCGACGTCCCCGGCCAGGGCCGCATGGCCATCGCCAAGGACCCGGTGGGGGCCCAGTTCGGCCTCTGGGAGGGTCGCGGGTTCGTCGGCTGCGAGGTTGTGAACGAGCCCGGCTCGCTGGTCCGCAACGACCTCGTCACCCCCGACCCGGAGCCGGCCCGGGCGTTCTACGCGGCCGTGTTCGGCTTCACCCTCGACGGCAACCAGGACCTGCCCGGCTTCGACTTCACCTTCCTGCGCCGCCCCGACGGCCATGAGGTCGGCGGGGTCATGGGCGTCCCGGGCGTGCCGTCGTCGTCCTGGGCGACCACCTTCGAGGTCGCCGACACCGACGCCGTGATCGCCCGGGCGGCCGAGGGCGGCGGCAGCCCTGGCCCGGCCGAGGACTTGGTCTACGGCCGCATGGCCACCGTCACCGACCCCTTCGGGGCCGAGTTCTCGGTCATCACCCGCCCCGAGGCTCAGCGGGGCTGACCGGCCCGGCCCACCAGGAACCAGGTGACCAGCTCGCCTTTGCCCTTGACCTCGACCAGCCCGCGCCGCTCGAACCGGTAGTGGTCACGCAGCCGCCGGTAGGCCCGGTCGGTCACCTGGATGCAGCCGGCCACCCCGTGCGACTCCATCCGGCTGGCGGTGTTGACGGTGTCGCCCCACAGGTCGTAGCTGAACTTGCGCCGGCCGATCACCCCGGCCACCACCGGGCCGGTGTCGATGCCGATGCGGACGGCCAGCGG
>Ga0307416_100002355_pt1 | contig 10811 bp, 13 predicted proteins | sample DK1Cmetagenome_2_FD_203821 | JGI IMG/M metagenome (GOLD analysis project Ga0307416, IMG submission 203821) | Maize rhizosphere microbial communities from greenhouse at UC Davis, California, United States - DK15-C-3 | ecosystem: Host-associated > Plants > Roots > Rhizosphere > Soil | place...
GTTGTCCAGCAGGTCCTTCTGGCTGAAGGAGCAGCTTTCTTCGCTGAAGAGCGCGCTCGATTCGAGCCGGTCGAGCAGGTTCAGCAAGACCTCGCCGTAGCGCGGCGGCAGGGCGCCGAGCAGCTCGGTGCTGGCGCGGGCGTCGTCCGACAGCGTCGTGACCGATCCGCCACCGCCGCGCAGCGCCTCGATGCGCGCGGCGATGGCAACGAGTTGCTGTACGGCGGCGCTCACGTCGCCCCCTTTCCGGAGGGCGGCATCGACAGCCCGCGCTCGCGCATCAGGTCGCGCAGCACATCGGGGTAGTCGGTGATGAGGCCGTCCGCGCCCCAGTCCATCAGCCGCTGCATGTCGGCGCGCTGGTTCACCGTCCAGGGCAGCACCTTCATGCCGAGCTTCTGTGCTTCCTTGATGGCGGCGGGCGTCAGGTCCGCATAGGCCGGCGACCAGATCACGGGCCCCGCGCTCTTGCCCGCAGCCGCCTTGACCAGCTGTGGCACCGAGGCGAAGCCGGCCGCATCGAGGCCGGCGGTCCAGCGGCTGTCCTTGAGCGTGCGCGCGGTGCTGAGGTAGGCGCGCGGCAACTGCGGCGCGAGCTGCCCGACCAGCGCCAGCGTGCGCCAGTCGAAGCTCTGGATGGTCACGCGGTCGGCCATCTTCGCCTTGTCGATCTCGGCGAGCAGCGCGCGCACCATGGGGTCGGGCGCGGCGGTTTCGTCCGGCTTGTTCGGATCGATCTTGGTCTCGATGTTGAAACGCACCGTGGCCGCCGCGGCGCCGCGTGTCTGCACCAGCGCGAACAGCGCGGCGAGCGTCGGAATGCGTTCGCCGTCGCGCGGCTGCTGCAGTGCGAACTGCTTGCCGTAGTTGCTCGTGGGGTTCAGGCGGCCCACGTCGTAGGTCTGCAACTGGGCCAGCGTGAGCGCGCGCACGGCCGCGCCGCTGCGCGATGCGAGCCAGTTGCCGTTTGCGTCGCGCGTGTGGTCGGGGTTGAGCGCGGTGTCGTGCGAGATCACGACCACGTTGTCGGCCGTGAGTCCGATGTCGAGTTCCAGCGTGGTCACGCCCAGGTCGATCGCGTTCGAGAACGCGGCCAGCGTGTTCTCGGGTGCGAGCCCGCGGCCGCCGCGATGCGCCTGCAGGTCGAAGTGCTGCTTTGCGGTGGGGACGATGGCGGCACAGCCCGCCATCAGCAGCGCGGCGACGAGCAAGGGGTATTTCATTTGAGCTGCACCTTGATGCCGTTGTCTTGCACGGTGATGTCGCCGATCTCGTAGGTCTTGCGGCCCATGGTGAGTTCGTCGGCGGTGAAGCTGCGCAGCACCTGGCCCTGCAGCAGCTCCTGCGCGACGATCGAGCCGACCTTCTGCAGCCGTTCGGCATCGCGGCCTTCCACGCCCTGCAGCTCGAGGCGTTCGGACTTCGGGCGATCGAGCCGCAGCGTGCGCGTGGCGGCGTCGTAGCGCAGCGCGCTGCTCATCGACACGACCCCCTGCACCGGTGACGCGGCCAGCAAGGGGCTTGCGATCGTCAGCGTGGCGGTGAGGGCCGCGCGGTTGGCGCCGGCATCCAGCCCCAGTTGCGGATCGCGCAGCCCGACCATGAAGATCTCGGCATAGCGCTCGGCCACCGGGAAGCGCTTGGCGATCATCGCCTGCAGCTCGTCGCGGCTCGCGGTGTATTCGCTGGTGAAGAAGTTGAAGCCGGCCAGCGCCGCGAACGGGGCCTGCAGGGCGGCCGTACCGAGCAGGGCCTGCAGCATCCGGCGACGGGAGGTGAGGGACGGAGGGCGGAGGTTCATAGGGGTTCCGAGCTTGCCACAGGCCGGTGTGTTCCCGCCAGCGCCGACGCGGCGCCATCGCCTGTCGGACAGTCAGCCGTCGATGCGCAATTCGTAACGGGCAAACGACCTGGTTTCCTTCTGGATGACGCTGTGCAATACGAAGCCGAAGCCTTCGTAGAGCGAGCGCAACGCCTGTCGGTCAGCCACGCAATCGAGGCGCAGGTACGGGCGGCCCAGGCCGCGGGTGTGCTCGCGCGCGAAGGTCAGCAGGGTGGTCGACACGCCCTTGCCGCCCCAAGACCTGCGAACAGCCAGCTTGTGCACGAAGGCCGAGCTGCCGGGTTCGATCTCGGGCCAGAAGTACGGGTCTTCCATGTCGATCCGCACCACGCCGGCCACGTCGCCGTTCTCGCGCGCGATGAAGTAGCGCCCGGCATTGGTGTCGCGCTGGATGCGTTCGATGCCGATGTCGGTGCCCGACCACAGCGGCCTCCCCTCGGTGGCGAGCCATTGGGCGGCTTCGTTCAGGACAGCGGCGACGGTGGCCGCCTCGGCGGGGAGGGCTTGATCGATGTGCATCACGGGCGATCTTATGGATCAGGCCTGCGGAGCGCGAACCACATGAAAGCCTTCCGCCTCTTCGGGCGCGACGAAGTGGCGCGTGATCAGGTCGAACTGGGCATCCGTCGTCTCGAAGGGGTGCTCGCCGCTTGCATTGCGTGCGCGGAGCCGCGCCTTGCAGATGGCGTCCGGCACATCCAGGAAATGGAGCCGATGCGGCACGCCCGCCTTCTCGAAGATGCCGCGCGCCCAGGCCCGGCTGCTCACCGTGTTGGCCGGAAAGTCGAGCACCACCGACACGCCGGCCTGCAGAAGCGCCACCACGTGCGCGGCCATGACTTGCTTGAGCCGGCCCGAGGCCCGCACGTAGTCGGGCAGCGCGACGATCTCGCCCGGGTACAGCGTGGCAAGCCACGCATCCTCGCTGATGAGCACGGTGGCCGGCGCCTCTGCCAGGCGCCGGGTGAGCGTCGATTTGCCGGCGCCGATCTTGCCGCAGACCATGTGGAGCATGGGGGTCATCTCTTTTCTCCTGTGACTTGGAACAATCCCCAGGAGGCAAAAAGAAACCCGCCTCGTGGGGCGGGTTGCATGGCGTGACTGTCTTACGGATCGCGCGCTAACCCACCATCTTCTCGATGGTGCGAATAATCGACGCGTTCTTCAGGCAGGCCATGGGCGGAGGATAACCGCGGACAGTCGGAGCCGAAACCCTCAATCGTGCAGCGAAGAAAGAAACTGCTTCAACTCCGCCGTCTGCGGATTCCCGAACAGCTCCGCCGGCGGCCCCATTTCGTGCACGCGCCCCTGGTGCATGAAGATCACCCGGTCGCTCACCTTGCGCGCGAAGCTCATCTCGTGCGTCACCATCAGCAGCGTCATGCCTTCGTCGGCCAGCGACTCCACCACGCGCAGCACCTCGCCCACCAGTTCGGGGTCGAGCGCCGAGGTGATCTCGTCGCACAGCAGCACGGCCGGCTCCATCGCGAGCGCACGGGCAATCGCCACGCGCTGCTGCTGGCCGCCCGAGAGCTGGTCGGGCATGGCATCGAACTTCTCGGCGAGGCCCACGCGGTCGAGCAGCTTGCGCGCCTGCGAAGCGGCCTCCATCGACCCGCGCTTCTTCACCAGCGTGGGCGCGAGCATCACGTTCTTGCCGACCGTGAGGTGCGGAAAAAGATTGAAGCTCTGGAAGATCATCCCCACGCGCTGGCGCAGCTCGCGCATGGCCATCGCGCTTTCGTGCAGCAGCGGCTTGCTGTCGACGGTGAGCGAGCCTTCCTGGAACACTTCGAGCCCGTTGATGCAACGAAGCAGCGTGCTCTTGCCCGAGCCGCTCTTGCCGATGATGGCGATCACCTCGCCGCGCTTCACGTCCAGGTCGATGCCCTTGAGGACCTCGTTGGTGCCGTAGGACTTGCGCAGCGCCGTGATGCGCACGATGGGCGCGGCGAATGCCGCGGCTTCGGAGTGGGTGGGTTCAAGCACGGCGGCCATGGGTCTTCCTCTCGAGGTTCTTGGCGTACAGGCTCACGGGGAAGCACAGCACGAAGTAAAGCAGCGCCACGCAGCTGAACACCACGAAGGGCTGGAAGGTGGCGTTCGAAATCATGCTGCCGGCCTTGGTGAGCTCGACAAAGCCGATCACCGAGGCGAGCGCCGTGCCCTTGATCACCTGCACCAAGAAGCCGACCGTCGGCGCGATCGCGATCTTCACGGCCTGCGGCAGGATCACATGGCGCATCTGCTCGCCGAAGCTCAAGGCCAGGCTGCCGGATGCTTCCCACTGGCCCTTGGGAATCGAGGCGACGCAGCCGCGCCAGATCTCGGTGAGAAAGGCGCTGGTGTAGAGCGTGAGCGCCACGCTCGCGGCGGTCCATGCCGACACGTCGACGCCGAACAGCGCGATGCCGAAGTAGGCGAGAAACAGCTGCATCAGCAGCGGCGTGCCCTGGAAGAGCTGCACATAGAGGCCGACGGCCTTGCCCGCAATCCTGCCGCTGCGAAGGCGCAGGAACAGCAGCAGCCCGCCCACGATGCCGCCGCCGATGAAGGCGATCAGCGAGAGCACGACGGTCCAGCGCAGCGCCATCAGCAGGTTGCGCAGGATGTCCCACAAAGAAAAATCACTCATGGCGATGGGTTCCTCGCGTTCAGCGGCCGAAGAAGAACTTCGGCCCCGCCCAGTCGAGCAGCCGCCGCAGCGCCACCGACAGCGCCAGGTAGATCAGCGTGGCGACGATGAAGGCCTCGAACGCGCGGAAGTTGCGGCTCTGGATCAGGTTGGCCGCGTAGCTCAGCTCTTCGGTGGAGATCTGGCCGCACACCGCCGAGCCCAGCATCACGATGACGATCTGGCTCACCATCGCCGGCCACACCTTCTTGAGCGCGGGCGGCAACACCACGCGCAAGAAGACCTGCGCCTTGCTGAGCGCCAAGCTCACGGCCGCTTCGATCTGCCCCTTGGGCGTGGCCTCGATGCCGGCACGGATGATTTCGGTGGAATACGCGCCGAGGTTCAGCACCATCGCGATCACCGACGCCACTTCGGGCGAGAGCTTCACGCCCGCCGCCGGCAGCCCGAAGAAGATGAAGAACAGCTGCACGATGAACGGCGTGTTGCGGATCAGCTCCACATAGGTGCCCACGATGGCGCGCAGCCACACGGGCCCGCCGGCACGCGCCCACGCGCAGAACGTGCCCACGATCATGCCCAGCACGGTGCCGATGGCGGTGAGACCGACGGTCCACGCCACGCCGCGCAGCAGCAGCGGCCATTCGGAGAGCACCGCGTAAAAGTCAAACTCGATGTTCATGGCCGCGTGACTCGATCAGACGGGAAGGTCGCCGGCGGCCTTGCCGAGCCACTTCTTCGACAGGGCGTCCAGCGTGCCGTCCTTCTTGGCTGCGGCAATGATTTCGTTGACCTTGGTCTTCAATGCGGCCTCACCCTTGGCGATGCCGACGAAGCAGGGGCTGTCTTTCAGCAGCAGCTTGAACTCGGCGCTCACCTTGGGGTTCTTGGCGAGCATGTCGCCGGCGACCGCCGCGCTGGTCGCCAGGGTTTGCGTCTGGCCGGCCACGAAGGCCGCGATCGTCGCGTTGTTGTCCTCGAAGCGGCGGTAGTCGACGTTCGGCGGCGCCACCTTGTTCAGTTCCTGGTCTTCCATCGCACCGCGCGTCACGGCGACGGTCTTGCCGGCCATGTCGGAGAAGTTCGTGAGCTTCATGCTCTTGGCGGCGTACACGGCCTGGAAGAAGGGCGCATAGGCCGACGAAAAGTCGATCACCTTCTCGCGTTCGGGGTTCTTGCCGAGCGTGGAGATCACGAGGTCTGCCTTGCGCGTCTGCAGGTACGGAATGCGGTTGGCGCTGGTCACGGGCACCAGCTCGACCTTCACGCCGAGCTTGGAGGCGATGAGTTCGGCCATCTCCACGTCCAGACCCTGCGGCTTCATGTTCTTGTCGACCGAGCCGTAGGGCGGGTAGTCGGTCGGCACGGCGATCTTGATGGTCTTGGCCTTGAGCACGTTGTCCAGCGCGTTCTGGGCGTGGGCGCCGCCGGCCGCGGCCAGCATGGCGACGGAAGCGAACGCGAGGGCGAGGTGGCGTTTCGATGCAGAGAAAGTCATAGCAGGGCTCCTAGGTAAGTCGATGAATCGGGGTCGTCGCCGGAAGGCGCGGCGGGCTTGCGGCGCTTGGGTGGGGTCGAGGCCGTGTTCTGCAGCGGCGCCAGCGCATCGCGCAGTTGCGCGAGCGGATCGGTGGGCGCCTGCACGCGCAGCGCCGACTGCACCGTGCCGATGTGTTCGGCCATCAGCGCCTCGGCGGCGGCGTGGTCGCCGCGCTCGAGCGCCGCGACGATCTGCACATGGTCTTCGCAGGACTGCACCGCGTCGTGCGTGCTCTGGTAGAGCATGGCGATCAGCGTGGTGCGCGCGGTGAAGTCGCGCAGCGTGTCGGCCAGCAGCGTGTTGCCCAGGCACTCGGCCAGGCACACATGGAAGTCGCCCAGCAGGAAGCTGCGGTTGCCGACGTCGCTCTCTTTCAGTGCGCCTTTTTCACGCTGGAGGTGCGACTTCAATTGACGGAGTGCCGCCTTGTCGAGCTTGCCGGTGGTGGCCGCGCTGCGGATGAGCCCCAGCTCGATCACGCGGCGCGCCTCGAAGGCTTCGCGGGCTTCTTCCTGCGAGGGCTCGATCACGAACCAGCCGCGCCGGGCGCTCACCGTGACGATGCCGCGCGCGGCCAGCCGGGTGAGGGCTTCGCGCACGATGGTGCGGCTGCAGTCGAAGAGCATGGCCAGCTGCTGCTCGCCCAGGCGCGAACCCGGCGCGAGCTTCTGCGCCATCACCGCTTCGACGATGCGTGCACTGATTTCGGATGCGGATGTAGACATTCGCCTGCATACCAGCAGCTTTTGTGCCAACTGGTATGCAAGATATGTGCACCGAAATGGATCGGTGCCGCGCGCCGGTGGTGCGGCGCGCGCGGCGCGAGTGCGCTACCGCCTGGCCAGCGCGCTCGCGGGCAGGACCAGCAGCATGAGCAGCGCCGACAGCACCAGCGCCCCGCTCAGCACGTAGAGGCTGGCCGTGAAGCCGCCCGTCAGCGTCTTGAGCGCGCCGACCATCATCGGCGCGACCAGCCCCGCGCTGCCGCCGATGGTGCTGATGAGCGCGATGCCCGCGGCCGCGGCGCTCTTCGACATGAAGTTGCCCGGAATCGCCCACAGCACGGTGAACGCGCTCGAGATGCCCATGGCCGCCAGCGCCAGGCACAGCACGGCCGCCAGCGGGCTCTGCATGAAGAGCGTGGTCAGCGCGAGGCCCGCCGCACCCACCAGCGCACCGATGGCGAAATGCCAGCGCCGTTCCTTCCGGCGGTCGGAATGCCGCCCGACCACGATGTTGGCCGCGATGCCCGCGACCGCCGGAATGACCGAATAGAAACCGATCTGCAGCACGCTGAGCCCCATCGATTTGAGGATGGTCGGCTGCCAGAACGACAGCGCATAGATGCCCAGGATGATCAGGAACGACATGAAGCCGATCAGCCACACGCGCCCGTCGCGCATGGCCGCACCGAAGGTGTGCCGCTCGGCGGCACCGTTCGCGGCCTGGTCCTCGGCCAGCAGGCGCGCCACGCGCTGCTTCTCGGCAGCCGTGAGCCACGGCGCCTGTGCCGGGCTGTTCGAGAGCCAGCGAAACGCGACAACGCCCAGCAGCACGCTCGGCAGCCCTTCGAGCAGGAACAGCCACTGCCAGCCACGCAGCGCGAGCACCCCGTCGAGGTAGGTCATCGTGAGCCCGGCGATGGGCCCCGCGACGATCGGCGCCGCACCGAAGGCCATGAAGAAGAGGGCGGTCGCCTGCGCGCGGCGGTGCGACGGAAACCACAGCGTCAGGTAGAACAGCACGCCGGGCGCGAAGCCCGCCTCGAACACGCCGATCAGGAAGCGCAGCACATAGAACTGCATCGGCGTCGTCGCGAACATCATCGCCGCCGAAGCCAGCCCCCACAGGCCCATGATGCGCAGCAGCGTCGCGCGCACGCCGATCTTCGCGAGCATCAGGTTGCTCGGAATCTCGAACACCGCATAGCCGATGAAGAAGATGCCGGCCCCCAGGCCGAACACCGCATCGCTGAAGCCCAGCTGGTCCTTCATCTGCAACTGCGCATAGCCGACGTTGGTGCGGTCCAGGTAGTTCAGCACGTAGCAGGCGCACAGCAGCGGCATCAGCCGCCAGGTGATCTTGCGGAAAAGCGCGGCGTCGTCGCGCGCATCGGCCGAGGCGGGCGTGCGCGTTTCAGTGGCGTCAAGAGTGGCGGTGTTCATCGGTTGTCTCCTTCTCTTCTCTTTTTTCTTTTCAGCGCCGGGCCAGCGTGCCGAAGCTCGTCTCGCCCCAGAGGTGGCTGGTCGGCGCACCCGGAAAGAGCCAGTGCGGCGAACATTCGCTGGACGGCACGACGTTGCTGAACCCGTGCGTGGGCGAGGTGCCCGCGAGCATCTTCTCCAGCACCATCGACAGGTACTGGTCGTTGCTGCTTTCCTGCGTGTTGCCGTTGAGGATCACCTCCGCGCCCGTCGCTTGCGCATAGCGGCGGATGCCGTTGTGGCGCGACTGCAGCGGCGCCCAGCTGTCGGCCGAAACGCCGTTCTCGCTGCTCACCCGCAGCCCGTCGCCGGTGCGATAGACCAGCGAGTGATTACCTTCGGTGTGGCCCGGCGTGTGCACCAGCGCAAGCCCGCGGCCGAGCTGGATGCTCCCGTCGAAAGCGACGATGCGTTCCGCCGGCACGCCATCGAGGCCGCGCGGGCAGTACCACTCGGCCTGCACCGGCAGCAGGCCCTGCACGTTCGCGAGCTCCTGCCGGTGAACGAGCAACTTCGCGTTCGGCAGCAGGCCAGGCACGTCCGCGCTGCCGAGCCAGCGGCGCACATCCTGCGTGTGCAGGTGGTCGTAGGTGATGTAGTCGATCTGCTCGAGTGCCACGCCGCAGCTCGCCAGCGCCTGCGGCACGGTCTGGTAGACCGGCGCGATGGTCTTGTGCAGGAACTTCGGCGTCTGCTCGCTCAGCCGCTTGAAGTAGGGCGTTTCGTTGCCCGCCTCGAAGTCGGCCGGCGTGAAGAGCAGCGTGCGGAGGCGCCCTTCGAAGTCGTCGTACTGGATCAGCACCGTGCGCGCCAGCAGATGAACCATGTGCGGCTTGAGCAACTGCTGCGAGTAAACGCCGGTGAAAGCAAACCACGCCGGATACGGAATGCGCAGCAGGTTGAAGCTGCGCGCAAAGCGCACCGGTGGCGCATCGAGCAACTGTTCGCGCAGTGCCTCGGCGCCATGGCGAATGGCCCGCAGACGCTCTTGCGGCATCGCCGCGCTGCGCGCGTCATCGAAGTGCGCCAGTTGCGCAAAGCCGGTGGGTTCAGGGTCTCGGATCATCTTCGTCTCCTGGAAATGAGGACTTGTCTTTCGATTCGATGAGCGCTCGTCGATCGGCCAATGCAACGACAGCGCCTGGTGTGCGCAGGGCACCGGGTGCTCCCCGCAGCGAAATCAAGGAGGGGGGCGAAGCCCGGGGGACATTCGCGGAGGGGAGTACCCGGTGGCCTGCGCACACGCCCTGAAAAGCTCAATACACCGAGCGCCCGCCCGAGATATCGAACACCGCCCCCGTACTGAAAGAGCAATCGTCCGAAGCCAGCCACGCAGCCATCGCCGCCACTTCATCGACCTCCACGAATCGCCCCATCGGCACCCGCGCCAGCAACGCAGTGCGCAGTTGCTCGCGATGCTCCGCAGGCACGCTCGCGAACACCGCCGTATCGGCCGCTGACGGCGTGATGCAGTTCACCAGCACGCCGGACAACGCGAGCTCCTTGCCCAGCGACTTGGTCAGCGAAATCAGCCCCGCCTTCGAGGCCGAGTACGCCGCGTTCAAGCCGTTGCCTTCCTTGCCCGCCACCGAGGCGATGTTGACGATGCGCCCCCGCCGCCTTGCCAGCATCACCGGCACGATGGCGCGGCAGCACAGCCATGCGCCGGTGAGGTTGATGTCCAGCACGTTGCGCCACTGCGCGGGCGTGTGTTCCCACGTCGTGACGGTCGGGCCGAGCACCCCCGCGTTGTTGACGAGGATGTCGATGCCGCCGAAGCCTTCCTGCGCTTCCGAGGCCGCGCGTGCGACCTGGCCCTCGTCGCGCACGTCGACGAGCGCCGAGGTCACCGTGCCCAGCGGCGCGAGCTGCCGCACCGCTTCGGCCAGCGCCTCTGCTTCCACATCCCACAGCGCCACGCTTGCACCGCTTGCCATGCAGCGCCGCGCAATGGCAAGGCCAATGCCGCGCGCCCCGCCCGTGATGACGGCGTGCCGGCCTTCGAGCGGCCGCGCGGTGGTCATGCGACGGCGGCCTCGGCCTTGGGCGCTGCGGCCGGCTGGCCGAGCAGCCCGCTCACCAGCGCGCCGACCATCTCCGGCGGCACGCCCACCAGCAGCTGCCGCAGCATCGTCAGCGTGTCGAAGTACACGCGCTCGCAGACCAGCACATCACCCTCGAAGATGAAGAAGGCGTTCATGCGGCAGCGGAAGGCGTTGCCCGTCGGCGGAATGCCCTTGAGCGGACCGCGGTGCGTGCCCAGCAGCCAGAACTCGACGATCACCGAGTCGTCGGCGTGCCGCAGCTGGATGATCTCGTGGCGCTGGTCGGGAAAGGCGCGGCGCGTTTCGGCGTAGTACTGGCGCACGTTGTCGGTGCCGTCGTGCACTTCGCCGCTCGGAATCAGCTCGTAGTGCGGATGCGGGAAGGTGCCGAGCACCGCGTCGAAGTCCTGCCGGGTCTCGTCGGCGAAATGGTCGAGCACGAGGCGCTCGCGGCGGGCCTGCAGTGCGGTAAGTGGGGTCTGGGTGTTCATCGGGGTGTGCTCCATGTGACAGGTGACATCGGGTTGCCGCGATGGCTGCAATT
>Ga0307416_100002356_pt1 | contig 10810 bp, 9 predicted proteins | sample DK1Cmetagenome_2_FD_203821 | JGI IMG/M metagenome (GOLD analysis project Ga0307416, IMG submission 203821) | Maize rhizosphere microbial communities from greenhouse at UC Davis, California, United States - DK15-C-3 | ecosystem: Host-associated > Plants > Roots > Rhizosphere > Soil | place: USA...
GACATCCGGCTCGATTCGCGCGCATCGATGCAGCGCAGGAGCGCGCTCAGGTCGCACGTCAGGTCGCTGCGGCCTTGCGGGCGCGCGGATGGTAGCGAGCGAAGCGATGCTCGCGTTGCCGTGGCTCGCCGAGCCGCTTCAACGGGCCCTGCGGCAAGGCGCGCACGCGCTGCTGCTGCATGGACCGGAAGGCGTCGGCCAGTTCGAGCTCGGCTTGACGCTGGCGAAGGCATGGTTGTGCGAAGGAGCCAGCGAACGGCGACCGCACGGCGCGGCATGCGGGGCATGCGCGAGCTGTCACCTCGTCGAGTCGCGGTCCCATCCGGACCTGCTGGTGCTGATCCCCGAAGTGCTCCGCGAGTCGCTCGGCTGGGGAACTGCCGGCGAGGGCGAGGAGGGCGGTTCGGAGAAGGGCAGCAAGGCCAAGCCGAGCAAGGAGATCAAGGTCGAGGCGGTGCGCGCCGCAGTGGCTTTCGCGCAGACCACGTCGGCGCGCGGACGCGGCAAGGTGCTGGTGCTGCACCCCGCGGAACGCATGAACCCGATCGCCGCGAACACGCTGCTGAAGACGCTCGAGGAACCACCGGGCGACGCCCGTTTCGCGCTCTGCAGCGGGGCCCCCGACGCACTGCTGCCGACGATCCGCAGCCGCTGCCAAGCGCTGCCGCTTCGACTTCCGCCGCACGATGAGGCCGTCGCCTGGCTGTCGGCCCGCGGCGTCGGCGATGCTGCAGCGCTGCTCGCTGCCTGCGGAGGCAGACCGTTGCAGGCACTCGGCTGGCACGAGGAGGGCGTCGATGTGCGGCTGTGGCCGAAGATCCCCGGGCTGCTCGCTCGCGGAGACGCCGTACCGTTCATGGGTTGGCCGTTGCCGCGCATGATCGAGACGCTCCAGAAGGTCTGTCACGATGCGCTGAGCGTGAGCGCCGGCGCGGCCCCGCGCTACTTTCCCGCCGGATCCGTGCGAGCTGCGGAAATCGACGCGCTCGGTGCCTGGTGGAAGGACCTGCAGCGGATCGGTGAGTTCGCGGAGCACCCGTGGAGCGCCGGCCTGATGGTCGAGTCGCTCGTCGATTCAGCCCGAAAAGCCCTGTCCGAACCCCTCGTCTCCGGGCGTCGAGGCGGAGTTCACTCGGTACACTTGCCGGCATGAGCGAACCTCCCTTGCGTCCTGCGGCCGGAGCGGGCGGCGTGGCGGCAGCGGCGGCGGCCGCCGCCGCGCGCCCGAGCGTGATCCAGTTGGTGTTCCGCGAGAAGGGTGCTCTCTACGCGGCGTACATGCCGCTGTTCGCCGAAGGCGGGCTGTTCGTCCCGACCACACGCGAGTACAAGCTCGGCGAAGACATCTATCTGCTGCTGTCGCTGCCGGAAGACCCTCAGCGCTATCCGGTCGCCGGCAAGGTCGGCTGGATCACGCCGGCGAACGCTTCGGGCGGCCGCACGCAGGGCGTCGGCGTCAAGTTCCCGAGCGACGAGAAGACGCGCGCGCTGAAGCAGAAGATCGAGGAAGCGCTCGGCACGATGCTGCAATCGGCCAAGCCGACGCAGACGATCTGAACCGCAGCGCTGCCCGACGGCGCGCTTTCCGATGTACGTCGATTCCCATTGCCATCTGAGCTTTCCGGAGCTCGCGAGCAGGCTGTCGGAGATCCGGATCGCGATGGCCGAGGCGCAGGTCGACCGGGCCCTCTGCATCTGCACGACGCTCGAAGAATTCGACGCGGTGCATGCGCTGGCCACCACCTACGACAACTTCTGGTGCAGTGCCGGTGTGCACCCGGACAGCGAAGCCTGCCTTGAGCCCACCGTCGACGGGCTTGTCGAGCTCGCGAACCGTCCCAAGGTGGTGGCGATCGGCGAAACCGGTCTCGACTACTACCGGCTGAACGGGCGCAGCATTGCCGACATGGCCTGGCAACGCGAGCGATTCGCGGTTCACATCCGCGCTTCGATCGCGACCGGCCGTCCTCTGGTGATCCACACGCGCAGCGCTTCCAACGACACGTTGGCGGTCCTGCGCAGCGAACAAGGGAAGCGGGCCGGCGGGGTATTCCATTGCTTCACCGAGACCCGCGACGTTGCCCGTGCGGCGCTCGACCTGGGCTTTCACATCTCGTTCTCGGGCATCCTGACGTTCAAGACAGCCCACGAACTGCGCGAGGTCGCGCTGATGGTGCCGATGGACCGCTGCCTGATCGAAACCGACAGCCCGTACCTCGCGCCGGTCCCGTACCGCGGCAAGGTGAACAGCCCCGCCTATGTGCCGTGGGTTGCACGGCAGCTGGCGGAGATCAAGAGTATCGATGTCGAGCAGGTGGCAGCGCAGACGACGGAGAACTTTGAGCGGCTGTTCCTGGCGCACGAGGCTCGGCCAGTTGATCGATAACTTGCTTTAAGTGTCAACGGCAACTGACTTTCGTGTCTTAGCTTTTAGCCGCTTGAAAGCCAGGGAGGCCGGCTGCTGGCGTCACTGTCGGCCACAGGCATTTGTGCACGATTCGCAGCGCCCGCCGACACCGAAAGCACGACGGCGCTTGACGCTGCGGATCCGCAATGCACCATCTTTTGTTTTCCCACGGCGCTGCCTAAAGTTGATTGCAGCCAAGAGGCGGTTGGGAGAATCGAGATGGCGCACACGCACCTGACTTCGAATCCGTTCGCGTTGATGATGATGCCCGAGGCCGTGTTCGCGGCCATCGAGCATTCGGATCGTCTGGGTCGCCTGAAGAGCCGCATCTGTAGGCCGCTTGATGGACCGCGCGTAGCGACCGGTACGAGCAAGATCGGCGCCTTCGATGCGGCGGTCGATTCGGTCGTGGAGACGCCTGAAGAAGCGTCGGGACTGCAGGGCGATAACGCCGGGATCTGAACGCTCAGCTCCAGGCACCCTCGAAACGTATCCGCTACTATGTATATTATGTTAACTAACCATTAGGAATGGTCCTCGGTGGCCCTGTGCTCAGGGCTCAAGTCCGAAGCCCTTCCAACGAAGCTCAGAAAACCAAAACGCCTCCAGGTAGCCCTCGAGGCGTTTTGCTCTGGATCGACGGGCCGAACCCGCCGGGCGGACTACCTACCGGCTCGGCGCCGACGCCGGATTGACCTTGCGCTCGATCTTCCCGCCGGTGCTGCGCATCGCGTCGCCCGTCTTCTCTGCGCCTCTGCGTGCCACGGCAGCGGTCTTCTTCGCACCGCGCTTCACGGCCTTTCCGGCCTTGCGTGCGCCGCTGGCCACCGCGTGACCCGCCGAGGATGCGGCGGCTCCGACCGAACCGGTGGCCTCGACCGGCTTGCGCTGATCAGGGGTGGTCTGTGCTGACGCGGACGCGATGGCCAGAACGGCAGCGAGGCCGACAAGGCTCTTTTTCATGGCTTCTCCTGTGAAGTGTGGAATCCCTCGGAAATGATAGCGATCGACGGCGAACAAGCAGCCTCCGAGCGACGGGCTGTTGCCTGGGTGAGTCACTCGCGCGCCGCCCGCTTGCGTTCGTGCTCTTTCAGGTGGCGCTTGCGGATGCGGATCGACTTCGGCGTGATCTCGACCAGCTCGTCGTCCGCGATGAACTCCACCGCGTACTCGAGGGTCAGCTGGATCGGCGGCGTGATCTTGATCGCGTCCTCCTTGCCGGAGACGCGGAAGTTCGTCAGCTGCTTGCCGCGCACCGCATTGACGACGAGGTCGTTGTCGCGCGAGTGGATGCCGATCACCATGCCTTCATACAACGGGTCGCCGGCCTTGACGAACATCCGGCCGCGGTCGTCCAGCTTGCCGAGCGAATAGGTCACCGCCTCGCCGTCGTCCTGACTGATCAACACGCCGTTCTTGCGCCCTTCGATCTCGCCCTTGTAGGCTTCGTAGCTGTCGAAGATGTTGCTGATCAACCCGGTGCCGCGGGTCGTGTTCATGAACTCGTTCTGAAAGCCGATCAGCCCGCGCGCCGGAATCCGGTATTCGAGGCGGACGCGCCCCATTCCATCGGGCTCCATGTTGACCAGTTCGGCCTTGCGCTCTCCGAGCGCCTGCATCACGGCGCCCTGGTGCTGATCCTCGACATCGGCCGTCAGCAGCTCGATCGGCTCGAGGCGCTCGCCGTTCTCCTCGTGGAACACGACGCGCGGCTTCGATACCGCGAGCTCGTAGCCCTCCCGGCGCATCGTTTCCAGCAGGATGGTCAGGTGCAACTCGCCCCGCCCCATCACCTCGAACACGCCGTCCTCGTCGGTGTCGCGCACCTTCAACGCAACGTTCGATTGCAGCTCGCGGTCGAGCCGGTCTCGGATCTGGCGGCTCGTCACGAACTTTCCTTCGCGTCCCGCCAAAGGCGAGTTGTTGACGCAGAAGTTCATCGTCAGCGTCGGCTCGTCGACGGTGAGCATCGGTAGCGGGCGCGGGTCCTCGAGGCTCGTCAGCGTCACGCCGATGCCGATGCCTTCGATGCCGTTCACCAGCACGATGTCGCCCGGCCCGGCTTCCGTCGCCTGTTTGCGCTCGAGACCTTCGAACTTCAGCACCTGGTTGACGCGCGCCCGCACCGGCGTGCTGTCGGGGCCGCTGTAGACGGCGACCTCCTGCATCGGCTTCAGCGTGCCCTGGTTGACGCGGCCGATGCCGATGCGGCCGACATAGCTCGAGTAGTCGAGCGAGCAGATCTGCAGCTGCAGCGGGTCGCCCGGGCTGCCTTCGTGGGCCGGCACATGCTTCAGCATCGCTTCGAACAGCGGCCCCAGGTCCGTCCCGACCTGCCCTGACTCCAGCGTCGCCCAGCCGTTCAGGCCGGACGCATAGATCACCGGAAAGTCGAGCTGTTGCTCGTTCGCGCCGAGCTTGTCGAACAGATCGAAGGTCGCGTTGATCACGTAGTCCGGGCGCGCGCCGGGCCGGTCGACCTTGTTGACGACGACGATCGGCTTCAGTCCCAGCGCGAGCGCCTTCTTCGTGACGAAGCGGGTCTGCGGCATCGGGCCTTCGACCGCGTCGACCAGCAACAGCACGCTGTCGACCATCGACAGGACGCGCTCGACTTCGCCACCGAAATCGGCGTGGCCGGGCGTGTCGACGATGTTGATGTGAGTGCCCTTCCACTCGACCGCGCAGTTCTTCGCGAGGATCGTGATGCCGCGCTCCCGTTCGAGGTCGTTCGAGTCCATCACGCGCTCGGCGACCTTCTCGTTCTCGCGGAAGGTGCCGCTCTGGCGCAGCAGCTGGTCGACCAAGGTGGTCTTGCCATGGTCGACGTGGGCGATGATGGCGATGTTGCGGATCTGTCGGGTCATGTCGGTTTCTTCGAAGGTCAACGCGCCTCGCCGACGGGTGCGTTCTGCACGGCACCGGCTTCGAGCGGGCTCAGGAGCCGGGTGGATATCAATTCGCCGCCGGCGATATGGCCGCCGCCAAGAAAGGCCTTCGGTTCGGGACCGTAGACGCGCACTTGCGGAGCGTCGGGCAGCGGCACGCGACGGCGCAAGCCACTGAGGAAGCGCCCTGCTTCGGCGGCCTCGAGGCGCACGACGGGCCACTCCGACAGCAGCGCATCGGGCTCGAGCAGCAGCGCATCGCGCGCTTGCTCGGGCAGGTGTTCCAGCGCGTCGATGGAATGAGCGTGTTCGACGCTCAGCAGTCCACTGGCCGTGCGATGCAGCGCCTTCAAGTGCGCACCGCAGCCGAGGGCCTGCCCGATGTCTTCGGCGAGGGTCCGGATGTAGGTACCCTTGCTGCATCGCACGTCGAGAGTCCAACAGTCTCCTTGCCCTTCGACAAGTTCGATCGCATGGATGTGGACGCGGCGGCTCGCGCGCTCGATTTCGATACCTGCGCGGGCGTACTCGTAGAGCGGCCGGCCCTCGTGCTTCAGTGCCGAATGCATCGGCGGTCGCTGCTCGATGCTGCCGACGAAGCGCGCCGCGGCTGCTTCGACGTCCGCACGACTCGTCACGACCGCACGCCGCTCGAGCACCGCGCCTTCGGCATCGCCGGTCGTCGTCGTCACGCCGAGCTGCAATGTGGCGAGGTACCTCTTGTCCGCGTCGAGGCTGACCTGGGCGAACTTGGTGGCCGCGCCGAAGCAGATCGGCAGCAAGCCGGTCGCGAGGGGATCGAGCGTCCCGGTGTGCCCGACCTTCTCGGCGCGATAGAGCCGCTTCAACCGTTGGACCGCCGCATTGCTCGTCAGACCGAGCGGCTTGTCGAGCAACAGCACGCCGTGCAAGGGCCGGCGTTCGATGCGGGGCCGTGTCGGGCTCACGCTCAGTCTTCCAAAGCCCGGTTGGCGTTCGCCTTCTGGATCAATGCGTTCAGCTCCGCTGCCCGCTCGGTCGTGCGATCGAACTTGAAGTGCAGGGTCGGCACCGTATGGATCTGAAGGCGCTTGAAAAGGCCGTTGCGGATGAAGCCGGCCGCCTCGTTGAGGGCCGCCTCGCACTCCTGCGGATCGCCGATCAGCACCGAGAAGAAGACGGTCGCATGCGCATAGTCGGGCGTGACCTCGACCGCGTGGATCGTGACCATGCCGATGCGCGGATCCTTCAGGTCGCGGATCAGCTCGGCAACGTCGCGCTGGACCTGGTCGGCGACGCGAAAGCCGCGGTTCGGGATGGATCGCTTGTGTCGCATCGTCGTTGCTCCTGTCGGCACCTCAAGTACAAACCCCGCCGTCTTGTGGAGGGCGGGGTTTGGGGATGAGGCCAGTCCGCTCTTACAAGGTTCGAGCCACTTCCTTGACTTCGAAGAACTCGAGCTGGTCGCCCTCGGCGATGTCGTTGTAGTTCTTCAGCTTGATACCGCACTCGAAGCCGGCCGCGACCTCGCGCACGTCGTCCTTCATGCGGCGCACCGATTCGATCTCGCCGGTGTAGATGACGACCTGGTCGCGCAGCAGGCGGAAGCGCGCACCGCGCCGCACGACGCCGGCGGTGACCATCGAGCCGGCCACCGTGCCGATCTTCGATGCGACGAAGACGGTGCGGATCTCGGCGGTGCCGATGACCTCCTCGCGCTGTTCCGGCGCCAGCATGCCGGTCATCGCCGCCTTCACCTCGTCGACCGCGTCGTAGATGATGTTGTAGTAGCGGATGTCGACGCCGTTGCCCTCGGCCAGCTTGCGCGAGCCGGCGTCGGCACGGACGTTGAAGCCGATGATGACCGCCTTGGACGCGATCGCGAGGTTGATGTCGCTCTCCGAGATGCCACCGACAGCGGCGTGCACGATCTGCACCTTGACCTCGTCCGTCGAGAGCTTCAGCAGCGCCTGGGCCAGCGCCTCCTGCGAGCCCTGGACGTCGGCCTTGACGATCAGCGGCAGGGTCTGCTTCGCGCCCTGACCCATCTGGTCCATCATGCTTTCGAGGTTCGCGGCCTGACGCTTCGCCAGCTTCACGTCGCGGTACTTGCCCTGGCGGAAGGTCGCGATCTCGCGCGCGCGGCGCTCGTCGCCGAGCACCATGAACTCGTCACCGGCGTGGGGTACTTCGGTCAGGCCCTGAATCTCGACCGGGATCGACGGACCGGCTTCGGTGATCACCTTGCCGTCCTCGTCGAGCATCGCGCGAACCCGCCCGAAGCTCGAGCCAGCCAGCACGACATCGCCGCGCTTCAAGGTGCCGCTCTGGACCAGCACGGTCGCGACCGGTCCCCGGCCCTTGTCGAGCTGCGCTTCGATCACGAGGCCCTTCGCCATCGCATCGCGTGGCGCATTCAACTCGAGCACTTCGGCCTGCAGCAGCACCTGCTCGAGCAGCGCATCGATGCCGGCACCGGTCTTCGCGGAAACCGGGACGAACGGCGAGTCGCCGCCGAAGTCTTCGGGGACGACCTGCTCGGCGACCAGCTCGGACTTGAGGCGCTCGACGTTCGCCTCCGGCTTGTCCATCTTGTTCATCGCGACGACGATCGGCACCTTCGCGGCCTTCGCGTGCGCGATCGCCTCCTTGGTCTGCGGCATCACGCCGTCGTCCGCAGCGACGACCAGGATCACGATGTCGGTCGCCTGCGCGCCGCGGGCGCGCATCGCCGTGAACGCGGCGTGACCCGGCGTGTCGAGGAACGTGATGGTCCCGCGCGGCGTATCGACGTGGTAGGCGCCGATGTGCTGTGTGATGCCGCCGGCCTCGCCCGCCGCGACGCGGGCGCGCCGGATGTAGTCGAGCAGCGACGTCTTGCCGTGGTCGACGTGGCCCATCACGGTGACGACCGGTGCGCGCGGCAGCATCTCGTGCTCGCCTTCGGCCTCCGTGTCCTCGAGGAACGCTTCCGGATCGTCGAGTTTCGCCGCGAACGCGGTGTGACCCATTTCCTCGACGACGATCATCGCCGTCTCCTGGTCGAGCTGCTGGTTGATCGTGACCATCTGGCCCAGTTTCATCAGCTGCTTGATGACCTCCGACGCCTTGACCGACATCTTGTGGGCGAGGTCGGCGACGCTGATGGTCTCCGGCACGTGCACTTCCTGCACCTGCTGCTCGACCGGCGCGACGAACGTCGACGGCGCGCCGTCGTTGCGCTCGCCACGACGACCCGCGCGCGGGGCGCGCCAGCCCGCACCGGCCCGGCCCGCAGGACCGCGCCCGGTCGGCTTCAGCGCACGCTTCTTCGCGGCGTCGTCGGCCCAGCTGGACGACAGCTTCTCCGACTTGATCGACTTCTTGTCGCCCGGCTTCGCCGTCGGGGCGGTCCCCGGCGCCACAGCCTTCTTGTGGATCGTGCCCTTGATGCCGTCCTTCGGCGCCTCGGCCGGCTTCGGCTCCTCGGGCTTCTTCGCGACCAGCACCTTCTTCGGCGCCGACATCATCACGCGGATCGCCGCGGCCTCGTCCTCGGCGGCCTTGCGCCGCTTCGCGAGGTCGAGCGCGCGCTGCTTCTCCTCGTTCTCGACCACCGCGGCCTTGATCATCCGCACCGCCGGCTTCGGCGGTTCCGCCGGTGCCGGTGCCGGCGCGGCCGCAGGCGCAGCAGCTTCGGCGGACTTCGCGCCCTTGCCTTTCGCCGTCTTAGCCGGCGCAGTCGCGGCGGCGGCAGCCGCCGCTGCGGCCGCCTGCTCGGCGGCTTCGCGCGCACGCGCTTCGGCCGCTTCTGCGGCTGCACGCTCCTGCTGTTCGCGCGCCTCCCGCTGGCGCTGCTGCTCGGCCAGCTCTTCTTCCTGACGACGCAGCAACTCGGCTTGCGCGTACGCTTCTTCCTCGCGGCGCTGAAGCTCGGCCTGGTGGGCGGCCGCTGCGGCGGCCTCGTCGACCGCCGGCGCGGCGTCGTCCCGCTTGACGAAGGTGCGCTTCTTGCGGACTTCGACCTGGATGGTGCGGGCGCGACCGCTCGAGTCGGCCTGCTTGATCTCGCTGGTCGACTTGCGGGTCAGCGTGATCTTCTTGCGCTCGCCCGTCGCGGCCGTGCCGTGCGACGAACGCAGGTGGTCCAGCAGGCGAGCCTTGTCGGTCTCGGTCAGTGCGTCGTCGGTCGACATCTTGCTGACGCCGGCCGACTGCAGCTGCTCGAGCAGCGCCGCGGCGGAGCGATTCAGCTCCGCGGCAAGTTGGGCGACGGTTGTCGAGGCCATTGTTCTTTCCCTTAAAGCGTTCTGTCGTGCCGCCTGCGGCCGATTAACTCTCGGTGACGGTCGCCTCGGGGGCTGCCGTCGCCTCTGCGGTGAACCAGTGTTCACGCGCCTTCATGATCAGCGTCTTCGCCTTTTCCTCGTCGATGCCGGTCATCTCGACCAGCTCGTCGACCGCGAGGTCCGCCAGATCGTCGCGAGTGTGCACGCCACCCTGGTCGAGCTTGCTGATCAGCTCCGGCGTCAGGCCTTCGAAATCGCGCAGGTCCTGCGAGACGTCGTTGACGCCCTCTTCCTTGGCGATCTCCATCGTCAGCAGCGCGTCCTTCGCGCGGGTGCGCAACTCGTTGACGGTGTCCTCGTCGAAGCTCTCGATCTCGAGCATTTCCTGCATCGGCACGTAGGCCACTTCCTCGAGGCTCGCGAAGCCCTCGGCGATGAGGATGTCGGCGACCTCGGCGTCGACGTCGAGCTTCTCGATGAAGAGCTTGCGGACGGCGTCGGACTCCTCGGCCTGCTTCGACGCCGATTCCTCGGCCGTCATGATGTTGATGCGCCAGCCGGTCATCTCGGACGCGAGCCGCACGTTCTGGCCGCCCCGCCCGATCGCGATCGCGAGGTTTTCCTCGTCGACGACCACGTCCATCGCGTGACGCTCCTCGTCGACAACGATCGACTGCACGTTGGCCGGCGCCAGCGCCCCGATCACGAATTGCGCCGGATCCTCGGACCACAGAACGATGTCGACGCGCTCGCCGGCAAGCTCGTTGGTGACCGCATTGACGCGCGACCCGCGCACGCCGACGCAGGTGCCGATCGGATCGACCCGCTTGTCGTGCGAGACGACGGCTATCTTCGCGCGCGAGCCCGGATCACGGGCGCACGACTTGATCTCCAGCAGGCCCTGCTCGATCTCCGGCACTTCCTGGGCGAACAGCTCCATCATGAAGCCGGGCGCGCTGCGTGACAGGAGGATCTGCGGGCCGCGCAGGGTCGGATCGACCTCCGCAATGTAGGCACGGACGCGATCACCGGTGCGCAGGTTCTCCTTCGGAATCATCTCGCTGCGGCGCAACCGCCCTTCGATCCGCCCCGACTCGACGATGACGTCGCCCTTGTCGAGGCGCTTGACCGTACCGACGAAGATCTTCTCGCCACGCGACAGGAAGTCGGTCAGCAGCTGCTCGCGCTCGGCGTCGCGAATCTTCTGCAGGATCACCTGCTTGGCGGCCTGCGCCCCGATGCGGCCGATCGAGACCGATTCGACCTGC
>Ga0307416_100002357_pt1 | contig 10804 bp, 10 predicted proteins | sample DK1Cmetagenome_2_FD_203821 | JGI IMG/M metagenome (GOLD analysis project Ga0307416, IMG submission 203821) | Maize rhizosphere microbial communities from greenhouse at UC Davis, California, United States - DK15-C-3 | ecosystem: Host-associated > Plants > Roots > Rhizosphere > Soil | place...
CCCGGCGCCGGCCCATGTCCAGGTTGGCGCCGAAGGAGCTGGCGGTGAAACCGTGCTTGTCGAAGGCCTCCTGCCAGGAACGGGCGAAGTCATCCGAGACGTGCGGATACGTCGGCAGGACCTGGGAGGCCACGATCTCAATGCCGGGGCCGATGCCCAGTTCCGCCACACGGTTCAGCAGACCGTCAAAGTCGTACCAGCCGGCCCGGAACTCGGCGCTGGCCGAGTACAGGGTGAGCCCAAGGGAGAATGGGTCCTCTTCGGCTTTCGGCGGGGGCGGCGTGACCGCGGTCGTCAGGGCTGGAGCCTCCGCCGCCTCGTCCGTAACGGCCAGTTCCAGTGTCTGGTTCACGAAGTTGGGGACGTACATCCCGGGTCCGCCATCCTGCCCCGGGGCAATCTGCATGTAGGGCAGGCGGAGCTCCCCGATGAGCTGGACGGTGTGCTGCCCGCCCAGGGCCACGGGGGCATCCCGTTTGGCGATCAGCAGGGGGTGTTCCTGGAGGTACCAGAGGGTTTCGCTTTGGGCAGGCAGGTCCGCAAGGGCATACCTGACGCCGCCCAGTTCCAGCGACAGGTCCCCGGTGGGGATTTCCTCGCCGTCGACAGTAAGCCGAAGGCTGGAAACGGAGGAGAGCCACAGGCTCCGGTACCACGGCAGCGTCAGGGCCAATGCGAGGCCCTCGGGGTGGGTGCGGAGGCTTGAATCGTCGAGAAGTCCGTTTGGCATTGTTTGTTCTCTTTGCAGGCAGGAGGAATGGGTCAGGGAAGTTCAGCGGTGATGCGGCGGATCAGTGCGTGCTGGCGCCGGACCTGCTCGATGGCCCGCCACGGCGTACGTTCGCCTTCGTATTCGCTGGAGAGGTAGCCGGAGTAGCCGGAATCCTTCAATGCCTTGAGTACGGGCAGCCACGGAATCTGCTGATCCTCGAGCTGCTCGTTGATGTCGTGGAACTTCGCCTGGATGAACACCACGTACTGGGCGATGTCCGCAAAGTCAGCAGGGTCGACGCCGATGCCGTCCAGGAACGCGGGCCGGGTTTCGCGGGTCTCGCCTGCGCGCAGCGGGATGGGCCGGTCCTGGAAAATTCCGGTATCGATGAGCAGGCCGAAGTTCTTGGTTCCGGTGCGTTCGATGAGACCGATGTAGTCGTCCACGACGGGGTGCTTGATGGGTGTGGGTGAGTGGATCTCGGGACAGATGATGATCCCCAGCTCGTGGGCCAGGTCAAGGGAGCGCTCCACCGATTCAGTCCAGATAGGGTCCGGAACCAGGTCGCTGGAAACCACGCCGATCTTGGGCCGCACAAAGCCGAAGCCCAGCTGCTGGGCCAGCCGCAGGTCACGCTGCAGCGCCTCGGCACCCTCGGCACCCGTCATGCTCCGGCCCGGGTGCAGCCGGGTATCGATCCACGATCCGTAGTTCGTGGGCTCCAGGGAGTACTTCTCAAGCAGCCTGAACCAGCCGTCGATCCACGCCGGGGTGGGTTCGGGGTAGCCGCGGACGTGGCCCTCACCAAGGATCTCGACGCCGGTGGCACCCACGTCCGCGATGGAGGCCAACGCAGTCTCCAGGTCCATCACGGTGCCGTAGTCGCCCATATAGCTGTAGAGGGAGACTCCGTAGCGGAACGTTCCGCCACCGCCCTCGGGGGCCAGCGTCACCGCACGGCTGGCGCGGTGGATGGTGGGCTGATGCTCGACGGGGATATAGGACATGCGCAGCCGCAGTTCGATGGTGAGCTCGTGGACACCCTGCGGCAGGCCGCCGTCGAACGGAACGGTAACCACCGCGGCTTCTTCGAGGGGCCAGCGCAGGCCGTCGCTTTCCCAGAGCTGCTGCAGGGTGTAGGTCCGCCCGCCGAAGGTCCACAGCGGAACGGCAGGGCCGGCGTCGACGATGCTGCCCACGCGGACTGCAATGCCGTCGATGAGCGATGCGGCCATGCCGCGGTAGGAAGGCATCCGGACGCGGAACTGGAAGCCGGTGACGCGCCCGCCCTCGGTGACGTTGCGGAAGCCGACGGACTGGATGAGGTCTCTTTCGAGAAGCATCATTGCTCACTCTCTCTAGGTGCAAACCGATCGTAGCATCGTTATGTCGGTTTGATACTAAAGTATGTAAAGTTTCTCCATAACCCAGCCTGCTCGAATACCAAGGAGCTCAGACCACATGGCGGACGTGATAAACGCACTCATCCTCTGCGGGCATATGACCCGCGAGCACGACAACGAGTTCCGCAGCTTCCGCTCCCACAACCACTGGCTCACTACCGTTCTTGAGGACACAGGCCGGTTCCGCGTCCGCGTCGTTGAAGACCCGCGGGGCCTCGGGGCAAACGTTATCGACAAATACGACGTCGTCATCATTGTGTTCGAGGGCCGCGACGGATACCACGAAAAGGCAGTCGGATTCGGCGCCGAAACCGACGCGGCCCTGCTGGAGTTTGTCCACGACGACGGGAAAGGCATCGTCTGGTTCCATGGCTCGGCCGTGCAGGAGGACGACTGGGGGTACCCCGAGGAGTACAACATCATGCGGGGTGCGAAGCTCAGCGTTCCCACGGGGCTGCGTCCGCGTCCCTGGGGTGAGGCCCTGCTGCAGACCACCCAGCCACGCCACCCCATCACAGAGGGCATCAGCGACACCTGGACAGTGACGGGTGACGACATCCTGACCGGCGTGCAGCTGTACGAAGGTGCCGAGGTGCTTCTCTCAGTGTTTGACGACCTGGACTCGTACAAGAACGCGCCGATGTGGCCAATGTCCCACTATCCGGTGGCCATTCCCGCGGAGGGCATCGAGGGTCTTCCCGGCATCAACACGTTGCAGCCCCTTGCCTGGATCAACAACTACGGCGAAGGCCGCAGCTTCACGATTACGATCGGGCACGACATCGACACGTTCCGCCGGATCGAGTTCATCCGGATGTTCCCCCGCGGCGTGGAATGGGCTGCGAAGGGCAAAGTCACCCTGGAAGGACCCGACCGGCGCGGCGAGCGTCGCTTCCTGCCGTGGCCCTACTACAACCACGAGGGATAACGAAGGGAAATCCCGCCTTACTCCCCGGAGCTTCCGTTCAGCTCAGCGCGCGTGGGCGGGTTCGCGCCGGGCCGGGACACCGTCACCGCTGCCGCCTTAGCGGCGTGGGCCAGGAGCTCGGCGAGTCCCTCCGCGGGCAATTCGCGCAGATCCTTGCGGTTCTGGGCGCCGTCAAGGCCTCGGTCCACCAAGCCGGAGAGCAGGGCGGCCATGAAGGAATCGCCGGCGCCAACGGTGTCCGCCACCTCGACCTTCGGTGCAGGGCAGTCTGCTTCACCTGAGGCCGTGATGCCCCACGGTCCGGCTGCGCCGCGCGTGACCACCACCATAGCCGGCCTTTCAGTCCGGCCCAGCGTCATCCACCGCCGCGCCGATTCCAGCACGTCCTCGCCCGGGTACAGCCAGGCAAGGTCCTCATCCGAGGCCTTGACCACGTCGGCGAGGGACACAAACTTTTCCACATGGCGGCGGGCATAGTCCACATCGGTGATGATGCTGGGCCGGCAGTTGGGGTCAAAGCTGATGGTGGCACGCGGGTGGGCATATTCGACGGCGGCGAGCACGTCCGTTGCACCCGGAGCCAGCATGGTGGCGATCGAGCCGGTGTGCAGCAGGGTGGTGCCCTGCAGCATAAATGCAAGCCGGTCGGCGATGCCGGGAAGCTCCCAGGTGAGGTCAAACGTGTAGGTGGCGGCGCCGTCGTCGTCAATCAGGGCGGTGGCCACGCTGGTCGGCAGCTCATCCGGGCCCAGTGGAAGCATCACGGAACTGGCGCGCAGGTGCGCCGCGACGGAATCGCCGTACGCGTCGCGGCCGTAGCGTCCGATGAACTGCACCGGGTGGTCAAGACGGGCCAGTCCTACCGCGACATTCAGCGGGCTGCCGCCTACATGGGCCTCGATTCCGGAGGCGCGCTGGACAACGTCGACGAGGCCTTCGCCAATAACTGTGAGCATGCTCATACTCTGCCAGAGGACCGACCGGCCAGCACGTTGCTAAGCACGATGACGCCGATGCCTGCCGGCTCAGGCTTCTCCACCGTTCCGGGAATGGGAGCAGCGATGGGCCGTTGACAAGAAAGTTATCGATCACCATAGTTATGTTACCGATCACTTTCCTGGCCAGGCAGCGATTCGGGATTCTCCTGTGGAGGAGCTTCCACCCTCCCCTGATCCAAGCGCACCCCACTACCGGCACCACATAACCGTCAAAGACGACGCCACCCTGGAAAGGTCTTTTATGAGCTGCAACCCCACGCGCCGGAGCTACCTGAAGCTCTCCGCCGCCGTCACCGCTTCCGTCCTGGCACTGACCGGATGTGGCGCCGGCGGCACTCCCGGCGCTGAGGAAACCGGACCCGTCACCATCCGCTTCACCTGGTGGGGCGGCGATGCCCGCCAGAAAGCAACCCAAAAAGTCATTGAAGCCTTCGAAGCGGAAAACCCCAACATCACCGTTGTGGGCGAGTACAGCGACTGGACCGGCTACTGGGACAAACTCGCCACGCAGGTGGCCGCGAACGATGCTCCGGACGTCATCCAGATGGACGAGAAATATGTCCGCGAATACGGCGACCGCGGCGCCCTGCTGGACATGAAGAAGTTGAGCGGCCTGGACACGTCCGGCATTGACCCGGACACCCTCAAGAGCGGGGAGGTGGACGGCGAGCTCGTGGGGCTCGTCACCGGCATTGCCACATTCTGCATCGCTGCCAACCCGGGCGTCCTGGCCAAGGCCGGCGTGCCGCTGCCGGATGACACAACCTGGACATGGGAGGACTATCAGAAGATCGGCCAGCAGGTGAGCCAGAGCGGCGCAGGCACGGGCGTGGGTGTGCAGTACGGCGACCAGGACCTCTACATCTGGGCGCGGCAGCACGGCGACCGGCTCTACGACGAGGACGGAAAGGTGGTCATCAAGCCCGAAACCGTCGTCTCGTTCTGGAAGAACGTCCGGGACCTGTCGGCTTCCGGCGCCGGGCCCAAGCCATCAGTCATCATCGAAAACGCCTCGGCTTCCCTGAACCAGACGGCACTCGCCAAGAATGAGATGGCGTTCTCCGGTGTCTTCAGCACCCAGCTCACCGCCTACTCAGGCGCCAGCGGCCAGGAACTGAAACTGCTCCGCCTGCCCGGTGAGTCCAGTGCCGAGGAACGCGGCGCCTACTACAAGCCATCCATGTTCTGGTCCGTCTCCTCCCGCACCAAGCACCAGAAGGCCGCGGAAAAGTTCCTTAACTACCTCACCAACAGCCAGACCGCGGGCGACATCATGCTGACTGAACGCGGCATTCCCGCCAACACCAAAGTCCGCGAGGCCATCTCCCCCAAGCTCAACGCCACGGACAAGGCCGCCATCGCCTTCACCAATGACATCGCAGACGAAGTCCGGCCGGCCCCGCCCATCACGCCCTCGGGCGGAAGCACCATCACGGACATCCTCAGCCGTTACACCTCCGACATCCTTTTCGAACGCACCACTCCGGAAAAAGCCGCCCAACCCTTCATCGACGAACTCTCCTCCTCACTCCGGAAGTAGAAATGACTACCAACACCACTCCCCTCCGCGTCGCATTCATCGGCACCGGCGGCATCGCCAATGCCCACGCCGAAGCACTCAAGCAGCAACCCGGCGTCGAGCTCGCCGCGGCCATCGACGTGGACCCTGGCCGTGCCGAAGCTTTCGCGGGCAAATGGGGGGTCACCCGGACCGCGGCAAACCTCACCGAAGCGCTCGACGGCGGTCCGCTGGATCTCGTAGCCATCTGCACTCCCCCGTCCAGCCACTTCCCCCTGGCCTTGGAGGCGCTCGCCCGCGGCCTGCATGCAGTCATCGAAAAACCGCCGGCCCTGTCCCTGAGCCAGATGCGCCAACTCGAAGCCGCCGAGGCAGAGTCCGCCGGTTCCCTCAGCTGCATCTTCCAGCACCGGTTCGGGTCCGGCGCGCAGAGGCTGGTGGCACTGCAGCAGTCCGGAGCCCTCGGCAAGCAACTCGTTGGCACCTGCAACACCCTGTGGTTCCGTGACCAGCCCTACTTCGATGTGCCGTGGCGCGGGCTGTGGGACGTGGAGGGCGGCGGCCCCACCATGGGCCACGGCATCCACCAGTTCGACCTCCTCCTGCACCTGTGGGGACCCTGGTCCGAGGTGACCGCCTTCGCCGGAAAACTGGCGCGCAAAACCGACACAGAGGACGCGTCCGCGGCCGTGGTCCGCTTCGAGTCCGGCGCGATCGCCACGATCATCAACTCCGTGATCTCGCCGCGGGAAACCTCCTACCTTCGGCTCGACTACGAAAAGGCGACGGTGGAACTGGACCACCTCTACGGCTACAGCGACCACAACTGGACGGTGACGCCGGCACCCGGCCAGGACGCCGTCGTCGGCCTCTGGGCGCAGGGGGAGGACCAGCCAAGCGGTCATAACGCCCAGTACGCGGCCATCGTCCGCAGCCTTCACGACGGGGAGCCCGCTCCGGTCTCCGTCACTGATGCCTATGCCACCATGGAACTGGCAGCCGCAATCTATGCGTCCAGCGTCAGCGGCACCACCGTCTCCCGCGGCCAGATCGGTGAAGACAGCCCGTTCTTCACCCGGATGGACGGCCACCTGGAACCCTGGAAGCAAGAGGAAGCCCTGAACGCATGAGCACATCAACCGCACTCACCTGGCGCGACAACAACCAGTCCCTGACCGTATCCCTTGGGGACCTCGAGATCGCCACCTACACCTATGACGCCACGGACGAACAGCGCGAATCGCCGCGGCCGTTCTTCCATCGGCTGCGCACCAAAGCCGGGGAAACAGTCAGCGTCTACCGCCCCTGGGACCATGTGTGGCACAAGGGCCTTGCCTGGTCCCTGCCCCACTTCGGCGAGGACAACTTCTGGGGCGGCCCCAGCTACCGCCGCGAAACGGACTACACCTGGCTTCCCAACAACGGGCGCATGCGGCACGAACACGTCATTGAGGCAGGGCTCGACGGCGGGACGTTCCGTTTTGCCCATGCGCTGACCTGGTGGACCCAGGGCGGCAAACATGTGGTTGATGAAACACGCTCCATCGGGATCAGCCCCGGCCCCGGCGGCGACTCCTGGACACTCGTCTTCGAAACGGCGATGACCAACGTTTCAGGTGCCGACATCCAGATCGGCTCCCCCACCACCGAAGGCCGGGAGAACGCCGGCTACGGCGGCCTGTTCTGGCGCGGCCCCCGCGAATTCGCCGGCGGCCGGATCGCCGGCCCGGGGGGTGCAAGCGGCGAAGCCCTGCGCGGGACCCGGGGGCCCTGGCTCGCCTTCGTCGGCCAGCACGATGACAGCTGCCGGTTCTCCACCGTGCTGATCGCCGACGACACCGCCAACGCCCAGCACCCGCCCGAGTGGTTCGCCCGGTCGGAGCCCTTTGCGTGCTTCGGCCCCGCTCCGTTCTTCAGCAAGGAAGTCACCTTCGCCGCGGGCACCACGATGGTGAACAGGTACGCCGTGGTGATCGCCGACGGCGACTCCGATCAGGAGCGCCTCGACGCCCTCGCCGCGGCCGGCGCGGCTTCCCTGCAGCAGAAGGCGGTATCCACCGCATGACCGTCCTCAGGCAGGCCGCCCCCTTCCCCGGCGCGGTGGCCCTCACCCGGCTTGGCGTCTACGACTGGGAATCGGCCGACGGCGTGTGCGGAGGTTCCCCGCACATGCACACGGCCTCCACCGAGGCCTACCTGGTGCTGGCCGGAACCGGGCGGGTTGAAACGGTCACGGCGTCAGGTTACGAATCCCATGACCTGGCACCGGACGACCTCCTGTGGTTCAGCCCGGGAACCATTCACCGCCTGGTGAACACCGGCGGCCTGGACATCCTGGCCATCATGCAGAACGGCGGGCTGCCGGAGGCAGGCGATGCCGTCCTCACCTTCGAGGCGGATGTTGTGGCCGATGCTGAACGGTATGCGCGGACCGCACGGGTCGACGGCGGGACAGGCTCGGCCTCGGAGGGGCTGGCTTCCGCTGCCCGAACCAGGCGGGACGCGGCACTGGCAGGCTACCAGCGGCTGAAGGAGGCTGCCCAGACGGGTGACTTCGACGCCGTCGAGCAATTTCACCGCGCCGCCGTCCGGCTGGTCCAGTCACGGGTCCCCGCGTGGCGGGAACTTTGGACCGGGAACATCGCACCGGAAGCGGCACGGACCGGGCAGTGGCTCACGGACCTCGCCGAGGGCCGGTTCAGCCACTTCAGGGATGCAGCAGTGTCCCGGACAGCGCCTGCCGGCACAGAGCGGATCTTTGGGATGTGCGGGATGCTGCGGAAGTGGGACTCGGGCGCCCCTTCCTGAGCCACGAATGGGGTACGGCCGCGGCTAAGCGGGAGGGATTAGGCTGGAGCCGGATCCCTCCCGCGACAACCGCAGGACGAAACCTGAAGGGACGCCCATGGTGCAACCAGCTGTAGGACCGGGCCGGTCGAAGGCACCCACTATCTATGACGTGGCAGGACTGGCCGGTGTTTCGCACCAGACAGTGTCCCGCTATTTGAAGGACAAGGCCAAGCTCAAGCCGGCCACGGTGGAACGCGTTGAAAAGGCGTTGCTGGAGCTCAACTACAGCCCCAACCTCGCTGCCCGGTCCCTGCGGTCCCGCGAGCTGTACCGCATCGTTGTAGTGGTGCCGGAAGCGTCCCTGTATTTCCCTCTCCGCATGCTGAGCGGCGCCGCCGAGACTGCACACGCGGCCGGCTTCCGCATCGACGTCGTGGCCATGGAGGGAACCGCCGAAGCCAGAGCACAACGGCTGCAGGGACTGCTGGCTGGCGAAGACATCGCAGGGATCCTGTCCTTTGTCCCCCGGCCCGCCAAACTCGGCTCAATCCCGGACCAGAACCCGGGCGTTCCCATGGTGGTTGCCGGTGAATATGACAACCGCATGCGCGCCCGCGGCAGCCTGGCGGACGGTTCTGCCGTGGCCGGGATCGTGGAGCATCTGGCGTCGCTGGGCCACCGGAACTTCTTTCACGTAGCCGGGCCCGCTGCCTGGCCGTCCGCCCGGAACCGCCTGGCCATCTATGAGGAAACGGTCGCCCGGCTGGGCCTGGTGTCATTGGGGGTGGCAGCAGGTGACTGGTCGTCGCCCTCCGGTTACGCCGCCGGGCAGGAGATCGCCGCCCTGAAGGACGTGACCGCGGTGGTGTCAGCAAACGACACCATGGCCATGGGCGTGATCCGGGCCCTGCATGAGCATGGCATCTCCGTGCCCGGCCAGGTCAGCGTCTTCGGTTGGGACGACATGGCAGAGTCAAGCTACTTCATCCCGTCCTTGTCCACTGTCCACATGGATCTCGAAGCGCTCGGGGCGCGGAGCATGAGCGAACTTATAGCCCGCATACGGGGTGTTTCGACGACAACCGAGACCCTTGCGCTCGACCCCATGGAGCTCGTTTTCCGGGAGTCGACGGGGCCTGCCAGGCGATAAGGGCCAACCGGGCTAAGGTGGCAGGACGTTCGGGCGGCCGCACGCGAGAAGGTTAAGCACCGTGCTCCTCTGAAGCCAGCAGCTCCTGGACCAGTTCACGGCACTTTGCATACGCAGGCGCTTCGGGGTTGATCAGCGCGAAGTGGTCGCCGGGCACCATGACCAGTTCCGCCGGCACCGGCCCGGGCAGGCTTGCCTTGACATAGGTGGCGGACATCGCGAGCGGGACGTCGTCGTCCTCCGCCGCGTGGACGGCGTAGACGGGTACGTTCAGCGGCAGCGCGGCCATCGGGTCTACGTACCGGTGCCGGCCGGGAAATTCCGACGACGCCCCGCCCAGGAGGTTTGCCACCGCACCGTTGCTGAGATTGAGCCTCTCAGCCCCGGCGAGATTCAGGACGCCGGACTGGCTGACCACTCCCGTGAGACGGACGCCATCGGCAGTCGTGCCGACCTCGCGGTGCTCTGCCTCCAACCCCAACGGGCCCAGCCGGTCCCGGCCTGCCGCCCACACCGCCAGGTGCCCGCCGGCGGAGTGGCCCAACGCCGCCACCTTGGCCAGGTCCAGTGAATGCGGGCCGGCCAACTCCTGGAGTTTGTCGATGCCCGCCAGAACGTCCTTGAAAGTATGGGGCCAGCCGCCGCCATTTCCCGCGCGGCGGTACTCCAGGTTCCACGCCGCCAGACCTTGTTCGGCAAGGCCCGCTGCCAGCGGTTCCCCCAGTTCCGCACCGTACTGTGAGCGCCAGTAGCCGCCGTGGATCACCACCACCACGCCGCGGTGCTGACCGCCGTCGGGCAGTTCCGGAAGAAACAGTTCACCCCACTGGCTGGCGTCATCACCGTAGTAACACTTGTGCCGCTGCACCATGTGCCGAGCGTACCGCGCCCGGACAATCCCCGGCCGTTGCCGCGGGGCGGGCCCACTGCCATCCTGAGTGGACCCGCACTTCCAGCACTCCAGTAAGGACGAGAAGATGCCGCTCTATCTGTCAAAGTTCAGCTACACGCCGGAGACCTGGCACCGGCTGACCAACAACCCCGAAGACCGGCGAAAAGCCGCGCAGGCGTACATCGAATCGGTGGGCGGGAAACTTCACGGTTTCTGGTACGCCTTCGGCAGCCACGACGGCTACAACCTCTGGGAAGCTCCGGACAACGTCTCCATGGCTGCGGTCGCGCTGGCCATCAGCGGGGGCGGCGCGCTCAGCTCGTTCGACACCACTGTGCTCATGAGCGTCGAAGAAACCATCGAAGCGCTCCGGAAAGCCGCCGAGATCAAATACCAGCCCCCGGGCAACTGA
>Ga0307416_100002360_pt1 | contig 10799 bp, 11 predicted proteins | sample DK1Cmetagenome_2_FD_203821 | JGI IMG/M metagenome (GOLD analysis project Ga0307416, IMG submission 203821) | Maize rhizosphere microbial communities from greenhouse at UC Davis, California, United States - DK15-C-3 | ecosystem: Host-associated > Plants > Roots > Rhizosphere > Soil | place...
GCCGACCACACCAGCGCGTAGCCGCCCACGAACGCCGCCATCGAGCGAGAACGGTCTGGGGTGCCCACGGTGGCCGCCGCGTACATCCGCACCAGCGGCAGGCTCGACGGCAGCATCATCGCCGCGATCATCACCTGCCACGCGAGCAGGAACAGCAGGAGGGCGGGCCCGAAGCCGGGCCCGCCCACCAGCAGCGAGTCGTGGTGGAGCCCCGCGGCGGAGCCGGTCGCCTCCGCCGCGATCGCCGCCACCCACGCCGCCCCGATCCCGATCAGGACCGGGGACGGCAGCCCGCCGAACGGCCGTGCCGCCGACGGGAAGGGGCGGCTGACGCTCACGCGTCGTCTCCGCGGTAATCGATCGTCCATTCCGACTGGATCGCGTTGCGGCCGGTGAACTCGTACGTCCAGCCCTGATCGGGCATGTTCACCGCGAACCGCCCCGCCTTCCCCACCCACGCCGGCGATCCCGGCACGGTGGAGAAGATCGAGTTCTGGAGCGTCGTGATGCTGCCATCGGCTCCGCGGTACGGCTCCATCTCCGCAACCACGGTGTCGTCCCCGACGCGCAGCGTCCCGCGCCCCTCGATCACCTCGTGTGAGACCGGGGCCCGCACGACGCCGAGCTGCTCGCCGATCAGCTGAGCGAGGTCCGCGAGCGGGCCGCCCAGCTTGCCGGAGAAGGCGTCGACGAGCGCCTCCAGCTGCTCGTCGCTGGCGCGGTCGTCCACGTACAGGTACGCCTTCCAGTTGCCGGCGAGGACGTTGCCGGGGATAAAGACGACGTTGGCGAGCGTCAGCCCGCTCACGTCGACGCCGCGGATCGTGCCGCTGTCCAGGTGGTACGCGACCACCGAGCTGCACGTGCCGTTGTCGGGGTCCTCCCCGATCCAGCACGGGCACAGCACGTCGCAGTTGCACGCCTCCAGCAGCGTGCCTTGGAACTGATAGATGGCGGAAGCCGACTCGGTCTGCACCGAAGTGTCAGCTGTAGCCATGGACTGCCTCCTTCTTTCGGGGGCCAGTAGCGGCCTTGTCGGCGAACTCCCGCAAGGCCAAGTTGACGGCGACCGGCTTGCGCGCCTGCGGGCAATGCCCCACGGCGGGCATCCGCATGAACTCGCCACCGGTCGCGGCGGCGAGCGCCTCGCCCACGGCGACGGGCCGGATGCGGTCGTCCTCGCCGTGGATCACGAGCACGGGGCAGCGCAACCGGTCGATGATCGCGCGCGTGGCCGCCTCGTCGAGGCCGGGGCCCAGCGCCGTCGCGATCAAGGTCTCGGAGTCGCTCTCCAATCCCCACCCGACCGCGTCCTCGATCTGCTTGGTCGAGTGCGGCTCGGTGAAGATGTTGGTCATGAAGAACTCGATGAACCCGCGGTAGTCGCGCCGCCAGTAGTGGGCGTTCAGCTTCGCCCAGCCCTCGTCGGTGTCGAGCTGCTCGCCGAAGCGCTCCTCGTAGTGGTCGCGCTCGGAGTGCCCGGGCGCGAGCCGCAGCGACGGCGCGATGAAGGCCATGCCGAGCACCCGCTCGGGCTGAGCGTCGGCGAACAGCAGGGCGCGCTGGGCGCCCATCGAGAGCGACACGATCACCGCCTGCTCCGTGCCGGACGCGTCCATCACGGCGGCCAGGTCCGCGGCATACTCGTCCTCGGAGTAGGCGGCCGGATCCTGCGGACGCTCCGAGCGCCCGTTGCCGCGCGGGTCGAACACGACGACGCGAAAGTGGCGCGCGAAGTACGCGACCTGCATCTTCCACACGCGCGAGTGCACGATCGCCCAGGCGGGCACGAACACCACCGTGGCGTCGCCGTCTCCGAAGCGCTCCCAGTAGGTCCCGCGGGTGAATCCGGTCTCATCCGGCGCGACCGCCCTCACGCCAGCATCTCCGCGAGCCGCTCGGCCGCCCGGGCGGCGCCGTCGGTCTCGACCGGGCGGTAGTCGACCTCGCGGCCGATCTCCTCGCCGATCGCCGCGGCGATGTCAGGCGGCTCGGACTCCTCGAAGCTCATGCAGCGCCCCGCGCCGTAGCGCTCGAGCCGGTGGCGCACGTGGAGGTTCTGCTCGAAGTGGTGCTTGAGAGGGAAGTAGATGAACGGTCGGCGGTTGGCCGTCAGCTCCATCGCCGTGGTGAGGCCGCCCTGGACGACAGCGAGGTCGCACGCCGCGAGGTGGCGGTAGAGGTCGTGCACGTAGGGGCAGACCTCCAGGCCGTCCGCTTGGGGCAGGGTGGCCGGGTCTATGCGAGGCCCCGCCACCACGATCATGCGGAGGTCGGGGACCTGCTGCTTGGCTTCGGGGAACGCCGCTATCACCTTGCGGAGCAGATCCTTTCCGACCCCGGAGCCGCCGACTGTGACAATGCACACTTGCTCGTCGGGCCGGTAGCCGAGCTCGGCGCGCAGGCGCTCGGTGTCGCTCAGCACGTCCGGGTCGAATCCGGACACGTAGCCGGCGAAGTCGAAGTGGCTCTCGGTCCAGTCGCGGATCAGCGGCAGCTCCGGGCCCAGCCGATCGGGCACGATGTCCTCGGGGTTGCCGACGAACAGCGCCCGGTCGCGCACCTCGGGGTGGGCGGCGATGTGCTCCACCATCTCGGCGTTGTAGTCGGCCGTGAGGAACGCCTCGTGGGAGCCGCCGTCCTCCATCGGCAGCCACCCGACGAAGTCGGTCAGCCACGCGTAGTGGGCGCGCTTCTCGCCGGGGTTCTCGTGCAGGTAGTAGTCGAGCTCCCAGGCCTCGTCGCCGACCCAGAGGTCATAGCGCTCCTCGCGCACGACGTCGTGGAACACCATGAAGTTGGCGATCAGGATCTCGTCCATCCGGCGCCAGGCCTGGAAGCAGTGCAGGTCGTGCTCGGCCGACTCGGACTCGATGTGGCGCGACTCGTTCGCAAGCCACCGGCTGGCGGGGTGGATCCGCTCGCCCTCGCGCTCGAGCACGCGCGTGACCGGGTTCTGGGCGAGCCAGTCGATCTCGACCCCGTCGACCAGGTTGCGCAGCTCGCGGGCGATCGCCACGTCGCGCCGGGCGTGGCCGAGGCCGATCGGCGAGGAGACGTAGAGCACGCGCTTGCGAGCGCTCACGTCGCCTTCTCCTCGAGCCAGCCGTCGATCCAGTCGAGCAGCTCGCGGTGGCCGGTGGAGATCCCCGACAGCTGCTCGATCTGGATGCCCTTGTTGAAGGCGACCACGAGCGCGACGGTCGCCTCGAGTGGGAAGTCGACGCCGTACTCCTCGAGCGCGCTCGCGAAATGGGTCCGCAGCAGGCTGCGCCAGACCTCGTCCACGAGCACGAGCCGGTCGCGCATCTCGGGGTGGTTCCAGGCCATCGCCTGGAGCTCCCACCACACCTTGGGGTACCCGGCCGCGACGTCCTCCGCGAGCCAGCGCATCGCGGTCCGCCACTTCTCGAGGAAGGGCACGTCCGCCTCGTACATCGCCTGCTGGCGGTCGGCAAGGCGATCGGTGAAGCGCTCCAGCACCTGCAGGAGCAGCTCCTCCATCGATCCGAAGTAGTAGTGCACGAGCCCGTGGTTGACCCCGGCCTCGGCCGCCACCCGCCGGGTCGTCAGGCCGGCGTGGCCGGTCTCGATCAGCAATCGCTCGGCGGCGTCGAGCAGGGCGCTGGTGGCTGTTTCGCGGCGGCTGGTGGCGGCTTCCATCGTGATTGACTTAGTCAGTTGACTTAGTCAATAGCCTAAACCGGTCGGGAGGCCGAAGTCAAGGGGGCCGGCCCGCTAGGGTGGCGCGTTCGGATGGCCGACCTCCAACCGCTCCGCACGCTCCGATACGAGCCCTCCGCGGTGGGCTCACTCGAGGACGTGATCGCCCCCCCGTACGACGTGATCGACGCCGAGCTGCGCGCCCAGCTGGCGGCGCGCAGCCCTTACAACGTCGTCGAGATCGACCTGCCGCCGAGCTACGCCCAGGCGGCCGCGACGATGGCCGACTGGCAGCAGCGGGGCGTACTCATCAGAGAGGACGAGCCCGCCGTCTGGGTGCTGCGGCAGGACTACGAGGCCCCGGGCGGCCGGCGCCGCACCCGCACCGGTGTGCTCGCGCGCCTGCGCGTGGACGAGTACGGCCCGGGCCGTATCCGCCCGCACGAGCGCACCCACCCCGGGCCGAGGGAGGATCGCCTCAACCTCACCCGCGCCACCCGCACCAACCTCTCCCCCATCTTCAGCCTCTTCCCCGACCCCGACGGCGCCGCCGGGCGCGCGATGGAGCAGGTGGCCGCGACCGATCCGTTCGCCTCGGCGGCCGATCTCGACGGCACCAGCAACACGCTCTGGCGCTCCGCCGACGAGGACCTGGTCGCCGAGCTCCAGATGGCGCTCGCCGACGCCGAGCTCTTGATCGCCGACGGCCACCACCGCTACGAGACCGCGCGCGTGTACGCGGACGAGGTGGGCGGCGAGGGCGAGCACCGCTACGTCCTGATGCTGCTCTGCTCGCTGTCCGACCCTGGCCTGCTCGTCTTCCCGACCCACCGGCTGCTGACCGGCCTCAAGGACGACGCCGCCAAGCAGCTGGCGATCAGGGACGCGCTCAAGCGCGACTTCGAGATCGAGGAGCTGACCGACGTCCGCGAGCTCGAGCCGCCCGCCGGGCCGGTGGCGTTCGGCTACATGGACTCCTTCTTGAAGCAGCCGTACCGCGTCACGCTCAAGGACCAGGCGATCGCCGATCGGGCGCTCGAGGGGATGCCGGCCCCCTACCGCCGGCTCGACACGGCCGTGCTGGAGGCGCTCGTCCTGCGCGGCGCGCTGGGCATGTCCGAGGACGACATCTCCCACCTGAACGGGCTCGACTACTCCAAGGACCTGGACGACGCGATCGACGCGGTGCGGACCGGCCGCGCCGACGCCGGCTTCTTCATGCGCGCCACTCCGGTCCAGGCGGTCAGGGAGGTCGCCAAGGCCGGCGAGTCGATGCCGCCCAAGTCGACCTACTTCTATCCCAAGGTCCCGACCGGTCTGGTGTTCAATCCCCTGACGTGAAGATCTACACGCGCAAGGGAGACGACGGGACCACCGGCCTCTGGTACGGCGGCCGAGTGCCGAAGTACGCGGGCCGCCCAGAGGCGTACGGCTCGGTCGACGAGGCGGCCTCGGCGCTCGGGCTGGCGCGCGCCGCCGCCGAGGGCGGCGGCGAGCTTCACACCGACATCCTGCGCGTCCAGAACGAGCTGTTCGTGGCCGGGGCGGAGCTGGCGACGGCGCCCGAGGCGGCGGACCGGCTGGAGCCGGGGGTATCGAAGGTCACCCCGGCGATGGTCGAACGGCTCGAGGCGGACATCGACCGCTACATGGACCGCGTGGACCTGCCGCCGAAGTTCGTGATCCCCGGGGGCACCGAGCTGTCGGCGCGCCTGGACGTGGCGCGCGCCGCCGTGCGACGCGCCGAGCGCAGGGTGGCCGCGCTCAAGGACGCCGGCGACCTCGCCGACGAGATCGTGGTCACCTATTTGAACCGGCTCTCCGACGCGCTGTTCGCCATGGCGCGCTTCGCGGACGAGTCAGAGCCGGAGATGTTCAAGGGGAGACGATGAGAGCGATTTCGCGCCGCGTAGCAGGGAAGCTGAAGCAGCACGTGGCGGTCCGCAACCACAGGCTCACGGCCGACGAGCCGCGCGAGCACGGCGGCGAGGACAGCGGCCCGAGCCCGCAGGAGCTGCTCGCGGCCAGCCTGGCCTCGTGCACGGCGATCACGATGGAGATGTACGCCGAGCGCAAGGGCTGGGACATGGGCGACGCGGTGGTGGAGGTCGAGTACGAGCCCGCCCAGCGCGGCTCGCCGACCCGCTTCGTGATGCACGTCGAGCTGCCCAAGGAGCTGCCTGAGGAGCAGCGCGACCGGCTCATGCAGATCGCCGCCAAGTGCCCGGTCCACCGGGCGCTGGAGGGCGAAGTCATGTTCGAGGAGACGGTCGAACTGCGCTAGGGGTGAAAGAGCTGGTCCGTTCTGCCGATCTAAGGAAGGGTGGATCAGCTTTCCAAGACCCGGCGCGGGCTGTCCGCGCTGCTTCCGTCACGCAAGCACTTCGACGTGCTCGCCCAGGAGCTGCCGATCGGCGTCTACGAGCTGGACGTCGAGGCCCGCTTCGTATTCGTGAACGAGCGCTGGTCCGAGCTGACCGGCGTGGACCCCGAACGCGCCGTCGGCGAGCGGTGGGGGAGCGTCGTTCACCCCGAGGACCTCGACCGCGTTTCGAACGAGTGGTTCCGCAGCCAAGCCGAGGACCGCCCGTTCAGTCTGGAGTTCCGCTACGTGCGCGCGGACGGCTCGGTCGTCTGGATCTGGTGCCGGGCGGTGGAGCTGCGCGACGAGGGCGGCGAGATCACCGGCTACGTGGGGACGTGTTCGGACACGGTCGTCAGCCCGACCATGGACCGCGCGCTCGAGGAGGCTGAGGAGCGCTTCGCCAACGCCTTCGAGGAGGCCCCGATCGGCATGGCGCTGGTCGGAGTCGACGGCGCCTTCCTGCGCGTCAACCGCGCGTTGTCCGAGCTCGTCGGGTACGAGTCCGATGAGCTGCTGGACCTGACCTTCCAGAACATCACCCACCCGGACGATCTCGAGGCCGACCTCCAACTCGTGCGGGAGGTGCTCGAGGGCAAGCGGCGCACCTACCGCATGGAGAAGCGCTACGTCCGCGCCGACGGCGCGGAATGCTGGGTGCTGCTGTCGGTCTCACTCGTGCGCGACGACGCCGGCGAGCCGCTCTACTTCGTCTCGCAGATCGAGGACATCACGGAGCGGCGCCGCGCGGAAGACGCGCTGCTCGAGGCCGAGGACCGCTTCCGCTCGGCGTTCGAGGCGGCCCCGATCGGCATGGCGATGAACTCGGTCGACGGGAGCTTCCTGCGCGTCAACCGCGCGATGTGCGAGATCACCGGCTACTCGCGCGAGCAGCTCGAGGCCACCACCTACCGCTCGATCACCCACCCCGACGACCTGGCCCGCAACGAGCGGGGCTACCAGGAGATCATCGCGGGGCAGGCCAGCCACTACCGCACCGAGAAGCGCTACATCCACTCCGACGGTCACGTCGTGCCGGTGGACCTCAGCGCCACGGTGGTCCGCGACGGCGAAGGCGAGCCGGTGCACGTGCTCACGCAGGTGCAGGACATCACCGAGCGCAAGCGCTTCGAGGGCCAGCTCCAGTACCTGGCCGACCACGACTCCCTGACCGGGCTGTTCAACCGCCGCCGCTTCGAGGACGAGCTGACGCGCGAGCTGGCCAGCGCCGAGCGGTACGACAGCAAGGTCGCCGTGCTCGCGATCGACCTCGACGACTTCAAGTACATCAACGACTCGCTCGGCCACTCGATCGGCGACGAGCTGATCACCCGCGTGGGCCACGCGGTGCGTGCCCGGCTGCGGCGCACCGACGTGCTCGCCCGCCTCGGCGGCGACGAGTTCGCCGTGATCCTGCCGCGCATCGATCACGACGGCGCGATGGAGGTGGCCGAGGGCCTGCTCGAGGCGGTCGGCGAGGTCGACCTGGTCGGACTCGGCGGGCGCGGCGGAGGCAGTGTGTCCGCCAGCATCGGCATCGCGATGTTCCACGCGGCCTCGAAGCTGACCTCCGAGGAGCTGCTCGTGGAGGCCGACATCGCGATGTACGACGCGAAGGAGGCCGGGCGCGCGCGGGCCGTCCTCTACGACGCCAGCGAGGACCGCGAGGAGCGCATGCTCTCGCGCATGACCTGGGCCGATCGCATCCGCGACGCCCTGGTCGACGACGCCTTCGTCCTCTACGCCCAGCCGGTGATGTCGCTCGGCGCCGACCCGGTCCCGCGCAGCGAGCTGCTGCTGCGGATGATGGGCGAGGGCGGCGACGTGATCCCGCCGGCCAGCTTCCTCTACATCGCCGAGCGCTTCGACCTGATCCAGGAGATCGACCGCTGGGTCGTCTCGCACGCGATCGAGCTCCTTTCCGAGGAGCAGGCCGCCGGCCGCGAGGTCGTGCTGTGCGTGAACCTGTCGGCCAAGTCGGTGGTGGACCCGGCGCTGCCCGCGCACATCGCCGGCGAGCTGAGGGCTCACGGTGCCGACGGCCGCGGTCTCTGCTTCGAGGTGACCGAGACCGCGGCGGTCGTGAACATCGACCGGGCCCGGCACTTCGCCAGCCTCGTGGCCGAGATGGGGTGCGAGTTCGCGCTCGACGACTTCGGCGCGGGCTTCGCCTCCTTCTACTACCTCAAGCATCTCGCGTTCGACCTGCTCAAGATCGACGGCGAGTTCGTGACAGACCTGGCCACCAGCCGCACCAACCAGCTCGTGGTCAAGGCGGTGGTGGACATCGCCCGCGGGCTCGGCAAGCGCACGATCGCCGAGTTCGTCGAGGACGCCGAGACGCTCGAGCTGCTGCGCGGCATGGGAGTGGACTACGCGCAGGGCTTCTACGTCGCCAAGCCGGCGCCGCTACCCCTGCTCCAGGCGGCACTCCCACATCTCGAGAACGCCTAGCGGCCGGAACCCGAGCCGCTCGTAGACCGGGCGGCCGAGCTGCGTCGCCACCAGCGTGCCCGTCCGGCAGCCGCGCTCCACCGCATCGGCCAGGGAGTGCGCGATCAGCTTGCCCGACAGTCCCTGGCCGCGCGCCTCGGGCACCACCGCGACCATCTGCACCTCGGTGTTGGCGCCCGTGTCGGTCGCCGCGCAGCAGCCGACCGCCGCGCCGTCCTGGCGGACGACGTAGATGTGCACCGCACCGTCGGGCAGGCGCGTGAGCGCGCGCGAGAACCAGTCGCCGCCGTAGCCGTAGGCGCGGTCGTTGATCGCGCCCACGTCGGCCAGGTCACCCGCCGCGGTCCAGTCGGAGAGCGCGCCGTCGGGCGGGCGCTGCGGCGGCGTCGCCTCGAAGTCGGCTGCCATCGCCTCGGGGGACCCGTCGAGCACGTGCCCCTTCGACTCGAGCAGCGCCGTCGTTTCGCCGTCGCCGTTGTGGACCCAGACCGTCCACTTGGCGCCGATCTCGTCGTAGGCCGCGGCGATCTCGTCGTACGCGGCGGCGAGCGCGGCCGGGTGGTCGTACACGACCGCGTTGACGACCGAGCGCTGCGGCGACGCCGGCACGAGCGCGGCCACCACGCCGTCGCGCTCGAGCGTCCGCGCGCCCTCGGAACCGGCGCCGATCAGGCGATACCAGTGCCGCATCGACGCGTGGAGGGCGTCCCACACGTCAGCTCACCTGCGCCCCGGCGGCGCGCAGCTCGTCGAGCGCGCGCTCGGAGTCGCCCGGCTCGACGTCGATGCCCCTGATGCCGTCGCGGTCGATCGCCACCCGGAAGCCCTTGCGCAGCGCGTCGGCGGCAGTCTCCTTGACGCAATAGTCGGTGGCGAGGCCCACGACGGTTACGTCGTCGATGTCGTTCTGGCGCAGCAACTCGGCCAGGTCGGTCTCCTCGAAGCCGGAGTAGCCGTCCAGGTCGCGCCGGTAGCCGGCGTCGACGATCGCGTCGACGCCGGCTTGGTTCACGGCGGCGTTGAGCTCTGCGCCGTGGGTGCCCTGCACGCAGTGCGGCGGCCAGGGGCCACCCTGGTCGGCGAACGAGGCGTGGTCGGCCGGGTGCCAGTCGCGCGTGGCGACGACGAGGTCGAACCCGCCCGAGTCGATCAGCTCGTTCAGGCGGGGGGCGATCGCGTCGCCGTCCGGCACGGCCAGGGCGCCACCGCCTGTGAAGTCGTTCTGGAAGTCGATGATCAGGAGCGCCCGGGCCATCGGGTCCCGATAATAGGGGCGTGAAGGAGCTCCTCCTGACGCCGGAGGAGGCGGCCTCGATGGACGCCCACGGCACCAAGGACGCCGCCGTGCTGGTGGCGCTGCACGGCGACCCGCTGACCGCGGTGTTCACCGAGCGGCGCGCCGACCTGCGCCGCCACGCCGGTGAGATCTCGTTCCCGGGCGGGCGCCAGGACGAACCCGACGAGGACCTGCGCGTGACGGCGCTGCGCGAGGCCGAGGAGGAGATCGGGCTGCCGCGGTCGGCGGTGACGCTCCAGGGCGCGCTGCCTCCGGTCGGCACGTTCGTGACCGGCTACCGGATCTTCCCGTTCGTGGGGACGATCGAGCGACCCGCCGAGCTGTTCCCCCAGGAAGCCGAGGTCGCCCAGATCCTCGAGTTCTCGCTGCGCGACCTGGCCGCCGGCCACGAGATGAAGCGGCTCGTGCGCCGAGGAGTGCCGATCAAGACGCCCACCTACACGGTCGACGGCCACCTCGTCTGGGGAGCGACCGCGCGGATCGTGCAGGAGCTGCTGGGGCGGCTGGAGCCGCTGATCTAGCCCGGGCGCCCCGGCCTTAGCCGACGTCCTTCTCGATCGGCACGCCGACCATGTTCCCCCACTCGGTCCACGAGCCGTCGTAGTTCTTCACGTCGCCCTCGCCGAGCAGCTCGTGCAGCACGAACCAGGTGTGGGCCGAGCGCTCGCCGATGCGGCAGTAGGCGATGACCGGGTCGCTGCCGTTGATCACGCCCTTCGAGCTGTACAGCTCGCGCAGCTCGTCGGCGGACTTGAACGTCCCATCCTCCTTGACCGCCTGCGCCCACGGCACCGAGGCGGCGCCCGGGATGTGCCCGGCCCGCTGCGCGCCCTCCTGTTCGTAGCCGGCCATCGCGATCAGCTCGCCGGAGAACTCCTGCGGGGAGCGCACGTCAACCAGGCGGGTGCTCGCGTCGAGCGCGGCGTGGACCTCGTCGCGCTTCGCGCGGATCGTGTCGTCGCCGGGCTGCGCGGTGAACTGCTTGGGCTCGTAGCTCGGCACGTTGCTGGTGGTCGGCCGGCC
>Ga0307416_100002361_pt1 | contig 10797 bp, 10 predicted proteins | sample DK1Cmetagenome_2_FD_203821 | JGI IMG/M metagenome (GOLD analysis project Ga0307416, IMG submission 203821) | Maize rhizosphere microbial communities from greenhouse at UC Davis, California, United States - DK15-C-3 | ecosystem: Host-associated > Plants > Roots > Rhizosphere > Soil | place...
GGCCAAGGTGACCAGGCCGGCCAGCTTCCACTGCATGGCCCCGGCCCCCTCCAGGTAGCGGTCGCTGCCGGCGATCAGCCCGGCCGCCCTGGCCGTCCAGACGAAGCCCTGACGGGGGCTGAGGACCTGGCGGGCCCGGAACGGCAGCCAGCGGCCGACCTTGATGGCGCCCCGCATCCGCAGCCGGGCCGCGGTGTGCAAGGGCGTGCCCGGGGCGATGGCCTGGGCGAGGTGGCGGCGCACCGGCTCGGGCAGCCCGTCCAGCTCGGCCGGGCCGAACCGCTCCGGCGGGGCCGGCCGCAGCAGCCGGCCCTCCAGGTCGACGGTCGCGCTCATGCCCCAAGTGTCGTCCGGGGCGGGACGGTCAGCGTAGGGCCGAACGGCCTCTCCGGGCCAGGACCAGCCCGGCCAGGGCGGCGGTCACGGCCAGGGCCGCCGCCGGCCAGGCCAGCCAGCCCGCGCCACCGGCCGGGACCGACGCCCCGGCACCCGTCGGTGTCCCGGCCACCGACGCCGGGACGGCCAGGCCGGCGGCCACCGGCGAGGGGCTGCGGTGGCCGCTGGCGTCGACGGCCAGGTCGTGGGTGAGCGCACCGGCCGTGGAGTCGATCCGCAGGTAGCTGAGCCACATGCCCGACGCCGGCAGCCAGCCCATGCCCTTGTCGGCCCGGAGGTCGGCCAGGAGCTGGTCGGAGGCCGGCCCGCTCTGGGCGAGGGTGACCCCCCGGGCACCGGCCCCGGCCACGGACCCCTCCGGGCGGGGCAGCATGGCCGGGCGCCGGTCGGTGAGTAGGTACAGGTCGGCCTGGACCGGGTCGGCCGGCTGGTGGCCGAGCCCGAGGATGCGCAGGGGCACCCACGGGTTGCCGGTGGGGATGGTCAGGTGGATCGGGGTGCCGTCGCCGAGGCGCTGGCCGCGGGTCTCAGCCCGGCTGGCGTCGAAGCTGGCGGCCATGAAGATGGGGCTGCGCGCGGCATAGAAGTCGAGCACCTCGGGGGCGTCGACCGACAGCCCGAACCCGTGCTCGCGGGCCCAGTCGCCAACGGCCCGGCCGCCGCCGCGGAGCACGGTGATGTCGAGGGCGTCGACCCGGGTCGTCAACAGCTCCTCGGCCGCCTGGCTGCTGTCGGCGGTGAAGGTGGCCGTCCGCAGCGCCTCCGGCTGCGGCTGGGTCTCGCGGACCAGCCGCTGCAGGGTCCACTCGCCGCCCTTGCGGACGTCGTCCGGGACCCCGGGCAGGGGCACGATCGAGCCGAACCTGGCCCCGCCGCCGGCGTAGGTGAACGAGGTCAGGTAGTGCTCGACCCCGTCGTGGTAGCCGGCCAGGGTGGTGGTGCGGCCCAGCTGAACTGTCCCTCCCGGCCCGACCAGGCCCCCGCAGGCCATGGCCGGCTGGGCCCCCAGCAGGACCACGCCCGCCATGGCCGCCAGCAGCAGGCTCCAACGCCGCGTCCTCGTCATCGCGCACCCCGTCCCGGTCCGGTTCCGATGTGACTCGTTGGACGGGCCGGGCGGCGAACCGGTTCCTGGCCCGGTGACCGGCACGGACAATTCGCCCGCGGAAACCTGTCGATGCTATAAATGCGCTCGACAATGGCTAATCCGGACGTGCAGCGTGCATGGCGCGGACGCGCCGGATCGTGGGGGGTGCCGAATACGGACGAACGGGCGCCAGGGCAGGCGGCGCTGGCGGCGGGGAACGGCCGGCGCGCTCCGGTCGGAGGAGCTCGTTGAGGAGGCGGCCGCGCCAGCCTGCGTGCTGGACAGCCACGGCCGGATCATCGTCGCCAACCACGCCCTGGAGCAGCTGCTCGGGGTGACCGCGGTCGGCGGGCTGCGCGGCCGCACCCTGCCGTCGCTGGCCTACCCGCCCGACGAGGAGCTGGCCGAGGCGGCCGTGCGCCAGGTGCTGTCCGAGGGGCTGGACCGCTGCCAGGTCGAGGGCCGGTGGGTGCGGGTCTTCTCCCGGGAGCTGGTCTGGGGCAGCTGGGACCTGTCGCTGGTCCGCGACCGGCGTGGCCGCCCCGAGCTGGGCATCGCCATGGTCCGCGACCTGACCGACATGAAGCGCTCCGAGCACGAGCGCCGCTTCTTCGAGTTCATGTTCAAGCTGATCGGCGAGGCCGACTCCAGCCACCAGGTCCTGACCGCCGCCGTCCAGACCATCTGCCACTTCACCCGCTGCGCCATGGGCCAGGTGTGGCTGCCGGCCGGCGAGGTGCTCGTCTGCAGCCCGACCTGGTACTGCTCGGGCTACGGGTTCGAGAAGCTGCACGCGGCCAGCGAGCAGGTCAACTACGCGCTCGGCCAGGGCCTGCCCGGCCTGGCCTGGGCCAAGGGCCAACCGCTGCAGCTGGACGACATCCGCGAGACGATCCGCTTCGACCGGGCCGCGGCCGCCCAGCGGCCCGGGGTCCGCGAAGCCATGGCCGTGCCCGTGGCCGGTCCCGAGGGCGTGGTGGCGGTGCTGGAGCTGTTCGTCACCCACGAGCGGGCCGGCGAGCCGGGCCGTCTGGAGCGCATCGCCCGGGTCGCCGAGGAGCTCGGCCCCCTGGTCGAGCGGCGCCGGGCGAACGAGGCCCTGGCCGCCTCCCGGGAGCAGTTCCAGGCGGTCACCGAGGCGGCGGTGGACGCGATCGTCTCGGCCGACAGCTCGGGCGGCTGCTGACCTGGAACCGCGGGGCCGAGCGGATGTTCGGCTGGGCGGCCGAGGAGGTCGTCGGCCGGCCGCTGACGGTGATCATCCCCCACCGGTTCCGCGAGCTCCACACCAACGGCATCGCCCGGGTCGCGCGCACCGGCACCTCCAAGCTGGCCGGCCAGGTGGTCGAGCTGGCCGGGCTGCGCCGCGACGGCAGCGAGTTCCCGATCGAGCTGTCCATCGGGTGCTGGACCGGGCCCGAGGGCCTGGCGTTCTCGGGGGTGCTGCGCGACATCACCGAGCGCAAGCGGGCCGAGGCCGCCCTGGCCGGTGCCAACCGCGAGCTGGAGCGGGCCAACGCCGAGCTGGAGACGCTCGTCTACAGCGCCTCCCACGACCTCAAGAGCCCGATGGTGTCGCTGCTCGGTTACCTCAAGTACCTGCGGCTGGACTACGGCGAGGTGCTCGGCCCGGAGGGCAACCGCTACCTGAACCGGATGGCCGACAGCACCGCCTACATGCAGCAGCTCATCCACGACCTGATCGACCTGTCCCGGGTCGGGCGCAGCGGGGTCGAGCCGATCGCGGTCAACCTGGGCCGCCTCGTCCGGGCCATCGCCGAGGACGCCGGCGCCGCCAACCCGCGGATGGAGCTGCGGGTCGGGCGCCTGCCGGTGGTCACCGGCGACCCGGTCGGGCTCCGCCAGCTGTTCACCAACCTGCTCGAGAACGCCGTCCGCCACGGCGGCCGGCCCGACCTGGTGGTGGTGGTCGACGGGCGCGAGCGCCCCGACGGCGGGGTCGAGCTGTCGGTCCGTGACAACGGCCGGGGGATCCCGCCCGAGCACCGCGAGCGGGTGTTCGGGGTCTTCGAACGGCTGGAGGGACCATCAGCCAGCGATGGCACGGGCATGGGGCTGGCCATCTGCCGCAAGATCGTCGAGGTGCTGGGCGGCGCCATCGGCATCGAGGGCGAGCGCGGGACCGACGTCCGGGTCTTCCTGCCTGCGGCCGTCGACGCCCGCTGGCCGGCCCAGGAGCTGACCGCGGGGGTGTCGCGGTGAGGACGCTGCGGATCCTGCTGGTCGAGGACGACGACGACCACGTGTTCCTGATCCGGCGGGCCCTGGCCGACCTGGACGACGTGGCCGTGGCCAGGTCGCGCTTTGAGGCCGGCGGCCGGCCCCAGCTGATCCTGCTCGACCTCAAGATGCCGCGGATGGACGGCCTGGAGGTGCTGCGCCGCATCCGGGCCGACGAGGCCGCCCGCGGGCTGCCGGTGGTGGTGCTGACCTCCTCCGAGCGCCAGGAGGACCGCGAGGAGGCGCTGCGCCAGGGGGCGAGCTGGTTCGTGTGCAAGCCGACCGACGGCCGCCGCCTCCGCTCCGAGATCCAGCAGCTCGCCGACCACTGGTCCCGGGTCACCGCCTGAGGGACGACTCAGGCCGAGAACGCCTGAACCGCCGCCGCCGCCCGGTGGGGCTCCAGGGTCCTGCGCTGGGTGCGGGCTCGCTCGATCAGCCGGTCGTAGTCGGTCCCGGCCAGGCGCTGGTCGCTGGCCGCGGCCTCCTTGAGGGCCAGCCACATGCACAGCTTGCCCTCGATGCCGAGGGACAGGGCCTCGGTCTCCAGCAGCCGGGTCAGGTCGGCGCTGCCGGTGAGGACCGGGTTGAGCCGCAGCCGGCTGAGGCGCTCCAGCACCCAGCCGGCCGCTTCCTTGACCGGGTGCCTGTCCACCTCCAGCTGGCCCATCAGCTCCTCCAGGGCCGACCGGTCCTGGTCGATGTCGTGGTGCAGGGCGGCCATGACCTTGCCGAGCTCGGTGCCCTGGTTGTTGTCGCGCAGCTTCTCGGCCAGCTCCAGCCCGGCCGCCGAGCCGGCCAGATGATCGTTGAGGTAGATCCCCAGCAGCTCGTTCGCCGCCATCAGCCTTCGACCTCCTTGGTCGCTTCCAGGATCGCCGCCACCGAGCGGTCGACGTCGTCGTCGGTGGTCGACCAGTTCGACACCGAGATGCGCATGGCCGCCATGCCGTGCCAGGTGGTGCCGCTCAGCCACAGGGTGCCACCGGCCTGGACCCGGCGAACCACCTCGCGGGTGCGGCCGTCGTGGTCGCCGCCGGGGTCGGGGAAGCGGACCAGCACCTGGTTGAGGACGACCTCGTTGAGGACCTCGACCCCGTCGGCCGCCCCGAGGGCGGTGGCGAAGCGGGAGGCCTGGACGCAGCCGCGCTCCACCATGTCGGCGACTCCGGAGCGGCCGAGGGACCGCAGCGCCGCCCAGACCGGGAACCCCCTGGCCCGCCGCGAGAACTCGGGGGTGTAGGCGTCGGGGTCGCGCTCGTCCGCCTCCCCGGGCGTCAGGTAGCCGGCCACGGTGGAGAAGGCGGCCCGGTGGGCCTCGGGGTGGGCGACGAACACGAGCCCGCTGTCATAGGGGACGTTGAGCCACTTGTGGGCGTCGGTGGCCACCGAGTCGGCCTGCTCGACCCCGGCGACCAGGTGGCGCCGGGCCGGGCTGGCCGCAGCCCAGAGCCCGAACGCCCCGTCCACATGCACCCAGGCACCGTGGTCGTGGGCGGCGGCGCAGATCGCGGGCAGCGGGTCGACGGCGCCGGTGTTGACGTTGCCGGCCTGGGCGCACACGATCGTCGGCCCCTGGCAGGCGGCCAGCACCTCGGGCAGGGCGATTGCGTCCATGCGGCCCTGGCCGTCGGCGGGCACGACCCGGGGCCGGCCGCTGCCAAGGCCGAGAAAGCGCAGGGCGGCGTCGATGGTGACGTGGCGCTCGGCCCCGACCACGACCTCGACCGGCGGGGCGCCGAGGAGGCCGTCGCTCTCCACGTCCCAGCCGGCGGCGGCCAGCACGTGGTGGCGGGCCGCGGCCAGGCCGGTGAAGCTGGCCATCTGCCCGCCGGTGACGAACCCGGTGCTGACGGTCGGCGCCAGCCCGAGCAGGTCGGTCAGCCAGCCGGCGGCGATCTCCTCGACGGTGGCCGCGGCCGGGCCGAGCGCGAACAGGCCGGCGTTCTGGTCCCAGGTCGCGGCCAGCCAGTCGGCGGCCAGGGCGGCGGGCAGACCGCCCCCGACCACGAACCCGAAGTAGCGCGGCCCGGCCGAGGCGACCAGCCCGTCGTCGGCCTGCTCGGCCAGCTGGGCGACGACCTCGGCGGGGTCGCTGGGGCCGTCGGGCAGGGGCCCGCCCAGCCGGGCCAGCAGCTCGACCGCGCCCACCCGGGCCGCCACCGGCCGCTCCGCCAGGCTCTGCAGATACCGGGTCGCGCCGGCGAACGCCGCCTCAAGGGCCCGCTCGGTGGCTCCCTGTCCCGGGGCTGCCCGCTCGGTCATGGCGATGCCCTCCTGGCTGCGCGACGGACGGTCAGCCCAAGTCAAGCACAGCTGAAGCGGAGGTCGTGCGCGTCGCCGAGGCCGTCGCCCCGCAGTAGGAACTGGACGCTGCCGTTTTCGGGCACGGTCGGGCTCAGCCGCACTTCCGAGGTGCGCACCCGCCCGTCCGGGCCAATGCCGGTGATCCGGCAGCGGGCCCGCCCCTGGCGGTCGCCCTCGTTGACCACCCGCAGCTCGACCTCGACGGCGCTGCCGTCGGCGCTCAGCGTCTGGCTGACCACCTCGGCCCGGAACGGCCCGACCCCGCGGAACACGAACCAGGCCCCGACGGCCAGCACGACCACCGCAGTCACGATCCCGACGAGCACGGTGGCATGCCCCTGGACGGGGCTGGGGGTGGGCAGCCCGGCCGGGTTGTAGCGCAGCGCATGGGCCGGGCCCTCCAGCGGCTGCTCGCAGCGCTCACAGACCTTGCCGCCGGCCGATGCCGGCGTCTGGCAGCGGGGGCAGACGCGCACATTCACTCCGGCCGACGGTAGCACCCGCTATCCTGCCGCGCATGGCCAACCAGCCGGACAGCACTCAGCCAGTCGAGGCAATCCGCGTCGGCACCTGTGGCTGGACCGACCCCACGCTGATCAAGGCGGGAACGTTCTATCCGGCCGGTACGAGCACCGCGGAGGAGCGGCTCCGCTTCTACGCCTCGCAGTTCCCGATCGTCGAGGTGGACGCAACCTACTACGCCCTCCCACGACAGGAGCAGGCCGGGCTGTGGGTCGAGCGCACGCCACCCGACTTCGTCTTCAACGTCAAGGCGTACAGCCTCCTCACCCAGCACCCGACCATGGCCAAGACGATCCCGGCCGACCTCCGCGAGTCGATCCTGCCCGAGCATCAGGACAAGCAGCGGCTCTACCCCAACCATCTCGCCCCGGAGGCCGTCGAGGAGATCTGGCGACGCTTTGCCGAGGCGCTCCTGCCGCTGGATTCGGCCGGCAAGCTCGGTGCCGTGCTGCTGCAGTTCCCGGAATGGTTCGTACCGAGCCGAGCAAACAGGGAGTATCTGCCGCTCGCGAAGGAGAAGCTCGCCGGGTACAGAACGTGCGTGGAGTTCCGGAATCGAGCGTGGCTGGCGACCGACCAGGATCGGGAACGCACCCTTGGCCTCCTGCGCGACCTCGACCTCCCCCTGGTGTGCGTCGACATGCCCCAGGGCTTCCGCTCCTCGGTCCCCCCCATCGCCGAGGCCACCTCCCCCGCCCTGTCGGTCGTCCGTTTCCACGGCCGCGACCCTGAAGCCTGGCAGAAGAAGACCGTGACCGAGCGCTTCCGCTACCTCTACCGCGAAGACGAGCTCGCCGAGTGGGTCCCCAAGATCGACCACCTGGCCGAGTCCGCCCGCGAGGTCCACGTCCTCATGAACAACTGCTACCGGGACCAGGCGGTCACCAACGCCGCCCAGCTGGCAGGGCTTTTGAGCAGCGCAGATGTGCCCGTGGTGCCTCCCGGGGCTTGAAGCACAGCGCTCCATGTCCCGATAATAATCGGCATGAGCCATCCAGATTTCGCCGTGCTCACCGTCTCCTGGGAGCTGGCGCTGCGGGCCGACGGGTACGCCGTGAACACCGTCAAGGCCTACCAGAACGCGGTGCGCAGCCTGGCCGACTGGCTGGCCGAGCACCATCCCGAGGTCGGTCCGGCCGAGCTCGAGCGCCAGCACATCCGGGGCTGGCTGGTCGAGGTCCGCGAGGGCCACTCCAGCAACACGGCCCGGGGATGGTTCGCTGGGGTGCGGCATTTCTGCCGCTGGCTGGAGGCCGAGGGGGAGGCCGACCGGGACGCCACGACGGGGATCAGGACGCCGGCCCCGGGCGACCCGGAGACGCCGGTCCTGTCGGATGCCGACCTGCGGGCGCTGCTCGCCACCTGCGCCGGGACCGACTTCACGGCCCGGCGGGATATGGCCATCATCATGCTGTTCCTGGACGGCGGGCTGCGGCTCTCGGAGTTGGCCGGCCTCCAGGTCGCCGACGTCGACCTGCGGGACCGGATCGTGTTCGTGGCCGGCAAGGCGAGCCGGCGAAGCTGCTCCCGGCACCGGGCGGTCCCACTCGGGGTCAAGGCGGCCAGGGCGCTGGATCGCTACCTGCGCGAGCGGCGTCGGCATCCATACGCGGACACGCCGCGGCTATGGCTGGGCAGCCGAGGCCGCCCAACCCTTGACGCTGATGGGGTCAAGGCGATGCTCAAGCGCCGCGGCACCGACGCCGGCATTGCGGACCTGCACCCGCATGCGTTCCGCCACACCTGGGCGTACGCGTTCCGAGCGGCCGGGGGCAACGAGGGCGACCTGATGCTGCTTGGCGGGTGGCGCAGCCGGGCGATGCTCGACCGCTACGGCAAGGCGGCGGCCGCTGACCGAGCTGCCGATGCTTATCGCCGACTGTCGTTGGGCGATCGCATCTGATTTGGGAGCAGCCCGAACAAAGCGCTATGCGAAGCAGTAACCCGCAGGATGGTCGCGACCGTTCCTCACCGAATCAGGTGGTGTCTCATCCTGTCTTGGCGACGGTGCTTGCCTGATTGCGCGCCTGGCGGAGCGGCTGCCAAGCTAGGCACGCCACGAGGCTAGCCAGGCTGGGAGAACAGCAGCCAGCGCCGCAGCAGTGCCGTCCAGGTCTGCTTGCCCACGATGCCGTCGACCGACAGGTTCTCGTTCTGCTGGAAGCCCCGGACCGCGGCTTCGGTCTTGGGTCCGAAGATCCCATCGACGTCCAGGTCGTCAACACCGCTGACGAAGTTGAGCATGACCTGCAAGCGCTCCACCGGTGGCTCGCCCGAGTGCTGGCCCTTCCGGAGGGTCGGCAGGCTCAGGGTGACTTGGACGTTGTCCTGAGGAGCGCTCATCTGCTCTCTCCTTCGACGCTATCGGGTGGTCCGGTGGGCCGAACTGCTACCGATCGGACGGCGGCTCGGCGGACGGCGGCTCGGCGGACGGCGGCTCGGCGGACGGCGGCTCGGCGGACGGCGGCTCGGCGGACGGCGGCTCGGCGGACAGCCCTTCGGTTGGCGACGGCTGCGGCTTGCTGCTGACCGGTTCCTTGCTGGGCACCTTGGTCAGGATGTCCTGGGCTTGCTGGTCGACAAGGCGGGTGACGATCTGCTGGGCGACGCCGAAGAGGAACGCATAGGCCAGGATTTGCGGCTGGCTGTCGAGCTGGGACAAGCCGGGAACGAACCCGCCACGGACGAACAGCAGCCCGACTAACGCTGATAGGGCGCCCGAGGGAAGCTTGAGCAGGGCAAGCGCAACCGGGACATCGTACGGCGTTGAGGTGCCCTGCAGGCCACGGAGGAAGAGAGCCGCCGACAGGCCGCCACCGAGGAGGCCGAGGAGCGCCACCAGTGCGACGTCGCCGGGGGCGGGGAGGCGGCGAGGGTGCGTCCCGGGGGACGGTGGTGCGTCCTCGGACGGGCAGGCCACCCCGCTCGGCCCTTGCACAGGCGGGGGGACGCCGCCTGGGGTGGTCGTCGGTGGTGGGCCGAAGCAGATCGGGAGCGCGTCCGGCCGCCAGGCGCCGACCAGGCACGCGGCGGCCACCAGGAGCGCTAGCGCCGCGGCCGTGGCCAGCACGATGTTTCGGAAGGCCCGGAGGCGGTCGTGCTGCTGGTCCTTGAGTTCCAGACCAATCCTGGTAGCGCTCTGGAACTCGGCCCGGCGTTGGCTCTCTGACAGATTTGAGACTAGCCGCGTCTCGGCGGCCAGGCGCCGGGGGTCGGTCACATCCATTGTCTGCAGGCGGGCGAGTGCCTCTGGGATACGCGCCTTGATCTGTTCCTGGGGGAGGATATGGGCCAGGGCGATCTCGGCCTCGTGAAGGTTGACATAGGCGGCCTCGCATGGGGCGCTGGTCCACCAGTCCAGAAACTGCTCGCCGACCGAGAGCCGTTTGTCGCCCTTGGGCCAGGCGGCCGTGCGGGCGGCTTCCAGATGGTGCTCCACCGCTTCGCCGACCGACCGCCTGACAGCCTGCTCGGCCGGCGTGGCCGCGGCGGGCAGGGCGTCGAGCTCGTAGTGGAGGGCGTCTGCGGCTGCGAGGATGTTCCCCCGCCACGGTGCACCCCACGGGCGCTGCAGGAGCTTGTTGAGCAGCACGAGCACGAGGATGGCGACCGCGACAACCGCGGCCAGGGCCAGCCACCAGCGATAGTCGTGCACGGACGACCTAATCGTCCGCCATTGCGTCGGCCAGGCAATCGCCGTGAAGACAGCGGCTACGAGAAGCACGCCCACCGTGATGACCACACCCAGTGTGATGACCACGACCCAAGAAATGCCACGGCTACCATCACTATCCGTCCCGCGAGGACGCATACGCTCTCCCCCCCAGGCTTCGCGATTACCGCAAGCAACCAAAGAATGGCCACTTCGGGCGTCCCGGTCAATAGGGGGATAGATCCGGACCAGTCCGGCTCGACCGTCGCCTCGGTCGCCTCGGGAACCGAGCCTTGACAGCACCAGTCCGCCCGGCGGAGTCAGGCGGAGTCACCAAGACAAGCATGCGGGCCGACCTGACAGAATCCCTACCAGGACAGTCTCAGAGTGGCGCTAAGGCCCGCGCAGGGCGGCCGCAGCACTCCCTCAAGGGAACACAAGCTGCACGGTGGTTAGGCTCCAGCCACTACTCCAGATAGTCGCGGACTGCAAGCGGCTGAATGCCATGAAGAGGGGCCTCCGTGGTGGCAATCTCCCAGGTGCCACCGTAGAGCTCACCACCAGGAGGCCGATGGCAATGTTGCACGCAGGG
>Ga0307416_100002363_pt1 | contig 10796 bp, 11 predicted proteins | sample DK1Cmetagenome_2_FD_203821 | JGI IMG/M metagenome (GOLD analysis project Ga0307416, IMG submission 203821) | Maize rhizosphere microbial communities from greenhouse at UC Davis, California, United States - DK15-C-3 | ecosystem: Host-associated > Plants > Roots > Rhizosphere > Soil | place...
GCTTGCCCGCGGCCAGGATCGCCTCCTCCAGGCCGCCCAGCGTGTCCACCATCTTTAGCTCCCTGGCCTGCACACCCGAGAAGACGCGTCCGTCGGCGAAGCGCTGGACCTCCTCGCGCGGCAGCTTGCGCCCCGCCGCCACGGCGCCGATGAACTGGGCGTGGACGTCGTCGAGCAGGGCCTGCATGACGCGCCGCTCGTCCGGTGTCATCGGGCGGCCGGGGTTGCCGATGTCCTTGAACTGGCCGGCCTTGACGACCATGTAGTCCACGCCGACCTTCTTCATGAGCTGCTCGAAGTTGGCGAGCTGCATGATGACGCCGATGGAGCCCGTGAGCGTGCCGGGGTTGGCGAAGACCTGGTCGCATGCGACCGCGACGTAGTACCCGCCCGAGGCCGCCACCGCGCCGAGCGAGGCCACCACGGGCTTGCCGGCCTGGCGCAGACGGAGGACGGCGTCGTGCAGCTCCTGGGTGGGCGCGACGACGCCGCCGGGGCTGTTGATGCGCATCACCACGGCCTTCACGCCCGGATTCTCGCGGTACGACTTGAGATCGCGGACGATGTCGTCCACGTCCACGATCACGCCCTCGAGCTCGACGATGGCCACCCGCGCGCCGAACAGGGCGGGGCCGCCCTCGCCGCGCGCGAAGCGGCCGGCCGATAGCAAGAACAGGCCGGCGACGGCGAGGTACACCAGCACGGTGGCGGCCAGGATCGTCAGCCGCCGCCGCATCTAGTCCTCGTCGTCGTAGTCGTACTCCCTCGACTTGCCCTTGCGCCGGCGCCCGGCACCGGCCCCGCCCCGCGCCGGGTCCTCGACCTCGACGGGTGCGACCGCGTGCGCCAGCTCCTTGAGGCTGAGGCCGATGCGCCGCTCGTTGGGGTCGACGCGGATCACGAGCAGCGCCAGCTCGTCGCCCACGTTGACGATCTCGTCCGGGCGGCCGATGGGCCGGTTCGCCATCTGCGAGATGTGCAGCAAACCATCGACGCCCGCCTCCAGCTCGACGAACGCGCCGAAATCGGTGAGGCGGACCACCTTGCCGGTCACGCGCGAGCCCATCGGGTAGCGCTGGGCCACGGTCGTCCACGGGTCGGGCTGGATCTGCTTGAGCCCGAGCGAGATCCGCTTGTTCTCGCGGTCGATGTTGAGGATCTGCGTGTCGAGCTCCTGCCCCTTCTTGAGCACCTCCGAGGGGTGGCCGACGTTGCGCGTCCACGACATGTCGGAGATGTGCAGCAGGCCGTCCACGCCCGGCTCCAGCTCGATGAAGGCGCCGAAGTCCGTCAGGTTGCGGACCTTGCCGGCGACGCGGTCGCCGATGCGGTAGCGGTCGTCGATGGTGGCCCACGGGTCCGGCTCGACCTGCTTCATGCCGAGCGAGATCCGCTTGGCGCCGCGGTTGACGTCGAGCACGATCACGTCGACCTCGTCGCCCACGTTGACGATCTTCGAGGGGTGCCGGACACGGCGCGTCCACGACATCTCGGAGACGTGCACGAGCCCCTCCACGCCCGCCTCCAGCTCCACGAAGGCGCCGTAGTTGGTGAGGCTCACCACCCGCCCGCGCGTCTTGGTGCCGGGCGCGTAGGTCTGCTCGACCCGCTCCCAGGGGTCCGACGACTTCTGCTTGTAGCCGAGCGACACCCGCCCGCTCTCGCGGTCGAAGTGGAGGACGACGACCTCGACCTGGTCGCCCACCTGGAAGATCTCCGACGGGTGACCGACGCGACCCCAGCTCATGTCCGTGACGTGGAGCAGGCCGTCGATGCCGCCCAGGTCGATGAACGCACCGTAGTCCGTGATGTTCTTCACGGTCCCGGTGAGCACCATCCCCTCGCCGAGCACCTCCAGCGTGTGCTTCTTCTTCTCCTCGCGCTCCTCCTCGAGGACGGCGCGGCGGGAGAGGACCACGTTGCCGCGGCGGCGGTTGAGCTTGATGACGCGGGCCCGGATGGGCTGGCCGATCATCGAGGCCAGGTTCTTCACGGGGCGCAGATCCACCTGGGAGCCGGGCAGGAAGGCCTTGACGCCGACGTCCACGCTGAGGCCACCCTTCACCACCTCGACCACCCGGCCCTCCACCGGCGAGCCTTTCTCGTGGGCCTGGGTGATGGCGTCCCACACCTTGATCTTGTCGGCCTTGTCCTTGGAGAGGACGATGAGGCCCTCGGAGTCTTCCTTGGCCTCGAGGTAGACCTCGATCTCGTCCCCGACCTTCGGCAGGCCGCCGTGGCGGTGGAACTCCTCGATGGGGATGGAGCCCTCGCTCTTGTAGCCGACGTCCACCAGCACCTCGCTGGTGCCCACGTGGACGACGCGGCCGTGAACGACCTCGCCCTCCTCGAACTCGCTGGTGGTCGATCCTTCCTTGAACCAGTCCTCCATGCGCTCCTCGGCCCCCTCGCCCTCCATGCGGGGGTTACCGAGATCTCTGTGCCGTTCGTCCGTCGCCATGCCGCCAGGTCCTCCGTTCAGGTTATTTGGAGCGGGTACCGGGCCTTAGCGACACCCGCCCCACCGACTGCCCCGTCCCTCAAGTCCGCGATCGCCGCCATCATGCGCCGACTCGCGTCTTCGTACTGCTTTTTCCGCTCGGCCCCCGTGGCCGGTGTGAACCGCAAGGGCACACCAAACGTCACCACCACCTTAGCAGGCCGTGGAAGCCGTCTACCTCGCGGCCACGCCTGCCCGCTGCCGCTGACGTACGCCGGTACGACCGGCACCCCGCTGTGCATCGCCAGGAGGGCGGCGCCGGGCTTCGCCTCCCGCAGCGTGCCCTCCGGCCCGCGCGTCCCCTCGGGGAACACGAGCACTGCCCCGCCGGCGGCCAGCACCCGCTGGGCCGTGCGCAGTGCGGAGGGATCGGCCCCCTCGCGCCGCAGCGGCTGGGCCCCCAGCCGGCGGATGAGCGCGCCGAGCACGGGGACGGAGAAGAGCTCGGCCTTGGCGAGAAACGTCAGCCGTCGCGGGCATGCCCCGCCCACCAGCGGCGGGTCGAGCACGCTCGAATGGTTGGCGACGATGAGGAACGGGCCCGTGGCCGGGACGTGCTCCGTGCCGTGCGTGCGCAGGCCGAAGAGCAGGCGCATCAGCACGACCGCGATCGGCTTGAGGATGCCGTAGAGCACTACCCGCACCCCGTCGGCTGGCGCCGGCGCCGCTCGACGGCGTCCGCCATGAGCGCGACCACCTGGTCCACGCCGAGCCCGGTCGAGTCGACCTCGATCGCCCCGGGCGCACGGCGCAGCGGCGCGAGCGCCCGGCTCGAGTCCTGAGTGTCGCGGGCCGCGATGTCGCGCTCCGCGGTCTCCGGATCGACCTCCACCCCCCGCGCGCGCAGCTCCATCTGGCGCCGGCGCGCGCGCTCGGCCAGCGAGGCGTCGAGGTAGAACTTCACCTCGGCGTCCGGGCACACGACGGTGCCGGTGTCGCGCCCCTCGAGCACGACGCCGCCGGTCTCGGCGAGCCGCCGCTGGATGGGGGTGAGCTTGTCCCGCACCACGCTGAGCATGGACAGCCGCGAGGTGAGCGCGGCGATCTCGGGAGAGCGGATCTCGTCCGTCACGTCGCGCTCGTCGACGATGACCCGGTCGCCCTCCAGGTCGATCTGCACACGGTCGACGTGCCGGCGGAGCGCGGGCGAATCCTCGGGCGCGAGGCCGGCCCGCGCCACCGACCACGCGAGGGCGCGGTACATCGCGCCCGTGTCGAGCAGCCGGTAGCCGAGCTTCGCCGCGAGGCGACGCGCCACGGTGCCCTTGCCGGCGCCCGCCGGACCGTCGATGGTGATGACCGGCTCACGCGCGCCCATCGCCTCAGCCCTCGACCGTGATCGCGGTGGTGCCGGCCAGCGCGTTGATGGTCGCCGCGAAGCTGGGGTACGAGGTCGACACGCAGGCGACGTCGTCGATGAGCGTCTCGCCGTCGGCGACGAGGGCGGCGATGGCGAGGGCCATCGCCATGCGGTGGTCGCCGCCGCTGTCGACCGCGGCGCCGTGCAGGCGGCCGCCGGTAATCGCCATGCCGTCCGGGCGCTCCTCGATGACCGTGCCCATCCGGCCGAGCTGGCGCGCGATGGCGGCGATGCGGTCGGACTCCTTCACGCGCAGCTCGGTGGCATCGCGGACCACGGTCACGCCGTCGGCCACCGCGGCCGCCACCGCCAGCACCGGGACCTCGTCGATCAGCCGCGGGATCAGCTGCGCGCCGCCGATCGTCGTGGCGCGGAGCGCGGTCGTCGTCGCGGTGAGCGAGGCGGTCGGCTCGCCCTCGTCAGCGGCCTGGCTCGTCGCGATCGTGGCGCCCATGGCCTGCAGCACGTCGAGGACGCCGGTGCGCGTCGGATTCACGCCCACGCGGTGCAGCGTCACCCGCGCGTCGGCGACGATGGCGGCGGCCACCAGGAGGAACGCGGCCGAGGAGACGTCGCCCGGCACCTGGACGGCGGTGGCGCGCAGCGGGCCCGGCGTCAGCGTCACCGTCCGGTCCGCGGTCGTCACGTCGAGGCCGAAGCGGCGGAGGATGCGCTCGGAGTGATCGCGTGACGGCGCCGGCTCCGTCACCCGCACCGGCCCCTCGGCGCCGAGCCCCGCCAGCAGCACCGCCGACTTGACCTGGGCCGACGCCACCGGGCTCGCGTAGTGGATGGCCTTGGGCGCGGCGGTGCCGCGGATCGCCAGTGGCAGCCGCGTGCCCTCCGCGCGCCCGACGACGGTGGCGCCCATCTGGCGCAGCGGCTCGGCGATGCGACCCATGGGGCGGCGGCGCAGCGAGGCGTCGCCGGTCAGCATCGTCCAGAAGGGCTGGCCGGCCAGCACACCGGCGAGCAACCGCGCGGTCGTGCCGGAGTTGCCGCAGTCGACGACGTCGGCCGGCTCGCCGAGGCCGCGCAGGCCGCCGCCGGCGATGCGGTAGTGGCCCGGGCCCTTGCGCGTGACCTCGGCGCCGAGGGCCTGCACGGCGGTGATCGTGCGCAGGCAGTCCTCGGCCTCGAGGTACCCCTGCACCTCGGTCACGCCCTCGGCCAGCGCGCCCAGCAGCGCCGACCGGTGGGAGACGGACTTGTCGCCCGGCACCTCGGCCTCGCCGTGCAGCCGCGCCACCGGACGCACGCGGAACTTCATGCCAGCCTCTCCCGGGTCGCCTTCACCCGCGCCAGGTACGCCGTGAGTGCGGCACCGTCGTCGTCGGCGACCAGGCGCTCCAGGTCGTCGAGCGCGCGCCGGAAGGCGGTCACGCTCCCGAGCACCGCCTCGCGGTTGCCGAGCAGGATCTCGCGCCACACGTCGGGATCCGAGGCGGCGATGCGCGTGGTGTCCTTGAAGCCGCGGGCCGCGATGGCGAGCGCCTCGGGCTCGAAGCGCCCGACCGCGTCCACGAGGGCCCACGCGACCACGTGCGGCAGGTGGCTGATCGCGGCCACCGCGCGATCGTGGATGGCCGCGCCGAGCGTGACCACGCGCGCGCCGAGCGCGGCCCAGAACTCGCCCACGCCCTTCACCGCGCGGGCGTCGCCGGCATCGCCCGGCGTCACGACGACGGTCGCGCCCGTGAACAGGTCCTCGCGCGCGACGGCGTAGCCGGCTTTCTCCGAGCCGGCCATCGGGTGGCTGCCGACGAACTGGACGTCGCGCCGAGCGGCGGCGAGACGATCGGCCACCGCGACGATGCCACCCTTCGTGGAGCCGACGTCGGTGACGACGCAGCCGGCGGGCGCCGCACGCCACACCTCGGGCAGCAGGGTCTCGTTCGCGAGCACGGTCGCGCCGAGCACGACGAGGTCGGCCTTGGCCACGCCCTCGGCGAGGTCGGTGGTGGCGCGGTCGAGCGCGCCGTCGCGCACCGCCGGCTGGAGCCGGCCGAGGTCCCGCCCGACGCCGACGATCTCGCGCGCGACCGCGTGGGCGCGCGCCGCCTTGGCGACCGAGCCGCCCAGCAGGCCGACGCCGACGATCGCCAGCCGCTCGATCACGCGGGGCCTTTCCCCAGGACGGTGCGCAGCGCCTTGATCAGGCGCCGGTTCTCCTGCGGGGTGCCGACCGTGATGCGCAGCGCGGACTCCATGCCGAACGGCGTCATCGGCCGCACGATCACGCCCTCCTTGAGGAGGCGCTGGAAGATGTCCGAGGCGCTGCGGCCCACGTCCACCAGGATGAAGTTGGCGCGCGAGGGCACGTACTTCACGCCGAGGGCGTTGAACTCGTCGTAGAGATAATGACGGCCGGCCTCGATCATGCGCACGCACTCGAGCGTGTGTGACTCGTCGTCGAGCGCGGCCAGCGCGGCGACCTGGGCCAGCGCGTTCACGTTGAAGGGTTGCCGGATGCGGTTCATGAGCGCGATGGCGTCGGCGTCGGCAACGCCGTAGCCCACCCGCAGCCCGGCCAGGCTGGCCGCCTTCGAGAACGTCCGGAGCACGATGACCTTGCGACCCTGGGCGACGTACTGCAGCGTCTCCGGAAAGTCCGGGCCCTGGGCGAACTCCGTGTAGGCCTCGTCGAAGACCACGATCGTGCGCTCGGGCACCTTCGACATGAAGTGGGCGACCTCGTCGGCGGTGACGATGGTCGCGGTCGGGTTGTTCGGGTTGGCGATGAACACCATCTTGGTGACCGGCGTGATGGCGCGCGCCATCGCCTCCAGGTCGAGGCGGTGGTCCTTCAGCATGACCATCACGCGGATGCCGCTCGCGGCCTGCACGATCATCGGGTAGACGACGAAGGAGGGGTGCGGCACCACCGCCTCGTCGCCCGGGCGCAGGAACGTGCGCACGATGAGCTCGATCAGGTCGTTGGAGCCGTTGCCGAGGACGATCTGGTCGGCGGTCACGCCGTGCTTGCGGGCCAGCGCGTGACGCAGGTAGTGCCCGCTGCCGTCGGGGTAGCGGTTCAGGTTGGCCAGCGCGTCCGTGATCGCCTTCTGCACGCGATCGGACGGGGGCAGCGGGTTCTCGTTCGATGCGAGCTTGATCGCGTCCGTGATGCCGAGCTCGCGCTCGAGCTCCTCCACGGGCTTGCCGGGCTCGTACGGAGCAATCCCGAGGATGTGCTCGTTGGCCAGCGATTCCCACTGCGTGTGCATGCGCTGCTGTCTCCTTACGCCGCGGGGTAGGAGCCGAGGATCTTGAGATAGACGGTCCGCTCCGCGGCCTCGGTCAAGGCGGCGGCCGCGACGGGAGTGTCGCGGTGCCCCTCGAAGTCGACGAACATCACGAACTCCCAGGGCAGGCGCTTGGCCGGCCGCGACTCGATCTTCGTCAGGTTGAGGCCGGCGCGCGCGAAGGGCTCCAGGATGCGGTAGAGCGCGCCCGGCTGGTTCGGCATGGCGAACACGATCGACGTCTTGTCGCGCCCGCTCGGCCCGGTGGCGTGGCGGCCGATGACGAGGAAGCGCGTCGTGTTCTGCCGGTTGTCCTCGATGCGGCGCCGGAGGATCGGCACGCCGTAGAGGCGGCCGGCCATCTCCGAGGCGATGGCGGCGACGGTGGGATCGGCCGCGGCCACCTCGGCGGCGCCGGCCGTGGAGGCGGTCTCCTCCTGGGGGACGTCCGGCAGGTGCTCGGCGAGCCACGCGCGGCACTGGCCGAGCCCCTGGGGATGCGACAGCACGCGCTTGACGTCCGCGAGGTCGGCGGCGCGCGAGAGCAGGTGCTGGGCGATCTCCAGGGTCAGCTCGCCGCTGATCAGCAGGTCGGTGGCGACGAGCCGGTCGAGCGTGACGTTGACGGCGCCGTCCGTGGAGTTCTCGACCGGGACGACGCCGAACTGCGCGCGGCCCCGCTCGACGTCGTCGAAGATCTCGGCGATCGTCCGCGAGGGGTGATAGGTCGCCCCCGCCCCGAAGCGCTCGCGGGCGGCCTGGTGCGTGAACGTGGCTTGCGGGGCGAGGAACGCGACGACGAGCGGCCCCTCGAGCGCGCGACAGGCCGACACGATCTCTCGCCACACCCCGGTGATCGCCTCGGCCGGCAGCGGCCCGCGGGCGCCGGCGGTCAGTCGGGCAAGAAGCTCCGCCTCACGCTCCGGGACATACGACGGCGCATCCTGCCGTCGTTTGAGGTCTCCAATTTGAAGGGCGGCCTCGGCGCGTTGGTTGAGGAGGTGGAGGATTTGGTTGTCGATGTCGTTGATCCTGGAGCGCCAATCGCCCAGGTCCATTGGGGACTCCTGCGACCCTCGAGTGAGTACCGCGCATTATAGGCGGAGGGTCTACCGCTAGGCAAGTCACGCGCGCGGTCGTGACGTCGGGTCCGTGCGCGGCGGCTCCGGCGCCTTCGCGGCGACCGCGCGGAGGGCCGCCAGCTCACGCGACGTCAGCGGGCGGCAGGCCCCGCGAGGCAGCGTGCCGAGCGTCAGGGGCCCGAACGCGACGCGACGGAGGTGGCGAACGCGGTGGCCCAGCGCCTCGCAGTAGCGCTTCACCTCGTGTTTGCGGCCCTCCGTGAAGGTCAGGCGCAGCACACTGAAGGCGCGCCCGCTGCGCACGACCTCGGCGGCGAGCGGCACCGCGCGACCATCGTCGAGGGCCACACCATTCCGCCAGCGCGGCAGGTCGTCCTCGCTCACCCGTCCTGCCACCTCGGCCTCGTAGACGCGCGGCAGCGCGTAGCGCGGGTGGAGCAGCCGGTGGGTCAGCGCGCCGTCGTTGGTCAGCAGCAGCAACCCCTCGACGTCGGCGTCGAGCCGGCCGACCGGATAGACCCGCGCGCGCACGTCGCGCGGCAGCAGGTCGGTGACGACCGGACGGCCCTGGGGATCGCGCACGGTCGTGACCACCCCGCCCGGCTTGTGCAGGAGCAGGTACTGCGCGGCCTCGGCCGCCGGCAGCGGCCGGCCGTCCACGGTGATGCGGTCGGTGGCGGGGTCGGCCAGCGTCGCCGGCGCGCGCGTCACGGCGCCGTTGACGGCGACGCGCCCGTCGAGGACGAGCTGGTCAGCCCCGCGTCGCGACGTCAGGCCCGCCTGGGCCAGGATCTTGTTCAGTCGGAGTGGAGGCATGCTCGGCGGCCGCGGTCGCCGCGACCTCGGCGCCAAGATCCGGGATCACGAGCTCGCCCTCGACCTTGGGCAGGTCGCTGAGATCGCGCAGCCCGAACGCGACGAGGAACTCGCGCGTGGTTTCGTAGAGGAACGGGCGGCCGGGCGCCTCCTTGCGGCCGCCGATGCGGACGAGCCGGCGCTCCAGCAGGTTGTCGAGGACGGCGTCGGAGTTGACGCCGCGCACGGCGTCGAGCTCCGGGCGCGAGACCGGCTGCTTGTACGCGATGATTGCCAGCGTCTCCAGCGCCGGCCGCGACAGCCGCACCCGCGTGCGGGCGCGCGCCAGCCGCACGAGCCACGGCGCCAGCTCCGGCCGCGTGACCATCCGGAAGCCGCCCCCGACCTCCACGATGCTCAGGCCGCGCGGCTCCGCCTCGTAGCGCGCCATCAGCTCCTCGACGAGCCCGCGGGCGGCGGCGGCGTTCTCGAGATCGAGCACCTCGCGGATTCGCTCGGCCTCGAGCGGCACGTCGGAGGCGAACAGCAGGGCCTCGGCGATATCGACTGGGTTCGGCACTCGGCTCTCTCTCTCCTGTTTTTTTGTATCAGGGGGAGCGAATCGCCCCCCGACACCCGAATTGTTTGTATCAGGGAGGCGCGGTCGCCGCTCCCCCCCGACACCTCCCCAACGAGGACGTGAAGCCGAGGACGCGTCGCGCGAGAACGGGGGCGAGCGACTGGGCTTCGGCGCGCGTCGTGGTCACGCGGGTTCGGGTTCCGGGGGCGGGGTGGTCTGGCGCTCGATGACGATGTCGCCGAAGAGGTCCGTTTGCTGGGTGCGGATCTTGCCCTGGCGGCAGAGCTCCAGGACGGCCAGCAGGCTCGTCACGATCTCCGAGCGGCGGCGCTCGCCGCCGGTCATCGAGCTGAAGAGCAGCGACCAGGTGTCGCGCAGCAACGTGAGGATCTCGCTCATCCGCTCCAGCACCGAGGGCGGGTTGGGCTCGACCTGCCGCGGTCGCTGGCGCTGCTGATCCTCGATGAGGCGCTTCATCGCGCGCTCGATCCAGTGGACCGAGAGGTCCTCGAGCGGCACGTCCTCGGCCGGTGGCAGCGTGCTCGAGGAGCGCCCCCAGATCAGCAGCTGCTCCGCCTCGCGGTGGGCGAGCCAGGCGCCCTGGGTCTTCACCTTCGCGTACTCGCGCAGCCGCTCCTCCAGCTCCTGCTTGAGCTGGAGCGCCTCGTCGTCGAGCTGCTCCTCGGCCGTCTCGTCGGGCGGTACCAGCAGCTTGGACTTGAGGTAGATGAGCGTGGCGGCCATGACGAGGTAGGCGCCGGCCACTTCCAGATTCTGGAACTCCATCGCTTCGAGGTGGACCAGGTACTGGTCCGTGATCGCGCGCACCGGCAGCGCCGCCAGGTCGATCTCGTTGGTGCGGCAGAGGTGCAGGAGGAGATCGAGCGGGCCCTCGAACGTTCCCACCCGCAGCCGGAGCTCGCTGGCGGTGACGCCGTCGGGCGTGACCGCGGGCGTCGTCATGGCGTGAGCTTCACGGCGTCGCGGACCTCCGCCATCGTCTGCTGCGCCACCGAGCGCGCCCGCCGCGAGCCCTCGGCCAGCACCTGCTTGATCGTGTCCGGCTTCTCGGCGTAGGCCTGCCGCCGTTCGCGGATCTGCGCCAGCGGCGGCACCATGTGCTTGAGCAGGACGTCCTTGCAGTCGAGACAGCCGATGCCGGCCGTGCGGCAGCCGGTGGCGGCGGGGGGGCGGGCGGCGGGCGGGGGGACGATCAAGTGGAGTTAGGAAAGAA
>Ga0307416_100002365_pt1 | contig 10794 bp, 8 predicted proteins | sample DK1Cmetagenome_2_FD_203821 | JGI IMG/M metagenome (GOLD analysis project Ga0307416, IMG submission 203821) | Maize rhizosphere microbial communities from greenhouse at UC Davis, California, United States - DK15-C-3 | ecosystem: Host-associated > Plants > Roots > Rhizosphere > Soil | place: USA...
CCGGTGTTGGCGGCCGCCTCGCCCGCCCGGGCCAGCAGCTCCGCCTTGTCCATCCCCGCCCTGTCCGGGGGCGGGGCGGCGGTCCGCTCCCACAGCTCCAGGGCGCGCTCGAACTGGCGCTGGGCCTCGGCGAAGGCATAGGCGCGCTCGGCCGCCTTGCCGGCCTCGATCGCCGCCGGCAGGGCCCGCTCCAGGTCGTGGGCGGCGTACCAGTGCCAGGCCAGCTCGGCGGCCAGCCCGGGGTCGCCGGCCCCGCCCCGGGCGGCCAGGGCGGCCGCGAAGCGGGCGTGCAGCCGGGTCCGCTCCCCCGGCAGCAGCTCGGCGTAGACCGCCTCCTTGACCAGGGCGTGGCGGAACCCGTAGGCGCCGTCGCTGACCAGCAGCACGTGGGCGGACACGGCCTCGCGCAGGCCGTCCAGCAGCTCCGCCTCTCCCAGGGCGGCCGTCTCGGCCAGCAGTGGGTCGGGCACGGCGGCCGCGGCCACAGACAGGACCCGCAGCACCTGCTGGGTCGGCTCGCCCAGCAGCTCGATCCGGGCCAGGAGGGTGTCGCGCAGGCTCGGGGGCAGGTCGCCGTCGGCGCCGGCGCTGGCCGCCAGCTCCTCCACGAAGAAGGCGTTGCCGCCGGAGCGGGCGTGGATCCGCTCGACCAGCTCGGCCGGGGCCGGCGCCCCCTGGATGCCGGCCAGCTGGGCCGCCACCTCGGCCGGGCCGAACCGGGCCAGCTCCAGCCGCTCGGCCCGGCGGCCGCGGTCCAGCTCGGCCAGGAACGGCCGCAGCGGGTGGCGGCGGTGCAGCTCGTCGCCGCGGTAGGTCATCACCAGCAGCAGGCGCCCGTGGCGCAGGTTGCGGTGCAGGAAGGCGAGCAGGTCGCGGGTCGAGCGGTCGGCCCAGTGCAGGTCCTCCACCACCAGCAGGGCCGGGCGCTTGTCGCTGAGGCGCTCCAGCAGCCCCAGCAGCAGCTCGAACAGCCGCCCCTGCTCCGACCAGGGTCCGGGGGGTGTGGACAGCCGGTCGCCCCCCGCCCCACCGGCCCAGGCCAGCGCTCCCGCCCCGCCGGTCCCCGCCAGGGCTGTGGACAGCCGTTCCCGCCCTCCTCCACCACCGGCTACCCTCCCGGTTGGGGGCCCGTCCACCGGCGAGTGGGGTTCCGGCGCGCCTGGCCCGGGCCCGGGACCGGGACCCGGGGGTGGGGCCAGCTCGGGTAGGAGGCGGGCCAGCTCGGGCCGGGCCAGGCTTGGGACCATCCGGGCCAGGCCGGGCTCGTCCAGGTCGCGGGCCAGCGACCGCAGGGCCTCGATCAGGGGCGCGAACGGCACCCCCTCCCCGCCCAGCTCGACGCAGCCGCCGACCAGCACCGTGCCCCCGGCTCGCCGCGCCGCGGCCACCAGCTCCCCGACCAGCCGGGTCTTGCCGACCCCGGCCTCGCCGCCGACCAGCAGCGCCGTCGGGGTCCCGGCGGCGGTCCGCTCCCAGGCCGCGGCCAGCCGGGCCAGCTCCTCGGTCCGGCCCACGAAGGTCGGGCTGGTCAGCGCGGCGGTCATGGCCACGAGTATGGCCTGTCGGGGCTCCCAAGCGAGCGAGCCGGCGGGTTCGCCGGCTCGTCGCTGCCTGTCTGCTGTGACCACGGGCACGGGATCCTCCTCAGCGGCTCCGGCGGATCGAGCGGATGCCGCTGCGGCGGACCTTGGCGGCCAGCCGGGCCTGCCGGGCGTCGCGCCGCAGGACGGCGACATGGTCGCGGGCGATCGCGTCGTGGATGCTGGGGTGCTGCTGCATCGTGTCCTCCTGTCGCGGTTCTCTGTTCTCGATCCTCACGGTATGGCTAAGACCCCAGGCCGCGGATCGGGCGGCTGCCTTAGGTTCCCGGCCCCCCTACCTCACTTTCCGAAGGGCGCGGCTTAGCTGGACAATCGGGGGGTGCGTCGGGCTGGAGGAGCGTGGACCGCCGGGCTCGTCCTGGCCGCGCTGGCCGTGGCCCTGGTGGTCGACCGCGCCGTCGCCGGCGCCCACGTCGCCGTGGGGCTGGCGCTGGCCGCGGGCCTGCTGCTGATCGCCCTGGCCCTGGGGCTCACCATGGCCGACCTGGGCCTGGCCCGCCCGAGGGGGCCCGCCGGGCTGCGCTGGGGCGCGGCCGCGGCGGCGGTCGTGGCCACGGCCTACGCCCTCGGCTGGCTGATCCCGCCGCTGCGGGCGGCGCTCCCGCAGGCGAGCGGCGGCCTCCAGGGCGGGACCCTGGCCACGGTCCTGCTGGTGATCCCCCTGGGGACGGTGCTCCCGGAGGAGCTGGCGTTCCGCGGGCTGCTGCTGGCCCTGCTGGAGCGCCACCTCGGGACCCGCGCCGCGGTCCTCTGGTCCTCGGGCCTGTTCGGCCTCTGGCACGTGCTGCCGTCGCTGGGCGGCGGCGCGGCCAACGCCGCCATCGCCGACGTGGTCGGCGGCACCGGCGCCGGGCTCGGGATCCGGGTCGTGGCCACGGTCTGCTTCACGGCCCTGGCCGGGGTGGCGCTCTGCTGGCTGCGGCTGCGCAGCGGCAGCCTGCTCGCCCCGTTCCTGGCCCATTGGACGGTGAACGGCCTTGGTGTCATCGTGACGCTGCTTGCCTAGGTCCCTGGTGAGAACCCCGACCGAGGAGGGTGGTCATGGCAACGCGCGAGGTCCGCGTCGACTACGCCAAGACGCTCACGGAGGAGCCGGAGACCGGCCACAACCGCTGGCATCCGGACATTCCGCCGGTGGTCACCTGCGACCCCGGGGACGAGGTCGTCCTCCAGACCCGGGACGCCTTCGACGGCCAGATGGGCCCGCAGGCGACCCTGGAGACGGTCGCCGGGCCCAACCTGAACGTCGTCCACCCCCTCACCGGGCCGGTGTACGTCAACGGGGCCGACCCGGGCGACCTCCTCGAGGTCGAGATCCTCGACGTCGAGCCCGACCGCTACGGCTACACCGTGCAGGTCCCCGGGTTCGGGTTCCTGCGCGACGAGTTCCCCGACCCCTACATGGCCCGCTGGCGGATCGAGGGCGACTGGGCCACCTCCGACGACCTGCCGGGGCTGCGCATCCCCGGGTCGCCGTTCATGGGCACCATCGGCCTGGCCCCCGACCGGGCCCTGATGGAGCGGACCACCGACCGCGAGCAGGCCGCCCTGGACCGGGGCGGGTTCGTGCTCCCCCCCGACCCCACCGACGCCGTCCCCGCCGACGAGGCCATCGCCGTCGAGGCCCTGCGCACCATCCCGCCCCGGGAGACGGCCGGCAACGTCGACATCAAGCAGCTCGGCGCCGGCGCCCGGCTCTACATCCCGGTGTACGCCCAGGGTGGGCTGTTCTCGGCCGGCGACGCCCACTTCGCCCAGGGCGACTGCGAGACCTGTGGCACCGCCATCGAGATGCGCTCGACCCTCCATGTCCGCTTCGCCGTCCACAAGGGCCGGGCCGCGGCCCGCGGCATCCAGGACCTCCAGTTCGCCCGCGACGACTACTACCTGCCGCCCGAGTTCGCCGCCCCCCGCCGCTTCTTCGCCACCACCGGCCTGTCGGTCACCCGCGACGGCGAGAGCCGCCCCGAGGACCTCACCCTGGCCGCCCGCAACGCCCTGCTGAACATGATCGACCACCTCCAGGACCACGGCGGCTGGAACCGCCAGCAGGCCTACGCCATCTGCAGCGTGGCCGTGGACCTCAAGGTCAGCGAGGTGGTCGACGTGCCGTCGTTCGTGGTCTCGGCGTTCCTGCCCCTGGACATCTTCCAGGGCTGACCGAAGGGGTCAGGCGTCGCCCTTGGGCTGGTCGCCGAGCACGGTGACCAGCCATTGGGCCACCGACTGGGCCGAGAGCTGGTCCTGGCCGACGGCGCGGTACATCGCCTCCAGGTCGGCGTAGTCCAGCATGGCCAGCGAGCCGTCGTCCATGGCCCGCTGCAGCGACCAGCCCTGGTCGGCCAGGGCCCGGTCGATGGCCTGCTGGCCGGCCTCGACGGCGTCGTCGCGGTGCTGGGAGGCCAGCCACTGGCGGACCTTGACGTGCGCCTGGGGGCTCTTGACGAAGCCCAGCCACTCCTTGGACGGCCCCGGGTACTCGGCCGTCGAGGTGAGGATCTCGACCACGTCCCCGTCGGCCAGGATGCTGGCCAGGGGGACCAGCTGGCCGTTGACGCGGGCGCCGATGCAGTGGTGGCCCAGCTCGGTCCGGATCACGTAGGCCAGGTCGACCGGGGTGGCCCCGGCCGGCAGGGTCAGGGCGTCGCCCTTGGGGGTGAAGACCAGCACCTCGCGGTCGGACAGGTCCGAGCGGAGCGACTCCAGGAACTCCCCGGGGTCGGACACGGCCCGCTGCCAGTCCAGCAGCCGGTGCAGCCACACCAGGTCGTCGGCATGGGCGGTGGAGTCCCCCTGGCCGTTGGCCCGGCGGCGATGGGCCGCCTCGCGGGCCTGGGCCACCACCCCGTACTCGGCGGTGCGGTGCATGGCCTCGGTGCGGATGTGGACCTCGACCGGCTCCTCGCCGGGGCCGATCACGGTGGTGTGCAGCGACTGGTAGCCGTTCAGCTTGGGGGCGGCGATGAAGTCCTTGAACCGGCCCGGCACCGGGTGCCAGCGCCCGTGGACGGCGCCCAGGGCGATGTAGCAGTCGCTGGGCCCGCCCGCCACCACCACCAGGATCCGGTCGGGGTCGTGGATCTCGCGGCTGCCCCGCTCCAGCATCGTCTGGTAGATCGAGTAGTAGTGGCGGGGGTGGGGGCTGACGGTGGCCTTGGTCTTGGCCGATCGGAGATCGGCCGCGACCTGCCGGACCAGCATGGCCACGTGCTCGCGGCGGCCCGGGTCGCGGGAGTCGACCACCCGCACGATCTCGTCGTACTCGGCCGGATCGAGGGTGGCGAAGGCCAGGTCCTCCAGGTCGCGGCGGAGCACCTGGAGCCCCAGCCGGTTGGCCAGGGGGGCCAGCACCTCCAGGGTCGCCCGGGCCGTGCGCTGCTGCTTGTGGGCCGGCTGGTAGCCGAGGGTGCGCATGTTGTGGAGCCGGTCGGCCAGCTTGATGATCAGCACCCTGAGATCAAGGGCCATGGCCACGATCATCTTGCGGATGGTCTCGGCCTCGGCGGCCTGGCCGAACTCCATCTTGTCGAGCTTGGTCACCCCGTCGACCAGGTGGGCGATCTCGTCACCGAAGTCGGCCCGGGTCTGCTCCAGGGTGTAGCCGGTGTCCTCCACGGTGTCGTGCAGCAGGGCCGCGACCAGGGTGGTGGTGTCCATGCCGAGCTCGGCCAGGATGATGGCCACCGCGATCGGGTGGGTGATGAACGGCTCCCCGCTGGTCCGCTGCTGGCCCCGGTGCTCGCGCTCGGCGACCTCGTAGGCCTGGTGGAGCAGGCGCATGTCGGCCCGGGGATGGGCGGCCCGGTGGGCCGCGACCAGCGCCTCCAGCGGGGTCTCGCTGGCCGGGCCGTGGGCGAAGGGATGCATGGAGCGGGCGGCGAGCGCGCGCACGCGGCGGCCGAGCGGCCGCTGTGGGGCGGCCGGCGGCCCGGGCACCTGGGCGGTGTCCGGCGAGGCGCGGTCGACCTCGAAGCCCACTAGGCACCTCTCTCTGCCAGGTCGTCGGGGGCATGCCAATTGCAGGCCCCCGAGAATCCTATGGTAACCGGGGTCGGCAAACCGTGAGTTCTTCGATCTTCCCGTTCCCCTCGTACCGCCCATGTGGGAAGAATCCACTCCACATGGGCCGGCTACGGAAGGTCCCGCCCGAGGCCAGCGTCCACGTGGGCTTCGCCCTCTCCGAGCAGCCGGCGCAGGAGCTTGCCTGAGGGGCCGCGGGGCAGCGCGGGGACCAGCACCAGCTCCCGGGGCGCCTTGGCCGCGGCCAGCCGCTCCCGGGCGAAGGCCCGCAGCTCCTCCAGGCTGGGCGGCCGCGCCGGGTCGCGGGGCACCACGAACGCGGCCACCCGCTGCCCCCACTCGGGGTCGGGCCGCCCGGCCACCGCCGCCTCGGCCACCCCCGGATGCCTGGCCAGCACCGCCTCCACCTCGTCGGGATGGACGTTCACCCCCCCGCTGATCACCAGGTCGTCCCGCCGCCCCAGCACCACCAGCAGCCGCCCTCCGGGCGCCAGCCGCCCCAGGTCCCCGGTGGCCAGCCACCCGTCCCGCAGCGCGGCCGCGGTCCGCCCCGGGTCCCCCCGGTAGCGCCGGAACAGCATGGGCCCCCGGACCAGGAGCTCCCCCTCCGGCTCCTCGACCCGCAGGTCGACCCCGGGGAGGGGGTGGCCGTCGTGGACCATGCCGCCGAAGGTCTCGGTGAGGCCGTAGGTGCGGACCAGGTGGGCCCCGCGGGTGGTGGCCTCGGCGGCCAGGTCGGGCGGGACGGGGCCGCCGCCCAGGAGGATGCGGCGGAAGCGGGCCGCCTGGTCGCCGGCGGCCAGCAGGCGGCGCAGCATGGTCGGGACCAGCGAGACCAGGGTCGCCCGGCCGGCCGCCTCGGCCACCGCGGCGGGGTCGAAGCGGTCGTGGACCTCGACCGGGAGGCCGGTGTGCCAGGCCCGGGCCAGGACGGCCAGGCCGGCCACCCCGTGGGGGGCCACGCAGCACAGCCAGCGGTCGCCCGGTCCGGCGCCCACGGCCCGGGAGGTGGCCCGGGCCGACCACTCGACGGCGTCGGCGCCCAGCTCGACCAGCTTGGGGGCGCCGCCGGTGCCCGAGGTGGCGACCACCGCGGCCACCCCGGCCTCGACCGGCTCGCCTCCGGCCAGCCGGCGGCGCCCGTCGCCGTCCAGCAGGTGGGTGGGTCGGGCGGCGGCCAGGGTGGCCGCCAGCTCCGGCGCCGGCGCGCCCGCGTCCAGGGGCAGGGCCGCCTCGCCCGCCTCCCAGGCGGCCACGATGGCCCGGGCGGCGGCCGGGCGGGGCAGGGCGATGGCGACCAGGGCAACAGACGACATGGGCAGGTAGGCTAACAGGGCCGTCGCCACCGAGAAGCCTGCTGAGGAGCGCGAACACCCGTGGAGTGGCAGCCCAAGGGCACCTGGACCGACATCGGCTACGAGACCGCGGAGGGGATCGCCAAGATCACCATCCGCCGCCCGGAGGTGCGCAACGCCTTCCGGCCCAAGACCCTCTTCGAGTTGCACGACGCCTTCGAGCTGGCCCGGGACGACCCGGCCATCGGCGTGATCGTCCTCACCGGCGAGGGCCCCGACGCCTTCTGCTCCGGCGGCGACCAGCGCATCCGCGGCGACGACGGCTACGTCGACGAGCACGGCATCGGCCGCCTGAACGTGCTGGACCTCCAGATCCAGATCCGGCGGCTGCCCAAGCCGGTGGTCGCCATGGTCGCCGGCTACGCCATCGGCGGCGGGCACGTGCTGCACCTGGTCTGCGACCTGACCATCGCCGCCGACAACGCCCGCTTCGGCCAGACCGGGCCCCGGGTCGGCTCCTTCGACGGCGGCTACGGCATGGGCATGCTGGCCCGCACCGTGGGCCGCAAGAAGGCGACCGAGATCTGGCTGCTCTGCCGTCAGTACGACGCCGGCGAGGCCCTGGAGATGGGCCTGGTCAACACCGTCGTCCCCCTGGCCGAGCTGGAGCAGGTGACGGTCGAGTGGTGCCGGCGCATCCTGGAGCACAGCCCCCTGGCCCTGCGGCTGCTCAAGGCCGGCCTCAACGCCGACACCGACGGCCTGGCCGGGATCCAGCAGCTGGCCGGCGACGCCACCCTCCTCTACTACATGACCGAGGAGGCCCAGGAGGGCCGCAACGCCTACCGCGAGAAGCGGCGCCCCGACTTCGCCAAGTTCCCCAAACGACCCTGACCTCCATGAACCGCTGGGTCCAGGGGGCGCGGCCGCGGACGCTGGTCGCGGCGGTGTGCCCGGTGCTGGTGGGGACGGCGGCCGCGGCCGCCGAGGGGCCGGTGGTGGCCTGGCGGGCGGCGGCCGCGCTGGTCGTGGCCCTGGCCCTGCAGGTCGGGGTCAACTACGCCAACGACTACTCCGACGGTCTGCGCGGGGCCGACACCCCGGACCGGCTGGGCCCGGCGCGGCTGACCGCCACCGGCCTGGCCGCCCCGGCCGCGGTCCGGCGGGCGGCCGCGATCGCCTTCGCCGTGGCCGCGGTGGCCGGCCTGGCCCTGGCCGTGGCCGTGGACCTGCGACTGCTGCTGGTCGGGGCGGCCGCGATCGCGGCCGCGGTCCTCTACACCGGCGGCCCCCGGCCCTACGGCTACGCCGGCTTCGGCGAGCTGGCCGTGCTGGTCTTCTTCGGCGTGGTGGCGACCTGCGGCTCCGCCTACGTGCAGCTGGAGCGGGTCCCGGTCACGGCCCTGGCCGGCTCCCTGGTCGTCGGCCTCGGCGCGGTGGCGATCCTGCTGGCCAACAACGTCCGCGACATCGACGGCGACCGCCTGGCCGGCAAGCGCACCCTGGCCGTCCGCCTGGGCCGCCGCCGGTCCCGCGGCCTGTTCGCCGCCGTGGTCGCGGCCATGTTCGCGGTCGCCGCCCTGCTGGGCCTGGCCCGGCCGCCGGTGCTGATCACCCTGGTCGCCCTGCCCTTGGCGGTGGCCCCGGTGCGGCTGGTCCGCAGCCGATCCGACGGTCCCGGCCTGATCGCCGCCCTGGGGGCGACGGCCAGGCTCCAGCTGGCGGTCAGCCTGCTGCTCACCGTGGGACTGTGGGTGTCTTGACTGCTCTCACGGCTAGCGCCGCGGGATTCTGGGGCTCAGACCGCCTCGGTCCCCGCGGGGAACAAGGTCTTACCGCCGTCGTCGCCCGCACCGGTACAGCCCAGCCGGTGATTCCGGGGATGATCCGGGTGAAGGTTGCGGGCCGCATTGCGGTCCCGTTCCAGGACCAGCCCACAATGCTGGCACAGGAATATCCGGTCGGAAAGTTCCAGGCGGGGCTTGGCTTTTACCCCGCACGACGAACAGTGCTGGGTACTCCCTCGCCCAGGGAGCACCAGTACTTGCTTGCCGGTCTTCGTGGCCTGCCAAGTCAGCACCCGCAGGAACTGGCCCCAGCCGGCATCGGCGATCGACCGGTTCAGGCCAGTCTTGCGTCGTCTGTTCCCACGGCGGGACAAGTGCTTCACCGCCAGGTCCTCAACGCCGATCCGGTCGTAGGCATGCACCAGGCTCCGGGCAGCCTTGTGGTGGAAGTCCGCCCGTTGGGTTGCCGTCTTGGCCTCGATGCGGGCCTTGCGGCGCCGTGCCTTGGCCCGGTTGGCGGAGCCCTTCCGCGTGCGGGCCAGGTGGCGCTGGGAGCGGGCCAGCGCCTTCGACCGAGTGCGTGCGAGTCGCGGGTTAGGGATGTCGTTGGTGGGATCCTCCACGGTGGCGAACGTGGCGAGGCCGAGGTCGAGTCCGGTTGCGCGGCCCGTCCCGTGGACTGGGCCGGTTGGGACCTCGAGCCGTACTACGAAGCTGGCCCACCACCGTCCAGCCTGGTCGAGATACACGGTCACGCTAGTCGGCGCCGATGGCAGCGCCCGGCTCCACACAACCCGCAACCGAATGCGGCCGGTGCCGGTGGCTACCTCGAGGCGGTCCCGAGGAAGGCCCAGACCACTACCGGATACCGCGAACCCCTGCCGGGTCCAGCGGGCGGTGGCATGGGTGCCCTTGCGCTTGAAGCGCGGACGCCCGGCTGGGCTAGTGGTGGCGAAGCATGCCGAGATGCTCCGGTATCTGTCGCGAATCACTTGCTGCTGCGGCGCCGAAGGCTGCTCGGCCAGCCACTCGAAGCGCGACCGCCAATCGGTCAACTCTTTGTCGGCGGCTCCATACGACATCATGATTCGCTCATAGCGCCACAGGTCCTGCCAGCGACCCAGCGTCTGGTTCCATACAAACCGGCAGGAGTCGAACACTCCGTGCAGCAGCACTGCTTGCGAGTTGCTGACCCGCAGCCGGTAGCGGTAGCGGGCCTCGACCATCGTGCTCATGACCGCAACATCCCACAGCAGTACGACACAGACTTGAGCAGCATTGTCCCCACCGGCGCGTGTGCCTCACGGGGCGACGTGGCCTGGAGTCTCAGGGCGAGGCGGCGTCGTGCCAATCGGCTCGGCGGAGCGACCGACGGGAGTGCTGGCCAGGAACGCCTCGATGCGGGCGGCGACCTCGGCGGGGCGCTCCAGGTGGGCGGCGTGGCCGGCTCCGGGCACGAGCGCGACCTCGGCGGCCGGGCCGATGGCGGCGGCCATCTGGCGGGCGATGGCGGCGAACTTGTGGTCCAGCTCCCCGGCCAGCAGCAGGGTCGGTGGGCGCAGGCCGGCCAGCCGGTCCCAGAGCGGCTCCTGGGCGCCGGTCCCGAGGGCCCGCAGGGCCCAGGCCAGCCCGTCGGCGGTGTTGGCCAGCCGCTCGGCCCGGCCGGCGGCCGCCTCCGGCAGGGTGGCGAACAGCGGCCCGGCCAGCCAGCGGTCGAGGAACGCCGCCACCCCGTCGCGCTCGATCCGCTCGGCCAGGGCCTCGTCGGCGGCCCGCCGCTCGGCCCGATCCGCCGGGTCGGCGATCCCCGGCGAGGCCCCGATGAGCGCCAGCGCCGGCACCAGGTCGGGCCGGTCGAGCGCGAGCCGCAGGCACAGCCGGCCCCCGAGGGAGTAGCCCACATAGGCCGCGCTGCCGCCGGCCTCCCCCCCCCCCCCCCCCCCCCCCCCCCCCCCCCCCCCCCCCCCCCCCCCCCCCCCCCCCCCCCCCCCCGCCCCCCCCCCCCCCCCCCCCCCCCCCCCCCCCCCCCCCCCCCCCCCCCCCCCCCCCCCCCCCCCCCCCCCCCCCCCCCCCCCCCCCCCCCCCCCCCCC
>Ga0307416_100002367_pt1 | contig 10792 bp, 8 predicted proteins | sample DK1Cmetagenome_2_FD_203821 | JGI IMG/M metagenome (GOLD analysis project Ga0307416, IMG submission 203821) | Maize rhizosphere microbial communities from greenhouse at UC Davis, California, United States - DK15-C-3 | ecosystem: Host-associated > Plants > Roots > Rhizosphere > Soil | place: USA...
CTCGCGGAAGCGGTTGGGCTGCCGGCGCCGACCGGCCTGTTCCTGCTGGCGGTCCCGTCGTTCCTGGGCGCGGCGCTGGTGCTGGCGGCGTTCCTGCGGCCCGACCCGCTGCAAGTCGCAAAGTCCGCGGCCCTCTCCAGCGAGCAGCCCGCCGCGGCGGGTGCCAGGGGCGAGCTGGCCGTCCTGCTGGGCGACCGCCACATCCGCCTGGCGCTGCTGGCGCTCGCCATCGCCAACCTCGCCATGGTCGGGGTGATGGCGGTGGCGCCGGTGCACCTCCAGCACCACGGTGCTGGGATGGGCACGATCGGGCTGATCATCAGCGCCCACATCGCCGCCATGTACCTGCCCGCGCCGGTGACCGGCTGGCTGGCCGACACGTTCGGCGCACGCGCCGTGGTCGGCCTGGGAGCGCTGGTGCTGCTCGCCGCGGCCGCCGCCGCGGTGCCGGGCTCCGGTCACCTGGGGATCATGGGGGCGCTGCTGCTGCTGGGCGTCGGCTGGAACGCCGGGCTCATCGGCGGCAGCGCGTTGCTGCGCGATGCGCCGGTCTCCCCGTCACTGCGGACCCGCGCCGAGGGGCTCGGCGAGCTGGGCATGGGTACCGCCGCGGCAGCGGGTGGCAGCGGCGCCGGGCTGCTGCTGGCCGCCGGCGGGTTCGGGCTCCTCGGCGTGGTCGCGGCCGCGCCCTGCCTGCTGCTCCTGGCCGTGCTGGCCGCTACCGGCAGGCGGCAAGCGGGCAGCGTCGTCGGCGCTCGATCCAGGAGCGGCACCACGACCCATCGCAGCGTGAAGGCGACGGCCGAGTAAGGACGAGAGCGTGGGAGCCGACCAGGCGCAAGCGGGCGGGACCGGCTCGGCGGAGGTCCGGGTCTCGACCATCGAGCTGTTCTTCGATCTGGTCTTCGTCTTCGCCATCACCCAGCTCACCAGCCTCCTGGCCGGCGAACCGACCATGGCGGGCCTGGGCCGCGTCGCCCTGGTCTTCGGCAACCTGTGGTGGATCTACGGCGGGTATGCGTGGCTGACCAACGCCGTGCCGCCACGAGAGCCGGTGCTGCGGTTGCTGCTGCTGCTCGCCATGGGCGGCTTCCTGGTCGCAGCGCTGGCGATTCCCACCGCCTTCGATGGCGGCGGTGTCGCCTTCGGTGTGGGGTACCTGCTGGTGACACTCGTGCACACCGGGATGTTCCTGCTGTCCAGCCAGGAGAGTGCGGTGCGGGCCATGCGCCGGCTGGGGCCGGCCAACGCCATCACTGCAGCGCTGTTGCTGTGGGCGGGCTTCACCCAAGGTCTGCTCCAGTGGACCCTGTGGACGGCGGCCTTTGGGCTGCACTGGGTCTCGCCATTCTTCACGGCGGTGCCGGGGTTCCCCATCCGGGCCGCCCACTTCGTGGAGCGCCACGGGCTCATCGTGCTGATCGCGCTCGGCGAATCGATTGTTGCCGTTGGTATCGGCATGGCAGGACATGGCCTGCAAGTCGACCGCGTCGTCACCGCGGTGCTGGGTCTGGCGTTGGCGGCCGCGCTGTGGTGGCTGTACTTCGACGGCGAGGACGAGCGGGCCGAGCGCGTGCTGGACGCCGCAGGAGTCGACCAGACCACATGGCTGGCGCTGTACGGGTTCGGCTACGCGTTCCTGCCAATTCTGAGCGGGATCATCGTGTTCGCCGCCGGCGTCAAGAACGCCGTCGGGCACCAGGGCGAGCCCGTGACCGCGTCGGCGGCGTGGCTGCTGGCCGCCGGCGTGGGCACCTACCTCGTCGGGCTGGCATGGTTCCGGCGACTGCTCGGCATCGGGCCCATAAGCGCGCGCTTGGCGATCGCCGGCGCTGTGCTGCCCTCCGCGATGATCGGCCTGGCGGTCTCGCTCGAAGCACAGTTGGGCGTGCTCGCAACGCTCGTGGTCGGCGGCGTCCTGGCCGAGCCGGCCTGGGAGCGCCACATGAGAGCAGCGGTTGGAGGATAGGACAGCACTGTTGTATCCGATGCGCCGGTAGTTGCCGGCACCCAACAGGGAGAATCGCAGTGACCAGATCCAGCGTGAAGGCGATCCCCGAAGGGCTGCATACCATCACCCCGCACATCGTCGTCCGAGACGCGGCGCAAGCCGCCGAATGGTACAAGCAGGCGTTCGGTGCCCACGAGCGCAGCCGCGTGCCGCTACCCGGTGGGAAGCTGATGTCGGTGGAGCTGTGGTTCGGCGACTCAGCGGTGATGGTGGCTAACGAGTTCCCGGAGATGGACGTCGTCTCGCCGCAGACCGTGGGCGGCACGTCCACCGTGCTGCACCTCTACACCGAGGACGTGGACGCCCTCTGGACACGCGCGGTGGACGCGGGCGCACAGGTGCTGCACCCGCTCCAGGACCAGTTCTGGGGCGATCGCCATGGACAGCTCATCGACCCCTTCGGGCATCGCTGGGGCCTTGCCACACACGTGCGCGACGTCCCGCCCGAAGAGATCGCCCGCGCCGCAGCGGCAGCGTTCGGCGGCTAGACCGAACTCGCCGACAAGGTCCGGGTCCTCACCGAACTGGTTCCAGCACGGATAGCACGGCGGTGCGCCCCCCAATCCATGGTAAGGATGGAGCTACCGCGCCGAATCGGAACGCCGGCATGCCGCAGCCAAGCGTGCCTCGGCCTCCTGGCCCCTCGGGGGAGTGGTGCGGCCGCACCTTCACCGCTGCCGCCGCTTGGCGCCTCAAGCAACGCTCCCGTCGATGCTACAGAGCCTCGCCTAACGAGGGTCAGTCCTCGGCGACCCGGTAGACACCCTACAACCGAGGTCGCCAGCAGTTGACCGAGACACCTTGGCTGAGCGCAGCCAGAGGACCGCAGCTCACCTCATCCCTGTGGCGCTGACGGAACAGCACAACCTGGGACAACAAATGGATGGCACAGCGCCCTGTTATCGATCTCTGATAAGGATGAGGCCGCCGGTTCAAGTCCAGCCAGGCCCACTACACCGAGGGTTGACCTGCGAGAATGCTTGTCTGTTGCTTCCTCCGACCGCGGCCCGTTGCCGTTCTGCAACACCGCCGCCGCCAAGATGCAGCTGAGAAGCCGAGGCTAGGAGCCATCGGATCTGCTGAAACGCCCGTGTCTGGTCCGACGCTCTAGACGTTGACGGCTCAATAGGATTCGCTGATCTAGGCTGGGAGAGCCGGACAAGGAGGGACCGCGGTGAGCTGGATGCGCGTCAGAGTTGCCGTGGGTCGGCTTGGTGCGATCGTGCTCGCGATAGCTGTCTTGGCGGTCGCGGCACCGGCCGGCGCGGCCGGCGGCTTCACCCCCGGTTCCCCCGGGCTGGGCGACCCCTTCTTCCCGCTGGCCGGCAACGGCGGCTACGACGTCACCAACTACGCGCTCAGGCTCAGCTACGATCCGCCAACCAACCTCCTGGACGGCACGGCGACCATCCGCGCCACCGCCACCCAGAACCTCTCACGATTTGATCTGGACCTGCGTGGCTTCCAGATCTCGCGGCTGCTGGTCAACGGGCAGGCGGCGTCGTTCACCCGCGACGGGCAGGAGCTGGTGATCACCCCGGCGGCTGGCCTGCCGGCCGGGCAGACGTTCACGGTCGTGGTCGACTACGCCGGCGTGCCGGCGGTGATCACCGACCCCGACGAGTCGATCGAGGGCTGGGTGCCGACCGACGACGGGGCCTTTGTCGTCGGGGAGCCCCAGGGGTCGCCGGGGTGGTACCCGGTCAACGACAACCCCCAGGACAAGGCGACCTACAGCTTCCGGGTCACCGTCCCCCAGGGGCTGACGGTGATGGCCAACGGCGTGCTCGTGTCCCAGACCTCGTCTGGCGGCAAGACGACCTGGGTGTGGCGCGAGGGCCTGCCGATGGCGCCGTATCTGGCCACCGCGACCTTGGGCCGCTTCGACCTCACCCAGTACGAACTCGAGACTGGGCTGCCGGTGTACATCGCCATCGACCCCACCCTGTCGACCACCTCGGTGCTGAAGAAGCTGCCCGACATCGTCGAGTTCTACAGCTCGATCTATGGGCCGTACCCGTTCGATGCGGTGGGCGCCATCGTCGATGACGCCAAGGAGGTCGGCTACTCGCTGGAGACCCAGACCAAGCCCGTGTTCTACCGCCCGCCGGATGAGGCGACCCTGGCCCATGAGCTATCGCACATGTGGTACGGCGACTCGGTCACGCTGCGGGGCTGGCCGGACATCTGGCTGCATGAGGGGTTTGCCACCTGGTCGGAGTGGATCTGGAGCGAGCACCTGGGCCGCAAGTCCGCCCACCACATCTTCAAGACCCTCTACAACACCCCGGCCCAGAACACGGCGTTTTGGACGCCGCCCCCCGGCGACCCGGGATCGCCGGTCTTGTTGTTCAACGGGACGATCTATGACCGGGGGGCCATGGCCCTGCAGGCCCTGCGCGAGAAGGTCGGCGACCCGGACTTCTTCCACATCCTGCGCGACTGGGCAGCCCAGCACCGCTACGGGAACGTGACCACCTCCCAGTTCATCGCCCTCGCCGAGGATGACAGCGGCATGGAACTGGACCACTTCTTCGACGTCTGGCTGTACCAGCCGGACAAGCCAACGTCCTGGTAGATACCACCAAGAAACGACGCGGCTCAAGGAGGAGTCGCTTGGAGGCTTGACGCTGCGACTGCTGCCGACCCGAGACGTTCATACTCCTGGACCTGGGCGCCTCCCAGGGGCCTCGCCCTGGCTCTGACTTGGATCGCAGCCTTTGTCCACCCGTTCCGCCGCAGATCGATCGTCATCGATGGCGGGGCCGGGTGACCGAGGCAGACCCGCCACCTACCGCCTGGCGCTGGGCGGCGGACAGCGAGTTCACCCCATCCTTGTAGGACGTACGGAGCCGCACGACCAGCGGAAAGGCTGGTTAGCACGGCGCTCGACCGTCGATCTCTGATCAGGATGGGGTGTACCTACGGCAGCTGCACCGTGAACGACTCTTTGTGCGGGCCGGCCTCATCCTTCCAGGACACGACGACTTGGACGCGCTCGGTCGTCTCTGCCAAGGTCAGGACCGGGAACGGGAGCCGATCCCCTGGCCGCAGCGTGGCCGGGGCCGGCTCCAGCTCGTCCAGGCCGTGAAACAGCGGCGGATCGTCGGAGCCGACTGGCAGTTCGGTGGCCCAGACTTCCCGAGCCGTGGCCGGGCCGTCGTTGGCAAGCACCAGTTGCAGCGCGGTTGGCGTGCCGGCCACCATCGCCTGGACGTCGAGAGCACCAGATTTCGATCTGGTGCTCTCATCCAAAGCTTGCTCTGCTCAGTCAACGACGCAGTCAGGGTTTCTACCTTGCTCTACCTGCGCCGACCTTAACGGCCGGCTTTCCTGAGCCGACGCGGCGGGGCAGGAGGCGCCAACTACCGGTCAGCCATCCGGCGCCGATGGCGGGCCGACCACGCGCGCACCGCCCAGCGGCCCCCGACCACCAGCAGTAGCAGCCACCCCAAGAACAGCGCGTCGGGCACGTCCACCTGGGCGACCAGCAGCCCGCCGAGCACGCCCAGCATCACCGCCGCAATCCCCGCGCGGATCACCTTGGGCACGATGAGCTCGTCGAGGGCGGCCCCAGCGGCCAACTCCCGTCGGACGAGCAGGCAGACCAAAAGGAAGGCGAACTGTGCCACCCCCAGCCAGAGCACGAACAACCCGGCTGCGGCGCTGTTGTTCGGATAGGTGGCCATGACGTTCACCCAGTAGGGCAACAGCGACACCGTCAGCAGGAACAACAGGTTGACCCGTGGCAGGCGGCGGCCGTGGGTCTCCAGGGGATCCAGCAGCTGATGATGCGCGACCCACAGCCCGCCGGTCACCAGGAACGCCAGGGCGTAGAAGCCGAATGGCCGTCGCTGTTGGGCCAGGGCGTGCAGGACCGCACCGGCGGTGGTGGCCCCGGCCAGGTTGGGCGGGTGGAGTTGGAGGGCGAGCAGGGTGACGGCGATGGCGAACACGCCGTCGCTGAAGGTCTCCAGCCGAATGGTGGACACTCGACCCCATGGCCGAGGCGGACTTGAAAGATCGCCGTTCGGTTGCATTGGACGCGCTCCTGGCTGGGCGGTTGCCTGGAGCACCGTATGCAACTGAGCCCATACCTGCAGCACCCACGGTGCCCCACGACCTGCCAAGACAGCCGTTCGCACAGCGCTTTGGCCGCCGATCCATGGTAAGGATGGGCCACCCCGTCACAGGCCGTGCAGTCCGTGGGTACAGCGCCATGCCCTGTCCGGGAAGCTCAGGAGTTGTCGGCTTGCCCAGCGGACGGCTCGTGGCCGGTAACCCGAAGGGACCCGGCGCTTGGGACCGAAGACCGATGCGAGCCGGAGTCCTAGCGCACGGAGATCAGCCGATCGTCTACAGCCGTGACCTCTCCACTCCGGGACGGCACTGCCGGCCTTCTCCGACTGGCTGGACGACCCACCTGACCTGACCTGCAGGGACTGCTCGCACCAAGACCTCTGGACAGCTGGCGGCTGTCTTGCATGGCTGCTACTTGGCCCTGCCAGGCCCACGAATGATCTGCATGCGTGCCAGTGATTTGCCAGCAGCCGCACCGCATACCGCCTCGCAGCACCCCATTTCTCTATCGTCGATACGGCCAGCCACTTGGGGTTCTGTAGAGCCGGGCGAGGTGCCGCGTTGTCCCCCGAACGGGCCGACCATCGATGGTAAGGATGGGGTCGCCGGTTCGATTCCGGCGGGGAGCTCCACATAGAAACGCAGGTCAGGCCGGCTCTTGTACCCGGTCTCTTGCATGCCTGGAGTGCTTCCAAGCTGACCCCTGAGACCGCCACCGCTCTGCGACAGACCTCGAGGACCTGCGGAACGGCCGGGGTCGATCAGCTGTCGGCCAGGAGTGAGTGGTTCTCCGGGGCGAGTTGCTGTAGGCCGATGACGCGCAGCAGTTCCAGCTTCTCGGCGCTCTCGGAGCCCGGTGGGGCGGTGTGCAGGATCAGGCGCTGGTCGTGCTCGGGCATCAGTAGGACCTCGCAGTCCAGCTCGAGCAGGCCGACCGTCGGGTGGAGGATGCGCTTGCGGTCGGCGTGCCGGACGGCGACGTCGTGGGTGGCCCAGAGCCGCTCGAACAGCGGGCTGGCTCGCTGGAGCTGGGCGACCAGTCGTTGCACGGCCGGGTCGTCGCGCCGCCGGGTCGATGTGGCCCGGAGGTCGGCGACATTGGCCCGCGCCGCATGCTCACGGTCCTCGGGCAGCAGCCGGTGCAGGTCCTCCCGACCGGTGAAGAACATCCGGTACAGGTTCCGCTCCCCGGCGGGGAGGGCGCTGTAGTCGGTGAACAGCGCCTGCGCCAGCGGGGTCCAGGCAAGTACGTCACCGAGCTCGTTCACGACCACGACGGCGCTGTCGGCCAGCCGGTCAAGCAGGTGCAGCACGCCGGGGCGGACGTGGTTGGAGTGCCCCTGAGGTTCGGGGGCGGGCTCGCCAGCGAGGCGGAACAGGTGGTCGCGCTCGTCGCCGGTCAGCCGCAGCGACCGGGCCAGCGCCGCCAGCACCTGCCGCGACGGCCGCGGCCCGCGTGCCTGCTCCAGCCGGGTGTAGTAGTCGACCGAGACGCCGGCCAGCAGCGCGACCTCCTCGCGGCGCAGCCCGGGGGTGCGCCGCCGCGACGCCGAGGGCAGGCCGACGTCCCCCGGTCCCCAGCCGCGCCCGGCGGGTGCGGAGGAAGGCGGCGAGCTCGGCACGATCCACACCTCCATCATGCCCCCCGCCCGCCCCGGCCATCCAGGGACCGGCAGTCCCTGGATCGGCACGTCCTTCCTGGCCGCGGCCGCGCGGGCCACTCTAGGACGCGCCGCAAGGGCCCTCCTTGCGGTGACGAGGAGATGATGTTCATGAAGCTGTTGCTCACCGGCGCGACCGGCCGCGTCGGCCGCCACATGCTGCGGCGCCTGGTCGCCCAGGGCCACGACGTCCGGGCGGTGGCCCGCAGCGAGGTCGCCGCCGAGCAGGTCAAGGCCGCCGGCGCCGAGCCGGTGCTGGCTGACCTGCTGGAGCCGGACGGCTACCGTGCCGCGCTGGTCGGGCGGGAGGGGGTTGTGCACCTGGCGGCCGTGCTGCGCAGCACCGACGCCGACGAGATCCGCCGGGCCAACCTGGAGGCGACCCGGCGGCTGGCCGACGCGGCGGTGGCCGCGGGCGTCGGCCGGTTCGTCTTCGCCAGCACCACCCTGGTCTGCCCGGGTGGCCTTGGCCGCCCGGCCTCTGAGGATGACGAGCCGGCGCCGCCGGCCGCCTGGGGCCCCTACCCGGCCAGCAAGGCCGAGGCCGAGCGGCTGCTGCTCGGGCTGCACCACGAACGGGACCTGGGCCTGCGGATCGTCCGCTTCGCCTTCGTCTACGGCGAGGGCGACCCGCATCTGGCCGAGTCGCTGCGGTGGGCGGGCCAGTGGCCCGGACACCAGCGGCTGCACCTGCTCCACCACGCCGACGCAGCCCAGGCGGTCGTCCGGGCGCTGCACGCACCGGGCGTCGACGGGCGGATCTACCACGCGGCCGACGAGGCTCCGGTCACTGCCGTGGAGCTGCACACCCTCAACGGCGTGCCGTTCCCCGACCGCCCCGCCGACAACCCAGACCTCTGGCATGGCATCGTCGACACCACCCGAATCCGCCGGGAGCTGGGGTTCCGCCCCTGGTATCCGTCGGTGTGGTCGGCCCGCGACGCCGGTGCCCTCTGAGAGGTGCCTTCACAACGCCATGCCGCACCTCACGTCCCCACACAACCGCCCAGGTGCGCTCGGACACCTTCTCGCCGTTTGGGTCCGCGGATCCCGGCCTCTCCATCGCTGCTCCGGGCTAGCGATCATGGTCAGCGAGTTCCTTGATCGGGGTGTCGGGGTCGACCAGCCGGGCGAGGTCCACGTCCCGTCCGCTGCGGATCAGCGCCTTGATGGGCTCAGCGGCGTCCCGGACATTGACGTTCATGCCGGCGACCACATGCTGATGGCGCACCCAGAAGGCGACGAATTGGCGCGTCGCCGGATTACCCCGAACCACCACGCGGTCGCTCGCGGTGGCCAGCCCCGAGTACTCCATGCTGACGTCGTACTGGTCGGAGAAGAAGGAGGGGAGCTGCTCGTAGCGGGTGGAGAGGCCGAGCATGGCGCGGGCGGCAACTGGCCCCTGGTGCAGTGCGTTGGCCCAGTGCGCGACACGGAGGCGGGTCCTGAGGAGAGGATGCCAGGCGGCAGCGACGTCGCCGGCGGCGTAGACGCCGGGCGCGATGGTCTCCAGCCACTCATCGACCGGCACGCCGCCCCCGCCGCCGATCCCGGCCGCCTCGGCCAGCTCGGTGCGCGGGATGGCACCGATGCCGATCAGTACCAGATCGCAGGGGAGCGTCCTCCCGTCGCTGGTGACGACGGCTTCGACGCGGCCGTCGCCCCGGAAGGCGTCGATGTCGGTCCCGAGCGCGAGCCGGACGCCCTGCTCGGCATGGAGGTCGCGGTAGAAGCACCCGATCTCGGGGCCGAGCACCCGAGCCAGCGGCACCGCCTCCGGGCCGACAAGGGTGACGTCGCGGCCGAGCTGGCGTACCGAGGCGGCGACCTCACAGCCGATCCAGCCGGTCCCGATCACGACAACGCGCGCGGCGCGTCCCACGGCCGCGACGAGACGGTCGGCGTCGCGCCGGTTGCGGAGGTGGTAGATGCCGTCGAGATCGGCTCCGGGGCGGCGCAGGCGGCGCGGGGCGGCGCCTGTGGCCAGCAGCAGCCGCTGGTAGCCGATGCGCTCGCCGGAGGCGAGCTGGAGCCGCCGGCCGGGCGGGTCGATGGAGCGGACCCGGGCCGAGGTGTGCAGCTCGATGCTGTGAGCGGCGTAGAAGCACGCATCGTGGAGGTACAGCGAGTCCCGGCCGGCCTCGCCGCGCAGGTACGTCTTGGACAGTGGCGGGCGGTCGTAGGGCCGCTCGGCCTCCTCGCCGAGCATGACCAGACGGCCGTTGAAGCCCTCGGCGCGCAGGGCCTCGGCCGCCGTGGCGCCGGCCAGGCCGGCCCCGACGATGGCGAAGGTGGGTGTGGTTGCCATGCGTCTCCCTGGAGCAGTCATGGCACGGCCGTCCCACCCGAGGAGCGGTCAGCCCCTGGTACCGTTGGCGTCCACCAGGATCGGGTCAGCGCACTCGGGTGAGCTGGACGAGTCGCCGCCGTACCCCTGAGCGCGCTGGCCTGCCGGGCACTCATCTGCCGAGCGCCCACCTGTCGGGCCAGCGGGGGGAAGCACCGTCATGGACAACGCCGAAGAGCTCACCGCGATCTCGCTGCTGGTCGACCCTGTCCGCTGGCGTCTCTACACCTATCTGCGGTCGTCGGGCACGGCGGTGGGCCGAGATGAGGCGGCCAGGGCGGCCAACATCTCCCGCAGCCTGGTCTCGTTCCATCTCGACCGCATGGCAGAGGCCGGCCTGCTCGAGGTGGAGTACCGGCGGTTGTCCGGCCGCACCGGGCGAGGCGCGGGGCGGCCGGCCAAGCTCTACCGGGTGAGGGCCAGGCACTACGCGGTCTCGCTGCCGGTGACGCACTACTCGCTGGCAGGCCGAATCCTGGCGGCAGCGATCGAGGACAAGCGGCCGGACGAGGACGGCCCGGCTGCGGTCCGCCGCGTGGCCGGGCGGATCGGAGGCGAGATGGGTGGCGACCTGCGCCACCAGGGTGCCTCCCGCGCGGACGCCCCGCTGGCCGTCGCCGAGTGGGCCGCACGGCAGCTCGGCTACGAGCCGGAGCATCACGCCGACCGGGTGCAGCTGCGCAACTGTCCGTT
>Ga0307416_100002368_pt1 | contig 10792 bp, 6 predicted proteins | sample DK1Cmetagenome_2_FD_203821 | JGI IMG/M metagenome (GOLD analysis project Ga0307416, IMG submission 203821) | Maize rhizosphere microbial communities from greenhouse at UC Davis, California, United States - DK15-C-3 | ecosystem: Host-associated > Plants > Roots > Rhizosphere > Soil | place: USA...
GCGAGAATGTCCTCGCGGGCATCAGACTTGAGCAGCGGACTGAGAACGGTAAAGGAGCGGCGCGGGTCGAGCGGGATGGTCGTGTCTCGCTATGGGCTATGGGCTGTGGGCTATGCGCTGGGGCTCTGGTATAAGGTATACGGGGGGAGAACTGAGCCAAGCAGGAAGCGGCGGAAGGTCGGACGGTTTATTGACGTCCTCGGCAACATTTCCTAACGTAGAGGTCCAGCCACAGCCAGATTCTCGTTCTCCCCCCGCGCCACTGCCAGACGTCAGAGGGACCCCAAGATCGCCGCTGCTTTGGCTGGTCTCAAACTTCTTTCATTTTCAGTGGGGTGGAGTATGGAAGCACGTGTCACCAGCTACTCTCAGGGCTACCGCCTGAGAGAGCGGATGGAGGAGGCCGAGGTTCGTCACGGCCAGGAGATCAGGGCCGACCTGCCGGGTATCAGAGTGACCGCGATGGGCCGACACTGGTTCACCGGCCGGGCCTTGGACAAGGGTGAGGTGTTCTTCTGCAACATGGGTCCGATCACGGTCAAGGAGACGTCGGCTTCGGGTGACGGGGGAGCGTTGCCCAGGAATGTCGTGCTGCAAGGATTGAGCGTCCCGGCCGACGGCATCTATGACCTGATCGACGCGCTGGTGCAGTCCAACGGAGACCTGCGGGTCATCATTGACGAGAAGTCGCGGGCGGTGCCGGCAGCAAAGCCGTCCAAGGCGACCCGGCACGATCCGATGTTTGTGTAGGCGGAAGGACGGAAGGACGGAAGGACGGAAGGACGGAAGGACGGAAGAGCTTGCCCCGAGCCAACGAGGCGAGGGGACGGAAGGACGGAAGGCGGTCAGGCGGACAACGGTTGTCATGCTGAGCGCAGCGAAGGAGCCATGACTGTTCGGCTTCCCCACCATATGGGTTAGCACGACGCTTCGGTCCCCTCGCTTCTCTCGGGGTGACGCCCATTACCGCCCGCCCGCTGACCGCCTGACCGCCCGTCGGTAGTACGGTTGCGCACCACCGGCTTGGTCCGCAAGGTTAAATGGTCAATACTCCGCGTCCCATAGGAGGCGTATGGCCCGCGCTCGGGTGATCGCTCTGGTAACCGGCCTGAATCTCTTTACCGGCACGGTCGGCGTTCCCGCGGTCCCTGACAATCCGCGACACACAGTCGGGTCACTCAAGATCACCATTCTCTCTACCATGCTGGCTGAGAAGGGAATGGGGGAATGGGGGTTCTCCGCCCTGGTGGAAGCCGACGGGCGTCGGATCCTGTTCGACACCGGCCTCTACCCGGAGACGGTGCTGCAGAACGCCCGCGAGCTCGGCATCGATCTCTCCACCGTCACCGACGTGGTCTTGAGTCATCACCACGGCGACCACACCGGCGGGCTGTTGGCTCTTCGGCGCGAGCTGTCCCGCAAGACACCAACGGCGATGTCCCGGGTTCATGTGGCGCCCGGCATTTTCCTCAGCCGCCGGCAGCAGGACAAGCAGGGGGAAACGAACCCGACGATCGCCCTTAAGTCCGCGATGGAAGCGACCGGCGCGGCATTCGTGGAGCATCACCGGGGGGAGGAGATCTTTCCCGGCGTGTGGCTGACCGGACCCGTCCCCCGGCCTCATCAGGAGCGGTATTGGGGCCCACCTGCCAGCATCGTCACCAGCAAAGGCCTGGTGACCGACTCCATTCCGGAAGACATGGCGCTCATCGTCAATACCGATCGGGGGTTCGTCATCCTGGTCGGGTGCGGTCACGCGGGCACCGTCAACACCGTCGAGTATGGCCGCCGGATCATCGGCCCGGAGCCGGTGCATGCGATCATCGGCGGGCTCCACCTCTTCGCGGCCACCGATTCGGCGCTGGCCTGGACCTCCAGCCGGCTTCGCGCCGCCAACCTCGGCTATCTGCTCGGCGCGCATTGCACCGGTATCGAAGCGGTGTACCGGATCCGGGAGCTGGCCGCGCTGGGCCGGAAGCGCGCGGTGGTGGCGGCCGTGGGGTCTTCGTTCGACGGGAGCAAGGGGATCGATCCCCTGATGCTGGCACAGTAGTACAATTCTCTTCGAGCGGCTGCACGGCACGATGGGGGGAGCCTAGAGCAACCACGGTGAGGACTACGGCTAGGGTGAGGAGCTACCGCTGGCCAACGATCTCCGTGATCCAGACGTCGCTCTGCGGATCGCCCTGGGTGACGTACAATCGGTTCCCCCGAACTCTCAATACCATACGGTTGATTCCGCCGGGAGGACCGTCATATGACGCCACCAGCCTGGATGGCCCCTCCGCGGCAGGTGCCCGCCAGACGCCCATTCTATGATTGGCTGACTTGTTCAGGTAGTAGATGAATCTGCTGTCGCTGGAGAATCCCCAACCGAGTCCTGACTCAGAGCGATCCTGCGAAAGCCCGATGATACGGGGGGCGCCGCCTCCAGCCGGTACCACTGCTAACGCAAATCTCCCTCCTTCGGTCCGCATCTGAGTTACCACTCGGGAACCATCCGGGCTCCAGACGCCGGCAGCACCCCCTTTGACCAGCGTTCGCGGCGACCCCCAGCGGCCGCTGGCGTCCCGGCTCACGATGGCCGTTTCCGGATCCGGTGAGAGGGCGTTCTTCACGAAGGTGATGGAGCGTCCGTCCGGGGACCAATTGCCATTTCTGGAGTGGCTGTTACCCGCAGTGACCTGGACCGGCGTGCCGCCTTCCACCGGCAGCACAAAGATCTGACGAAACCCGTCTCGAAAGCTGTGAAACACCAGCTCCCGTCCATCGAACGAGAGTGCAGCACCGAGAGACGGGGCGTCCCCGCTGGTCACCTGCTGCACTTCACCGCCCGGAAGTGGCATCCGATACAGCTGCTGGGCTCCGCTCCGGTTGGAGTCGAATACCAGCCAGCGTTCATCCGCCGATATGTCGAACGCCTCGATCTCCTGGCTGCCGGTCGTTACCGGCTGGGCTTGGCTCAGGCTCACACTTCCCGAGGGGGGGATCGGGAGCGACCACACGTTCGCCGTCCGGGAGAAGGCGGCGTAGGCCAGTCGGCTCCCTGCTGCCGCTACACTCACTGTCGCGGCGTTGAGCCCGGTACTCAGGCGGACTGCCTCGCGGGACGGCTGGCCGGACCGGTTCAGGTCTATCTGGTACAGGTCCCGTCCGCCGTCCCGGTTCGAGATGTAGAGCAGGGAAGAGCGTTTGCGAAGCCAAGCGGGGCTGGTGTTGTGCCACTGCTCGTCGGTCACCCGGACCGGCACTCCGCCACCGCTGGGGATCACCCAGATGCTGCTGCTCGCGATGTTGCCGAAGTCCTCGTTGCGCACGAACTGTCGGTTGCCCGAGACGCACGCGATCCATCGTCCGTCAGATGACCAGCTGCACGAATGCGCCTCCGGCAGTAGCGCGAGACCACGGGCGTCGGTGGCATCCACGGGGCGAACCAGGACCGAATCTCCCGAGGCGTAGGCGATCGATCGCCCATCCGGTGACCAGGCGGCGTCCAGCCAACCCCCCGGCGGGAGCGCTACCAGCAGGCGGGGCGACCCGCCCAGCGCCGGGATCATCTCGATACCTCGATCGGAGCTGAACATCAGCCGCTGCCCGTCGGGCGACCAGCGCGGCACTCGGGCGAAGCCCTGGCCTTCCGGCGTGATCGCCACCGGGGTGCCACCCTCGACCTGCCGCACGTAGAGCCGGGTCCGGGAGAGGGGACCGCTCACGAATGCCACCAGCGTGCCATCGGGAGAGAGCGCGGGATCCAGCTCCAGACCCGATGCCAGAGTCATCTGTAGTCGGCGGCCCAGCCGGATCTCTCCTGGGCGATGGTTGAGGGCGAACAGCAGCGCTCCGGTCAGCGCGAGGAGCAGCGCCGCGACTCCGATCCAGCGGGTCCGGTGTGACGCAGTGAGGCTGGTACTCACCGTCTTCGTCGGCCGGGTCGCGGTAGGTGTCGAGCCGCCGCTGGGTGTGGCCAGCGGCTCCAGTTGGGCCAGCAGTTCGTCGGCGGTCTGCCAGCGGTCGGCTGGCCGCTTCGCCAGGCACTTCATGATCACTGACTCGAGCTCGGCCGGGCAGGCGGGCCGGTGATGGGAGAGCGGAGTCGGCGGCTGAGTGACGTGCGCCGCGAGCACCTCCTGAGAGGTGCGCCCGGTGAACGGGGGGCGGCCCGAGACCAGCTCATAGCCCAGTACGCCAAGGGCGTAGATGTCGACCCGCTGGTCGATGTGAGGCTCGCCGGCGGCCTGTTCCGGCGCCATGTAGGCAGGAGTGCCGAGCGCGACGCCGGCCGTAGTCAGTGCCTGGCGGCCGGTGGCCTCGCTCACCGCCTTGGCGACACCGAAGTCGGTGACCAGGGCGTGGCGCCCCGAGAGCAGGATGTTTTCCGGCTTGATGTCGCGATGCACCACTCCCTGGGAGTGGGCGTAGGCCAGCGCATCGGTGACCTCGATGAGGACCTTCACCGCCTCGTGGATGGGCAGCTCGCCCTGGCGGCTGACTCGGTGACGGAGATTGTGCCCGTCCACGAAGGGCATCACGTAGTAGAGGAATCCCTGGGTTTCGCCCGAGTCGTGCAGCGGGAGGATGTGGGGGTGCTGCAGTCTGGCCGCCACTTCGATTTCCCGGAGGAACCGTTCGGGACCCATGGTGGCGGCCAGCTCGGCGCGGAGCAGCTTGAGGGCGACCTTGCGGCGGTGCCTGACGTCCTCGGCAAGATAGACGATGGCCATGCCGCCGCTGCCGAGCTCGCGCTCGATGCGGTAGCGATCCTGCAGGGCTGCGGCGAGAGCCGGACTGACAGCGGTCACGAGAGTGCCTGGTGGGGAACGCCAGAATGTGTGCCGGGACGGGTAGGAAAGGAAGCTGATGGCCTGGTCATCAGGGGCGCAGGGGCGGAGGGACGGAGGGACGGAGGGACGGAGGGACGGAGGGACGGAAAGGCGGTAATGGGTGTCACCCTGAGCGAAGCGAGGGGGCCGAAGCGGTGCTAACCCACATGACTGGTCCTCGCGTCAGGCTACCGCGTCGAGCACTCGAAGCGTCTGCTCCGCCGCGACGCCATAGGCGAGGTGACCGGCGAGTCCCCGCGCATGGGTCTGCCAGGGGAATGCCTTCGGCGGCGGCGTGAGCCCCAGCAATGTGACCATCCCTTCATCTACCGCGGCCCAAAAGGCGGTGCCGAATCCTCCACCACCCGCCCGCCTGAAGGTCGGGACGTTGCGGCCATATACACCGTACGCCACTCCCGCACCAATCCCCAGAAACCAGTGAATCGCGACTCCCAGCCGCTGGCGCTCCTCCTGGCTCAGCTCGCGTCCCAGCAGGCGTGCCACTCTTTCGGCGGCACTCTCGTAGGCGGTTCGGCCGGCCCGAGCCCGATCTTCCCGCTCGCGTTCCGGCCCTGCCTCATGCTCGTACATATACGTCGTGACCCGATCCAGGACCCAGGTGGCCACCGCTCCCGCAATGGCACCCTTGAGCGCGTTTCTCCCAACAGCAGTCTTCCGCCGCATAGTGTTTCCTCCGCCTGTCCGCCTGTCCGCCTGTCCGGCCGTCCCCCCTGCGCGGGCGATGTATGTAGCAGCAAACGATTTAACGGTAGGATTTAGGCGAAAATTCGCAGTGGGCCGGGTCACAGGAGGCAGTACGGCAGTAAGGTGGTAAGGCGGTGAGGCGGGAGAGGAATCCTCATCCCGAGGGAGCAAATGCGGCCGAGGGATCTACTCCGCGGAGCTCGCGATGCTGCAGAGTAGGTCCCTCGCTGCGCTCGGGATGAGGCATGCCGATCAGCTTCTCGAACCTTGGATCACCCCGCAATGCCGCCCAGCGCGGATCATGCTGCAGGAGGCCCGGACTGATCTGCGACGGGATCGACAGCAGATACTCCAATTGCTCGATTGCCTCGGAGCGCATCCCCGCTGTGGCATAGATCATCGCCAGCCCGGCCAGCAGGTTGGCACCCCGGAAGGCCTCCCGATTCACCGGCAGTAGCTTCACCGCTGCCTGGCCCTCGCGCACCGCCTCAGCGTTGAGTCCCAAACGGGCGTACACCACGCCCAGCCGGGAATGAAAGTTGGGCTCATCGGGCTGATGCTTCACCAGGGGTTCGAGCAGGGTGCGGGCCGAGTCGAGGTACGCGCGCTCGAGCCCGGCTCGGCCCTGGATCCGGTACATGTCGGCCTTGAGCTGGTATAGGGCGATGGTGTCGGTGAACTCCGCCGGTGTCAGCTGCTCGACCTTGGACTGGTACATCGGGTCGCCGACCACCAGGAAATCAGGCATCACGGCAAAGCTGGAGATCGCGCCGAGGCCGGCGCTCAGGCGAACCATCTGCACGAAGTCGGCGGACTTCACCGATTCGCGGAAAGCTTGCTTCGCCTGCTGCAGGTCGTTTTTTCCGACCAGACACAGGACCTTCATCCAATGGGGGTAAGAGATATCGGGACCAATGCTGATTGCCTTGTCGGCGGCACGACACGCTTCATCATTCTTGCGGACCAGAATGTAGGTTTCCGCCAGGTTGCCGATGGCGTCAGTGGACCGGGGGTCCAGCTGCACCGCCTTATCGAAGTTGGCCACCGCATCGGGCCAGCGTCCCTGCCGCCGCTGAACCGCAGCCGTCGCCATGTACAGGTCGGCGTTGTTGGGCTGTCGCTCCCGGGCAAGGGCGAGCTCCTGGAGCGCGCGGTTATAGTCCAACAGGCCCCAGTAGTAGTAATAGCCCATGGCGACATGTGGCTCCGGCAGATCGGGCCGGAGCCGGAGCGCCCGTTCGGCGGCGGCCTTCGCATCCGATAAGGCAGCCTCGCTCCGGTCATAGAAGTACCAATACTCGCTGGCTCGCCCGGCCGACAGCTTGGCCCACGCTTGCGCGAAGTTGGAGTCCAGCGCCACGGCTCGGCGGTACATCTCGACCGAATTATGGACGTCCTCCCGTTCAGGGCCGCGATTGCCATACTCCAGGCCTCGCAGGTAGAAGTCGTAGGCATCGGTGTTCTCGGTGGGGCGCTCGTTGATGATTCGCTTTTCCGCGGGGTCCAACGCCAGGTTCATCGCGCCGGTCACCTGCTCGGCGATGCTGGACTGCACCTGGAACACGTCCGCCAGCTCCGCATCGTAGCGGTCGGTCCAAAGGTGCCGGTCATCCGCCACCCGGATGAGCTGTGGAGTCACCCGCACTCGGCTGTTTCCGCCCGGCGACTTCTCCCAGCGCACGCTGCCCTCGAGGATGTAGCCCACCCCCAGCTCCTGTCCGATCTGTCGGATGCTCTTGTTGCTTCCTTTATAGGGATCGGTGCTGGTCCGGGAGACCACGCCCAGATCGGAGATTCCGGCGAGACGACTGGTGATCTCCTCGGTGAGCCCGTCGGCGAAGTACTGATCGCCTGTGGCGCCCATGTTCTTGAACGGCAGAACGGCGAGCATCTTGGTGCCCGGCTCTTCCGCGGTCCGGCGGCTCCGCTGCCAGATGAGCATGCCCATCGTCGCGGTGACCAGCAGTCCCAGCAGGAAGGTGAGCCAGGCGGGAACCGGCCCTCGCCGGTGTGCTGCCGGAGCGACCCTGGTCTCGGCGGAAGCGGCTGGAGGCGCGATGGTCGGGGATGAAGTCATCCCGGCGGCACCGGCTGCCAAGGCCTGAGCAAACTGTCCCGAGGTGGCGAACCGGTCCGCCGGAATCGGGGCCAGCGCGGTGAGCACCACGCGCTCCAGCGCTTCGGGGACCGACGGCCGGAGGCGACGGAGACTGGGGACCTCTCCGGTCATCCGCTTGGCTGCGATTGCCTGCGCCGTGGGTCCGCCGAACGGGGGCTCGCCGGCCAGCATCTCGTAGAGCACCACGCCGAGGCTGTACACATCGGTGCGGCCGTCGATGTCTCGCTGGCCCACCGACTGCTCCGGGCTCATGTACGCCGGAGTGCCCACCGCGAAACCGGTGTTGGTGATCGCATCGTCGGCCGCCGCATCCAACGCTCGGCCGATTCCAAAGTCGGCGACCAGAGCCTGCCCGTCGACCAGGAGGATGTTCTCCGGTTTGACGTCCCGGTGGATGATGCCGTGCCGGTGCGCGTAGTCGAGGGCGAGCGCCACCTCGCGGGTGATGCGAACCGCCTCATCGACTGGAAGCTGGCGCTCGCGGCGCAGGCGGTCCCGCAGGCTCTCGCCCTCGATGTAGGGCATGGTGAACCAGACGCAGCCCGGACCCTCGCTCCCGGCGTGAACCTCTCCAGAGTCGTGGACCGAAACGATGTGGGGATGCTGCAGCCGGGCGGCGAGCTTGATCTCCCGGAGGAAACGATCCGTCCCGACGGTCTGAGCCAGCTCGGGATGGAGCACCTTGAGGGCGACCGGACGCTCGTGACGGAGGTCATGCGCCAGGTAGACCACGGCCATCCCACCGCGGCCGAGCTCGCGCTCGATGCGGTAGTGGCTGGCCAGCGCCGCCTGGAGGCGATTCAATCCACTGGACAAGCGGATCCATCGGTGAGGGTCGGGCGTATGTTACATCTCTGTAACTGGGTGGGCCAGAGCGGCAGGATTCTCCTTGGCAGCCTCCTCGCGGCCAACCGCTCACCGCTCTCGCCTGGCCCGCAGCCTGGAAGTACCTTAGTGGCTCCCCCTGCCGGCGAGCCATGCCATGTCCACGATTCTCATCATCATCCTGGTGTTGCTCCTGATCGGTGCATTGCCCACCTGGCCCCACAGCCGGAGTTGGGGCTACTTCCCGAGCGGAGGCCTGGGACTGCTGCTGCTCATTCTGCTCATTCTGTTGTTGAGCGGAAGAATCTGATCGGCGCTACCGCTGGCCGACGATCTCGCTCCTATCTCTGGTCCAATCGTTACGAGCGAGCCATGGTCGGTGCCTTGGGACTCTGAGACGCTGAACCCAAACACGACCTTTCGCCTGGTGTCATCCCCTTCCCTCAGCAAACGCGAAGGGATCTCTCAACCGCCAATCCGCCGCCGCTCGCGCTCGACCAGGTCCACCAGCATGATCCCATAGACCGTGGCAGGGTGGACGGCGAAGCGACCGTCCACCCAGCGGAGCAGCCGGAGGGCCTCATCGCCCCGACCGGTGGCGGATAGCCAGCGTGCCGCGGCCAGCCGGTCCAGCGCGGGCGTCACCGGATGGTGGAGGAAATCGGGCCCGGCGATCGCCGCCTGCTCCCACTCCAGACGCGCCATCGCCTCTCCCGCTTCCCGGGTTCCGCCCCGAAGCTCTGTCTCTAATGCACCGAGCGAGCGCTCCAGCGCCCCGGCCGCCGAGTCGCCCGACTGGCGCAGCGCGGCCCTAGCATCAGCCAGCTGCCGACGGTCGCGGCGGGCAGCGGCCAGCACGCCGTCGACCCAGGCCACTTCGGCCCGTCCGCTCGGGTCGCGCGACCCCGCCGCAAAGGCCGCTCGACGGCGCGAGATCGCCTCCTGGGGACGCACCTCTCCCAGCCAGACGCCGAGCGCCGCCACACCATAGGCTCGAAGCGCACCCAGCGAGTCGCCTTCCTGGGTCGCCAGGCGGTCCAGGTTCACCAGCGCGGAGTCCCAGTCTCCCTGTCCCACCTGGGAGAGCGCGAGCAGCAGCTGGTGCGTCCGCCGCCGCTCCGTCGGTCCACCGGCGGCGAGGGCCTTCCGGCTCACCCGGATCTGCTCGGCGAACCAGCCGAATCGGAAAGGATCGTAAAAGCTTCCGTCCGGTACCGCGGCGGGAGCGGGGTCGCGGGCGATGCTGTCGGTCAGAGTCCGGACCACGCCACTGTCCCCCCGCTGAATGGCGTGCAGGAAACGGAACTGGAGCATCCGGTTGCCGTAGCCCTCGGCGCTGAGGATGGGGCCGGCCTGGAGCCGGTCCAGGGACCGGAGTGCTCGTCCCGCCGCGGCGGTGTCACGCTCCAACAAATCGAGCAGCATCAGGTGCTCCCACACGGGGATCAGGTTGGCGTTAAGCCTCAAGGCCCGCTCGAACGCGGTGCGCCCCTCGCTCGTGGCGCGGCCCAGCAAGGGGCCGTTGTGGAGCACCATGTCTCCATAGAGCAGCCAGCCGAACCAGGAGTCGGGGTAGCGCTGGCTCACGGCGCGGGCTCGGTCGATTGCCGGCTCGATGCTGTTACGACCTTGGAGCAGGATTGCCTCGGTGCTCAGCCGCTCCCGTTCAGGCAGCTCGGAGAGGTGCCGCTGAAGCAGCGTGACGACGGTCTCCGCGGGCTCCACCAGCGCCCACCAGTAGTGAGCATACATCTGACGGGCATAGGCCAGCCAAAACGCCGGATCGGCCTCCTCCGCCCTCTGGTACGATGACTCGGCGTGCTCCCACTCGCCGTGGGTGATCTCCCCCTCGCCTCGAAGGAACCAGCGGAGTGCCGCGACCGATCGGGTCCGGAGCGCTCCATCGAGACTCGGCGTCGGTGGCGTTCCCCGGGACCAGATCTGCACCAGGAGCGCGCGAGCCGCCGAGTCGGTGAGGGCGGCGACCGAGTCGGAGGAGGCAGTGACCGTCGCGCGGGCCAGCGGAGTGGCGCCGCTGTCCGTGCCGACGAGAGCGAGATCGAGCCGCACCGCCGGACCCATCCGCACCAGACTCCCTTGCACGATGCTGCCCGCGCCGAAGCCGCGTGCCAGCGCGGCCAAGTCGGCGGCGCGTCCCTCTGATCGGGCCCGGGCCAGCACGGTATGGGCATCCACCATGCGGATCCCGCCCAGTCCGTCCAGCTCCGCGCTCAAGGTGTATACCAGGTCCCGGCCCAACCGCGAGAGCGCGGTATCGGTCCCGCTGGGCGTGAAGGGAAGGACCGCGATGGACGAGGCAGGC
>Ga0307416_100002369_pt1 | contig 10788 bp, 10 predicted proteins | sample DK1Cmetagenome_2_FD_203821 | JGI IMG/M metagenome (GOLD analysis project Ga0307416, IMG submission 203821) | Maize rhizosphere microbial communities from greenhouse at UC Davis, California, United States - DK15-C-3 | ecosystem: Host-associated > Plants > Roots > Rhizosphere > Soil | place...
GGGTGAGATCTCTCCCTCCGACAGCCCTGAGCTTTCCAATACTTTGCGTCCTTCTGCGGCCATTTCGTTCAGCAAGCTGTTGGCGAATTGCCAGTCTAGCTCGTCCAAACGACTGTATGCGCTGCGGACAAAATCGAAAGCAAGCGGCGCAGCGAGTAAACCGAACGTCGATCCCACCCCGGCACCCACTGGAGAAATCAGCGCGGGGAGACGCAGAATCTCGGCGACACCATAGCCATGAACCGGCCCCGCCCCACCGAACGCATACATCGGCAGCCGGCGCGGGTCTTTGCCCCGTTCTCCCAGATGAGCGCGCGCGGCATTCGCCATATTCTCATTGACGATTTGATGAATGCCCCAGGCGACTTGTTCCACAGTCATACCGAGTCGCCGGCCAAACCGCCCAAGAGCGTTACGCGCGGCCTTGACCTCCAGCTGCATCTTACCGCCAAGAAAATAGCGCGCATCAAGATAGCCGAGAATCAGGTCTGCATCGGTGACCGTTGGTTCGATGCCGCCTTGCCCATAACAGACCGGCCCCGGATCGGCGCCGGAACTTTCCGGGCCCACTTTCAAAAGCCCGAGGGAGTCGATGCGCGCCATACTGCCACCGCCGGCGCCGATCTCAATCATATCGATCACCGGAATGCGCACAGGCAATCCGCTGCCTCTTCTGAAACGATAAACCCGATCGACCTCGAACTCATGAGTCTTAAGCGGCCGGCCGTCGTCAATCACGCAAAGCTTCGCGGTGGTGCCACCCATGTCAAACGATAGCAAATCTCGATGACCGGAAAGCATGCCCGCCTGGGCGGCCGCCAGTGCGCCTGCCGCCGGACCGGATTCAAGCAACCGGACCGGGAAACGGGACGCGGTATCTCGGGTTGCAATCCCACCGCTCGAAAGCATAACGAAAAAGCTTCCAGTGAATCCGATGGCCTCCAGCCGAGCCTGTAATTGTGCCAGATAATCCGACACTCGCTCTTGGACGTAAACATTTGCCAGGGTCGTGCTGGTACGCTGGAACTCGCGGATTTCAGGGACGACCTCGGAGCTCAGCGAAACTCGGATCAGCGGCGCGACTTCTGCAACGATTTCCCCGGTACGGCGCTCGTGAGCGGGACTGCGGTAGCTATTAAGATAACTAACACCGATGGCTTTGATTCCCTTGTCGCGCAACTGTGCGACCAAACGGCGCACGAATTCTTCATCCAGCGGTTGGAGAACACCGCCATCCGCGGCGATCCGTTCCGGGACATCAAAGCGCAAGTGGCGCGGCACCAGCGGTTTAGGCAATTCCAAATTTAAATCATAAAGCTCGTAACGGTGCTCGCGGCCGATCTCGACGGCGTCGCGAAACCCCGCCGTGGTAAGCAAAGCCGTGGGAGCGCCTTTACGTTCGATCAGAGCGTTTGTTACCAAGGTGGTGCCATGAATCAGGGTGCCGCGCTGCTGGGGATTTACACTGCCGTTCTGAAGCGCCGGCTTCAAAGCATTCTCCACCGCGATGCTGGGATCTGCGGGGGTCGTTAGGGTCTTGCCAATCACCGCAGTGCCGTCTTCGCTTACCAACAGCATGTCAGTAAACGTCCCGCCAATGTCGATGCCTACCCGATACATAACTCAATACAGAAGGTGCGTGCCCAGCCTTGATTACCAATGCTTAGGGCAGTTTCCCGACTTTGGGATTGAACCTAAATTGAAGGGTCACTGCGCAAATAAATCCAACAAGCGTTGGGTTTGGTGCGCCGCCGCCGGTCTCAGGAGAGGGATTTGCACGCCGGCATCACGGTACTGCTGAACCCGCTTTTGTACTTCGTCGGGTGTGCCGCTGGCGGTCATGCCTTCCACGTAGGAATCCGGAATCGCCTTGATCAGCCCGTCCATACCGCCATCGGCATGAGCTTTCTCGAAAAGCGGGATGTCTTGCTTTCTGATATACGGCTCACCCACCCGCATCTTGGGCGCGGCGATAAATGAAATCTGCACCGGATCGAGTTTGGTAGCAACTTCCCATCTGACTGCATCGAGAGCTTTTTTATGATCGTCTTCCACCGAACAGTTGATGATCTGCGCGACTTGGAACCGAGAGAAATCCCGCCCGGCTTTTTCCGCCGAATCTTTGACGATCCTTAAAGCATTGACCGTGTATTCCGGTGAGCACACCGCGTTGAGGACCACTCCGTCGCCAATCTCTCCTGCCAAGCGCAAGCCAACCGTCGCGGTGGCGGGAAGATAGATTGGGATATTCGAACGAATCGGCTTCCATCCCAAACCGACATCGTCAAAGTTCACAAACTTGCCATGGTACGAGCACTTCTCGCCTTTGAGCAGCAAACGAATCGACTCGACATAATCTTTAAGGACTTCTGTGGGCGTAGCCCCGACGTCCTGAGGCAGAGCATGAACACGGGCATGGCTCTTAGTGCAGGCTCCCGGCGCGATGGTCATGCGCCCACCGGTCAATTCGTCCAATGTCGCCAGCGACTGCGCCATCACTACTGGACCGCGCAAGCGAACGATTTGGGTGGTTCCTAACTTCAATTTTTTGGTCGCCAATCCGATCGCGGCAAGGGAGCTGACTGAGTCGCGCATCAACTCGATGGTCTCGGAGAAAAAAGCCATCTCAAAGCCGCGCTCCTCAGCCTGCTGCATGACCTCAGACATCTCTCTGACATTGGTAAACTTGCCGTACCCGAGCGCGTAACCGACTCTACCGTGAGCCATCAAAAACTCCTTCCAACTAATTTCGTATAATCCCGCTGATCGGATTGCAGGAAAATCATAGTCTGATTCCTAGACGAACGCGACTGGACTGTCAACGCAGGGGATTACTTCGCCGGACAAACACGAATCGCGGGGGCGAAATATCGATCGATGTGCTACGGCGTGTTTCACAGCACGATCGCCTACAATTCGATATGATTTACTTGTATAGCTGCTTATAGAAGCCTGAGCTCTCCAACTCTTTGACAAACCGGTCGTCGTAGAAAGCCTCCGGCCTTGCCTCTTTGGCTTTCGGGTTACGCACCGCTGCCTGATTGAGCACTTCGACGACGCCCTCACGGGTGTTGTAGGGAATCTTCTCCACATAATCGACGGCATACTGGTAAACAGCATCAACGATCTTAGGATCGGTGGCCCGCGTAAACCTCCTGATTGCTCTGCGACTGAGATCGGGATCGCTGAAAAGTTTTGCCACTCCTTCGGAATATCCCTTCATGAAGCGGCGAACGAGATCCTCATTGGCATTGATATAGGACCGGCGCGCCATCCATGCGTCGTGCGGGAAGTAGATGCCGGCTTGCCCCATATTCATCAACACCCGAGCCCCCGCTTCTTGCGCCCTAAGATTCGTCGGGCTGGAAAACGGCGCCGCGACGATGGCCTTGGTCTTGAGCATCGCTGCGGCAGCAAATAGGTCGCCGGCCTGAATCATCGTAACGTCGCGATCCGGGTTTAACCCGTGCTTGCGCAGAAGATAACGGATGGTGAAGTCTGTCGAGGAACCGAAGCGAGTGACTCCAACGGCTTTGCCGCGCAGGTCCTCGATCGATTTGATCTCCGGCAGCGCCATAATATAGAAGGCGGGCACTTTGGCGAGCGCGCCGATCATGACAATATCGGCGCCAGCCAGAGCAGCATCGACCGCGGCATTGCCCGCGGCACCTGCCAACGGTAAATCACCCCCCAGCATTGCCTGCACCATCTTGGATCCCGAGGTGATCAAAATCAGGTGCGGCTGGATACTATACTTTTCGAAAATTCCGGCCTCTTCCGCCACCCACAACCCCGCTTTGATGCCGGTGATCGCGGTATACCCAATGGGCAGATTATCTCTAGCTGAAGCTGTTCTGCCTGAGGCGATAAAAACGACCGCGCTACAAACCAATGCACAGATAATTCTAATCATCTCAGTCTTCCCTTCGACGCTGATATAAGGTAATCGAAGCCTGGTTGCCAGACATATGCAGGCCGATCCGACACTGAGGCCGGACCTTATCAACTGCCGGAAAGAAGTGTCAAGCCGCCGGGAGCAAATGTGACCGTCGAAAAAATTGGGTAATTTGGGCCAAGAGACGCTATTTAACGGCTTGTGATGATGACACCGCAGTTCTCACAACGGTAGCGCGCGACACCGCTCTTTTCCTCGACCAATTCCTCGAACTCGTATTGCTTCAATCCCGACGTATCGAAACATTCCGGACAAAAACCATCTTTCAAATCGTCGCGAGTAAGCGTCAAATGACAGTGGCGGCAACGCACTCTGCCTAGAGGCTCAGGCAACAACTCGAGCGCGGTGTGAGAGCAGGATGACATTGTCTAGGTGCAGAGTTGAGGTTCGTTTAGCTTTTCTCGGACTGCTGGATGACTTCGTGCATTTCGAAGACATTAGGACCGGCAAATAATTCGGCTCGCGGTCGATTGTTGTGCGCTTGCTGAAATTCTTTGCTGTCGGTCCACCGGCGAAAAGAGGCCTCATCTTGCCAATGGGTGAGTACGATGTAGTAATCGCTTTTGATCGGCCGCAAAATCTCAAGCCGGATAAACCCCGGCATTTTGTCCACCAGCGCCGCTCTGCCGGCGAATCGTTCCTCGAATTCTTTTTCAAAACCGCGGGAGACCTGAATTCTATTCGATACGACAAGCATAGTTTCCTCTAATCGGAGCACCGATTGTCAACGCTGACCATATAACTCTTTGACAAACCCGGACTTCTCCAATTCATTCAAGAAGCTATTGTCATAGAAAGTCTTAGGATCGGCAGTTGCTGCTTTGGGGTGATCGGTGTCTGCAAGAACCTCACGCACGCCGTCTTCATTGACGTATGGAATTCTTGGGAATAAGGGCACGAAACTTCTATAAGCCTCGTCGAGGATCTCAGGATCCTTAGCGCCAAAATGACGCGACAATGCTTGCTTGGCAAGATCCGGGTTTTCTTTCACCACTTTGATCGCCTCGACATAGGACTTGAGAAAGGATTTTACCAGCTCAGGGTTCTGTTTCGTCAATGCCCGCGACACCGCCATCCCGGTGAAAGTATACGGAAGCTTCAGCGAACCGATGTTGACCAATTCTTTGTACCCCAGGCGACGGGCCATCAACGTAGTAGGCGCCGAAAGCACGGCGGCTGAAACGATTCCTTTATCGAGAGCGGCCAAGGCGTCCTGCTGCCGGGAGAAGTAGAGCACCTTCATGTCGCGCTGAGTCATCTTGTATTGTTTTAGCAAAGCAATCGATGCGTGGTCCGATGACGCGCCTTTGGTAATGACGCCGAGGATCTTTCCGCGCAGGTCCGGAACTGCTTTGATATCGGATCTAGCGTAAAGCGAAAAAGCATAAGTAGGTACCGCAACGCCGACGAAAACCAGGTCTGCCCCACCGAGGATCGCATTGATGACCGCCCCACCCGTTAAAGCGATATCGACGTCTCTGGAGACAACGGTTTGGGTGAGCCTTGCGCCGCCCGGTATATAAATCGGCCTAACCTCAATGCCGTATTTGCGGTCGAGCTTGGCCTCACTAATAGTCCACAGAGGCGTTTGGCCGCCGTTGAGTTGGGGAAATCCAGCTCGGACGACTTGCGCCTGAGCCATCGCGAAGTTTTCGACAAGGCTTAAGATCAGCACAAGCACGGAAATGGCGGAGAATCTTTTAGTTCCCAGCCGAGAAGCTATCCAAGAGAAAATCCAATTGTTGAATAACATACGCCCCAATCACCCATCCAGCCAAGATGAAGACGACCGGTTAAACTATCTCACTCATAGACAGTTTTTTGTCAATTTTCAAAATCTGGTAGCTAAGCTTCTGCTGTATCTTATCTGCAGATGAACAGGCGGGTGTAAAAGAGACCCTGCGATATTGGGCTAGCTAAATAGGCCCTCAAGAGAGCGCTATAGAGGCTACCTGTAGATGCTGGTAAGAAAACGCCCCTACCTCGCGGAGATCGCTGGCCGGTCGCGCAATACATTAGTTACGGCTACTGAGCCGGCCAGAACTTTCAACGCCTCCAGCCCTACTTCCAAGGCAATGCCCGGAATGGCTCGATAACGGCGGGTGATCTTATATTCCTTATCGCCTAATTCCGTCAAAAGATAGTTCTGCGCCGCCGCAATCGCACCTCTTTGCGCGGCCACCATTTCTTTGCCGAGAGCACCCTCCGGACTCCACGGTGTTTTCAAACCGACCAACACCAGGACTGAGCCGGAGTTCATTGCTTCGATGAAAAGCTCTGTCGGCACCAATCCAGGATTAATCGGCGAAGCCTTAGCGGATGTCTCGGTCGAGGTGCCTTCAATCTGACCTGAGGACGCCGCAGGATTAATCGGGCGATCCGGCAGGACGTTGGTGACGCTGTTGGATTTCCTGAGCACCGCCAAGGCATCGTTTCCCACTTCCAACGCGATACCCGGAATCGCGTCATAAACCCGAACGATTCTAAAGTCTGTGCCGGATAGCTGGGTAAGAAGATCGTTCTGTGCCAATCCAATAGCCCGACGCTGGGTGCCGATCTCATTTTCCGTAAGCTTCCCTTCCATGGTCCACGGGACGTTCAGGCCGACGAGCACAAGGGCCTTCCCGTCACTCGCCGCCTGATTGACAATTTCATTTGGAACTTTGTCAGTCTCCGCCCCTGCGATGGCGGCGCAGATACATATCGCGGCGATAAGTAGGAAGAATCGTACTACTTGAAATCGAGGGTGGATTCGATAAGCCATGATCGGTTCCTCGCTCGCATGGATACAACCGCAATCCGCTTGAGAAATACCGCACTAAAGTACTGTCACAATCATTTTTTCCCCGGGATGTAGCGGCTTTCACGGCGATGACGGAGGCTGGCGTCAACCTACTTCCACAGATCCCGAAAACGCGTGGCAACGACATCATCGTAAGCTACGGGATCGGACAGGTGACCCACAGCTTGAGCAAATCGGTTCATGGCTTCAACCTCTTCTGGCAAAATGGCGGGATCATAAAATACCACATCTCGTTCCACAACTTTTCCTATTAAATCTGCAGCTTCTTTGGGAAATTTCCGCCGCCCAACCTCCGCGGCAAGCCTGGGATCTGCTTTCAAAGCCTTTTGCGCTTTCACTATCGCGCGGACTGCGGCGGCAACAGCCGCCGGATTATTTTCAGTGAAACTATCGCTAGTCACCATTCCCGCAAAAGTGAAGCGCCGGACTTCTCCCGGGTCGTCACCCCGCCGCACATCGACGAGAACTTTGCCGACTCCACGACTAACCGCGGTTTCAGCACCCATCGCATTGGCCCAGAAGCCATCAATTTGCCCTGCTTCCAAAGCCCGGGCGGCAAATACCCCGAATGAGACGTCACGTGCTTTAGCGCCTGGCAATTCGATGATTTGTAAATCTCGATCAGGATCAATCTTCGCCCCGATCAGCATTTGCCGCAGCGCAAGGTCGGGACCTTCCGCAGCCGTGAGACGAAGACCCTTAATCGCGTTGAGGTCGCCACGTTTCACGACGAGATCGGCGCGAAGGACGAGCAGCCACGGAGTTCCCTTCGAAAGAGCCACGACTATCTTGACTCCTTCCCACTGAGGAAACTCCGTCAAAATATCGTGAACCGAGCCGGCGATCATTGCATCGGCACTACCATCGCGTAACGCTTTGGTAGCGCCCAATGATGCCACCAACTCGATTCGCGCATCCAGCCCCTCGGCGTTGAAGAAACCTAGCTCATCTGCGGCTAACGCAGGGAAACACGTATTGCTGATCAGATCGACTGCTGCTATGCGTATTTGCAAGGCGGTCTCCTAAATCAGCCGAAGCTAGCACATTCTCTCGCCGATCAATACTCAGCTTGAAATGTTGGAAAAAATTTGCGGTAACTAAGCTAAGGGGCTAGGCGGCGCAACCATTTGAAATGCAACACCGAGGAAGAAGACCGTCCGCCGCTATAGGCCGCATACAACGGCGCAGGCGACTCTGCACTGAAGATTATAGATTCTCGCGGGAAGCGGTTAAAAGAACTCAACAATCTTCTAACCGCTTCCGCCATTCACGCTAGCTACTTAACCCAATTAAAAAAGCATTCCCCACGCGAGAAAACCCATGCCGATTAAACCGGCCATGGCGCCGGCGGGACCGGTCGCGTACTTCCAAGCCAGAATAAGCGGGACGGCTTTCTTGATGCTCTCGAACGGTAATAATTTTTCCATTCCCCAACGGGCGATCAGATACCGCTCACCGTCAAGCACCCCAACGGCGATCGGATCCTTACTAACATCGCGTTTGCGCCATACTTCGACTTTGTCGAATAACTCCGTGGCTTTCTGCACCTCCTCTGTAAGCGCATAAGGAATTCCATAAGAAAAGTGCAGTGACTCTTCCTTGATCGCCCGAGCGGAAATTCTATTGATGTTAGCTGATCGGACCGGAAGAAATAGAGTCCAGACGCGCCAATCCTCCTGAGAGATTTTCGGATAGGGTATCGGTCTCGCGTCCCCTCCTGCCATTATGGATCCGCTGTTTTCCTGCCTGTAGGTTTCAACGAACATAATTTCACCTCCCTCTCTGTGTTTTTATTTTTTTTAGAATTCTCATACGATCCGGTCCTACTATCGTAGTCACTGGAGGATGGCGAGTTGCTATTCAAAGCGGCGCAAATTTTGTACCAGCAAAATTGTTCGATAGGTGTGATTTGCAGTCTCTACGTTCGGACAAATGCCCATTCGGTGTATCAGTTGCGAGACAATATTCTTCTTCGACTATCGGCGGGTCCCAACGAGATCATCAACTAGATGAAATGCATTCCAAGAGAAGTTTGGCAGTGGAATGGAGCTCTACAATGATTGGTAAAACATGTATTTAGCGAGTTTTTTCTAAATAACTAATTTATTCCTGCGACCAGATAATTATCGTGTCCTACAATTCGATCCTCCATAAGTTAATTAATAACTATGCTTAGGTGCAATCATTCGTTCCACGTGTGAGATTCCGGTCGCATCATACAGAACCCCCGCCGCGCTCTCTAGATAACTAATCCTTGATCTTGTTGATTGCGGAACGCTCTCGATTGATCATCGATAAACGTAATGCTCAGATAGGCTGAGAGGCAGCTCCCGTATGGCATAGAAGCTGCGTTTTTCCAAGTCTCGATACCCATATAGACAGATAAGAGGAAGCACGAATGTTTTGTGAAAAAGTAGAGCTTAAGGATCTTGATCATATGGACCCGGAATACCGGGATCTTCTAACCCGCGTCGTAACAATCCAGGCGGATTGTGAAATTGGCGGGCCGCATCTTTATGCGAAGGATATTTTGCCGTCTGCTCCGACAAAAACTGACCAATTGCTGGTCGCGCGTACCGCATCTGAAGAATTGGACCACTATCGCAAAATCGCTCGGGTAGCCGGAGATTTTGGCGTCGATGTGTCGTTTGTGCTGAGCTGGCCAAACCAGAAGCGTTATCTGGAGGCATTTCGAGGTACTATCAGCACTTGGCAGGATTTCGCAGTTTTCGGATTCCTCATCGACCGCGTCGGACGTTACCAACTTGAAGAGTTCTTCGGCTGCACCTATCAGCCGCTAACCCGCATTCTGCCGGCCATCATCAAAGAAGAGATTGGCCACGTTGGTTACGGCGAAAGCAAAACAGCCGAGCTCGCGGCCAAAGGAGAAGAGTCGAAAGAAAAAGTGCAGGCAGCGCTCGACAGATGGTACGTCAAAGCGCTGGATATGTTCGGCCGATCGAACTCGACACGCGATCAGCGATATATCCATTGGGGGTTAAAACGCAGAACCAACGCTCAAGCACGGCAGGAATTCATCCGCGAGGTTGACCCGCTCATTGAGAAAATAGGGTTGAGAGTGCCTGATCCTATGCAAGGCCGGCAATATCTTTGATAAAGAAGGTTAAGATGATGCGGAAAGTTTCAGTTACCGCGGGCACTCAATTGGGATTCTAAAGACTGCCAGCGCGCATAACATTCTTCCAATTCATTCCCGAGCGCCTCGAGTCGTTCGAGAGCGGAAGTAATTCCTGCGCCGGGCTGCTGGTAGAAATCGGCTTGCGCCGTACGAAGTTGTAGTTCCGACTGCTCTGTCTCCAATGCTTCAATTCTGGCCGGTAGCGCCTCGAGTTCTCGCTTCTCCTTGTACGACAATTTGCCATTGTTCTTGACCGGTCGATGCGCTCGGGCGGCGATTGCGGCCACAGGATCTCGGCTGGGAGTTTTAGTACGGCTTGCCCGACCCAGTTCCTGGAAACGGACCCAGTCCGAGTAACCGCCGGCATATTCGACGAAGCTCCCAGCTCCTTCATACACCAAGGTGCTGGTAACGATATTATCTAGAAACGTTCGATCATGGCTTACTAACAACAGTGTTCCTCGGTAATCGGCTAGCAGATCCTCCAGCAACTCTAGCGTATCGACATCGAGATCATTGGTAGGCTCATCGAGAACCATCATGTTGGCGGGTTGAGTGAAGATTCGGGCCAGCAGCAATCGGTTACGTTCGCCGCCCGACAATGCCTTTACCGGGGAGTCGATCCGTTGCGCCGGGAACAGAAAGTCTTTCAGATATCCGATGACATGGCGCGAACGGCCTTGAACCGTAACGTAATCGGAGTCGCTGAGGTTTTCGCGCACCGTCCTTTCGGGGTCGAGAATACGCCGATGCTGATCGAAGTAGGCCAATTGCAGGCGCGTGCCCATTACTACTTCTCCGCTGGTCGGCCTTATCTCACCCAAAATCAGCTTGAGCAGCGTAGTTTTGCCGGAGCCGTTCGGACCGATAATGCCAACCCGATCACCACGC
>Ga0307416_100002370_pt1 | contig 10784 bp, 12 predicted proteins | sample DK1Cmetagenome_2_FD_203821 | JGI IMG/M metagenome (GOLD analysis project Ga0307416, IMG submission 203821) | Maize rhizosphere microbial communities from greenhouse at UC Davis, California, United States - DK15-C-3 | ecosystem: Host-associated > Plants > Roots > Rhizosphere > Soil | place...
TCATCATCAACGGCAAGAACCACTGGCCGCAGGACATCGAGTGGGCGGTCGAGCAATTGCCGGGGTTTCACCAGGGCGACATCGCCGCGTTCGCGGTGGAATCCGACAACGGCGAGGAAGTGCCCGCGGTGCTGGTCCATTGCCGGGTGAGCGATCCGGTCGAGCGGGTCAGGCTGCACGAGCAGATCCGCGACAAGGTCCGCTCGATCACGGGGATGAACTGCGTGGTCGAGCTGGTCCCGCCCAAGAGCCTGCCGCGGACCTCGTCAGGCAAGCTCAGCCGGGCCAAGGCCAAGAAGCTCTATCTCGAGGGCACGATCGAGCCTTACGCGCTCGCGGCGTGAACAACCCGGCCGACGCGCTTGATTTTAACCTTTTCCCGCCACTAGAACCCCTTGGGGGCGGGGTCTCGGCGTAAGCGCGCCGGGAGGGTTTGATCATTCGTTCGCTGACGACCGCACCCGAAGAATTCCGCCTGATAGCGGACAGCGCGCCGTTGCCGATGTGGCTGACCGGGCTCGACCGCAAGCGCCGCTTCGTCAACCGCGCCTACGTCGAGTTCCTCGGCACGAGCTACGAGGCCGCGCTCGACTTCGACTGGCGGACGATCCTCCACCCCGACGACCATGACCGGATCGTCGCCGAATCGATCGCCGGCGAGGCGACGCTCAAGCCTTTCACCCTCGAAGCCCGCTACCGCATCGCCGACGGCTCGTGGCGCTGGATCCACTCGGTGTCGCAGCCTTTGTGGGCCGACGACGGCACGCATCTCGGCTTCGAGGGCGTGGCTTTCGACCTGACCGAGATGAAGGAAGCGCAGCGAACGCTCGAGCAGCGCGAGCGCAAGCTTTCGGCTTACGTCAACCAGACCGCCGCGGGCTTCGGCGAGGTCGACGCCACCGGCCGCTTCATCGACGTCAACGACCGCTTCTGCGAGATCACCGGCTACAGCCGCGACGAGCTGCTCGAGCGCACGATGCTGTCGATCACCCATCCCGACGACGTCGCTCGCAACGTGCCGCTGTTCGACGCCGCCGTCGCTCGTGGCACGCCCTATGCGCACGAGAAGCGCTACGTCCGCCCCGACGGCTCGATCGTCTGGGTCAACAATTCGGTCTCGGTGATCAACGATCCCGATGGTGCGCTTTCAGGTGTGCTGGCGGTCTCGATCGACGTCACCGACCGGCGCGCCGCCGAGGAACAGCTGCGCGAAGCCGAGGAGCGCTTGCGGCTTGCCACCGAGAGCGCGGGTATCGGCACCTGGGACTGGGACCTGACACGCCTGACCGGGACTTGGTCGGCGCGGTCCCAGCAAATCCTCGGGATGGACCACGGGGACGATGTGCCCCTTGCCGAGCGGATGGAGTCGGTCCACCCCGAGGACCGTGCGGCGTTGCTCGCCCACGTCGGCGAGCGGGTCCGCGAGGGCGGCGACCTCGACATCGAGTACCGGGTCCAGCGCGCCGGCGGGCAAGTCCGCTGGGTCGCTTCGCGAGGCATTTTCCTGCGCGGCGCGGACGGGCGCCCGGTGCGGGCGCTCGGCACGCTGCGCGACGTCACCGTCCGCCGTCAGGCGCAGGCCAAGCTCGAGGAACTCAACCGCACCCTGGAAAGCGCGGTCGCCGAGCGCACGCGCGAGCGCGACGCGATGTGGCGGCTGAGCCGCGACCTGCTGCTGGTGCTCGACGTCCGGCGGCGAATCGTCGCAATCAACCCGATCGTCACCGAGCTGACCGGATACGCGCCGGAGGAGGTGATCGGGCGCCCCTTCGGCGACTTCCTCCACCCCAACGATCAGGAAACCCTGGCCGACGCGATCCGCCGCGCCCGGCGGGAGCGGGTCAGCGAGATCGAGGCGCGGGTCATCGCCCGCGACGGCGAGCTGCGCGAGTTCGTCTGGACCGCCGCGCCCGAGGCCGGCCAGGCCTATGTCAGCGGCCGCGACGTCACCGAGGAGCGGGCGCGCCTGCGCGAGCTGCTCGCCGCCCAGGAAGCGCTGCGCCAGGCCCAGAAGATGGAAGCGATCGGCCAGCTTACCGGCGGGGTCGCGCACGATTTCAACAATCTGCTGAGCCCGATCATCGGCGGGCTCGATATCCTCCGCCGCCGCGGGGTCGGGGGCGAGCGCGAGCAGCGCCTGATCGACGGAGCGCTGCAATCGGCCGAACGCGCCAAGGTCCTGGTCCAGCGCCTGCTCGCCTTCGCCCGGCGCCAGCCGCTGCAGGTCCGCGCGGTCGCGCTCGGCCCGCTGCTCGACGGCTTGCAAGCGTTGCTCGGCTCGACGATGGGCCCGCAGGTCGAGCTGCAGATCGTGTCGGTACCCGAGCTCGCCGCGGTCATGGCCGATTCGAACCAGCTGGAGATGGCTATCCTGAACCTCGCGGTGAACGCCCGCGACGCCATGCCGGAGGGCGGGACCTTGCGGATCGAAGCACAGAATCGCGTCTCGGACGAGGGCTCGCGGTTCGTCGAGTTGTCGGTCAGCGACACCGGCGTCGGTATGGACGAGGCCACGCTGGCCCGGGCGATCGAGCCGTTCTTCTCGAGCAAGGGCGTGGGCAAGGGCACCGGCCTGGGCCTGTCGATGGTCGAGGGCCTCACCGCACAGCTCGGGGGCAGCTTGCGCATCGCCAGCCGCCCGGGCGCCGGCACCACGGTCACGCTGTCCCTGCCCGCGGCCGCGGTCCGTCCGACGATCGGGACGCCGAGCGGCGCGCCGCGTTCGGGGGCGGCTTCGCGGGGGCGAATTCTGCTGGTCGACGACGAGCCGCTGGTTCGGATGGGCACCGCCGAGACCTTGCGCGACGAGGGCTACGAAGTCGATGAGGCCGACGACGCCGAGGCGGCGCAGGCGCTGGCCGGCCGGTCCGCTTACGATTGCGTGATCACCGATTTCCTGATGCCCGGGCTCAACGGCGTCGAGCTCGCCCGGCGGCTACGCGCCGAGCGCCCCACGTTGCCGATCCTGCTGCTGTCCGGCTATGCCGATCCGGAAGCGTTCAGCGAGCTGCCTTATCTGACCAAACCGTGCTTCGGCGACGACCTTGTGCGGGCGGTCGAAGATCTCGCCGAAGGCCGCGCGCCGGCCGGCTGAGCGGCCGGCGTTCGGCGGCCGTGCAGCACGGCGGTGGATTGAGCGCACCCGGCCCTTGACGAGCCGCGTCGGGCCTGATTGCCTGTCGCCGGGGAGGAACCGCCATGGGCGAGCACAGCCGGATCGCCGTTCCCGAGAGCAAACCGAGCACCGCACTCGACAGCGTCGGGGTGCTGGTCGGATGGACCCACACGCCGTGCGGCAACGGCGTCAACCTCAAGCTCCAGAGCGCGCGGTCCAAAGCGGCGCTGCAGCATGGCGAGATCGACGCCCGGCACCTGCTGATGACGCGCAACCAGGCCCTGCTGCTCGCGCGATACCTGCTCACAGCTACCGGGCAGGCTTTCGACATGCCCGAGCGCCCACACGGCTGGCGCGCGGCGTGGTCGCGAATTCGGGGCCGTTAGGACGCGCCGCTGCGTTGACTTCGCTGCGGCGATGACCTAACGGCGCGCCTCGTTTTGCGGGGACGGCCCGCTGACACCAGATTCGCCGAGAGTTCGAGACCGACCATGAAGCGCACCTTTCAGCCCAGCCGCCTCGTGCGCGCCCGCCGCCACGGCTTCCGCGCGCGTTCGGCGACGCCGGGCGGCCGCAACATCCTGCGCGCCCGCCGCGCGCGCGGCCGCAAAAAGCTGTCGGCCTGAGCGAAAGCCCGCGCCTCGCGGTTCTCCGCAAGCGCTCCGATTTCCTCGCTGCGAACCGGGGCTTGCGCGTCGCGCGGCCGGGCTTCGTGCTGCTGGTCAGCCCGGGCGCGGCGCCGGACGGCGTGATGCGCTATGGCGTAACCGTGACCAAGAAGATCGGCGGCGCGGTCGTCCGCAACCGGATGAAGCGCCGCTTCCGCGCGCTGCTGCGCGAGCTGCTGCCGGTGCAGGGGACCGCCGGCGCCGACCACGTGCTGATCGGCCGCGAAGGCGGAATCGAGCGCGACTTCGGCTTGCTTCGCGAGGAATTGTCGGCCGCGCTCGTCAAGGCTGCCGCGGGCAAGGGTGATCCGCCGCGGCGTCGCCGGTCATGAAACGAGTCCTCATCCTGCTCGCGCGCGGCTGGCAGGTCGGGCCGTCGCGCATCCTCCCGCCGACTTGCCGCTACGCGCCGACCTGCTCGGAATACGCGATCGAAGCGTTGGAAAAGCACGGCGCGATTAGGGGTGGCTGGCTTGCGGCGAAGCGGCTAATGCGCTGCCACCCGTGGGGCGGGCACGGCTACGACCCGGTGCCTTGACCGCTCGATGCGGTCCCCCATCTCCAACCCGACGCGATACTGACAGGACGGCTTCCTTGGACAACCAGCGCAACCTGATCCTCGCGGTGGTGCTCACCGGGCTGCTCCTGCTCGGCTGGGACGCGGGGATCCGCTATTTCTACCCGCAGCCGCACAAGCCCGTCGCCGCGCAGCAGGCCCAGCCCTCGGCCGCGGCCAAGCCGACGCGCGAGGGCGGGCTGACCGCGGCGGGCGACATCGCCGCCGAAAAGCGCGACCTGACCACCGCGCTGGCGACCGGCGGCCGCGTGCCGATCGCCGGGCCGCGGGTGACCGGCTCGATCAACCTCACCGGCGCGGTGATCGACGACCTGACGCTGACCGCGCACCGCGAGACGATCGCCAAAGACTCGCCGCCCGTCCGGCTGTTCTCGCCCGCGGGCACCCCGGCGCAGCAGTTCGCCCAGTTCGGCTGGGTCGGGGAGGGGGTCCAGCTGCCCGACGCGCGCACCGTGTGGCGCACCGAGGGCGCGCGGCTGACGCCTCAGACACCGGTGACGCTGCGCTGGGACAACGCCACTGGGCAGAGCTTCGCCATCCGCCTCGCGCTCGACGAAAACTACATGATTACCGCGACTCAGACCGTCGCCAACCGCGGCGCCGGCGCGGCGGTGATCCGCCCCTTCGCGCTGATCAACCGCACCAGCCGCACGGCCAGCGTCGACAGCTTCAACGTCCATTCGGGCCCGATCGGCGCGTTCGACGGCTCGGTCGATTTCGACAACGATTACGACGACGTCGCCGAGGCCGGCACGGTGACCGGCGAAGGCCGGCCGGGATGGATCGGCTTCACCGACATCTACTGGATGTCGACGCTGATCCCCGAAGCCGGCGTGCCGGCCGGCGGCGATTTCCGCGCACTTGGCAAGCGCCTCTACCGCGCCGACCTGCTCTATCGCCCGACCGCGCTCGGCGCGGGGCAGCAGCTGACCCGCACCACCCGGCTGTTCGCCGGAGCCAAGGAAGTCGACGTGCTCGACGCCTACCAGGCGCAGGGCATCGCCAACTTCAGCCTGGCGATCGACTGGGGCTGGTTCCGCTGGTTCGAGAAGCCGATCTTCTACCTGCTCGACTGGCTGTTCCGCTCGATCGGCAACTTCGGCGTGGCGATCATCTGCCTGACCTTCATCGTCCGCGGGCTGATGTTCCCGATCGCGCAGCGCCAGTTTTCCAGCATGGCGGCGATGCGCGCGATCCAGCCGAAGATGAAGGCGCTGCAGGAACGCTACAAGGACGACCGCACCGCGCTCCAGCAGAAGACGATGGAGCTCTACAAGGAGGAGAAGGTCAACCCGCTCGCCGGGTGCCTGCCGATCTTCCTCCAGATCCCGGTGTTCTTCGCGCTCTACAAGGTGCTGATCCTGGCGATCGAGATGCGCCACCAGCCGTTCGCGCTGTGGATCAAGGACTTGTCCGCGCCCGATCCGCTGCATCTGCTCAACTTGTTCGGGCTGCTGCCGTTCACCCCGCCGAGCTTTCTCGCGATCGGGCTGCTGGCGCTGCTGCTGGGGGTGACGATGTGGCTCCAGTTCCGGCTCAATCCGGCGCCGATGGACCCGAGCCAGGAGATCGTCTTCAAGATCATGCCGTGGATGATGATGTTCGTGATGGCTCCGTTCGCCGCCGGGCTGCTGCTCTACTGGATCACCTCGAACATCCTCACGATCGCCCAGCAGTGGTACCTCTACAGCCGCCACCCGCAATTGAAGGCGCAGAACGCGAAGGATGCACAGGACCGGGCGCGGGCGGCGGCGCGCGACAAGCCGGCGGCGGCCAAGCCCGCACCGGCGCCCGTAGCGGGGAAGTCCTCCGGCGGGCGCAAGCCCAAGCCACGCGGGCGGTGAGCGAGGCCGACGCCGAAGCCGCCCGCCTGCTGTTCGCGGGGCGCGTCGAGTTCCTCAAGAGCGCGCCCGCGCTCAAGTTCCTGCCCGACCCGGACTTTCCCGAGATCGCCTTCGCCGGGCGCTCGAACGTGGGGAAAAGCTCGCTGCTCAATGCGCTGACCGGGCGAAAGGCGATCGCCCGCGCCTCGGTCACCCCGGGTCGCACGCAGGAGCTCAACTTCTTCGAGGTCGGCGAGCCGACGCGGCTGCGGCTGGTCGACATGCCCGGCTACGGCTTCGCCAAGGCGCCGCCCGAGGTCGTCCGGCAGTGGCAACGGCTGGTTCGCGACTATCTCCGCGGCCGCGTCGTGCTCAAGCGCGTGCTGCTGCTGATCGACGCGCGCCACGGGATCAAGCCGCCCGACGCCGAGATGATGGCGATGCTCGACGAGGCCGCGGTCGGCTATCGCCTGGTCCTGACCAAGGCCGACAAGATCAAGCCGACCGAGCTCGCGGCCGTCATGGAGCGGACAGTGGCCGGGGCGCGCCAGCATTCCGCGGCTTACCCGGAATTGCTCGCGACCTCGGCCGAGACCCGCGCCGGGATCGACGCGCTGCGCGCCGCGGTGCTCGAGGACGCGGCGCCCTAGCCGCGGCGGCGCAGCTTGCGCCACGCCAGCCAGCCGAGCGCCGCCGCAGCCAGCCCAACCACCACGATGACCGCGGCTTGCGCCGCGAGCGTGCCGGCGGCGATCAGCGCGCCGAAGGTCAAGCCCCAGCTGAGGTCGACGATGAATTGCGAGACGTGGTCCAAGCGCGGTTACTTCGCGAACAGCGCGTCGAGGTCCGCGAAGGCCTTCATCTCGATCGCGTTGCCCGAGGGATCGCGGAAGAACATCGTCGCCTGCTCGCCCGGCTCGCCGGCGAAGCGGATTTGCGGCTCGATCTCGAACGCTATCCCCTCGGCCAGCAGCCGCGCGGCGAGCGCCCGCCACGCGCCGATCTCGAGCACCACGCCGAAATGCGGCACTGGCACCTCGTGACCATCGACCGGATTGCCGCCGGCATCGCCGCCCGCGCGCTCGACGCGGTGGGCGACGATCTGGTGGCCATAGAAGTCGAAATCGACCCAGTCGTCGGCGCTGCGCCCTTCGCGGCAGCCGAGCACTCCGCCGTAGAACGCGCGCGCCTCGGCGATGTCGCGGACCGGAAAGGCGAGATGGAACGGGCGCAGGTTCATGGCGGCGGTGCTACCGGTTCAGCCTCGACTTCGCCAGTCTGAACGCTTAGTCGAAAGGTGCGAACAGGGGTGCGCGCATGAAGCTGATCATCGGCAACAAGAACTATTCCAGCTGGTCGTTGCGCGGCTGGCTCGCGTGCAAGCAATCCGGCCTCGCCTTCGAGGAAATCACCGTTCCGCTCTATGGCGAGGACTGGGACGAGACCAAAAAGCAGGACGAAGACCTCGCGCCGTCCTCGGGCAAAGTGCCGATCCTGTGGGACGACGACTGCGTGGTCTGGGACAGCCTGGCGATCATCGATTTCCTCGCCGACCGGGTCGGCCGCGACCGCTTCTGGCCCAAGGACGAATCGGCCCGGGCGATGGCGCGTTCGATGGTCGCCGAGATGCACTCGAGCTATCTCGCGCTGCGCCGCCAGCTGCCGATGAACATGCGCCGCCGGATCGAAGGGGTCGAGCCCAACGCCGAGACGCGCGCCGACATCGTCCGCATCCTGACGCTGTGGGCCGAGGCGCGGGCGCGCTTCGGCAAGGGCGGGCCGTTCCTGTTCGGTGCGTTCAGTGCGGCGGACATCATCTACGCGCCGGTGGTCAGCCGCTTCATCAGCTACGGCGTGCCGGTTCCCGGCTTCGCGGTGACCTACATGCAGGCGGTGTGGGAGCACGACTGGATGAAAGCCTGGGTCGCCGCGGCCGAGGCCGAGGAATGGACTATCGAGAAATTCGAGGGTCCGGTCGCAGCCTAGGCGGGCCGCGCGGTATCGGGGTAGGCCACCCCGTCCTTGTGGCGATAGACGCCATCGGCGGTCCAGCACATGTCGATGTCGGGATAGCTGCCGCCCGCGTCCGGGCCCGCGCTGATTGCCACGAATGCGCAATCTTCGGCGCTTTCGTTGATCAGGTGGTGGCCGTTCTCGGCGTCCGCGGGCCAGGCGCAGACGTCTCCCGGGTGCAAAATCGTTCGCCCGTCATTCTCGACCAGCACCGCCTCGCCCGCAAGCATCACCAGCAGTTCGTCCTCGCCCGAGTGCCAATGCCGCTGCGACGACCACGCCCCGGGCTTGAGCACGACGTGGCTCGCGCCGAGCCGGCTCAGCCCGCCCGCCGGGGCGAGGCGGCGGTACCAGCGGCCCTGCACCGCGGCGTCGAACGGCGGCGGGTAGCCGGTCCGGTTGGTCTGCGGGATCGCGTCGAGATCGAGCTTGGGCATCGCGGCTTCCTTCGCTAGCGGGCTTGGTTTAGGCGAGGCGAATGGGCAGTTCCAGCGATGTCGTCGAGCTCGCCGAGCGATTGATCGCCTGCCCCAGCGTGACGCCCGCGGCGGGGCTGGCGTTCGACGCGCTCGAAGCGATGCTCATGCCGCTCGGCTTCGCGGTTACGCGGTTCCACGCCGGCGAACCGCCCGACGGACCTGTCGAGAATCTCTTGGCGATGCGCCAAGGGCCAGCGGGCAGCGGCCATTTCGCCTTCGCCGGGCACCTCGACGTGGTCCCCCCCGGCGAGGGCTGGACCACCGCGCCGTTCGCGCCCTCGCGGCGCGGCGAGCTGCTCTACGGCCGCGGCGCGGTCGACATGAAAGGGGCGATCGCGGCGATGGTGGCGGCCGTTGCCGAGGTGCCGACCGAGGCCGGAACGCTTAGCTTCGTCATCACCGGCGACGAGGAAGGCCCGGCGCGGTTCGGCACGGTTGCGTTGATCGAGCGGATGCGCGAGAGCGGGGTTATCCCCGACTTCTGCCTGGTCGGCGAGCCGACCAGCGTGAACCGGCTCGGCGACATGGCCAAGATCGGGCGGCGCGGCTCGGTCAACGTGTGGCTGACGGTCGCCGGACGCGAAGGCCACGTCGCTTATCCCCACCTCGCCGACAATCCCGTGCCCAGGCTGGTCGCGATGCTCGCCGAGCTCGAGGCGATCGAGCTCGACGACGGCACCGACTGGTTCCAGCCCTCCAATCTCGAGATCACCGATCTCGCGGTCGGCAACCCCGCGACCAACGTGATCCCGGCCGAAGCTCGGGCGCGCCTCTCCATCCGCTTCAACGACCGCCACACCGGCGCCGAGCTGGCGGCGCGGGTGAGCGAGATCGCCGAGCGGCATGGCGGAACCGCCCGGCCGGTGATCTCCGGGGAAGCCTTCGTCACCCCCCCCGGCGCGTTCTCCGCCTTGGTGATCGCCGCCGTCGCGGCCGAGACCGGGCTCGAGCCCGAGCTCTCGACCACCGGCGGCACCTCGGACGCGCGGTTCCTCAAGGATCTGTGCCCGGTGATCGAGTTCGGCCTGCCCAACGCGACGATGCACAAGCGCGACGAGGCGGTGGCGATCGCCGACCTGACGACGCTGGCGCGGATTTACCGCCGGGTCGCGCTCAGCGCGCTCGCCTGAACACGACGTAGACCGCGCCCGCGCCCCCGTGACGCTGGTGCGCCGGGCGGATCGCGGCGATCGCACCGGCGTGCGGGCTCGCCGCGAGCCAGTCGAGCAGCTTGGCCCGGATCGCCCCGCGACGGTGCCCTCGCGCGTCGTGCGCCTCGTGCGGGCGCGGCTTGCCGGCGATGACCAGGAGGACCCGGGCGCCGACCGCGCGGGCCTGGGCGAGGCTGGCCATCAGCCGCTCGTGGGCGGCGCCGAGGCCGAGGCCGTGGAGGTCGATCTCGGCGTCGGGCGAAACCAGGCCGCGGGCAAGGCGATTGTCCCAGCTGGCGTCGAGGGTGCGGTCTGACAGGGGCCGAGCCGGTTTGCGGTCCTCCCCCGGAGGGGGAGGGGGACCGTGCGAAGCACGGTGGAGGGGTGTAACCGCTGAAGGGGACACCCCTCCGTCAGCCCTTCGGGCTGCCACCTCCCCTTCCAGGGGAGGAGCTCTGCCACTGAGCGGCACAACCGTCGCCGCCACCCGCCGCCACAGCGCGGCCTCGCTCGCGCTTAGCCCCCTGGGCGCGGTCACGGCACGCTACGGCGCGCCAGCGTCCCTTTGGGCAGCAGCACATAGGCGCGGCCGCGCGCGCTCATCCCGCCGGCGATGGTTTGCGCGCGCGCGCCCGCGCCCCAGAACGTGTCGTAGCGGTTGGGCCCTTTGATCGCCCCGCCGGTGTCCTGCGCGATCCACAAGCCGTTGGCCTCGGGCCGGTCGACGCTCAGCCACACGGGTGCGCCCAAGGGGGTGTAGGCGGGATCGGCGGCGACGCTCGACTCGGCCCTTACCGGCACTCCGAGCGCGCCCAGCGGGCCGTCGCCGACCAGCTCGCGGAAGAACACCCAGCTCTTGTTCTCGCGCATCAGCGCGCGCCCTTCGGCGGGATGATCGCGCAAGTACTGGACGATGCCCTGCATCGAGCCGGGGTACTGACCGGGCTGGTCGCCGAGC